>JADMIO011121661.1_pt1 | contig 50704 bp, 44 predicted proteins | sample 8958161 | NCBI WGS metagenome assembly JADMIO01 (sample SAMN16585339, study PRJNA669376) | soil metagenome | isolation source: Crop rotation soil | place: USA: Cullars Rotation, Alabama | collected 2011 | reverse complement strand
CCGCGACAACTTGTCCACGTGGAATTCTAAGCTTAGGATCCCAATGTGCTGGAATGCCGTCCTTGGCCTTCTGCCAGATCGTTTCGTCATAGAGGATGACGCCGGAGATGTGCTTCGACATTGCCTCGCTGGTGCGGAATAGCAGCTCGCGGTAATCGCGGCGGGCGTCCTCGGTCGAGGTGACGCCGATCGCGTCGAAGCGCTTCTTGATGGTGCCGGAAGATTCGTCGGCGGCCAGAATGCCTTTGCCCGGCGCGACCATCGCTTCGGCGATCTTGTTCAGTTCAGCGAGGTTCATCGGTCTCCTCCTGTGCTTGCGTCCCGTATGCTCTGGGTCATTCCGGGGCGCGCCACAAGCGCGTTACGCGCGTCTTCGACGTGCTATGGCGCGAACCCGGACTCCAGGTCCAATCAATGGACCCTCGTCGTGTTTCTGGATTCCGGATCGGCGCTGCGCGCCGTCCGGAATGACGAAGGATTATCTCTTCAATACTTCTACCCCAGGGAGCGGCTTGCCTTCCATCCACTCCAGGAACGCGCCGCCGGCAGTGGATACGTAGGTGAACCGGTCCGCGACCCCTGCGGCATTGAGGGCCGCGACCGTGTCGCCGCCGCCCGCTACCGAAACAAGCTTTCCCGCCTGGGTCAGTTCCGCGGCCGCTTCGGCGACTTCGACGGTGCCGGTGTCGAAAGGCTCCATCTCGAACGCACCGAAGGGGCCGTTCCACACCAATGTTTTCACACGCGCCAGTTCCGAGACGACGTATTCGATGCTGCGCGGCCCAATGTCGAGGATCATGTCGGCGTCGCCCACATGATCGACGTCGGTGACACGCGAGGGTGCGTGCGCCTTGAATTCGCCCGCCACCGTGGCGTCGACCGGCAGCACCACCGTGCAGCCCTTCGCCTTGGCCTTGGCCAGAATGTCGCGAGCGGTGTCGGCAAGGTCCCGCTCGGCAAGGGATTTCCCGACGCGCTTGCCGAGCGCAAACAAAAACGTGTTGGCCATGCCGCCGCCGATCATCAGCACGTCGACCTTGCCAATGAGGTTTCCCAGCAGGTCAAGCTTGGTCGAGACCTTGGCGCCGCCCACGACGGCGGCGACCGGATGCTGCGGGGCGTCGAGCGCCTTCTCCAGCGCCTCGAGCTCGGCCTGCATGGCGCGGCCGGCATAGGCGGGCAGCACGTGGCCGAGCCCTTCGGTCGAGGCGTGGGCGCGGTGCGCGGCCGAGAACGCGTCGTTGACCCAGAAATCGCCGAGCCTGGCGAGCTGTTTGGCGAAGGCCGGGTCGTTTTTCTCTTCTTCCGGATGGAAGCGCGTGTTTTCCAGGCAGAGAATGCCGCCCGGCTTCAGCGCCGCGACGGCCGCTTCTGCCGGCGGCCCGACGCAATCGTCGGCGAATGCGACGGCGCGGCCGATGACCTTTGCAACCTCGGCGGCGACCGGCTTGAGCGAGTCCTTCGGATCGCGCCCCTTGGGGCGGCCAAAGTGCGACAGCAGGATGACCTTGCCGCCCTTGTCGGCGAGTTCGGCGATGGTCGGTGCGGCGCGCTCGATGCGCGTCGCATCCGTGACCGCGCCGTTCTCCATCGGCACGTTGAGATCGACACGCACCAGCACGCGCTTGCCGCTGACGTCTTTCAGGTCATCGAGGCTTCTGAATGTCGGCATCACAAACCTAGCTCGTCACTCCCAAGATGGAGGCTCGCCGCAAGCGCGGCTCGCACCTCGGGATCACGAACCTGCTCGCGTCAGATCGTCTTGCCGATCGCAACGGCGGTGTCGGCCATCCGGTTCGAGAAGCCCCACTCGTTGTCGTACCAGCTCATGACCCGCACGAAGGTGCCGCTCTGAACCTTGGTCTGGTCCATGTGGAAGGTGGACGAATGCGGATCGTGGTTGAAGTCGATCGAGACGTTGGGGGCGTTGGTGTAATTGAGCACGCCCTTCAATTCCTGCTCGGCGGCGCGCTTCATCGCCGCGTTGATCTCTTCCTTCGTGGTCGATTTCTTGGCGACGATCTTGAGGTCGATCACCGACACGTTCGGCGTCGGCACGCGGATCGCGACGCCGTCGAGCTTGCCGTTCAACTCCGGCAGCACGAGGCCGATCGCCTTGGCGGCGCCGGTCGAGGTCGGGATCATCGAGAGCGCCGCCGCGCGTCCGCGGTAGAGGTCCTTGTGCAGGGTGTCGAGCGTCGGCTGATCGCCGGTGTAGGCGTGGATCGTGGTCATGAAGCCGGTCTCGATCCCCACCGTGTCGTTGAGCACCTTCGCCACCGGGGCGAGGCAATTGGTCGTGCACGAGCCGTTCGAGATCACCATGTGGCTCTTGGTGATCTTGTCGTGATTGACGCCGTAGACCACCGTAATGTCGGCGCCATCGGCGGGCGCCGAGACGAGCACGCGTTTCGCGCCGGCCGTGAGATGCGCCGACGCCTTGTCCTTGGCGGTGAAGATGCCGGTGCATTCCAGCGCGACGTCGATGCCGAGCTCCTTCCAGGGAAGCTTGGACGGATCGCGCTCGGCCGTCACCTTGAACGCGCCGTTGCCGACGCTGATGCTGTCGCCCTTGACCGTGACCTCGCCGGGGAAGCGGCCGTGCACGCTGTCGAAGCGCAGGAGATGGGCGTTGGTCTCGACCGGGCCGAGGTCGTTCACCGCGACCACCTCGATATCCTTGCGGCCGTTCTCCGCGATGGCGCGCAGAACATTGCGGCCGATCCGGCCGAACCCATTGATGGCGACACGAACGGTCATGAGCAGCAACTCCTTTGTCCCGGAAGCGCGCAAGTGGCCTGAAATACGGGCGGTTCGTCGCCCCGGCCGCGCGGCAATCTGTAATCGAGCGCCCTTGTAGAACTCCTCGCGGCAACGCTCAACCCACAGGTTGGTTCGTTGCGCGGGCCGGCGGGAGAATCCCGGCGGATGGGTAAATTGGTCGTGAGGGCGGCCGCGTTCTAGTCCAGCCCGAACTCCCCGGGGCGGTCGATCTCGTCGAGCAGCTTCTTGAGCGTACGCTTGAGCCGGACGAGGCTCTGCTCCCCGACAATCGTGGCATATTCGTCCTCGATCCCTGTCATGACCTCCACGGCCGTGGCGAGGGTGCGGCGGCCGTGCGGCGTGAAGCGGACGATGACGCCGCGCTTGTCGGTGGGATCAGGGATGCGTTCGACGAAGCCCGCCGCTTCGATTTCCTTGGAGAGTTGACTCACCGCCTGCCGCGTCGTGCCCATTTTGCGCGCCAGCGCGCCGATGCGCGTGCCTTCGGTGTCTAGATTGCCCAGCAGATAGGGATAGGACGGCATCATCTTGTCGATGCCCCGCGCCTGCATGCGGTTCACCGTCTCGACATTCATCACCCGGAACAGGCGCACGACGAGCCTCAAGAGGACCTGCTCCCGGCGGGCACGAAAAGATTCTGCATCCGACATTATGCAACCTTCTTGACAAGATATGCAAGATAGTTTCCTATCTAGGCAAGCTAGTTGACAATCGCTAGCTCATTCCAGGGGAGAACGCCATGTCTTTGCAGGTGTCGTCACAGGTATCGTCCACGACCTTGGCCGGCTTCCCGGCCATCACCGTTCCCGGCGCGACGGATCGCCCGCCGGTGCTGTTCATCCACGGCGCCTTTGCCGGGCACGAGCCGTTCGCGGGCTGGATGTCGGTATTCGCGCGCGACGGCTGGCGCGGCATCGCCGTCGGCCGGCGCGGGGTGCGCACCGGCGAGATCGAGAACATGACCATCGCCGACTATGTCGACGATACCCTCAAGGCCATCGCCGCGCTCGGCGAGACGCCCATCGTGGTGGGCCACAGCCTCGGCGGACTCATTGCACAAAAGGTGGCGGAGCTCGGGCGCTGCCGCGCCGCCGTGCTCGTCGCGCCCGCGCCCTCGGGGATGCTCACCGCGCAGCCCGTCGCGTTGCCCGCGTTGGTGCCAATGTTTCCGAAGATCCTTCTCGGCCAGCCGATCCTGCCGAGCTGCAATTCATGCGCGACGCTCGCGCTCAACTGCATTCCGGAAAGCGAGCGCGAGCGCATCCACGCAAGGCTCGTACCCGAGTCGGGCAAGGTCTATCGCGAGATGGTGTTCGGCACCTATCGCATCGACGCGAGCAAGGTCACCTGCCCGGTCCTGGTGATGGGCGGCCGCGAGGATCACATCGTGTCGGTCGGTCTGATGAAGGCGACAGCCGAGCGCTATCGCGGCGAACTCAAGCTCTACGACCGGCATGGCCACTGGCTGTTCGAAGAACCCGGCTGGGAAGAGATCGCTCAAGACGCGACGGGCTGGCTGGCCACCGCCGTAACGCGTAATGCCGTTCCGTTGCGCGCGACCGCATAAGTCGCGAGGGACAAAGCCCCTCGGGTGTCATCGCCCGGCTTGACCGGGCGATCCAGCGTCATTGATCGCGCAGCGATGACGGAATGCCCCGCTTCCGCGGGGCATGACAGTCGAAAGATCGGCGCGAGGTCTTCAACGGCCGAGCTTCTTCACCGCAGCGTCGGCGATCGCTTCTGCGGTGATGCCGAAGTGCCGGTAGAGGTCCTTCGCCGGCGCGCTGGCGCCGAAGCCCGTCATGCCGACAAAGACGCCATCCGGGCCGATGATCTCGTCCCAGCCCTGGCGGACCGCCGCCTCGATGCCCACGCGTACCGGCGCGGCGCCGAGCACCGCGGTCCGCGCTGCTTCCGGCTGCTCGCGGAACAGCTCGAAGCTCGGCACCGAGACAACGCGCGCCGAGACCCCGCGCGCGGCGAGAAGCTTCTGCGCCTCGACCGCGAGCGAGACTTCCGAGCCCGTGGCGAACAGCGACACCTGCGCGTTGCCCTGCGCGGCGGCGATCTCGTAGGCGCCTGCCGCGCAGCGGTTCGCCGCGTCGAAGCTGCGCCGGAGCTGCGGCAAATTCTGACGCGAGAGCGCGAGGATCGAGGGCCGCTCGCGCGCTTGCAGCGCCAGCTCCCAGCATTCCGCCACTTCCACCGCGTCGCACGGGCGGAACGTCAGCAGATTGGGAATCGCCCGCAGCGCCGCCAGGTGTTCGACCGGCTGATGCGTCGGTCCGTCTTCGCCGAGACCGATCGAGTCGTGCGTCATCACGTGGATCACGCGCTCGCCCATCAGCGCGGCGAGGCGGATCGCCGGACGGCAATAATCGGAGAACACCAGGAACGTGCCGGAATAGGGGATGACGCCGCCGTGCAGCGCCATGCCGTTCATCGCGGCCGCCATGCCGTGCTCGCGGATGCCGTAATGGATGAAGCGGCCGGCGGGATTGGCGGCGGAGAACGCCGTCATCGCCTTGGTGCGGGTGTTGTTGGAGCCGGTGAGATCGGCGGAGCCCCCGACCATCTCCGGCACCGCCGGCACCAGCGTTTCCAAGGCAAACTCCGACGATGCGCGCGTGGCAATGTCCTTCGGAGCGCCGGCAAGTGCTTGTTTGATCGTGTGCATCGCCGCCGCGAGCTTGTCGGCGGGAAGGTCGCCTGCCATGCGCCGCTCGAACTCGGTGCGTTTGTCGGCGCCCATCGCCTTGAGGCGCTGCTGCCACGCCGCACGCGCCGGCTTGCCGCGGGCGGCGGCCGCGCGCCAAGCGTCGGCCACGTCCGAGGGAATTTCAAACGGCGGATAAGGCCAGCCGAGGTTCTTGCGCGCGCCCGCGATCTCCTCGGCGCCGAGCGCCGAGCCGTGCGCCTTCTCGCTGTCGACCTTGGTCGGCGCGCCGAAGCCGATGTGCGTCTTGCACGCGATCATGGTCGGGCGGTCGTTGTCCTGCGCCGCCGCGATCGCGCGCGCGATCGCATCCGGATCGTGGCCGTCGATGCGGCTCGCGGACCATCCCGCCGCTTCGAAGCGCTTCACCTGATCCACCGAGTCGGCGAGCGAGAGCGGCCCGTCAATCGAGATGCCGTTGTCGTCGAACAACACGATCAGCTTGTCGAGCTTGAGATGACCCGCGAGCGCGATCGCTTCCTGGCTGATGCCTTCCATCAGGTCGCCGTCGGAGGCGAGCACATAGGTGCGATGGTCGACGACGTCGCCGAATTGCGCGGCGAGATGCTTTTCCGCCATCGCCATGCCGACGGCGTTAGCGATGCCCTGGCCGAGCGGGCCCGTCGTGGTCTCCAATCCCGGCGTGACGAAATTCTCGGGATGCCCCGGCGTGAGCGAGCCGAGCTGGCGGAAGCGCTTGAGCTGATCGAGGGTCACGGCCTCGTAGCCCAGCAGATGCAGCAGCGCGTAGATCAGCATCGAGCCGTGACCGGCCGAAAGCACGAAGCGGTCACGGTCGGGCCATTGCGGATCGGCCGGGTCGAATTTCAGGAAGCGCGTGAACAGCACGGTCGCGACATCGGCCGCGCCCATCGGCAGACCGGGGTGGCCGGATTTCGCCTGCTCGACCGCGTCCATCGCGAGCGCGCGGATCGCGTTGGCCATGCGATTGTGCTGCTCGCGCGGAATTGCCGCGGGTGCTGACGAGCGTGCGCCGGACGCGACGGCGGATGCCGGCGCCGCGAAGATGGGTGGGGAACCGTTCATTTCGCCTGCCAAAATGGGATTTCTCACGGGCTCTACCATGCAGCCTGGGTGAGTCCAAGGCGCGCCGTGCTTCCGTGCACAAGGCGGAACCCGGCCGTGCATGCCGCGCGAAACGCGCTGTGTGTATCCGGCCGATATCGCTGTCGGCGCAATTGACGGGGCGGTGCGGCGGCACGTAAGATTTTCCTCGTAACCCGCTGCCATGGCACAAGATTTTCTGTGGCGGCCAATGAGTATCCGCCGCTATGCCCGATCCGTCCGCGCTCGAGGCGGCCACCAAGCGATTGTCGGCCGCGCTCGAGGGCCTCGAGGCCGCCGTCGAGCGCCGCCAGGAGGTGGACCGGGCGGGCGAAGCCGTCGCGGGACAATTGCAGGCCCTCGGCCTCGATCGGTCGCGCCTCGCGGCCGAGCTCGACAGCGCCGCCGCGCGCGCCAAGGCGCTCGAAGGCAACAACCGCGAGATCGCGCGCCGCGTCGACCTCGCGATTGAGGCGATCCGCGCGGTGCTCGACGCGAACGACCGGTAACGGGAGGCACACCGTGGCGAGCATCAATGTCACCATCAACGGCCGTCAGTTCCGCATGGCCTGCGAGGACGGGCAGGAGAGCCACCTGACCAAGCTCGCCGCCGACCTTGACCGCCGTGTCGAAGACCTGCGCAAGAATTTCGGCGAGATCGGCGACACGCGACTGACGGTGATGGCGGCGCTGACGGTGTCGGACGAGCTGGCCGAGGTGAACCGGCGGCTGCGCCGGCTCGAGGCCGAGCTCGCCGCCATGCAGGACGCCCGCATCGCCTCGGCCGACAAGGATCAGGCCAAGGAAGCCGCGATCGCCGCCGCCCTCAACGGCGCCGCCGAGCGCATCGAGGGGGTGGCCAAGCGGCTCACGGTGAAGCGTTCGACCGACGTGCCGATGGGATAACAAGCGCGTGCGGTGTTGCCACTGCCTCCTCCTGGAAGGGGGAGGGTCGGCGTGGGGGTTCCCGCGCGGTGACAGCCTTCGCGTCGCTGAGGAATGACGCTAAGAAGTCGTCCGGAAAGGAAAATCGCTATGTCCAGCGTCGCCGAAAAGCCGAAATCAGCGGGCGTGCAGCATCAGCCGAAGGAAGCGCCGTTCGTGTGGGAAGACCCGCTCGACCTTGACGGTGCGCTCACCGAGGATGAGCGCATGGTGCGCGACACCGCGCGCGCCTACGCGCAGGACAAGCTGATGCCGCGCGTGCTGACGGCGTTTCGCGAGGAACGCTTCGATCGCGAGATCATCGACGAGATGGGCGCGCTCGGCTTCCTCGGCTGCACGCTGCCCGAGCCTTACGGCGCGGGGATGAGCTACGTCGCCTATGGCCTGATCGCGCGTGAGCTCGAACGGGTCGATTCCGGCTACCGTTCGACGCTGTCCGTGCAGTCCTCGCTCGCCATGCACGCGATCTATGCCTACGGCAGCGAGGCGCAGCGCGACAAATATCTGCCCGGGATGGCGCGCGGCGCGCTCGTCGGCTGCTTCGGGCTGACCGAGCCGGACTTCGGCTCGGACCCCGGCGGCATGGTGACGCGCGCGCAGAAGGTGGCGGGCGGCTATCGGCTCAACGGCGCGAAGATGTGGATCTCGAATTCGCCGATTGCGGATCTCGCCATCGTGTGGGCGAAGCTCGACGGTAAAATTCGCGGTTTCATCGTCGAACGCGGCGTCAAGGGTTTCTCGACGCCGAAGATCGAGGGCAAGCTCTCGCTGCGCGCCTCGATCACTGGCGAGATCGTGCTCGACGATGCGCTGGTGCCCGAGGACGCCTTGCTGCCGAATGTCAGCGGGCTGACCGGGCCGTTCGGCTGTCTCAACAACGCGCGATACGGCATCTGCTGGGGTTCGATGGGGGCCGCGGAATTCTGCTGGCATCGCGCGCGCGAATATGTGCTCGCACGCAAGCAGTTCGGACGTCCGCTGGCGGCGAACCAGCTCGTGCAGAAGAAGCTTGCCGACATGCAGACCGAGATCACGCTCGGATTGCACGGTGCGTTGCGGCTCGGGCGGCTTTGGGACGAGCATCGCGCCGCGCCGGCGGCGATTTCGCTGATGAAGCGCAACAATTGCGGCAAGGCGCTCGACATCGCGCGGGTCGCGCGCGACATGCACGGCGGCAACGGCATTGCCGACGAATTCCACGTCATGCGCGTGCTGATGAATCTCGAGACGGTGAACACCTACGAAGGCACGCACGACATCCACGCGCTGATCCTCGGCCGCGCCCAGACCGGCATCCAGGCGTTCATGTGAGGCGCCCGCGCGAACTTCAAGGTTGTCATGCCCCGCGAAAGCGGGGCATCCAGTCTTCACACCGGATGTTCAACGTTTACTGGATCGCCCGCCTGCGCGGGCGGTGACAAAAGAGAGTCATGGACCTCCAGCACATCCTCCTGCTGCTCGCGGCCGGCATCGGCGGCGGGGTGATCTCGTCGATGGTCGGTGGCGCGGCGGTCGTGACCTATCCGGCGCTGATCGCGACCGGCTTGTCGCCCATCCTCGCGGTTGCGGCGAATCTTGTGGCGCTCTGTCCCGGCAACCTGCTCGCGGCGCTGGCCGACCGCAGGCAGCTCCCGCCGCTCGACCGCTCCTTCGCTGGGCTCGTGCTCGCCTCGCTGGGAGGCGCCGCGGTGGGAGCGGCGTTGTTGCTGGTCACGCCGGATCGCTTGTTCGAACGGCTCGTGCCGCTGCTGCTCGGCTTCGCGACGATCCTGTTCGCGCTGTCGCCGCGCATCACGGCGTGGCTGCGCCGGCAGGCGCAAGAACAGGGCGCGGACCAGCGGCATTGGGGACACAGCATCCCAGTTCTACTGCCAGTTTCGGTGTACGGCGGATATTTCGGCGCCGGCGTCGGCGTCCTCCTGCTTGGGGTGCTGTCGGTTGGGACGCCGACCTATCGTGCCGCGAACGTCACCAAGAACCTGGTGACCAGCCTCAACAGCGTGGTCGCATCGGCGATTTTCATCGAGCGCGGGGTGGTCACATGGGGCCCGACGCTAGCGATGATGGCGGGGGCGTTGGTCGGCTCGCTGCTCGGCGGTCAGCTGGCGAAGGTCCTGCCGAACTTCATCGCGCGCGCGCTGGTCATCGGCGTGGGCGCGTTGCTCACCGTCATCTTCGCCGAGCGCTACTGGTTCTAGTCCAGGATCAGGAAAGCGGCGTCTCGGCCGCGTGTCCAGCGCCGTTGGATTTCGGCTTGCGCAACGAACCGTTGGCGCCATTCGCCGATTTGGCGCTTTGCGTGTGTCCCATCGACAGGACGAAATCCGCGATGCGCGGCGCGATCTCGGCGCGGAAGCGCGAGCCGTTGAACACGCCGTAGTGCCCGACGTTGGGCTGCAGCCAATGCGACTTGCGCTCGGCCGGGATATTTACGCAGAGCCGATGCGCCGCCTCGGTCTGGCCGACGCCGGAGATGTCGTCGTGCTCGCCCTCGATGGTGAGGAGCGCCGCGCGCCGGATTGCCGACGGATCGACTGGGCGGCCGCGATGCGTCATCTGTCCCTTCGGCAACGCGTGGCGCACGAACACCACGTCAACCGTTTGGAGGTAGAATTCCGCGGCGAGGTCCATCACCGCGAGATACTCGTCGTAGAATTCGCGGTGCTTTTGGACCGAATCCCCGTCTCCCTTCACCAGATTCTCGAACAGCCGGCGGTGCGCCTCGATGTGCCGGTCGAGATTCATGCTCACGAAGCCGTTGAGCTGGAGGAAGCCGGGATAGACGTCGCGCATCACGCCCGGATGTGGAAACGGGACTTTGGTGATGACGTTCCGCCGGAACCAGTCGACGCCGCGCTGCTCGGCGAGCACGTTGACGGCCGTCGGATTGATGCGCGTGTCGATCGGACCGCCCATCAGGACGATCGACGCCGGCGCGTGGGGATCGCCATGCGCTTCCATCAGCGCAGTTGCCGCAAGCACGGGAACCGAAGGCTGGCAGACCGCGACCACGTGCGTGTCGCCGCCGAGTAGGTGCAGCATCGAAATGACGTAGTCGATGTAGTCATCGAGGTCGAAGCCGCCGGCGGCGACCGGCACGGCGCGCGCCTCGGCCCAATCGGTGATGTAGACGTCATGATTGGGCAGGAAGGCTTCGACTGTGCCGCGCAGCAGCGTCGCGTAATGGCCCGACATCGGTGCGACGATCAGCAAGCGCGGCTGCGGCCGGCGCGGCGGCTGGGTGAAGATGCGCTCGAAATGCAGCACCCGGCAGAACGGACGCTCCCACACCGGCACGATGCGCACGGGTACCTGCACACCGCCGACGGTGGTGTAGTCGATGCCCCATTCGGGCTTGCCGTACCGGCGGGTTGAGCGCTCGAACAGTTCGGCCGCCGCGGCCATCGACTTGCCGAAATGGGTGTGAGCCAGGGGATTGGCCGGATTGCGGTAGAACAGCTTGGCCACATCGGCGGCGGCCCGCGCCGGACCGAGCGACGCCAACCCGGTCTCGTACATCCAGTAGAGCGGCGCTGAGAAGGCAAAACCGCCTTCCGGCGGCAGCGTGCTTGCGCCGCCGAATTCACCAATTGACATGTCTAAGCCCCAGCCCCCGATGCTGCGTCGCAGCATCCTGTCGCGGAACCGTCATCCCGTCAACATATAGGCATTCTTTTGCCAAATGCTTGCGATCCCGGGGGATTCGGCGACTGAGCCATCACACGCAACGCGCGTCCGCCTCCACCGCATGTCGCGCTGCGCCATGCCCCGGTGAGCCCTTGGAGGGCTACTCTCCGCCTTGGAGCAGGGAGCCGGCCCGGCGCGCGCTGTTCAGCAGCCAAGTGAAAACGGCGATGGCCGCGGCGAAATACAGCGCGTTGAGCGCAATCGCCTCGAGCATCAGATCGGCCCGGAAGACGTGATCGATCAGCAGCGCACGCATGCCTTCGAAGACGTACGTCGGCGGCAATGCCCATGAGAACGGCCGTAGAAACGCCGGAAGTACGCCGACCGGGTAGTACACGGCGCACAACGGCAGGAACATGAACATGATGCCCCAGGCGAGGCTTTCGGCGCCCATGCCGTTGCGCAGCACAAGCCCCGAGACGACGATGCCGATCGCCCAGCTCGTGAACAGCAGGTTTGCGAAAAATGCGACCAGCGCAAACCCCAGCCCGTAGAGATTGAAGCCGAAGAACACGAGCGCCAGGACGGTCACCGGCACCATGCCGATCGCGAGCCGGATGAGGCTCATGATCATCAGCGAGGCGACGAATTCGATCGGGCGGAGCGGGCTGATCAGGATATTGCTGAGGTTGCGCGACCACATCTCCTCGAGGAATGAGATCGAGAAGCCGAGCTGCCCGCGAAACAAGATGTCCCAGAGGATCACCGCGCCGATGAAGGTCGCACCGGCGCGGGCGAAAAAGCCGGAATTCTGCCCGACGTAGAGCTGCAGAAGTCCCCACGTGCACATCTGCACCGTCGGCCAGTAGCTGAGCTCGAGCAGCCGCGGCCACGACGAGCGAATGACATACCAATAACGCCGCACCAGCGCCGCGATGCGCCGCGCCGAAAGGGAGATGCCTGCGGAGCTTGAACGTGTTGCGAGGGTCATTTCGCGGCCTCGTGCACGTCGCCGGTCCCGCGCGCGACGTCGAGAAACACCTGCTCCAGCGTCTCGCGTCCGTAGCGCGTGAGCAGCGCCTTCGGAGCATCGTCGTCCTCGATGCGGCCGCGCTTCATGATGATCACGCGCTCGCACAGCCGCTCGACCTCCGACATGTTGTGCGAGGCGAGCAGGATGGTCGCGCTGCGTGCGCGCCGATAGGCATCGAGCCGCGCGCGAATCCAGTCGGCCGTGTCGGGATCGAGTGAGGCTGTCGGCTCATCGAGCAGCAACACCTCGGGCGTATTGATCAGCGCCTTGGCGAGCGCGACGCGGGTCCTCTGTCCCGACGATAGACGGCCGACGGGGCGGTCCAGCAAATCCTTGAGGTCGAGCTCCTCCGCAAGCTGCGCGATCCGTCCCTTGCCGTCCTTCACACCGTAGAGATCGCCGAACACCCGCAGGTTCTGCCGTATCGTCAGCCGATGCGGCAGGTCGATATACGGACTTTCGAAATTCATACGGTGCAACACCTGGTAGCGTTGCCACGGCATCTCCGCGCCGAGCACGGAAACACGCCCGGAGGTCGGCGTGATCAGGCCCATGATCATGGCGATGGTGGTGGTCTTGCCGGCGCCATTGCCGCCGAGGAGCCCGGTGATCGAGCCCTTCTTCAGGGCAAAGGAAATGCCGTCGACGGCCCGCGTGGTCTTGTAGACCTTCACGAGCCGGTCGGCGGCAATCGCGGGCTGCGTCGGGTCCAGCATTCGTGCATCCAGCCTGCGCAGATGTGACAAGCCGGACCGGCGGGCGCAAGGGCTGCGACTGCGGCACCGCTGTTAGCCTTCGTGCCAAGGGGTTACATTGGGCCGGATGTTCAGCCTGCTGCACGATCTGATCCCGACCGAGCACGCGCCGCTGCGCAACGTGCGGCTCGACACGCTTGTCCGCGTGCGCTGGATCACGGTGTTCGGGCAAACCATCGCCGTTCTTGTCGTGCGCTTCGGGCTCCGCTTCGACCTGCCGATCCGCGCCTGTCTTGCGGTGATCGCCTTATCGGCCTGGCTCAATGTCGTGTTGCGCGTTCGCTTCGGCGCGGCACAACGGCTCGAGGCGGATCGCGCGGCCTTGCTGCTGGCTTTCGACGTCGGCGAGCTCGCCGTTCTTCTGTTTCTGACCGGCGGGCTGCAGAACCCATTCGCTTTCCTCTTCCTCGGGCCGGTGTTGTTCTCGGCCACTGCCCTGCCGCCGCGGATGACCCTCATGCTCGGCGCGTTCGCGATCGCCTGCGCGACGGTACTGGTGTTCGCCCACGATCCCTTGCCGTGGGACAGCACCGATCCGCTGGTTCTTCCGGCGATCTACATGTTCGGAGTCTGGCTCTCGATTGCGCTGGCGATCGGCTTCATCGGCGCTTACGCGTGGCAGATCACCGACGAGGGCCGGAAATTATCGGACGCCCTGGCGGCCACCGAGCTGGTGCTCGCCCGTGTGCAGCACCTTTCCCAACTTGACGGCCTGGCGGCGGCCGCGGCGCATGAGCTCGGCACGCCGCTGGCGACCATCACCCTTGTCTCGAAGGAACTCGAACGCGGCATCCCGGCGGACTCGCGCTTTGCAAGCGACGTGAGGCTGCTGCGCGAGCAGGCGCAGCGCTGCAAAGGCATCCTTGCCAAGCTCACCGAGCTTCCCGACGGCGGCGGCCCGCTCGACGAGGTCAAGCTCTCGTCGCTGATCGAGGATGTCGTGGCGCCCAATCGAGAGATCGGAGGCGTCGCGATCGAGGTGGCGCTGGCATCGGAGGACGGGAGCCCCGAACCCGTCGGGGCACGCAATCCTGCCGTGCTTTATGGGCTCGGAAACCTGATCGAGAACGCGGCCGATTTTGCCACTACCAAAGTCGATATTTCCGCCCGTTGGACCGCGACGGACGTGACAATCGCGATCGCCGATGACGGGCCGGGATTTGCCCCGACCATTATCGATCGGATCGGCGAGCCCTACATTACCAGCCGCCCGCGCGGCCGGCCCGACCAGGACGACAGCGGGTTGGGATTGGGGATATTCATCGCCCGCAATCTGCTCGAACGCGCCGGTGCTTCTCTCTTGGTGCAGAATCAGGCTGCCCGTCGCGGCGCGCTTGTCACGGTGCGATGGCGGAGGACGGATTTCGAGCGCGAAGCGCCGGCACCCGATCCGATCCTGTCAGTGCATTTCGGGGTGTGATCGCCCCCGGCGGCGTAGTTCCACATTAAAAGGCTGCAATTTTGCGCATTTGGACTTGATCCGCGTTGCCGGCAGCGGTCAGTATGCCGGTAATAATTCGCGAGATTTTGTGATCGGCTTGCCGCCTGCGGTGGGCTGCCGCAGAGGAGCAAGAAAATGACCTCAATCGACCATGCCGAACCGGTCCCCACCGAGCGTTCGCTCCTGATCGTCGAGGATGATGTATCGTTCGGGCAGCGGCTGGCGCGCGCGATGGAATGCCGCGGCTTCTCCGTGACCACCACCGAGACGGTGGCGGATGGGCTGTCCCACGTCGAACAGAACACTCCCGCGTTCGCCGTGGTCGACATGCGGCTCGCCGACGGCAATGGCCTCGACGTGATTTCAGCGCTGAAGCAGCGCCGGCCGGACGCGCGGGGCATCGTGCTGACAGGCTATGGGAACATCGTCACCGCGGTGACGGCTGTGAAGCTCGGGGCGGTCGATTACCTCTCGAAGCCGGCCGATGCCGACGACGTGGTCGCGGCCCTCCTCAACATCAAGCGCACGAGCGCCGAGTTGCCGGAGAATCCGATGTCCGCGGACCGGGTGCGGTGGGAGCACATCCAGCGCGTCTATGAGATGTGCGGGCGCAATGTGTCGGAGACTGCCCGACGGCTGGCGATGCATCGCCGCACCTTGCAGCGAATTCTCGCCAAGCGCGCGCCGAAGTAGCGGACGCACACCAGCCATTACCAGACGGCGGTATTTTTTGCGGGAACCGAGGGAAACCATTCGGTGACGGCTGCGTTATTGCGCAGCTATTCGGGTTCCATTGTCATGCAAAATGAAAACGCGATCTTCGAGCGATTGGAAGTCACGAAGAAATATGGCCTCGTGGCCGACTATCTGGTGAGTTGGACCGGGATCAGGGGCCGACTCGCGCCCAAAGTCATTGTCTGGGGAAACGGTTTGCAGCCGACCGACGTCGTGCAGCACTACATTGGCCAGCTCCTGAGCGGGCTTGTGCCGGCAAGCCGGATCGACGTCGCGGCCGAGTGATCCGCCGAATTTTTCCGGGGCGGAAGGTCGCCATCAGAATTCCTGTCCGTAGGGTCCCGCGGGATCGGCGAGCGCCGAGAGACGCCGCGCCGCCGCCCGGGCGAACAGCAGCATCATGCTTCGCCGGGTTGACGCGTGGAGACGGTGCTCGGGCGCCTCGCACATCAGTTGCGCGCCGAATGCGTCCGCCACGATCAGGCCGGTGTCGGGCGGAAAAATCTCGCACGGCACCTCCATGCATGTCGCGAAGAACAGCCGGTCGCAATGCAGCCGGTAATCCATCCATTTCTGATCGGCGCGGAAATCGGCCACCGATGATTTGATCTCGACGATCCAGATTTCACCATCACCGCCGAGCGCCACAAGGTCCGCCCGTCGGCCGGACGGCAGCGGCAATTCGCTGATCACCGAATAGCCGAAGGCATGCAGCAGCCGCGTGGTGCCGCGCGCCACCGCCAGCGCGGTCTCGGATTGACGGCCGTCGACTGGAAATTCGATCTGGGTGACGACTGCGCTCATGACCCGGAACGCTCCGGAAACGCGGCGGCCAGCGCCGTGCGGTCGGCGTTGAGCACGCCGCGCTCCGTGATCAGCCCGGTTATCAGACGGGCCGGCGTGACATCGAACGCGTAATTGGCGACATCGGAGCCGTCGGGCACGATCTGCACCGTCTCGATGCGGCCATCGGCCGTGCGCCCGCTCATCATGCGCACCTCGTCCGCGCTCCGTTGCTCGATCGGAATTTCGGCGACGCCGTCGCGCACTGCGAAGTCGATGGTCGGAGAGGGCAGGGCGACGTAGAATGGCACGTCGTTGTCGCGCGCGGCGAGCGCCTTGAGATAGGTGCCGATCTTGTTGCACACGTCGCCGTTCGCGGTGGTGCGGTCGGTGCCGACGATCACGAGGTCGACCATGCCGTGCTGCATCAAGTGGCCGCCGGTGTTGTCGGGGATGACGGTGTGCGGCACGCCGTGCTGGCCGAGCTCCCACGCGGTGAGCGAGGCACCCTGGTTGCGCGGGCGCGTCTCGTCGGCAAACACATGCACGTTGATGCCGCCATCGTGCGCGAGGTAGATCGGCGCGGTGGCCGTGCCGACGTCGACGGTCGCGAGCCAGCCGGCATTGCAATGGGTCAGCACGTTCACCGGGGCGCCAGCTTGTTTGCGCGCGGCGGCGTCCTCGATCAATTTCAGCCCGTGCCGTCCGATCGAGGTGTTGATCGCGACGTCTTGCTCGCAGATTTCCGTCGCGCGGGCATAGGCTGCCGCGCTACGCTCGGCGCGCGGGCGATTGCGCACCGCGGCCACCATCTCGTCCAACGCCCATTTCAGATTGATCGCGGTCGGGCGCGTCGCGTGCAGCGTCCGGTAGGCGCGCTCCATGCCGTCGTCGGAGGCATCCTCGCGTAACGCCAGGCACATGCCGTAGGCGGCCGCGGCGCCGATCAGCGGCGCGCCGCGCACCACCATCGACTGGATCCCGTGCGCGGCATGCGTGAGCGATGCCCATCGCCGGGTGACGTAGCGGTGCGGCAATTGCGTCTGATCGATGACGCCGACCGACCAGCCGTCGGCTTCGAGCCAGATCGTGCGCGTCGGCTTTCCGTTCACTTTCATGCGGATTTCATAGCTCTCTTCATGAGTCCCCAAAAGCCCGCGTGGCGGCCCCGCCACACAGAAAATACGCCGCCAATCCGCCCGTGCCCGGCCGCAATTCCGGCCCGGGGGCGACGCGAATGCGCGGAACCATGCGCGTGCTGGAGGGCGTTGCCTATTTGGAGGGGAGACAATGCTTCGTCACATTGCGCGCGCGGCTGCGCTCGCCGTTGTTGCCGCACCTTTGTTCACTGCATCTGCCACCGCCAAGGAAGTCGTCGAAGTCGCGTTTGTGCTCGACACCACCGGGTCCATGGGGCCGCTGATCGAGGGCGCCAAGCGCAAAATCTGGTCGATCGCCACCTCGATTGTCGACTGCAGTCCGGATGCCGACATCCGCATGGGCCTCGTCGCCTACCGCGACATCGGCGACGATTACGTCACGAAGCGCTTCGATCTCACCACCGACATCCAGGATCTCTACGGCAAGCTGCTGGCGCTGCGGGCGCAGGGCGGCGGCGACTGGCCGGAAAGCGTCAACGAGGCGCTCGAGGTCGCGGTCAAGCGTCTATCCTGGACCCAGGATGACAACGTCAAGCGCATCATCTTTCTGGTCGGCGATGCGCCGCCGCACATGGACTACACGCAGGATACGAAATACCCGCAGGTCGTGCGCATGGCGCGCGAGCGCGGCATCATCGTCAACGCCGTGCAGGCCGGCGAGGCGCAGGATACCGCGCGCGTCTGGCGCACCGTCGCTCAGATGGGCAACGGCGAATACATCCCGATTCCGCAGGATGGCGGGCACCTCGTGGTGATCGAGACCCCCTACGACACCCACATCATCGAGCTGCAGAAGAGGATCAACGGCACGGTGGTGCCTTACGGCAACCGGCAGCGCCGCAGCGAAGTCGAGCACAAGACGCAGCAGATGGCGGCCGCGCCCGCGCCCGCGGCGTCCGACATGGCGAGCTACATGAGCAAGCGTTCGGGCGGCGCCGCCGTCGCCACGGCCGTGACCGGCGATGGCGATCTCGTCGCCGATGCGGCGGAAGGGCGGGTCAAGCTCGATACGCTCAAGGACGAGGAATTGCCGGACAATCTCAAGACCATGAAGCCCGACGAGCGGCGCGGCTATCTCGACCGGCAAGTCGTCGCACGCAAGGCGCTCAATGGCGAGCTCTCCGCGCTGGTGAAGCAGCGCGATTCCTATCTGGCGACGGAGAGCGCCAAACGGCCGGCTGGCGCGCCGGATTCCTTCGACAAGGTGGTGAGCGCGACGCTGCAGAAGCAGTTGTCGAAATAGGCTTGTGAAGATGGACCATGGCCGTCCCCGCGCCAGCGGGGGCGGCCTCGCACGGCGCGCCAGGCCGCGCTTGCGTCTTCCAGGCGTCCTGCTTCATCCTCATTCGTGTCAGGAGGGCGGGGCATGGCGATCGACTACGAGAAGGAATACGACAACCGCGGCCGGGTGCCGGAGCATCCGCAGATTCTGGCGCGCATGGCGGAAGACGCGGCGCGCTACCGCGCGCAGGCGGTGGTGGACAAACGCGCCGAGCTCGATGTGCCCTACGGCCCGAGCCCACGCCAGATCCTCGATATCTTCCAGTCGTCTGCCGGGGAAACCGCACCCGTCGCGATGTTCATCCACGGCGGCTATTGGCGGGCCTTGCAGCCCGCGGCGTTCAGCCAAGTGGCGGCCGGGCTCAACGCGCGCGGCTTCACGGTCGCGCTCGTCGGCTACGACCTCTGCCCGCAGGTGACGATCGGCGCAATCGTCGATCAAGTGCGGCAAGCTGCGATGTTCTTGTGGCGCCGGTGCCGGCGTCCGATCCTCGTGCTCGGCCATTCGGCCGGCGGCCATCTGGCTGCGTCGACGCTCGCGACCGACTGGGCATCGCTGGGTGCGCCGGCCGATCTCGTGCCGGCGGCGATGGGCATTTCCGGTTTGTATGATCTCGCGCCAATGTGCGCCACGTCGATGAATGCCGATTTCAAACTCGACGAGGCGGAAGCGCGCCGTCTGTCCCCCTTGTATGGGCCGGTGCCGCGCGGGCGTGTGTTCGACGCCGTGGTTGGCGGCGCGGAATCGAGCGAATTCCAGCGCCAAAGCCGCACGATCGCCGAGGTGTGGCGTCAGGGTGGCGTCGCGACGCGCTACGATGCCCCTGCCGGTGCGAACCACCTCAATGTCATCGCGCCGCTGACCGATCCTGCAAGCGCAATGGTGGAACGGCTTGTTTCGATGGCGCGCGGTTGACGCCGCAGGCGCAAGCGGCCCTCGGTTCCGCTGCGCTTCCACAGCGAGGACATGCGATAGTCGGAGGGGGTGATTCGTTATCGGCAGCCGCGACATTGAACCGGAAGGCATCCAATCCAGTTTTAGATGTGCCGCCAGCGGCGCGGGGAGCCAAGTGACCGGACCGAACTTGATGTCGCTTCGCGCCCTCCTCTACCGCCGTCCCAGCGAGCCGGGCACCATCGAGGTCTATTTCGACCAGGCCGTGCATGTCGTGCGTGTTCGCCGGCACCGGCAGGCGCGCCGCTACACGTTGCGCGTCGATTCCGCTTCACGTGAGGTGGTCCTCACCATGCCGCCGCGCGGCAGCCTCAAGGAGGCGCGCGCTTTCGCGCAGCGTCACGGTGCCTGGATCGCGACACGACTGCGCCGCCTGCCGGAGGCCACGCCGTTTGCCGATGGCGTCATGATCCCGTTACGCGGCGTCGAGCATCGCATCACATGCCGGTTCGGCGCGCGCGGCGTGGTCTGGACAGAGGCCAGCGCCGCCGGCGCAATGCTGCTTTGTGTCACCGGCGCCGCGCCCCATGTCGAGCGTCGTGTCGCTGATTTTCTAAAGCGCGAGGCCAAGCGCGATCTCGAGGCGGCGAGTCGGGACCACGCGGGCAAACTCGGGGTCAAGATCAAGCGTGTCTCGGTGCGCGATCAGTCAAGCCGCTGGGGTTCATGCTCGACGACCGGCGTGCTGTCATTCTCGTGGCGGCTGGTGCTGGCGCCGCCCTTCGTCGCGGACTATCTCGCGGCGCACGAAGTCGCGCATCTCGTCGAGATGAACCATTCGCGGCGGTTCTGGCGGCTCGTCGATCAGCTTACGCCAAACGCCGCGCGCGCAAAAACCTGGCTCGATGCCCACGGTCCCGAGCTGCACCGCTATGGGGCGAGCCGGCTCAGCGACGCCGGGAATGGGGCCTGACGCCGCTCTTGCGGTGCTCGGTGCCAAGGTCCGCTTTCTCTGCTCGACCTGATCCCCGCCGATGGACCGGATGAGTCGCCGCATAGGCTGGCTGCGTGCGCGGCGGTTGCGCGCTCGCCTGCTTTGCTGTTGGTGCCGTGAGCACCATGCCCGCCCGGGCGGACCTTTTCTCCCATGCCGAAATTCAATTTCCCTGCCACCACGCTGCTGCTCGGGTTTCTGTGCGGCATCGCGCCCTTTGCCAGCGCGATGTATGTCCCTTCGCTGCCGGATATCTCGCGCAGCTTGGCGGCGTCTCCAGCCGAGGTGCAATTCACCATCTCGGCCTATCTCTTTGGGCTCGGCGCCGGACAATTATTCCACGGTCCCATCTCGGACCGGTTCGGACGCCGGCCGGTTTTGCTGGTCGCGATGAGCGTGTTCGCGCTCACGACGCTCGTCTGTTCCATCGCATGGAGCGTCCACGTCCTGCTGATCGCGCGGGCCCTGCAGGCATTCAGCGGCTCGGCCGGCATCACGGTGTCGCGCGCGATCGTTCGCGATCTCTATGAGGGCCGGCGCGCGGCGCAGGCGCTGTCGCTGGTCGGCTCGTTCATGGCGCTTGGGCCGATCGTCGGCCCGCTGGCCGGCGGTGTTTTTCAAGCCGAATGGGGATGGCGCTCGATCTTTCTCGGCGCATTCGTCGCCAGCTTCGTGCTCTTGATGGCCGTGGTGTTTCTGCTTGACGAGACGCTGAAGCAGCGCGCGCCGGAGCCGCTCTCGATCGCCGGTACGCTGCGGAGCTTCGCGGGCTTGCTGCGCGTACCGTCCTACGTCGTCTATGTCGCCATGGGTGCGGCGAGTTTCACCAGCGGCTATGCGTGGCTCGCCGGGGCCTCGTTCTTGTTGCAGGACATCTATCATTTCACGCCGGTCGGCTTCTCGGCTTTCTATGCGATCAATTCGGTAGGCTATCTTGCCGGAACGGCCGTGGCGTCGCGCATTGTGATCCGGCGCGGCATCGGCGTCACCATCGGATTCGGGGGCGCGATCCAGCTCGCCGCCGGAATTGCGTTGCTCTATATCGCGGCATTCGGCGAGCCGTTCCGATTTGCGCTGGTGGTGCCCCCCACGCTGTTGCTGTTCGGCATGGGGCTGGTGCTTCCCCAATCCATGGCGGGCGGATTGTCGATGTTTCCGCGTAAGGCGGGCGCGGCCGCGTCACTCGCGGGAGCGCTTCAGCAGGCCGCCGGCGCTGCGGGCGCGGGGCTCGTTGGCCTCTTTCTCGGCGCGAGCGATTGGCCGGTCGCGATCGGCGTCGCCGCGGCGGGTCTGATCCTGTTCGGAGTATGGGCGGCGTCCCGGACTCTGCGCGCCCGCGCGGGCCAGTCCCAGGCCTAGCGGCGGCTGCGCGAGCGCGCGGAGATCAGCGCCGTCCGGCGAGCCGATCCATCAGCCATGTGTCGATGCCGCTGCGTCCCGGACCGGCGGTCTCCGGACGCACATTCGCCGCCGCGACCGGTACCGCGGGATGGGGGCGCAGCATGCCCGGTGCGAGCGGCGCGGGAGAAACGGCAGGCGCGAGTGGAAATTGCGGTGCGGAGAGCGGCGTTACCGGCGGCGGACTATTCGATGGCATAAGCACGGCGACCGGCGCCGCGCCGGCGCCGGGCAGCTCGACCGGCGCGATGCCACGGTGAGCCGCTTGCATCACGTGGCTCCAGATGTCGACGGGAACGTCGCCGCCCGTCGCATGCTTGCTCGGCGAGGAATCGTCGTTGCCGACCCAGACGCCGGTCACAAGATGCGCGGTGTATCCGACGAACCAAGCGTCACGGAAATCCTGGCTGGTGCCGGTCTTGCCCGCCGCGGGCCAGCCCGGCAATTGCGCCTTGCGCGCCGTGCCGATCAGCAGCGTCTGGCGCATCATGTCGTTCATCATGCCCACGTAGCGCGGCTCGATGATGCGACCGAGCTCCTCGCGCGGCCGCTGATAGAGCACCTTGCCCTGGGCCGTGCGCACGCGTTCGATCACATGCGCCGACACCGCATATCCACCGTTGGCGAAGGCCGCATAGGCCGAGACGAGCTCGAGCGGTGAGACTTCCGACGTGCCGAGCGCGATCGACGGATTGGGATCGAGCTTGGAAGCGATGCCCAGACGATACGCCGTCTGCGCCACGGCGGCGGGGCCGAATTCGAGCGTCAAGCGCACCGACACGGTGTTGAGCGAGAGCGCGATTGCCTGGGTCAGGGTCACCGCACCGTAATATTTGCGGCCATAGTTTTCGGGCTTCCACCCCTTCAGCGCGATCGGCTTGTCTTCGCGCACGCTCTCAGGCGTGAGGCCGCGTTCGAGCGCGGTGAGATAGACAAACGGCTTGAACGCCGAACCGGGCTGCCGCTTGGCGTTGATCGCGCGGTTGAACTGGCTTTCGTTGTAATCGCGCCCGCCGATCATCGCGACCACGGCGCCGCCCGGCGTCATCGCGACGATCGAACCCTGGCTGACGTTTTCCTTCTTGCCCTTGCTGTCGAGCTCATCGAGCAGCGCCTTTTCCGCAGCACCTTGCAGCGCCGGATCGATCGAGGTCTCGACCGTGACGTCCTGATCGACCGGCCCGATCAGATCGTCGAGCTCGTCCATGATCCAATCGGCGATGTAATTGACCGAGCCGCCGCCGATCTGGGCGATCACGCGCGCCGGGTGTTCGAGCGCGATCTTTTCCTGCGGCTCGCCGATCATGCCGGCGTCGGTCATCGCCGCGAGCACGAGCTCGCCGCGTTTGACCGCGCCATCCGGATTGTGGATCGGCGAGAGCCGCGACGGCGACTTGACGAGACCCGCCAGCATCGCCGCTTCCGCCAGTGTGACCTGGCGCGCCGACTTGTTGAAATAGCGCTGCGCGGCGGCTTCGACGCCGTAGGCGCCGGCGCCGAAATACACGCGGTTGAGATAGAATTCGAGAATCTGCTGCTTGGAATATTTGCGCTCGAGCGAGATCGCGAGCACCGCCTCCTGCAGCTTGCGCGTCAATGTCCGGTCGGGCGCGAGAAACAGGTTCTTGGCGAGCTGTTGCGTCAGGGTCGACCCGCCCTGGGCGACGCCGCGATGCACGACGTTGGCGATGGCGGCGCGGGCGAGGCCCAGCGGATCGACGCCGTAATGGCTCCAGAACCGCCGATCTTCGATCGCGATGAATGCGTTCGGCAGGTACGGCGGCAGATCCTTGATCGACACATCGGCGCCGGCCATCTGCCCGCGTGTGGCGAGCAGGCGCCCGTCGACCCCCACGATGCGGACGCTCGGCGGACGCTGCGGCACCTCCAGGGATTGGATCGGGGGCAGATGCACGCCGACCCAGATCAGGCCGCCGCCGCACGCGATGACCGCCCACAGGCAGAAGACCAGCGTCCAATAGCCGAGCCGGCGCGGGGTGAAACCGCGGCCGCCCGCGGTGCGCTTGGGTTTGGAGGAGGCACGACGCTTCGAGGGGGGATCGGCGCCGACGTCGAACTTGGGCTCGCGGCGCTCGCTTGCCTTTCGCCGTGCCATGTGACGCCCCGCCAACCGCCGCCGAGTGCGGCCCCCTCGGCAGGCTAGGGGGCCGGAATTAAGGGTCCGTTAAGGGGTGGGGACGAGGCCTACCCGGCCGCGGCGGCCTTTTCGGCCCTGGCTTCAGCGGCGAACAGGCCGATCAGCGCGCGCTTGATCGCGGCCTGGCGGGTGGGGGAGGTGATCTTCGCGCCGAACAGATCGGTGACGTAGAAGGCATCGACCGCGCGCTCGCCGAAGGTCGCGACATGCGCCGAGGCGATATTGAGATTGAGGCGCGATAGCGTCGAGGTGAGCTCGTGCAGCAGGCCGGGGCGGTCGAGCCCGATCACTTCGACCATGGTGTAGCGGTTCGACCATTGATTGTTGACGTTGACCTCCGGCTCGATCGCGAAGGCCTTGATGTGACCCTTGGACGCGGCGCGCTTGGCGACGACTTCGGGCAGCTTGATGTCGCCGTGCAGCACCTGCTCGATCGCGTCGGTGATGCGCTTGGCGCGGCGCTGCTCGTCCTCGTCGCGCTCGAACGCGCGCGTGACGGAGATGGTGTCGAGCGCGCGCCCATCGGTCGTGGTGTAGATCTGCGCGTCGACGATATTCGCGCCGGCCATCGCGCAGGCCCCGGCAATGGTCGAGAGCAGCCGCGGGTGGTCGGGCGCGAGGACGGTCAGCTCGGTGACGCCGCGTTGCGCGTCGAAGCCGACTTCCGTCGCGAGCGAGTGGCCGGCCGCTTCGGCGGCGCGCACGAATTTGGCGTGCGCGACCTTGTGGGGAAGATCGACCTTGAGCCAATAGGCCGGATAGTGTCGCGCGACGTAGCGGTCGAGCACGTCCGCGGGCCAATCCCCCTCCAGCGCGTGGCGCAGCTCGGCCTGGGCGACCGCGACGCGTTGCGCGCGGTTCACCTCCGAGAATCCGCCGGTGAGCACCGGTTCGGTCTCGTAATAGAGCGTGCGCATGAGCTGCGCCTTCCAGGTGTTCCATACGCCGGGGCCGACCGCGCGGATATCGGCGACGGTGAGAATGGTCAGCAGCTTGAGCCGCTCCTGCGATTGCACGACGGCCGCGAAATTCGCGATGGTGACGCGGTCCGAGAGGTCGCGCGATTGCGCCACGCTCGACATCACGAGGTGCACCTCGATCAGCCACGCCACGGTATCGGTTTCCGCGGGCGTGAGCCCGAGCTGCGGACAGAAACGCCGCGCGATGCGCGCGCCAGCGATCGAGTGATCCTCGATCCGGCCCTTGGCGATGTCATGCAGGAACAGCGCGACATAGAGCAGCTTGCGGTGCGCCGGCTGGATGGTGCGCATCAGCTCGGTGGCGAGCTGGAATTCGCTGTTCGACCCGCGTTCGATCTCGGCGAGAATGCCGATGCAGCGCAACAAGTGCTCATCCACCGTGTAGTGATGATACATATTGAACTGCATCATCGCCACGACGCGGCCGAACGCGGGCACGAAATGGCCGAGCACCCCGGCCTCGTTCATGCGCCGCAGCACAATCTCGGCTTCTGCGCCGGTGAGGATATCGAGGAACAGGCGGTTGGCTTCCTCGTTCGCACGCAACGCCTTGTCGATCAGCCCGAGCGAACGGTTCGCCGCGCGCATGGCGTCGGGGTGGAAGGCGAGGTTGTGCTTCTGCGCGAGCCAGAAGATGCGGATGAGGTTTACCGGGTCGCGCTGGAACACGTCGGGGGCGGCCAGCGTGATGCGGTTGTTGTCGACGTTGAAATCGTCGCTCTCGCCCAGCGAACGGCGGCGCTGGCTCGGCCGGAAGCGCGCGACCACGCGGCTGAGCACCGGCATCGCCTTGGCCTGGCGATCCTCGAGCTCCGCGCACAGGATGGCTGTGAGATCGCCGACGTCTTTGGCCACCAGGAAGTAGTGCTTCATGAAGCGCTCGACGTCCTTGAGCCCCGGGTGCTCGGTGTAGCCGAGCCGCACCGCGATCTCGCGTTGCACGTCGAATGACAGCCGCTCCTCCGCGCGCCCGGTCACGAAGTGGAGGTGGCAGCGCACCGACCAGAGGAAATCTTCGCAGCGGCGGAAGCGCGCGTATTCCTGCCGATCGAACACGCCATGCGCGATCAGCTCGTCGGGCGTGCGCACGCGGTAGACGTATTTCGCAATCCAGAACAGCGTGTGCAGGTCGCGCAGGCCGCCCTTGCCGTCCTTCACGTTCGGCTCGACGAGGTAACGCGACTGGCCGGAGCGGCGATGCCGCTCCTCGCGTTCGGCGAGCTTGGCGGTGACAAATTCCGGTGCGGTGCCTTGCGCCACCTCCTTGTCGAAACGCGTGACGAGTTCGTCGAACAGCTTCTCGTCGCCGAGCAGGAAGCGTGACTCCAGCACCGCGGTGCGGATCGTCATGTCCGCCTTGGCCTGACGGATGCATTCGTTGACCGAGCGCGTGGCGTGCCCGACCTTGAGCCCCATGTCCCACAGACAATAGAGGATCGCTTCGGTGACGGACTCGCCCCAGGCCGTCTGCTTGTAGGGGAGGACGAAGAGGAGATCGATGTCGGAGCCGGGCGCGAGCAGGCCGCGGCCATAGCCCCCCGTGGCCACGATCGCCATGTGCTCGGCCTCGGAGCGGTTCTTGGCCGGGTAGAGGTGGTTGGTCGCGAAGTCGTAGAGCAGACGGATAATCTCGTCCTGCATCAGGCACAGGCTCTCGGCGCAGTGCCGGCCGTGCTTTTCGGCGAGCAGGATCTGCTCGGCCTTGGAGCGTCCGTAGATCAGCGCCTGCTTGAGCCGCAGGGCGACGGCGGCGCGCAGGTCGCGCTCCGTCGCCGTATTGCCCGCGGCGAGCCCATCGAGATCGGCCGCCAGCGCGGCCATATCGATCAAGCCGCTGCCGGATTCAGCGATGGGGGCCGGGGAGGGTGACATGAGTATCGGATAGCCGAGCGCGCGGTTGAAGTCACCGGTTCTGTGGCCCGGCGGAGGGGGCCTTGGCTCATTGGCCCGGCTTGTGAGTGCCGCCGGAGCGGGTGTTTACTGCATGGTCACCGGCCCGGGAGATCGCGATGAAGAGCTACGACCTGTGCGAATGCGGCGCACCGCTGCGTTTGATGGAACGGGAAACGCCCAAGCCGCAAGGCTCCGAGGTGCTGCTCAAGGTGCTTGCGGCCGGGGTGTGCCACAGCGACCTGCACATTTCCGATGGCTATTACGACATGGGCGGCGGCAAGCGGGTGCAGCTTTTGGACCGCGGCATCAAGCTGCCGCTGACCATGGGGCACGAGATCGTCGGCGAAGTGGTGGCGGGTGGACCGGAGGCGCGCGGCGTGAAGGGCGGCGACCGGCGGGTGGTCTTTCCTTGGATCGGCTGCGGGGTCTGCAACGTGTGCCAGGCGGGCGAGGAGCAGCTCTGCCTCGCACCGCGTTCGCTCGGCGTGTTTGCGTCCGGCGGCTATAGCGACCACGTGATGGTGCCGCATCCGCGCTACCTGATCGACATTGGCGACATTGCGCCCGAACGCGCGGCGCCGCTGGCTTGCTCGGGCGTCACCACCTATGGCGCGTTGCGCAAGGTCGCGGCGACGATGGCGAACGAGCCGACGGTGATCATCGGCGCGGGCGGACTGGGCCTGATGTGCCTCGGCATTCACAAGGCGATGGGCGGGAAGGGCGCGATCCTCGTCGATATCGATCCCGCCAAGCGTGGCGCCGCCCTGAAGGCCGGCGCGATGGCGGCGATCGATGGTAATGCGAAGGATGCAGTGGCGCAGATCGTCAAGCTGACCAACGGTGGGGCCTGGGCGGTGATCGATCTCGTCGGCGCGGATCAGACCGTGAAGCTCGGTCTCGCCTCGCTGACCAAGGGCGGCAAGTTGATCGTCGTCGGCTTGTTCGGCGGCGAGATCACGCTGTCGCTGCCGGTGTTCCCGCTGCGCGCGATTGCGTTGCAGGGCTCCTACACCGGCAGCCTTGGCGAATTGCAGGAACTGGTCGCGCTGATGCGGGCGAAAGGCATGCCGGAGATTCCCGTGCGCACCCGACCGCTCACGGATGCCAACGAGGCGTTGGCCGATCTTCGCGCCGGCAAGGTGATCGGCCGCGTCGTGCTGACGCCGGCAGCGCATTAGCGGGACCGAGGAGGCAGGAACATGGACGCCACCGGATTGCGCGCACTGCAAGCGCCGCTCAAGGAGCGCTACAAGGCCGAGCCGCAAGCCGCCTACATCACGCTGAAGGCCAAGGGCGCGCTCGACGATCAGAATATCGCCTGCAAGGTCGAGACCGGGCGCGCGCTGGCGACGGCGGGTCTGCACCCGGCAACCGGCGGCTCGGGCCTCGAGCTCTGTTCCGGCGATATGCTGCTCGAAGCATTGGTGGCGTGTGCGGGCGTCACGCTCAAGGCGGTCGCCACCGCGATCGACGTGCCGCTCCGCTCAGGGACGGTGTCTGCGGAGGGCGATCTCGACTTCCGCGGCACGCTCGGCGTGGCCAAGGATGCGCCGGTCGGCTTCGCGCAGATTCGCCTGCGCTTCGACCTCGACACCGACGCGCCGCAAGACAAGCTCGATCAATTGCTCAAGCTCACCGAGCGCTATTGCGTGGTATATCAGACCATCGCCAAGGGTCCGCCGGTGGAGGTGAAGCTGACGCGGACGTGAGGGCGTCCAACCGCAGACCTCACGGTGAGACGCGTCGCTTCGCGCCTCGTCAGGATGAGGTCGGCGGCAGCTTCCCCTTCAACGCATACAGCGCCTCGAGCGCGTCGCGCGGCGACATCTCGTCGGGGTGCATCTGCGCCAGCGCCGCGAGCAGCGCGGCGAGAGCGGAGTCCTCGCGCGACACCTGCGACTCGCTCGGCTTGGGTGCGCTCGCGAACAGCGGCAAATCCTCGAAGCCGCGCGGTGCGCCGCGATCTTCCGCTTCGAGCTTCGCCAGCACGACCTTGGCGCGCGCGATCACCACAGCCGGCAGTCCCGCGAGCTGCGCCACCTGGATGCCGTAGCTGCGGTCGGCGGCGCCGGGCACCACCTCGTGCAGGAACACGACCTCGCCCTTCCATTCCTTCACGCGGACCGTCGCGTTGAACAGCCGAGGCAGGCTTGCCGCCAGCGCCGTCAGTTCGTGGAAATGCGTCGCGAACAGCGCGCGGCAGCGGTTCACCGCGTGCAGATGCTCGATCGTCGCCCAGGCGATGGAAAGCCCATCGAAGGTCGCGGTGCCGCGCCCGATCTCGTCGAGAATAACGAGCGAGCGCTCGCCCGCCTGGTTGAGGATGGCGGCGGTCTCGACCATCTCGACCATGAAGGTTGAACGCCCGCGCGCGAGATCGTCGGCGGCGCCGACGCGAGAGAACAGCCGATCGACAGCCCCGATCTTGGCGCGCTTCGCCGGCACGAAGCTGCCCATTTGCGCGAGGATCGCGATCAACGCGTTCTGGCGCAGGAAGGTGGATTTGCCCGCCATGTTCGGGCCGGTGATGAGCCAGATGCGTCCCGCGACCCGTTCGGCCGATCCCTCCGCTGCTGGCGGCGAAACGGAGGACGCGGGCGGCGGCGAAAGATCGCAATCGTTGGCGACGAACGGACCGCCTTCCTTCACCAGCGCCTGTTCGACCACGGGATGCCGGCCGGCCTCGATGAGGAAATCGCGCGTGTCGTCGACCTCGGGCCGCACGTAGTCGCGTTCGACGGCGAGGGTGGCAAGCGCGGTGGCGACGTCGAGGGTCGCGAGCGCCTGAGCTGCGGCGGTGATCGCTGCGCTCGCCGCCGCCACCTCGGCGCTCAGCCGCTCGAAGGTGTCGAGCTCGATGCCGAGTGCGCGGTCGGCGGCGCTCGCGATTTTCGCTTCAAGCTCGCCGAGCTCGGTGGTGGTGAAGCGCACCTGGCCGGCGAGCGTCTGGCGATGAATGAACGTCGCGTTGAGCGGCGCGCTCAGCAGCTTGTCGTGCTGCGCCGTCACCTCGACGAAATAGCCGAGCACGTTGTTGTGCTTCACCTTGAGCGCGCGGATTTGCGTCGTGTCGGCGTAACGCGCCTGCAGCGCGGCGATCACGCGGCGGGATTCGTCGCGCAGCGCACGCGCTTCGTCGAGTGCGGCGTCGTATCCCGCGCGCACGAAGCCGCCGTCGCGCTTGAGATAGGGCAGATCGTCGGCGAGCGCGGCCGCCAGCTCGTTGTGCAAGGCGGGGTCCGGACGGCGCAGCGCGGCGGCCGCCTGGGCAATTTCCTCGGGCCGGCTGGCGAGGCTATCGAGCCGCTGCGCCAAGGCGGCGGCGGCAATGACACCGTCGCGGATCGCGGCGAGATCGCGTGGCCCCCCGCGCCCCACGACGAGGCGCGCCAGCGCGCGGGCAAGGTCGGGGGCGGCGTTGAGCTGGGCGCGGGCGTCGCCGCGCGCCGCCGGATCGGTGACGAAGGCATCCACGGCATCGAGACGGCGCGCGATGGCCGCGGTTTCCGTCAGCGGCGCGGCGAGGCGCTGCGCCAGGAGGCGCGAGCCGGCGGCCGTCACGGTGCGGTCGATGGCCGCGAGCAACGAGCCGCGCCGGTCGCCGTTGAGCGCGCGCGTGAGCTCGAGATTAGCGCGCGTCGCCTGGTCGATCGCCAGCGTCGCGCCTTGCGCCTCGCGCACCGGCGGCGACAACGGCGGGCGCTTGCCGAGCTGGGTGCGCTCGACATAGCTGACGCAGGCCGCCGCCGCGGAGATTTCGAGGCGGGTGAGCGCGCCGAAGGCTTCACTCGTCGCCACCGCGAAATATTGGGTCAGCCGCCGCTCGGCGGTTGCGCCGTCGAACACGTCGCGCGGCAGCGGCGTGACAGCCGGCAGCGTGCGCAGGAACGGCGCCAGCTCGGCGTCGGAATATAGGGCGTCCGAGACGATGATCTCGCTCGGCTCGAGCCGCGCGATCTCGGTCGCGAGCCCGGGCTGGTCGCATTCCGCGATGCGAAATTCGCCGGTCGAAATGTCGATCCAGGCGAGCGCGAAGCGGCTCACGCTCTCGCCGGTGCGGCCGCGCACGAGCGCGAGCAGGTAATTGTTGCGCCGGGCGTCGAGCAGCGAATCTTCCGTGAGCGTACCAGGCGTGACCAGGCGGATCACGTCGCGCCGTACGACGGCCTTGGCGCCGCGCTTGCGCGCCTCGGCGGGATCTTCGAGCTGCTCGCACACCGCGACGCGGTGGCCGAGCGCGATCAGCCGATGCAGATATTCGTCGGCGCGATGAATCGGCACGCCACACATCGGAATGTCCTGCCCGAGATGCTTGCCGCGCTTGGTGAGCACGATGCCCAGCGCGCGCGAGGCGATTTCGGCGTCCTCGAAGAACAGCTCGTAGAAATCGCCCATCCGGTAGAACAGGAGGCAATCCGGATTGGCCGCCTTGATCTCGATGAATTGCTCCATGACCGGAGTGATCGACCCCGGCCGCGGAGCCCCTTCCGTATCGGCCTTCTCACCGTCCTGTGGCACGCGACAATCGCCCTTCTTGGCGGCTCTGGCCGTTTCCCTGGAAAAGTCCGCAGCTCCGCATTGACCGATTTGTCCAATTGAGGCCGCCACCGGCCGAGAGCGAGCATCTGCGGGCAAGGCTAAACGATTCCGTCCTGCGCCGCATGCGGCCCGCCGGACGAGTGTCTCGGTCGCAGATCGGAGGCCTTCCTTTCGCCGTGGCGGGCAGGCGCGCGCCGAGACGGCAACTTTCACGCGCGCTTCCAGCGCGGCGCTATCGTTCGTGCGACCCGCGTGCCTTGCCAGATTATTTCAAGCATGTATTTTTTATATTGGAAAAGACGAGAACGGAGGAAGATGCGTCGACCATCCGACCGCGCGGGCATCGTCCCGACGGTCTCGTGCCGGGCAATGAGCTGCTCCAATCCAACGCGAGATCGCACCTTCATGACTCTGCAAAGCGCCGAGCTCAGAGCCTTCGATACGATACAGGACGAAAGCGGCATTAATACCCCGCGAGATAATGCGTTATGTTACATCAGAGTACGGGAGTAAACTAATGAATACCCCTTTGTTTCTTGCGGACAACCGGCCGGCAAAAAGTGAGGTGCCGAACTGCCAGGTGGTCAAGGCCGGGGATTTTCTTTGGCTCAGCGGCCAAACCGCAAGAGGTGACGATGGCAAGGTCGTCGGCCTCGGCGACATCAAGGCGCAGGCGAGGCAGATATTCATCAATATACGGGGAGTCCTGTCTCTCGTCGGGTGTGACTTGACGTCCATCATTCGGCTGACGACGTACCTCGCCACTTCAAATAGTGATATGACCTCGGCACGAAAATATTTTGAAGTGAGACAGGAGTTTTTTGGAAATCATCGGCCGGCGAGCACCGGAGTTCATGTTGCTGGGCTGATGCTGCCCGAAATGCTGATCGAGGTGGACGCCGTCGCGTACGCCCCCAACGCTGTCGTCCGCCCTGACGCGAAAATACTCAATGCCGGGATCTGAGGCTGGGCGCAGAACAATCGCTCTCGCGGGAGTATGGAGAAAATAATGAAGATGGTCGATACCGGCATCTTTATTCCGGTCGGCAATCATGGATGGATTCACTCGGTCAACGCACCTGCGGTTGAGGATGGTTCGTTCAAACGCTTGCTCGATGTGACGACGGGGGCAGAGGCGCTCGGATTCGACTTCGTACTCAGCCCGGCGATTTGGCGCGGGTATAAAGGTCCGTCTGAGCACTGGATGCGGTCTCTTGAATCCGTGACGACCTCGGCCGCGTTGCTCCAGGCGACCACGCGGATCATGGTGTTCTGTACGGTCCACATGACCGTGTACCAGCCCGCCATCGTTGCGAAGATGATGGGGACGCTCGACCAAATCGGTCCCGGACGCGTTGGGGTGAATCTCGTCACGGGGTCCAGCTTTCTGGACTTGTCGCATGTCGGACTGTGGCGCGACGGGCTCAATCACGACGAGCGCTACGATCTCGCCGATGAGTGGATCAAGGTCGCCAAGCGGCTGTGGACCGAAAAGGTCGTGTCGCACAAAGGCAAGTATTATGAATTGACCGAGGCCACGATGGGGCCCAAGCCGTCGCGCATCCCGCCGCTTGCGAATGCAGGCGCCTCCGGACGCGGCTTCAAGTTTGCGGTCGAGAATTGCGATATCGCCTTCATCGTCTTTGGCGAGGGGCCGGAATTCACGGAGACCAGCAAAGCCGCGAAGGCGACCGCGCGGGCGATGAACAAGCCGGATCTCAAGGTCTACGGTTTGGTGATGCTGATCGCCGACGAAACCGACGAAGGAGCCCAGGCGCGGCTGAAGCACTTCAATGAGGGCACGGATGAAGAGTGTCTTGCCGACATCGCTCGTGGATACGAGATGAATCCTGACGCCAAGGATGTCAGCCCCTCGTCGAAAAGGCGGGGCAGTCACGGAAAGGGGATTTCGGTCTCCAAAGGCGTTATGGTCGGATCGTACAAGTCACTCACTGAGCGTCTCGCCAAAATCGTCCTTGAGGGCGAGCTCGACGGAATCATTCTGATCGTTCCCGACTACGTCAAGGATCTCGCTGCGGTCGCCAAGCGGACGCTGACACGCATGACCGAATACGGTGTTGCCTGTCGGATCGCGGAAGCGTGACAATTCTTCGGCAATGTCTGCCTTCAACAAGGACGACGGCGTGAATCCGGCGCCACGACAAGCCTCAACAGAGCAAGGGAGAGTGTGATGGTCTCAAGAAGAGATGTGCTCGGCGGCAGCGCTGCGCTTGCAGCGAGCCTGACCTTGGGCGGTCCGGGGCGGGCTCAGCCTGTTGCCGGCCAGACTCTGCGCTTCGCCACCTACGGTGGCGTTTGGGTGAAAGTGGTGGCTTCGACGATCGAGCAGATCTTCCGCGCCAAGACAAACGCCAGCGTGGAATATGTCACCGGCATCCCGGCGCAACATCTTGCCACGCTCGTGGCGGCGCGTGGCCAGACGCCGCCTTTCGATTTGGTCAGCTTCACGGCCGATCTGACTGTGACGGCCGTTGCGCAAGGGCTGGTGCAGCCGATCGATGCCAGCCACATTCCCAATATCGCCAAGCTGCCACCCCGCCTGCAACCGACCGCGTCGCACGGGCCCTGTGACTATCTCGGCTTGGAAGGGATTCTCTATGACGCAGCGAAATACAGGGAGATGGGGCTGAAGCCGCCGACCGACTTCGATTCCCTCGCGGATCCCGCACTCGCCGGTCGGGTCGCGATCCCCGACATCACCTTCTCGTTCAAGCAGGTCTATGCCGCCATCAACAAGATCAAGACCGGCGACGAGACTGACTTCAGCGGCACGGTCAAATGGCTCGCCAGCCTGAAATCACCCGTGATCTACAACGATTCGCCGACGCTGCAGACCCGGTTCGATACCGGTGAGATCTGGGCGATGATTGGCGTGAGTGGCTACGCTCCGCGCTGGCCGAAGCGGGAGGTCGCCTTCGTCAACCCGCCGGTCGGCAAGAATCGCGGCATCATCCACCAGTCCACGCTGGAAATTCCGAAGGGTACTCCCCGCCAGGCGCTGGCCGAACAGTTCATCGACGCTTGGCTATCGGACGAAGGACAGAAATCGATCGCCAATCTCGGCTTCAGCCCATCCAATTCCGTCGCAGCCGCCGCGGTGGTGAAGGAGTCGAAAACTCCGAGCATCTTTATCTCGACTCCCGAAGAGGTCGATGCGCTCTACAATCCGGACTGGGTGAAGGTGAACGCGGCGTATTCGGACTGGGTTGACCAGTGGAATCGCGCTCTACGCCGGTGATCCGAAGCGCAGCGGACCCGGCGCGGTTTTATCGTTGGCTCATGTTCGGGCCAATGCTGTTCCTGGCGGTGACGATCGGGTTTGCCCTGGTCGTCTTCGTCTCGAACAGCGCGTACCAGAATGCCGGCATGGGACTGATCGGTCCGAACCTGACCGGACGGAATTATACGCGACTGCTCGATAGCTATTATTTCGAAATCCTGTGGCGGACGGTCTGGATCTCGGCGGTGGTCACGCTTCTGTCCGGGCTGATCGGCTATCCGATTGCCCGGCTGGTCGCGCGCGGCCTGTCGCGCTTTGGCACCGTCGCGTTCACCGTGGTGCTGGCGTCCAGCGCGATGAGCCTGGTGGTGCGCGCGCTCGGCTGGATCGGCATCCTGGCCAACAACGGCCCGGTCAACGGCCTTCTCACTTGGCTCGGGCTCATCGAACAGCCCATTCCGTTGCTCGGCGGCGACTTGTCGGTGATCATCGGGCTGGTCCACGGCTTCGTTCCCCTGTTTGTGCTGACCCTGCTGCCAGTGCTGCAGTCGATTGATCGAAACCTGGAACTGGCGGCCTATGGGTTGGGCGCCGGTGCTTGGACCACCTTTCGGTCGGTCGTGCTGCCGCTCAGCCTTCCAGGCGTGGGGGCCGCCTCCCTCCTGGTGTTCGCGATGTGCATGGGCGCCTACACCACGCCGGCCGTGCTGGCCGGCGGCCGGGCGGGAATGTTCCCGATGCTGATCCAGCAGCAAATCATGACAACGATGAACTATCCCTTCGGCGCGGCACTGGCGGTCGTGCTGCTGTTGGTCGTGCTGCTGCTGCTGTGGGGCGGCATGGCCGTCAGCCGTCACTTCGGCGGACGAGAACCGGCATGACGCGGCTGCCGCCCTTCGAGATCGCCAACCGGACAGCCGTGGCCGCGGGCTTGCTGTTCCTGGTTGCGCCGCTGGTGATGGTCGTCCTGAACTCGATTGGCCCGGAAGAGCTGCCGGTGTTTCCACCCGCCGCAGTCACGCTGCATGCGTATGGCGACATCCCCGAACGCTGGCTGCGCGCGCTGCTGCACAGCCTCCTGCTGGCCGCCGCCGTCGCCCTGGTCGCTGCCGTGCTCGGCACCGCCGCGGCCCTGGCGCTGAAGCGCGGGCGTTATCGCTGGCGCATGTTGATCGACAGCGTGCTGCGCAGCCCACTGCAGATTCCGTCACTCGTGCTGGGCATCGCCTTTCTGCAGTTCTATTCCTGGATCTATGCCGGCACGGCCGTCGACCTGCGCGGCGGCTTTGTTGGACTGGTACTGGCCCATGCCTCGGTTGCACTACCCTATGTGCTGACGGTGGTGATGGCGCGGCTGACCACATTCGATGACAAGATGGAGGAGGCGGCGTTCGGTCTGGGCGCCAGCACGAGTGAGACGCTGCGCCTGGTGACCCTGCCGGTCATCGCACCGGCGACGCTGTCCGGCGCCTTCTTCGCCTTCTTGCTCTCGCTCGACAACGTGCCGTTGTCTTTGTTCCTTGTGCAGGGGTCGTTCAACCTGCTGCCGGTCGATCTGTTCAGCGCGATCCAGTTTGACCTGACGCGAACGATCTACGCGGTCGCCACACTGGTTTGCGTTTCTACGACCGTCATCATCATCATTCTGTATCGATGGCTGACCGGCTCGGTTGCCGTCTCGCAGATGTGAGCGCGAACATCCCGTACCGTTACTGAAAGACGATTGTGTGAGCCCGCCGTTCCTGACCGTGGATAAACTGCAGATCTCTTTCGCCGGCACGCCGGCGGTTCGCGGCATATCGCTCTCCGTGGCGGCGGGAGAACTGCTGAGCCTGCTCGGCCCCTCCGGATGCGGCAAGACCACGCTGCTGCGCGCGATCGCCGGTTATATTCTGCCCGATGCCGGTCGAGTGACCCTCAGCTCCAGGGACATCACCGCGATGCCACCGCAGGCGCGCGGCATTGGCATGGTGTTTCAGAATTACGCCCTCTTCCCCCACATGACAGTGGCGCAGAACATCAGCTTTCCGTTGCGCGTGCGCGGGCAGACAAACGCCACGATGCGTGAACGGGTCGACGCGATGCTGGAGATGGTGCGGCTGAGCGAGTTCGGCAATCGCCGGCCGAGCCAGTTGAGCGGCGGTCAGCAACAGCGCGTGGCGCTGGCCCGAGCACTGGCATTCGAGCCGCAGCTCTTGCTCTTGGACGAGCCGCTGGGCGCGCTCGATCTGCATATGCGCGAGTCGATGCAGATCGAGCTCCGGCGCATCCAGCGGGAAACCGGCGTTACGACGATTCTGGTCACGCACGACCAGGGTGAAGCCCTCGCGATGTCGGACCGGGTGGCGGTGATGAACAACGGCCGGATCGAGCAGATCGGGACGCCGCGCGACCTTTACGAAAATCCGTCGACGGCCTTCGTCGCCGACTTCGTGGGCAAGAGCAATCTGCTGGAGGTGCGGGTCGTCGCGCTGGGCGGGGGCGCGATGGCCGTGGAATTGCCGGGCGTTCAGGATCGGCTGAAGTTGGCGGCGGCGAGCGCGGCTGGCCTGTCGGAAGGACCGTATCTGCTGTCGATCCGACAAGAGCATGTTGCGCTCGGGCGCGATCCCGCCGGTGCTCATTTTGCGGGACAGGTGGCCGGCGTCCAATATGCCGGGACCCACCAGGTGGTGATCTTGCGAGCCGAGACCGGGGCGACCTTCCTGGCCCGCGACGATCAGGATTGGGAAATCGGCGACCGAGCCTATGCTTCGTTCGCGCCCGAGAAAATTCGTATCCTCTCTCGAGAGCCGTCGAATCCCTGAGCGGCCGTCAATATTGCTATCCGCGATATCTTTGCGCGGACCAGCCCAGCGTCACCCGACGATCGGTTGCCAGATCGCATCGCGGAGTCGAACTTTGAGCGAGGCTGCGGTCTGAATGTCCGTCTTGGGGCCCAGCTCCAACTCGCCGACAATCTCGATCTGCTGACCTGGGTCGACGAAGGGGCTGTCGCACTCCAGAAGCGCCAGCACCGCATCGTCAGGCCAGTTGCGCCCGGGATCGCAGAATGGACAAGCGATGACCGGCGCCCTCGTCAGGACGAAGAAATTGGCCTTATCGAATTCGGGAGGCGCCATATATCCGCGAATTCGCACCGGCTCGCCCGCAAGATCCCGAGCGCGATCGGCGAACCGGATTCCGATTACGCCCACCGTTGAGTAGATGTCCTTGAAGCCGAGAAGCGGGTAGTTGTGAACCCGCTCCGGGAGCGGGTCGAACGCACTCACCGGCAGAATGCCGGGGTGATTTTTTCCATGAGCGGACAGAAGGCGCGGGACTGACATGGGATCACATACCGTCGCGATGCACGGCCTCGCCGCCCAATAACGTCAGCACCGAGCGGATGTCGGGCAGTTTGTCCGCCGGCACGGTGAAAGGATCGTCCGACAACACCGCGATGTCGGCAAGCTTGCCTTGCTCCAGGGTTCCCACCTTGTCTTCCATAAAGCAGCTTTCGGCGCTTCCCTTGGTGTAGAGATCAAACGCAATCTGCCGCTCAATCGTTTCCTCGGCGCCAAGCAAGCGCGTGCTTTGCTGCACATGGACTTGTCGCGTCACCAGCCACCAGATGGACTCGAATGGATTCCATCCGACGACCGGTGCGTCGGTGCCCGCTCCGGTCGGGATACCCGCGGCCACGATACTGCGTGTCGGAATTGAGCGGGCGGCGCGTTCCTCGCCCCAATAGCGGACCATGTTGTGGCCGAGCTTTACGGGTTGATCCTGGACCGTCACCCTCAACCCGAGACGCTTTATTCGCGCCAAAGCCTCTTCGCTTGGCAAGAAAATATGCACCATCACCCAGCGCAATTCGCCCAGTGGATATTTCTCGGCGACCTGTTCGACGAGGTCGAGAATGGCATCGATTGCTGCGTCGCCGACCATGTGGATCTGGAACTGCCAGCCGCGCGAGGCCGCGATCGTGAACATTTCCTTGAGTTCGTCGAGTCCGCCCGGAGGAAGAATCAATTTGCCGAAGAAATTCGGATCGGTCTGTTCGCCTTCGACGATGCGATAAGGATCGTGCATGTAGGCGGCTTCGATGCCGCCATCGACTCCAAACTTGAAACCGCCGATGCGCAAACGATCGTCGCCAAAATCGGGCGCCAAAATCGACGAAAGTGCTTCAACGTCATCGACGCAATTGACGCGTTGTAGAATACCGACGCGCGTCGTCATCGTCTTGCGGCGCCACAACTCCATGTAGGCCGCGATCTCGTCGAGCATGAGCCCGGGTTCAAGCGTGCTCGTGATGCCCCGGCTGTTGAGCTTCTTCGTAATCCTCGTAAGTCCCTCAAGGTGCTCGGCGCGCGTTGGCGCGGGCACGTGCTTCAGCAGCAAACCGAACGCCTCGCGCTCCACCAACACACCGGTCGGCTCGCCGGTCGCGGTATCGCGCACGAGAACGCCGTGGCCCGGATTGGGCGTGGATTTGTTGATGCCGGCGATGGCGAAGGCGGCACTGTTGCCAATCACGACATGGCCACCACGACGCAAAATAACCGGGTGGTCGGGAGTCACGGCATCAAGTTCGAAGCGGTTCGGAAGGCGCCCTTCGGCAAGCTGGCTTTCGTGCCAGCCACTGCCACCGCGAATCCACGCTCCCTTCGGCGTGACCCGGGCCCGCTCTGCGAATGCGGCCTGCACGTCGGCGATCGACTTGGCGGCTTCGAGCGAAACGGCGATCTCGTTCAGACCTCCCATCACCGTATGGATATGGCTGTCGAACAGCCCCGGGATCGCGGTGCGCCCGCCAAGATCGATCACGCGCGTTTTCGGCCCGGCGAGCGCTTCGGCGTCTTCGCCGAGAGCCATGATCCGCCCTCCGCCGATGGCCAGCGCCCGCGTCTTGGAGTGCTTGGCATCGAAGGTATGGATATCGCCGTCACGCAGCACCGTATCGGCCGAAATCATCGTTGAACCTCATGGAGCATTGCACAGCGCGGCACGTCTTCGCCGTCGTGCCAGATGGAGATATGCGACCGACACTTCATGCCTTCGGACAGCTCGGAGTCTACTTATACGCGATCATGCGAGACAGCGGATCTATCATCAATTTCTCACCCGCGACGAAAAGCAACACGATCGCGAAGCACGTCGCAAACACCGTCCCGGCATCGGAAACGATCTGGGCCTTGAGCATCAGGTATCCCAGGCCGCTTGAAACCCCAAATAGCTCAGCAACCAGCGCAATTTTCCATCCGATTCCGTAGGCGATGCGCACCGACGACATCAGATACGGAAGCAGCATCGGGACGATGATCTTGGCGAAGGTCCTGCGGCGGCTGCGGCTGAAGCTTCGGCCCATTTCGAGCAGTTCGCGATCAAGCTCCTTCAGGCCCTCCAGGAGATTGATGAGGCAAAATGGGGTGAGAATGGCAATCTCGACGAACAGGACGGCCGTATTCGTTGTCCCGAACCAAATCATCGCAAGGATCGCCCAGCCGACAGAAGGAAACGAATTGAGAAAGGGACTGATCCGGTCGCGCACGATCACGCCCGCGATGGGCGAGCGATAGGAGATGACCGCCAAAATGCCGCCCAATATCGTCGCGCAGGCGACCGCCGCGATGACGCGCGCCGCGCTGACCGCCACATCTGCGAGTTGCGCGGGCGTTACGAAAAGTTCGACGATCCGCGTCGCGACCGTCCATGGACTCGGCATCAGATTGTAAGGCAGGCTCAGCGACAGCAGCCACCAACCGGCAATAGCGGCAACCACCAAGCCATCGGCAACGGCGCGCTCGGCCAGGCGCACTCGCGCGCTCATTGTTCCGGGCTCCCGTTCGGTGAACCGAACCGGGATTGCAACGGCGCAAATACAAAACGGTCCGTGCAATAGACAAAGGCGATGATGATAACGATGACCGCCAAGATGAGGCGCATGTCGAAATTCTGCTGCGCCAGGTTGAACAGATAACCCAATCCGGACCTGCCCCCGAACAACTCCGCGCCGAGGGTCACTTTCCAACCGACGCCGAAGCTGATCCGCAACGTCGCAAAGATGAACGGCATCAGGCTGGGTAGCGTGATCTTGACGAATTCACGCCATCGATTTCGGGTAAAGCTCGTCGCCATTTCTTGGAGTTCTACGTCCAGCGATTCGAGCCCCTCGCGGATGTTGATGATGGTGAAAGGCGTCAGGACCACGGTAATCGCAAAGATGATCGTGAATTCATTCACACCGAACCAGACGATCGAGAGCAGCGTCCAACCAATCCCCGAGAAGGAGTTGAGGAAGGGCGAAATCCTGCCGTGGATGGCGAGCCGCAGTACCGGCAAGTAATAGGCAAGCATGGCGAGTATGCCGCCGATCACCAATGAAAGAGCCATGCCCGCAGCGACGTGCTCGAAAGACGCGAAGGCGTGCTTGTAGAGATCGTACGTCGTGAAGAACTGGTAGAGCCGGACCGCGACCGACAGCGGGTCCGGCAATACGAAAGCCGGCACGGTCAGGCTATAGGCCCACCACGCCAGGACGAACGCAACCGTGAAAAGATGCGCGGCTACTTTCGACCGTCGCGCGACGGTCCAAGCTTCAGGCGCCGGCGCCGATTCGACCTGAGCGACGCTATTCACGGATCGCGTACTTCCAAACCACGGAATCGGCCTTCGGATAATTGCCCATCAGCCCAAGGCCTTTGGCGTTCTCCCAGACCACTTCCGCAGACTTCAGGTCGCCTTCGCTCACCGCGCCGGGGAAGATCGAGTATTCCTTCAGCCACCAGCCGAAGAACTCGGGCGATATCTTGAATTGATCGGCGATCGCCTTCGCGACCTCATCGGTATGCTCGTTGGCATAGTCGACGGATGCCTTCAGCATACGGTCGAATTCCTTGTAGTTCTCAGGGTTGGCCTCGAGTCGCTCGGGATAGGCGACATTCACCGCCGCAACCGGCGCCACGTGGAAATGAGTTTCAATGTCCTGGGCCGTCGGCAGCAGGGAGCGATATTCCCCCGATTTGATCGCCTGAAACGCCTGCAGATGAATCAGGTTGGCGGCATCGACATGATCGCGTTCCAAGGCTCCCAGCAGCTCCGTCGCTTGCATCTGGACCCATTTGAAATCGCCGTTTTCCAGCGCCGGATTGACGCCGTGCCCTTTCCACAAGGCGATGCGATTCCAAGTCGTACCGGTCGACAGCAACGCAGTGTCGCCCACGGTCTTTCCCTTCAAATCGGCGAGCGATTTGTAGGGGCCTTTCGCCTTCACCCACATCCCACCCGACGCGCGGCCGACCGAGCGCAGTGCGGTCGAAAGAATCTCCATCTTGAGGCCTTGTTCGAGCGCGCGGGGAATTGAAAGCACCGCGTTCATCACGACGTCGTACTGCTTGGTCGTCGTGGACTGGATCAGTGCGGGGATGGGAAGCGGCGTCGCGACGATTTGGATCTTTGAGGAAGTAATCTTGCCGCTCTTGATCCCGTACAGCACGCCCTCGAGAGCGGGATCGATCAGATATGCATAGTTGACTTTATCCATCGCGCGCGCGGGCGACGCCATCAGCAGAAGCGTCGCGATAAAAGAGAGAATGAATTTCTTCATGATACAGTCCTCTCCATCTCAGGGTTCGCACTGGTCTCGGTATCAGGTTCAAGGCTGCGGAAAAGGCGATAGAGATGATCGCGATGGTCCCGAAGCTCCGGCGTCGCTTCGATGTCTCTCGGCCGAGCGCTTCCGATTTCGATGGTTTCGAGGACACGTGTGGGTTTGTTCGACATCAAGAGAACCCGATCGGCAAGCACGAGGGCCTCTCCAATGTCATGGGTAACAAAAACAATCGTCTTTCCTGTCTTTTCCCATATCGCAATCACTTCCTCCCTCAGCCGACGCCGGGTATTGAGATCAAGCGCGGCGAAAGGTTCGTCCATCAGGACAATCAAAGGATCGACCGCAAGCGCACGCGCAATTGCCACGCGCTGGCGCTCACCACCGGACAGCATCCGGGGAAACTTATCCGCATCTTTCGCCAGGCCAACGAGATCGAGCAAGGCGCGGCACTTCTCATCACACTCGCGCTTGTTGACTCGGCCGAAGCGAAGTTCCATCGCCAGCCTGACGTTTCCGACCGCCGTGCGCCACGGCACGAGACGCGGCGCCTGGAAGACATACGCTATCCGATCCCAAGCTTCGGACGGTAAACGGCCGTCGACCGTGACGTCGCCGCCGCTCGTCGCCAGCAATCCGCCAATGAGTCGAAGGGCGGTGGACTTACCGCAGCCCGAGGGACCGATGATACAGAGGAATTCGCCGCTCTTTACGGAGAAACTCAGGTCGGAATAAATGCGGTCGCCTGTCAGCTCCACGGCGACATTTTCAAAACGAATGATATTTCGTGTGTCGATTTCAGTTCGCCGCGCGATTCCCCCGCCCATTCGCGGCCACCCCTCGTGCTGGTGCTGACTGATAATTCGAGTGGAGCCACCATCAAAATAGATATTTCATAGTTAAAATAACAATCGGCACTTCGGACTGTCAATAAGCTCCGCAAACCCTTGTTGCCCACCGTGCCGCTGGGTCCTGAACAGCGAATGGACAAGACCGCCGAAAACGGACGCGAATGTGAGAAGCGGACCGCTCGGCGACAAACACTTCAGCGACCTCCGCTGCGCAGGACGGTGGCGCGATATCCTGGATACTCTTACAATCGCAGCGATTGCTCATCAGGCGGCGATTGAAGCGGTGTGAGTTCATGACCTGGGCGGCGGCATCAGACGCATGACGAATTCCCAGGAGCTTGCGACGCCTGTGGCCATCGTCGGCGGAGGCCCGGTCGGCCTCGTTCTGGCGCTCTATCTTGATTTCTATGGAGTGAGGTGCACGCTTTTCAACACGGAGCCCAAGGAACGCTGGCACCCGAAGGGCAACGGGCAAAACGCACGCACGATGGAGCACTATCGCCAGCTCGGCTTCTCGGATGAGGTTCGCACGCTGGGCTTGCCGGACGATCACCCCTTCGATCAAGCTTACTTCACTCGGCTGAGCACGCACGAGATCTATCGCTTCCCGATGCCCAGCCGTGTCGAGCGCATCGCCATGCGCCGCCAGATGCCGGTCACGGACCAGATGCCGGAGCCGATGTATCACGTCAACCAGATGTACGTGGAGCGCTATCTGCTCGAACGCGTCCGCAAAAGTCCAAATGTCGACGTTCGCTTCGGCTGGCAGGTTAAATGGTTCACGCAGGACGAAAACGAAGTCAAACTTCATGCTCGTCACATGGACGGCTCGCAAGCGAACACCTGGAATGCTTCCTACGCCGTCGCCTGCGACGGCGGACGCAGCTTCATCCGCAAGACGCTGGGCATCGGCTACGAAGGCGACGTGCAAAAGAAGGATGCTTATTGGGCGGGGCAGTTCTTCTCGATTCATATGCGAATTCCGGACCTCTATCCGAAATTCGTCGGTCATCGGCGCGCCTGGATGTATTGGGCGGTCAATCCAGACCCCAATACGCGCGGCGTCATCATCGCGCTCAACGGCGACGATGAGTTCATGATGCTGGTCAAGCCGAAGGGCGGCAAGACGGATGTCGACAGGGATGAAGTCGCGCGCTGGGTGCAACAGGCGATCGGCGCCGATGTCCCGGTGCATGTTGTGGCCCATTATCCCTGGAGTGCCGGTCAGGCGCTGGTTGCCGAGCGCTACAAGGCTGGACGCATCATGATTGCCGGAGATGCGGCGCACTTGTTCACCCCGACCGGCGGATTTGGCATGAACACGGGCATCGACGACAGCGCCAATCTGGCGTGGAAGCTCGCCGCTGTCGTGCAGGGCTGGGGTGGCCCGCGGGTGCTCGACAGCTACGAGACCGAGCGCAAGCCGATTGGCTATCGAAACACCGGCGCCTCACGCAAATACGCCTCTTTGATGCACGATGCCAACGTTCCCGACGATGTTGAGATGGACGGGCCGCGAGGCGACGCGGCTCGCGTGGCCGCTTCCGAATTATCCTACGTGCGCAAGAACCATTTCGTGCGGCCGGAACACACAGATGCCGTCGGCGTGCAACTCGGCAGCCGCTACGATGGGTCAGAGATTGTTGTGCCGGACGGCGAACCGCCCGCCGACATCTTCCCGCAGACCTTCGACGAATATACGCCGACCGGCGTTCCCGGCGGCCGGGCCCCGCACCTGTGGCTCGACGACGAGCGCACGATGGGGAGCTCGTTGTTCGACCGATTCGGAAAAGGCTTCACGCTGCTGCGCCTCAACCGGAGTGCGGTGGACACGGTCGCGTTGGAACGCGGCGCGGCCGAACGCCGTATTCCACTCACCGTGCTTGACGTCGATCTTGCAGAGGCGCGTGCGCTCTATGGGCGCGACCTGGTATTGATCCGGCCGGATCAGCACATCGCGTGGCGCGGTGATAGTCTGCCTGCAGACGTCGACGCGTTGCTGGCGAAAGTCACAGGGCATTGACGTTGCCGGCGGGTGGGAGTCGCGGCAGCCGGTATCGTATACGATCTGCGACCATCGCATTCCTCCTTGAATCTCGCTGAAGGTTTCCATGAAATGACAATGCAAAGCGCCCCGCGCGCCGCTCCAGCTCAACTTCGCCGGCCCCCGTTCCGCGCCGATCACGTCGGAAGCTTGTTGCGCCCCCAGGAACTCAAGCAAGCACGCGAAAACCTCCTTGGCGCCCACACGGTGGACGCCAATTTTGGCCCGCATCACAACCAACAGCTTCGCGAGATCGAAGACCGCTGCATTCGCGATGCCATCGCAATGCAGGAACGGGTCGGCTTGCAGTCGATTACCGACGGAGAATTGCGCCGCCGCAGCTTCATGCTTGAGCTGTTTCTCGGTTGGGAGGGTCTCGCTGCGAGCAAAACGGGCGTGGGAACGCTCAAGTGGCAAAACAAGTCGGGGCTTAGCGACGATCTTTCCGCGATCAATATCGTTGGGCCGATCCGCCGGCGGGAAAGTCCCATTGTCGCGCAGTTCGAGTTTCTCAAGGCAAATACCAGGGCAACCCCGAAGGTGTGCCTGCCGGCGCCGAACCTGGCGCATTATTTTCTCGCCAATTCCGGAAGTCTCGATGGCACGCCCTATCGCGACATCGAAGCGTTCTGGGACGATTTGATCGAGGCGTATCGCCAGGAGCTTGCAGCGCTGGTTGCTGCGGGCGCGACCTATATTCAGTTGGACGACGTTTGCTTTGGATATCTGTGCGATCCTGTGCACAGAGCCTACGCTGCCACGCGGGGCGGCGATGCCGACACCCTGCTCAAGACTTATGCAGGCAAGATCAACGAGATCGTCGCCGCTCTGCCTTCGCATGTCACGGTGACCGTCCATACATGTCGTGGCAATCGTGAAGGAGGCTGGGTTGCGGAGGGCGCCTATGATCCTGTCGCCGATGTCCTTTTCAACGAGACCAACGTCAGCGGCTACTTCCTGGAATACGATTCGGAGCGTGCTGGAGGCTTCGGTCCCTTGCGATATCTTCCGAAGGGGAAGACGGTCGTTCTTGGTCTTATTTCCACGAAGACGCCGGTATTGGAAAGCGTGGATTCAGTTGTGCGTAGAGTCGAAGAAGCCGCGCGCGTTGTCGGCCTCGAGCGTCTTGCGCTTAGTCCGCAATGTGGCTTCGCCAGTTCCTATCGCGGAAATCCGCTGAGTCTTTCTGAGCAAGAGGCGAAGCTCGCGCGCGTTGTCGAAGTTGCCGATCGCATCTGGGGCAACACCTGACAGCCCTGGCCGGATTGTGCGCGTCTGTCTGAGCGGCGTTGCACATTGAGGGCGCTTTTCCGCGCGCCGGCTTGTGCACGGCAGCGCGACGTCCACCCTATCGACCATTGCTTCGAGTCGCGCGGGCGAACCACGGCCGCCCGCCCGAAGCCATCCGGCGTTGTGAGCTGATCTAGCGGGAATTCAGCGTGGCGGGCGCCATGCCTGGAAGCGTCGCTCGACGCGGGAGATGAGATGGACCAGCAGCACACCCGCCGATGACACGATGATCAAGCCGACAAATACTTTTGCGGTCTGGAAACTCGCGGCCGCGGTTGCCATCATCAAGCCGATGCCGGCGCGTGCCGCGACCAGCTCGCCAACCACAACGCCGATCAACGCGTGGCCGACACCAATGCGCATGCCGGTCAGGATGAACGGGATGGCGCCCGGCAAAGCCACGGTACGGAACAGTTGCAAGTCGCTTGCGCCGAACGAGCGCGCGGCCTTCACCCAGCCGGCGTCCAGATTCTGAATTCCTGCCTGCGTGTTGATCAGGACAGGAAATACCGACGAGAGGAAGATCACGGCGACCTTGGACCACATGCCGATGCCGAACCAGATAATCAGCAATGGCACCAGCGCGATGCGCGGCATGGCGTTCATGAAATTGACGAGCGGGTCGAGCGCCGTGTTGACGCGTCGATACCAGCCCATGAGCAGCCCGAGCGGCAATCCGACCGCGACCGCGAGGCCGAAACCATAGGCGAGTTCTTCGCCGCTTACCGCGAGGTCGGTCCAGATCGCACCCTCTTCAATGTAGAGAACCAGCGCTTTCCAGATATCAATCGGCCCGGGCAGAAAAAGCGGCGGCACGATTCGCGCCGACGCAATCGCCTGCCAGATCGCCACCAGCACCAGGATGGTGCCGAGGCCATAGATCAGACTCTCGTAACGCGCAAACGAACTCGGCTGTCCGGGGATTGCCTCCCTCGGAGTCTTCTCGACGGGCTGGCCGGAGTGATCGGATTCGCCAGTCATTTTTCGCTCACGGCGCGCTGTGACGAGGTGGCGGCTTTAACCTCTTCCTCGATACTGGCCCAGATGCGATCCTCATAAGCGAGAAAGTTTGGTTCGCGTTTGATTTGGAGCTTGCGTGGCCGCGCCAGGTCGATTGTGACCGTCTCCTTGATACGGCCCGGCCGGGCCGTGAAGACGACAACGCGATCGGCAAGATAGATCGCCTCCTTAATATCGTGGGTGATAAACAGGGCCGTCTTGGCAGCCGCGGCCCATACGCGCAGCAACTCCTCCTGCATAAATTCGCGTGTCTGGGCATCCAGGGCCGCGAAGGGCTCGTCGAGCAGCAGCACGTCGGGATCGACCGCGAGGGCCCGAGCGAGATTGACCCGTTGCTGCATGCCGCCTGAAAGTTCGGTCGGATAGTGCTCCTCGAAGCCATTCAACCCGACCAACTCGATCAGCTCGCGCGCCCGTGCTTTGGCGGCGTTACGCGACATCGTCCCGCGCAGGTCGAGACCATATGTGACGTTCCCCAAAACCGTGCGCCAAGGCAGAAGGCTTGCCTGCTGGAACACCATTGCGCGGTCGGGCCCCGGCTTTTCAATCGATTGCCCGTTGAGTGTGAGCGTTCCGCTGGTGATCTTCTGCAAGCCGTCGATCGCGTTCAGCAATGTCGTCTTGCCGCAGCCGCTAGGGCCCACGATCGCGACGAATTCGCCTTCAAGGACATCGAGATCGATCTCATCGACCGCGAGAAAAGGGCGCGCCGCGCGCGCGAGCCAATAGTAGATCGTGACCTTGCGCGCCTGCAGCTTCGCGCGGCGGCTTGATACGCCAAGTCCGTTTGTCTCTCCGGCCGCCTCCACGCTATCTTCCTGTCCCTGGGTGTCGATCATTGTTGCGGGGCAGAATAGGAGGCGCGTCGACGTGCTGCAATCCAGCGTGACCATGTGAAATGTTCGGAGCTAAACGGTTCACGATGAACGATGCGACAGTTGCTATCAGCGATTGCGTTGCCCGCAATGGCGCGAGGAGCTAGGGTGCGACAAACTGAGGCGAGGCGCCGACCATTGCGTGCCGAAGGCCGCGGGCAGCGCGATCATGATCCGCTTTCTAGCGGGAGAGCGCAGCGACGACGACGGGAGGATTGGCATGAGCTTTTTCAGAGGCGCGTTGTCGGGACTAGGAGTTGCTGCGTTTGCGCTGTGCGCGCTTGTGTTCGTGGCCGACCGGCCATCCCGGTCGGCCAGCACTCTTGTGCCTTCGACCGGTCTCAAGCTCACCATTCCGTACAACACGCCGTCGCCCTACGTGGCGCCGCTGTGGCTGGGCATCGAAACTGGCATTTTCGTACGCTACGGCATTGAAGCCTCAGTGGTCGGTCCGATGGCGAGCCCATCTGTTGTGGCGTCGATGCTGTCGGGTGAGACGCCGATTGCTTTCGTAGGGCCGGACGCGATCATTGCGGCTGATCTCAACGGCGGCGATATCAAGGTTTTGGGCGCAGCGGCGCCGGTCGTATTCTCGATGTATGTTTCGCAAAACATTCGGAGCGCGGCTGACCTCAAGGGCAAGAAGATCGGCATTACCCGGTTCGGAACGACGACCGACTACGTTACCCGCTATATCCTGCGGAAGCTCGGCCTCAAGCCCGATGAGGACGTGAGCCTTGTCCCGCTCGATGTGGTGTCGAACATGGTGACTGCCATGGTGGCCGGAGCGGTCGACGGCGGCATGCTCGCCGATGATTACGTCATCGTCGCAGCCAAGCAACTTGGCCCGTTCCATCCGCTAGCGAGTATGGCGGACTACGACATCGTCATCCCTTCGTCGCCTTTGATGGGCAAAGAATCTTGGTTCAAAAGTCACCCTAACGACGCACTGAACGTCGCGCGCGCCTATGCGGAAGGGATTGCGACCGTCTTCAAGGACAAGAACGCAACGATGGCCGCGATCGCGAAATACACCAAGACCACTGATCCGGGCATGCTCGCGCAGTCTCATGCCTTGCTGCTGAAAGTGCTGCCCAAGGCCCCGGTTCCAAAGCCGTCCGACCTTGCAACCATCATGGGTGCGAGCACCAAGCCCGAAGTCCGGGCTGCGAACCCGGCGCAATTCATCGAGCCCTCCTTCATGAACGAGTTGGTGCGCGATGGATTTATCGACAATCTCTACAAATAGAGGAGCGACCGATGGCTGAATTCAAACTGCAATTCTCCGACCTCGAGCCAGTCGGTCCCGGCACCCCGTCCGGCCGCTATCTCCGCCTATTCTGGCAGCCGATCGCGCGCGCCAAAGATCTGCAGTCCGGCCGCGCGCGACCGGTAGAAATTCTCGGCGAAAAGTTCACTCTCTATCGCAGCGAAAAGGGCGCTCCGCACCTGGTCGGCTTCCGGTGTGCCCATCGCGGTGCACAGCTGTCGCTCGGCTGGGTGGAGGGAGATACGCTGCGCTGCCGCTACCACGGCTGGCGCTTCGACTGTTCAGGCCAATGCGTCGAACAACCGGACGAGGACAAGCCATTCGCCCAGCGCGTGAAGATTCCGTCATACCCGGTCAGGGAATATATGGGATTGATCTTCGCCTATCTCGGGGAAGGTGAGGCGCCGACTTTTCGACACTATCCAGATTTTGATCGTCCTGGTGTCATCGTTGCGGATCCGGTCGAATACATTCCATGCAGCTTCTGGAACCGGCTCGACAATGATATAGCGCACATCCCCTGGGTTCACCGCGCAACCGCGTTGCGAAAGGGCCGTAACGACTACATCGTTCCTCGCCGGGAGGTGACGGTCGAAACCTCCTACGGCTGGAAGAGTATGCGGCACGCCAAGGGCGACGTCACTGGTTTGCGCGACATGTCGAACTCGGCGCATTTCTTCATGCCGAACGTCAATCAGTTCGGTCTCCGTACTCGCGCGAAAGGCTTCGAACATCGCAATCTCTGGGATACTAAGATCACCTTCACGGTCCCAGTGCATGACCAAAAATTCGCGGCGTTCGACGTGACGCACACTCCGCTGGAGGGCGAGGAAGCGCGCGTCTATGCGGAGAGCCGCAATTCCCAGCAGGAGGCCGAAGCCGAAACGCGCTGGGATATCGCCGAAAAGATCCTCGCCGGTGATATGACCATCGAGGACATTCCCGAAGAACTCACGGCTTACACCAGCTTCGAGATTGAGGACTACGCGACGCAAGTGGGACAGGGGCCGGTTGCAGGTCGCGGCCGCGAGCAGCTCGGCCAGACCGATGCCAAAGTTATCCTGCTTCGCCGCCACTGGCTGCGCGAAATCAGCGCCATGCTGGAGGGAAGGCCGCTAACGGACTGGCAGATGCCGAACGAACCTGTCCAGCTCCTGACCAGTGCCGCTTGATTTGCGGCTTGGCCTAAAACTGATGCTTTAGGCGCCGCCAAAGTTTTCGTCTGGTCCGGCTTCGGAATGCGCATTGATTGGCGAAGGGTCGCTCAACACAGCTGGGCGTCGGTTGCTGATCATACCTGTGAGTCTCCGGTGGAACTCTGGCTCTGACCGGCGGTT
>JADMIO010548953.1_pt1 | contig 50712 bp, 45 predicted proteins | sample 8958161 | NCBI WGS metagenome assembly JADMIO01 (sample SAMN16585339, study PRJNA669376) | soil metagenome | isolation source: Crop rotation soil | place: USA: Cullars Rotation, Alabama | collected 2011 | reverse complement strand
GACAACTTGTCCACGTGGAATTCTAAGCTTAGGATCCCAATGTGCTGGAAAGGCTTGCGTTTGGGTGTGCTTGCTGCGGACGTAGACTTCGCTGGCGGGATCGTTGCCGACAAGCACGACCGCGAGTCCCGGCGTCAGCCCGTGCTCGCGCTTGACCCGCGCCACTTCGCCTGCGACGCGGGCGCGCAGATCGGCGGCAATGACTTTTCCATCGATAATGCGGGCCGTCATTTCAATCCTTCGGTTCAGAACTCTTCGCAGTCAGCGTTCGCAGGGCCTCGCCGAGCGATTTGGGATCGCCATCGACCGCGACTTGCTTGAGGCGCGAGGTTGCGCCGGACACGATCTTCACGCGTGCCTTGGGCACGCTCAGCGCCTTGGCCAGCAATTCCGTGACCGCCTTGTTGGCCTCGCCGCCCTCGGCGATAGCGCGAACGCGCACCTTCACCACCGCACGCCCGTTCGCCAGCGTCTCGATCCCGTCGATGTCATCGCGGCCGCCGCGCGGGGTCACGCGCAAGGCGACGCTGATGCCGTCGGTCGAGTAACGCCAGGGATCCGCCAACAATCCGCTCAGATGACGTTGGGATAGATGTAGTAGGTAATCACCCGCTGGATGAACAGGATGATCAGGATTGCGATGATCGGCGAGATGTCGAGCCCGCCGAAGGCCGGGATGAAGTTGCGGATCGGCCGCAGCACCGGCTCGGTGATCCGGTACAGGAACTCGGACACGGCCGCGACGAACTGGTTGCGGGTGTTCACGACGTTGAAGGCGATCAGCCAGGACAGGATGGCCGAGGCGATCAGCAGCCAGACATAGAGGTCGAGGACGATCAGGACGATGTCGAGAACGGCGCGCATGGGGGCAAGGGCTCGCTAGCTGTGATGCCGCCTAAATATCGGTTTGGCCCCCCGCAAACAAGGGAAGTTCCCGGCAAAATGGTGCAGAAATCAGTGATTTCACCGTTCTTGACTTGCCGCGGTCGCGGCAGGTAAATGGCGCCGATTGTCGGCTGGCCTTTAAGGGCTGGCCGCGATGGGGCCATAGCTCAGCTGGGAGAGCGCGTCGTTCGCAATGACGAGGTCGGCGGTTCGATCCCGCCTGGCTCCACCACGCTTCGCCCTTTGGGCTACGCGTGGCGCAGCCACGAGTTGCCCAAAGGACGAAGCGTGGTGCCCGGCGAAGCCCTCTTGGGCGAAGACGGGCCGGTAGCGAACTCCGAATCTGCTGCGACAGGCCCGATGAGCGATGTGGTACGTCTACATCATCCGCAGCATTGAATTCCCCGACCAAGAGTACACGGGCGCCGCTTCGGACTTGAAGCGACGAATTGCTGACCACAACGCCGGCCGCTCACCCCACACCTCGAAATTCAGGCCCTGACAACTCGTCTGGTATTGCGCGTTCCCGGATAAGTACAAAGCCCTTGCCTTCGAGAAATATCTCAAATCGCACTCCGGCCGCGCCTTCGCGAAAAAGCGCCTCTGACTTGCCGCGGCGCAGGCGGACTACGTCCCCCTACTTCCCCGTAAACCTTGGCGGCCGCTTCTCCATAAAACTCGCCACCCCTTCGCGGAAATCGCTGCCCCTCAGCGCGATCACCATTTCCCGGTTGGCATCGATCGTCGCTTCCGCCAGCGACTGGTTCGGCACGTCGTAAAGCTGCCGCTTGATCACGGCGATTGCGCTTGGCGAAACGTTGTCGGCGAGATCGCGCGCGTAGGCATAGGTCTGTTCGGCCAGTTCTTCCGGCCGGTAGAGGCGGTTGACCAGCCCGATGCGCAGCGCCTCGTCGCTGTAGACGCGGCGTGCGGACATCAAAAGATCCAGCGCATTGGCGTGGCCGACAATGCGCGGCAGCATCCAGCTGATGCCGTGCTCGGCAATCAGGCCGCGCCGCGAGAAGGCAGTGGTGAACACAGTATTGTCGGCGGCAAAACGCAGGTCGCAGTAGAGCGCATGCACCAGTCCAATGCCGGCTGTGGCGCCGTTGAGCATGCCGATGACCGGCTTGCCGATCGACGGATAGTAGCCATAGCGCGTCTGCCAGTCCGGGCCCCGATTCATGTCGAATGGCGGCAGCGTCGCGGCGCGTTTGATGTCGTCGGGATCGAGCGTCTTCAGCGCATCCATGTCGGCGCCGGCGCAGAAGGCGCGGCCCGCACCGGTCAGCACGATGACACGCACATTGTCGTCGGCGGCCGCCGTCTCCATGGCGTAACGCACGTCGCGCTCCATGATCGGCGTCCACGCATTCATGCGATCGGGCCTGTTCAGCGTGATGGTCGCGATCTTGTCCTTGGCCTCATAGAGAATGTGCTGGTAAGTCACGCGCGTCTCTCCCTGTTGCGCTGTCTTGGCCGACGGCGCGTTGTTGATGTTCTCACGTCATTGCCCGCGACCCCTTCGGCCGTGCCAGATAATCCCTGGTCTCCGGGCGCTGTTCCAGCCAGCCGGTCCAGCGCCGGAACACTTTCGCCATCCGCTCCGGCGCGACGCCGAGTTGCGACATCGCAACGCCGCCATTAACGGACTCGCGGTATTCCGCGATCAGCCCGTCACGCAGGATGAAGCGGCTCATGCCGTCGATGACGACACGCTGGCCCGTAAATTGCGGAATGGTCGAGGTGAAGCTTGACAGCGACCAGGCGTATCCCATGGTGCCATCGCAGACCGGATCGAACATCTCCCAGCGATAGTCGGTGGCATCGCGATGAAACAGATCCGTCATCATATGGGCGATGTCGGCGCGGCCTGTGTGAGGGCCATAGATGTAATCGTAATAGATGCCGTCCTCAGTGAAATGCGCGGCGAAGCGCGCACCGTCGCCGCTCTCGGCTGAATGCGTGAAATCGCTCAACAGTTTTGCGAATTCCTCGCTCGTCATGCCGCCTCCCTCTTGTTATGGGAGGAACACTAGCACATTGCGGGAATTTGAAAGCCGTCTCCGCCTTCGCTCTGCGAGCTTCGGCGGACAAGGCGCATACGCCGGATATTTTGCCGCGCGGATTATTCGGCCGCCTGCGAGGCGATCGATTGCGGCATGCGCGCAAGCCAGCTGTCGATGAAGGCTTTCAGCCACGCGCGCTCGGCAACGTCATACACGGCGCGATCGGCAAAATGCTGATGACGTGCACGCGCACCCGGCGAAGCCACGTGGTCATAGCCGCGCGCGGTCCAGCAATGCATCATCGCGTAGGTCACATCGGGGTGGAACTGGAAGCCGAAGGCATGGCCGAACTGGAACGCCTGGTTCGGGAAGTCATCGCCCGCTGCCAGCAACTCGGCGCCGGCGGGCAACTCAAAGCCTTCGCGGTGCCAGTGATAGACCTGGTCCGGCCAGTGCGGGCACACGGCATCGCCGGCGGCCGTCGGGCGGATCGGATAGTAGCCGATTTGCGTCACGCCTTGCGGATGCGGCGCGACTCTGGCGCCGAGATGCTTCGCCAGCATCTGCGCACCGAGGCAGATGCCGAGGAACGGCCGCTGCTCGCGCAGGGGAACGCCGATCCAGTCGATCTCGCGGCGGATGTAATCGTCGCCATCATTGGCGCTCATCGGACCGCCAAAGACCACGGCGCCGGCATGATCGTCGAGCGTCTCCGGCAGCGCGTCGCCAAAGCGGGGACGGCGAATATCGAGCTTGTGGCCGAGCGCGCGCAGCGCGTTGCCGACGCGGCCGGGCGTCGACGTCTCCTGGTGCAGCACGATCAGGACGGGAAGCAGGGCGTCATGGTTGGGCTCGGCAGCGCGCATCCTGCGGCCCGGAAAGGGCAGGACGTTGTCACGCATGTTGGTTAGCCGAAAAGACATCTTCCTTGCTTCGAAATAGCTGGGTGGGGATCGTACCTAGGTGTCCCTTAATTTCAGGTGAGTTCGATCACACTCACGGGCCGGGTGAGTCCGGTCACACTTTCACGGCAAATCACGGGCCAGTGATGTCAGGGAGGCCGGTTTCGCCGCCGTTTTCAGCGATTCCGGAGCTGAAAACCGCCGACTGCCGCCAGCACGAAGGAGCGGGGGGCAAACCGCAGCAGGAACGGTACCAGCTTGATGCCAAGGCCGGGCAGCACGGCCCGCTTGTTGGCCATCAAGCCCTGGTAGCCCTGACGGGCGACCTCGGCTGGTGAAACTTTCAGCACCGCAGAATCGAAGCCGGGCCTGAACCCGGCGCGCCCCTGGAATTCGGTCAGCACCGGACCCGGGCAGACCACGGTGACGCGGACGCCCTGCGGCGCCAGTTCGCGGCGCATCGCTTCGCTGAAGGACAGCACATAGGCCTTGGAGGCGTAGTAGACCGCCATGCCCGGTCCCGGCAGGAAGCCCGCGATCGAACCGAGATTGAGAATGCCGCCGCGGTTGCGGATCAGTTGATCCGAGAAGCGCAAAGTGAGGTCGGTGAGCGCGCGGATATTGACGGCAATCATGCCGAGCTGATCGTTGCGATCGCGCTTGACGGCGTAGCCGAACATGCCAAAGCCGGCATTGTTGACGAGATACTCGACCTCAACGCCCTCCGCCGCCAGTGCAGCCGACAGCGTGTCGCAGGCATCGGCTTGCTCGAGGTCGCAGGGGATCACGATTGGCGCCTTGCCGCCGGCGGCGGTGATTTCCTGTGCCAGCTGGTTCAGCCGGTCGGCGCGGCGCGCCGTCAGCACAACACGATGACCGTTCGCGGCAAATATCCGCGCCAGCTCCATGCCTATGCCCGCTGAGGCCCCTGTAATCAGCGTCACACGCTCAGTCACAATCCGACTCTCTAAAATGTCGACGCCATTGTCGCGACCGGACAACACCATAGGTGCGCGGCACCGACAACCCACGCCCGCCCATACCAGCCCTACAATGCACGGCAGAACGCGCTGTGCGCTGTGATTTGCTGCACAATCGGCAAGCGCTCGAGGTTAAATTTTCGTCATGTGTAGGGGCAGGCGAACGGACGCCGTCAGGCCGCCTCAGGTGGCGGCCCCGGCACTGTCCTTGTCACCTGTGGCACGCGCCGCCTGCCGCTCAGCGACGGCGTGCTTGAGCTCGATGCGATCGCGTCCGGAAATGCCGAGCAGGTCGGCCGCGCGCCACAGCACATTGTCCTCGAACTCGGTGACCTTGCCGTCGGCGAACACCATCTCCCACATCATCTCGACAATGCGCCGCCGGCCGGCTTCGTCGACCTCGCGCATGATCACGCTGGTAAAGCGATAGAGATCGACCGCATCGCTTTCGGCCCGCGTGGCGGTGGCAATCAGCCGGTCGGCCGTGCCGGGATCGAGCTTGAAGCTCGCTTCGATCAGGCTGTGCAGCTTGCGCCTCTCGATCACCGTCGGTTCGCCGTCGAGCGAGACGATGTGGATCAACAGCGCGGTCGCCGCGAGCCGATAGTCGGTCTCGTCAAAGGCGCGCGGCTCGGCATCGGAAGAGGTGATTTCGGCAATGAATTGGCGAAGTCCGTCCAGCATCGAATGGGCTCTATGAAAACGAGTGGGGCTGCAGGTTCAATATATGGGCGGAACCCGCGGGCGTGCAATTGCACTGGAGCCGCGGCAGAGCATTACGTTTAGGCAATCTGGCAGACCCGTCACGGCACCCAACTCACGGTATCTCGTACACCACCATCTTGTCGGCGATGCCGCGCAGCGCGGCCTCTTTTCGGATTGGCTTGATCGACGCCTTCTCGATCAGCGCCGCCACATCGGGAGAGTCGACCACCGGCGCGGTGATGTGGATTTCCTGGTTGGTCGACAGGCTCTGCACGCGGGCGGCGATATTGACGGTCTGGCCGAAATAATCCTGCCGCTCGTTCAGCATGACGGCGAGACACGGGCCCTCGTGGATGCCGATCTTGACGACGAGATCCTCGGTGCCGCGCTGCTTGTTCAGCTCTTTCATGGCCGAACGCATCCGCAGGCCCGCCTCGAGTGCGTGCTCGGGGCGGATGAAGGTCGCCATCACGGCGTCCCCAATCGTCTTGACCACAGCACCCTTCTCGGCGGCGATGATCTCGAGCAGCGCATGGAAATGCGCGCGCACCAGATCGAACGCGGCGAGATCGCCGACCCGCTCATAGAGCGCGGTCGAGCCCTTCAGGTCGGTGAACAGGAAGGTCAGCGAGGTGATCTTGAGCCGCTGGTCGATGTTGAGATTGTCGGCCTTGTAGAGGTCGCGAAAGGTCTGGTTGGAAAGGATGCGTTTTGCCGTGAGGATCGGCTTGCGCTTGCCGATCATCTCATGCAGCGCATGGCCGGCGATCCAGACGCCCGGCAGCACCCGCATATCCGACTGGTTGTCGAGTGTCAGGCGCAGCGGCCCGGGGCGCATCACCGTCGTGCCGGTCGGCGCGTGCACCTTGTTGAACACCAGCGACAGCTGCTGGCGCTCCCTGGTCGGCTCGCCCTGCACGTCGATGAACTGCGCCGAATGCGTCACCGGCTCGAACACGATGATGAATTCCTTCGGCAGCTGCAGCGACAACACCGCCTTCTCGCCCGGCGGCAGCTCCATCGCCTCCAGCGTCACCTCGTCCCGCAGGGTGTCGAACGAGTGCTCGTCGACATCGACACCGGAGCTCCAGAAGACCTGGCGAAAATACTCCCACAGCGGCAAGGTGTGAGGATCGTGGGCGCCGATCCGCCTGACGCGAGGACTGACGGTGAAGGCCACCTCGACCTGATCGTCCACCGATGCTTCGTAGCCCGCGGCGCACAGCGCGCAATTGTAATCGTCATGGCGCAGCGACTTCAGCGTCGCATGCGCATCGAGCACGCCGCCGCAGCCGGGGCACAGCACATTCCAGCCGAGATCGAACAGCCCGAGCCGCGACGCATGCAGGAAGCCCGAGACCACCTTCTCCTCGTCGAGGCCGGTCTTGCGCGAGAAATCCAGCAGGTTGATGCGGTTGAGCGCGCGATCCTCGCCGTTCTCGACCAGATCCCTGATCGCGTCGACGACTTGGGGATCGGCGGTCTGCTTCAGTACCGAGAACAGCGCCTGGGCTTCACTCATGATATCAACCTGACTTTCCAGAACTTCAACATTGCCTTAGCGCGGCGAGATCGCAAACATCGGCGAGCGGTCGGGCTGCGTGGTCACGACGCCGACCGGCATCACCGGCGCCTTGTCGAGCAGGGTCACGCGGAAGTTCGCGATCAGCTTCGCCAGCGCCAGCGTCGCCTCGACCAGCGCGAAATGCGCGCCGATGCAGATCCGCGCGCCGACGCCGAACGGCAGATAGGCAAAGCGATCCGGCGGCGGTGCCGGCGCCATGAAGCGCTGCGGCATGAAAACTTCGGGATTGGGCCAGAGCTTTTCATGGCGATGCAGCAGCCATGGCGAGACCAGGATCACGTCGTTCTTGCGAACGGGAATCCCGGCGATCACATCGGGGCCGTCAGCCGAGCGCGCGATCAGGAAGACCGATGGATAAAGCCGCATCGTCTCGTCGAGCACGGCGCGGGTGAATTTCAGCTTGTCGGGCTCCAGTTCGCCATTGCCGGCGGCCTCGCGCGCTTCTGACGCCACCTGCTCCTGCGTGGCGGGATCGAGCGCGAGCAGGTAGAGCGACCAGAACAGCGCGGTGGCGGTGGTCTCGTGGCCGGCGAGGATCATGGTCGCGACCTCGTCGCCGAGCTGCTCCTCGTTGAATGCGAGCCCGGTCTCGGGATCGCGCGCCTGATCCATCAGGTCGAACAGGTCGCGTGGCGGCGCGCCTTCCTTCTTGCCGGCGGCGCGGCGCTCCGCCATCAACATGCCGACGAAAGCGGTCCAGCGCTTGCGAAAATGCCTGCGGGCAAAATCCCGCGGCGTCGGCCAGCTCAGCGGCAACAGCAGGTCGAGGAAATTCGGCCGCGCCAGCCGGTCGCCATACTCATTGACGAAATCGCGCAAGGTCGTGCCGTGCTGGTCCATGCCGAACGAGAACATGGTGCGGCCGGCGATCTCCAGCGTCATGGTCTGCATTGCGGCGCGCAAATCCACCGGCGCGTTGCTCACGGCACGCAGGCGCGCAACGCTCTCGTCGATCGCACCGACCATCAGCGGGATCAGCGTATTCACCGCGCGCGGCGTGAAAGCCGGGGCGAGCGTGCGGCGCTGGTGCTTCCAGGCCCGTCCCTCCGCAGTCAGTACACCGTTGCCGAGGAAAGGACGCAGCACGCGATAGCTGAACGGCGTGCGGGAATAATTCTCGTAATTGTCGACCAGCACATGGCGGATCGCATCCGGCGCATTGAGGATGAGATTGCGGCGGCCGACCAGCTTGCTCTGGATGATGTCTTCCGCATAGGAGCGATCGCCCCAGGCCCCGATCGGATTGACGCTGACCGCCCTGATGCGGCCGAACGCCGTCATGTTCTCAGGCGCGCGCGGCGGAACGGGCGGCACCAGCGGCTGGCGGGCGACCGGCGTGTCGTAGGCTTCGGCTATACTCATGGCGCCTCTCTCGTCTCCGACAACGATACCAGCCCACCCTCATGTAGGGCGGAAAACCCTGCGCTGCAAAGGCGCTCGTGCCTCCATTCTAGCTAATAGGTCAGTTCGGCAACTGCAATTCGGTTCTCCGCCGCCGGCCAGGCTCTGGCGACGATACGCTCCTGGTTGAACATTGTTACCACCGGCCGCCCCACTTCCCCTGCCGGAAGCCGCAAGGTGGAGATCGAATCGGTCGGCACGCCGGATTTGAAGTCGGGGGGTTCCTTGCCGTCGATCAGCACGACATCGCGCGGCAGCCCGAAATAACCGCGCGGGCGCGACATGATCACGACACTGCCGGCGCCGGCATCGGCCGCGCCAAGCGCCCGGGCCGCGCGCAGATGCACGACGTCGGAGGAGCGCGGGAACGGCGAGCGGTAAAAATGCGTGGTGACGGCGCCGGGTGAGGTCAGCACAATCTCGGTGGACCAGGCCGGATCGATCAAGGCCGGACCCCAGCGGCCGTCGGCACCGGTCTGCGAGGAATGAACGGGTCCGCCGAGCCGTTCGCCGGTATCGGGGGTCACGTGATAGATCTCCACCGCCGCACCACCCACCGGACGATTGGTCGGTACACCGCCCGGCGTTGCCGTGACGAGACCGCTCAACCTCACCTGCGCTTCCGGTACGATCGCGATTCGATCAGGCTCGCGGCCGGCGATGAATTTGTAGATCTCGCGGAACGCGCGCGGGTGAAATCCGATTTCGCGATGGTCGATCGTCCCGAGCATGAGATTGGTCGCGCCTTTCAGCGCCGGACCGTCATTGGTCACATTGGTCGGCGTGCCGGGCTTGCCGACGAAGCGGCCATCGGCTTGCGCGTATTTGTCCATGCCGTCGCTGCGCAGCGTCAGGAAAGCGGTGCCCGGCGTGACCTCGCTCTCGCCGCCGTTCAGCCCGCGCAGGAAAGGCCCGCGGCCGTTGAATTCGCTGCCGGGATTGTCGTCCCAGTCGAACACGCCGTGATTGGGCACGCCGCACAGCACGACGTGGCTGACATCGGCGCCGCCGCCGTTCTTGACGACGTTGCGGATCGCATAACCGCCGCGCGAATTGCCGACCAGCGCGACGCGCGCGGCGCCGGTGCGCTGCTTCAAATCCTTGATTGCCTCGGCAAGCTCGCGGCGCTGGTCCGCAGTCGAGGAGCGGTTCTGCTGCGCCACCGCATCGTCGCTGCGCGCCAGCGGGTCGGTGAAATTGATCGCAAGCATGCGATCATGCGGCACGCCGTTGGATTCCATCCGCCACAATGTGGTGATCCACAACGCGGCATGATCGCCATTGCCATGCACGAGGATGATCGGTGGAACCTCCGCCGTTGCGTTGGGCGCACTCTGAGCGAAGGCCGGAACCGCAAGATTGCCGGCCAAAAGCGGCAACGCGCTGGCGCCCTTCAATAGCATCCGCCGCGACAGGCCCATTGATCGTCTCCCCTTTGTTGTCAGCAGTTTAACGGCACCGAAACAGCGCGGAAAGCGCCTTTAGGCACTGGACAGGACCGCGCTTTCGCAGGCATCACTGACAGCTGTCTTCTTGTTTGAGCATGATCTTTCCGAAAACCGGCTTCCACCTTTCGGGATCATGCTTCTCACACGCCAAACGGAACGGGATATGACTGAAACGCCGAAACGCGTCGCCGCCGACCACAGCATTACCGCGCCGCTCAAGTTTTCCGTCTTCCGTCGCATCTGGCTGGCGAGCCTGCTCTCCAATCTCGGCCTCTTGATCCAGGGAGTCGGTGCGGCCTGGGCAATGACGCAGATGGCCTCGTCCGCCGACAAGGTTGCGCTGGTACAGACCGCGCTGATGCTGCCGGTGATGCTGATCTCGATGCCGGCCGGCGCGATTGCCGACATGCATGACCGCCGTGTCGTCGCCATGGTGGCGCTGCTTATTTCATTCACGGGCGCCACGGCGCTGACCGTGCTCGCCTGGTTCAACCTGATCACGCCCAACACGCTGCTCGCGTTCTGCTTCGTGGTGGGCACCGGCATGGCGCTGATGGGGCCGGCCTGGCAATCCTCGGTCAGCGAGCAGGTGCCGCCGGAGAACTTGCCGGCGGCCGTCGCGCTCAACGGCATCAGTTTCAATATCGCCCGCAGTTTTGGCCCCGCGATCGGTGGCATCGTTGTCGCCACGCTAGGTGCGGTCGCCGCGTTTGCGACCAACGCCGTATTCTACCTGCCGCTGCTGGTCGTGTTGTTTCTGTGGAATCGCATCAGCGAGCCGTCGCGGCTGCCGCGCGAACGGCTCAACCGCGCCATGGTCTCGGGCGTGCGCTACATCACCAATTCGCCCTCGATCAAGATCGTGCTGACGCGCACGCTGGTGATGGGCCTCATGGGCGGATCGGCGTCGGCGCTGATGCCGCTGATCGTACGCGACCTCCTGCATGGCGGTGCGCAGATGTATGGCATCATGCTCGGCGCGTTCGGCATGGGCGCGGTGATCGGCGCGCTCAACATCGGCGAGATCCGCAAGCGCTTTAACGGCGAGTCGGCGATCCGCGTCTGCGCGCTCTCGATGGCGAGCGCCATCGCAGCCATCGCGCTCAGCAACCAACCCGTCCTGACCGCAGCTGCGCTCGTGGTGGCGGGTGCGGCCTGGATGCTGGCAGTCGCTTTGTTTAACATCGGCGTGCAGCTGTCGGCGCCGCGCTGGGTTGCCGGCCGCTCGCTCGCCGCCTTCCAGGCCGCGATTGCCGGCGGCATTGCCGTCGGCGCCTGGATCTGGGGCCATCTCACCGACTATGTCGGCGTCGAGATCACGCTGCTCGTTTCCGCGGGCCTGATGTTTCTGTCGCCGTTGCTCGGGCTGTGGATGCGCATGCCGCCGATCGGCGCACGCAACGAGCCGGCGCCAGAACTGCTGGCCGATCCTGAAGTGCAATTGCCGCTGACGGGACGTTCGGGGCCGCTGGTGGTGGAGATCGAGTACCGCGTCACGATGGAGGACGCGCGCGCCTTTCACAACGTGATGCAGGAAGTGCAGCTGAGCCGGCAGCGCAATGGCGCCTATGGCTGGTCGATCGCGCGCAACATCGCCAGTCCGGAATTGTGGACCGAGCGCTATCACTGCCCGACCTGGCTCGATTATCTGCGCCAGCGCAACCGCGCCACGCAATCCGAACGCGAACTGTACCAGAGGGCGGTTTCGTTCCAGATCGACGGCGAGCCGGTGCGGGTGCGCCGGATGCTGGAGCGTCCGTTCGGTTCGGTGCGCTGGAACGAAGGAACGCCCGACCGCGCAGCCGAGGAAGTGCTGCCGGTTGTCGCGCAGGCGGCGGGAAGCAGTACGTAGATCTTACCGCCCGTGGCTCGCCAGCGTCGCCTGGCAGGCCTTGCTGAGCCGTGCACGGTTCTGCTGCAGGCAGGCGAGCACGACCATGTCGCCATCATTGAGATGAGCGCGGCAGAAGCGCGAGGCGTCGCGCGCGCAGGCATCCTGTCCTTGCGCAGACGCAGCCGTCGCAGCCATCACAACAAAGGGAATGACGAGGAGAAAGCGGGTCATGGGAATGAGCCTTCATACGCTGACATGAAGGCGTTCTACGGCGGCACCGGGGTCATCGCAATGGGCTTGTCAGGAAAGCGACGATCCGGCGCGGCTTGTTCGCGCCGGATCGCATGACCGCAAATTCAAGAGATCAGTTGGCGGCGGCCTTGCCCGACTTCTGCGCCGCGAGGTCCTTGTCCATCACGGAACGGCAGCCCGGCGAAAGCTCGGAGCGGTGCTTGAACATGCAGGCGGTGATCTTCGGAATGTTCGGGATCTCGCTGCTGCAGAGGCGGAAGGCATCGCCAGTGCACTGCTGCTGGGCTTCAGCGCTGTAGGCGAAGGTCTCGGTCGAGGTGATCGCACCGAGCGAGGCGGCAATGGTCAAGGCCAGGATGGTCTTGCGCAGGGTCTTGGTGAAAGTCGCGGTCATGGTCGGCTCCTGTTGGCCCCGCCATGGGGCCGTTGTCTGTTGGTGTGACTATGCCCCGACCGCGTTCCGGGCACCGTGACAGTCGTCACACTCCACATCACACAGCAACCTGCTGAATTATATAGAGAAAATCCGATTTCTCCTCCCGCCTGCGTGACCTGCGACACAGGTGCGACCAATTTCTTTGCCGGAAGAAGCCCTTCATTGGCGGGACGTTAAGACCTCGTTGCCACTAATGCGCCGTTACGGAATTGAAGCGTTTTCGAGCGAAGTGGGTACCGGTTCGCGTGAAGAAAACGCGTCAAGAGACAGTTCAGTGGGAATTGTAACGATGCGTAATGCGTTGGGCCTGATGCTGGCCTCTGTTGTTGCGGCGGTCGTGATCGCCGGAGTTTGGTTCTGGACCTCCTCGCCGCGGGCCGAAGTGGCCGCTCCCCAAACCGTCGCCGCCCGCAAGGCGGAGCCCCTGCCCCCGGCCGTTGCGGCAAAGCCTGCGCCCAGGGATGATGTGCAGGTCACGGCCTCGCTCACCAAGCCGGCCACTCCGCCCGCGCCGGTCGTGCAAAAGCCGGCTTGCACCAATCCCGACGCGCTCGGCGTCTCGCGCACCGTGGTGATCGACACCACTGGAGGCCCCGGCTTCGGCTTCGACCATTTCAAGCAGCTCGACTTCCTGCAGGACAAGGAAGTGGTGCTGACCTTCGACGACGGTCCGTGGCCGCACAACACGCCGGCGGTGCTGAAGGCGCTTGCCGAGGAATGCACCAAGGGCGTTTTCTTCTCGGTCGGCAAGCATGCGACCTATCACCCGGAGATTCTGCGGCAGGTGCTCAACGCCGGCCACACCGTCGGCACGCACACGTTCTCGCACGTCAATCTCAACAGCAAGAAGATGACGGAGCAGCAGGTCAAGGACGAGTTGGAGAAGGGCTTTTCCGCGGTGAAAATGGCGCTCGGCCAGCCGCCTGCGCCGTTCTTCCGCTTTCCCCAGCTGCAGCATAATCCGGGAGCAGTGACCTATCTGGGCACGCGCAATGTCGCGATGTTCTCGACCGATCTCGACTCCTTCGATTTCCGCGCGAAGAATTCCGAGCAGATCGTCAACACCGTGATGACCAAGGTCGACAAGCTCGGCAAGGGCATCATCCTGATGCACGACTTCCAGAAGCTGACGGGCGAGGCGCTGCCGACATTGCTGCGGCGCCTGAAGGCCGGCGGCTACAAGGTCGTGCACATGAGGGCGAAGACGCCGTTCGACACGCTGCCCGAATATGACGCGATGATGGTGAAGGAGAACAAGCTGCCAACGGTTTCGAGCCGCCCGGTCGGCGCCGTCGTGCAGACGGTGTCTGAATAGACGCAAGATATCAGCGCAAAAGAAAAACGCCCCGGAGATGATCCGGGGCGTTTTGTTTTGGCTGTCTTCACCAGCCGCCGATCATGCCGGCGTAGCCGCTGTAGCGATAGACCTCGCGCATGATGCGCGCCTCATTCCAGTAGCCACCGCCGCGCTTGCGCTTGGGCTTCTCGACCTTCGCCTGCTTCGGCTGGTCGGTGGTGGTCGCGGCAGGGGCGGCAGGTGGCGGCGCAGACTTGTCGTCGAACGTCACCTGACCGCCCTTGTCGGCAGGCTTGGTGCTGGTGATCGACGGGCGCGGCGCATAGGCCGGCGCGGGTTCGGCGGCGGGCGCGGGGGCCGCAGCCGGCGGAGCCGGTGCCGCTTCGGCGGCCTTCGGCGGATCCGGCGGGCGCGGTGGATCCGGCGGTTTCGGCGCTTCGACGACCTTCGGCGCTTCGGCTGCCTTGCCAAGTGCGCCCGGCAGCTTTTGGTCGACACCCGCAAGCGACAGGCTGCGAGCTTCGCCAGCGTAGGCAGAAGTCACCGAAACCAGGGCAAAGGCGGCAATCAATGCAAATATGCGCATGCAAAATCTCCCTGTGGGTCGGCGGAAACTACCGGAGGACAGTCGCTCGCAATGTGATCTAGATCACGGACGACATCCGACGCGCCAACTCGCCTCTTGCAATTCTGTCGATGCTATTTCGGATAGGTTCGCCCCGGACAGCCGAAAATCGATTGGTCTCATGACGCCAGATGCATCCGACAACCTCGCGATCCGCGCCATGCGGCCGGATGAGATCGCCATCGCAATCGACTGGGCCGCGGCGGAAGGCTGGAACCCCGGCCTCGACGATGCCGCCAGTTTCGCTGCGGTCGACCCCGGCGGGTTTCTCATCGCGGAGCTCAACGGCGAGCCGGTCGCAACCATCTCCTGCGTGAATTACAGCGACAACTTTTCCTTCCTCGGCTTCTACATCGTGCGGCCGGATTTGCGCGGCCGCGGTTTTGGGCTTCGCATCTGGAAGCAAGCGATCGCGCATGCGCAGGTACGCGTGATCGGACTCGATGGCGTCGTCGCGCAACAGGAGAATTACCGGAAATCCGGCTTCGCGTATGCCTATGCCAACATCCGATATGGCGGCAGAGTCACCGCACCTGCTGCAAGGCCCGCAGGCGTCGTCGCGCTCAGCGACATCCCCTTCGCTGCCATCGAAGCATCCGATGCAACCGTCTTCCCCGCGCCGCGCGCCGCATTCTTGCGCAGTTGGATACGCACACCAGGACATGTCGGTTGCGGACTGATGCGCGACGGCAGGCTCGCCGGCTGGGGCGTGATCCGTCCCTGTCGAACGGGCCGCAAGATCGGGCCACTGGTTGCCGATAATCGCGTGACCGCGGAGACAATCTTGTCAGCGCTCCTAACGAGCGCGGGCGGCGGCGAGATTTTCCTCGACGTTCCCGCCGTCAATCGCGATGCGACGGCGCTTGCGCAGGACCTCGGACTGTCACCCGTGTTCGAGACGGCGCGCATGTACACCGGCACCATTCCATCACTGCAGACCGCGCGCGTGTTCGGCGTGACGACGTTTGAACTGGGCTAGCGCCAGCCACGCAACGCGTTGCGCGAGAAACACTGGGTCAGCCGCCGGTCACAGATCAGCAGGCATTTTTTCTGCCGGCCGAGATAGTCGCCGGCGCCACCGGTCCAGTCGGGGCAGTTGCCGAGGCAGTTGACATGCCTGTCCTCGCACCGCTGCGTCGACTCGGCCGCTGCGAGCGAGCCCGGGAGCACGGCGACGATAGCAAAACAGATCGCAACTAGAACATGGCGCGTCATGGGCGAAACCTCCGAACACGGCGAAGCGAGTCAGCGCAATTGTGTTTGGAAGTGCGTGGTGCCGCAAGGGGAAACGCTGGTGCCGCAAACAGGACTCGAACCTGTGACCCCGTCATTACGAATGACGTGCTCTACCAACTGAGCTATTGCGGCGAACCATACAACGGCGCTCGGAACAGGCCCGAAACGCTTGCGCACCTGATATCGGGCAGACCCCGAATTGGCAAGGAAAAGCAGCCCGTTCCATAGCGTTTTCAAGCGAAGTGGGCACCGGTTCGCGTGAAGAAAACGCGTCAAATCAAAGAGAGGCTGCCCTTAGCCGCCCAAACGGGACCAGAATCCGCGCCAGCCGCCGGCCTGTGCCTTTGGCGTGCCGATTTGCTCGGAAAATTCGTCGGTCGGCGCCTCATCGTCGATTCCGGGGTCGTCGGGCGGCCGAACGATCGGGATAATCTGCGGCGGCGTTTTCGGAATGTCCTGGCGGGGACGGAACAATGGCGCAGCCTGCGCCGGCGCCGATTCGGCCTTTGGCGGCGGCGCTGCCGGAGCGGGCGCGACCGGCGCGACGGCAGGCGCGGGTTCCGGCGCTGCAGCTTGCGCCACGGTCGCAGCCGGCGGCGTGTTGTCCTGTGCGGCAGGCACCGCATTCGCCTCGATCGTCTCCTCCGCCGGCGGCTCGACCAGGCCCTTGGCGGGCTCGATCCTTTTTACCGGAGCCTGCGCCGGCATCGCCTCTTCAAAAGGGGAGGATTCGATCGCAGCGGATTTGTCCGAGGTGAGGCTTGCGACCGGCGTCTGCCACTGGAATGCATCGAGCCGTCCGGTGACCGGCGACACCGGCCGCCAGCGGTCGCTGACATAGCCATCCGCGGTCCACGCCGGATCGTGCAGCGCGCGCACGGCGCGCAGCGTCCAAGCCCGCGCGCGGCCGCTGTCGCCATGCTCGGTGCGCTCGATCTCCGCCATCAGCACGGCGACGCGCTGCGTCGGCCGGTCGACGAACGGTCTTAGCGCCTCGCGGGCGCGGGCAAATTCGGAAGCATCGATCGCAGCGCGCGCCACTGCGAGCGCGCCCTCGATATGGCCCGGCATTTTCGCCGCCAGCGTCTCGACCCGCACCAGCCGCTGCCGCGCGGAATCGCCGAGCTTCACGTGCGAATAGGCATCGGCAAGGTCGGGATGCGGCTGCGCCAGCCATGCGGCTTCCACAATACGCATGGCGCGGCGCACCTGATGCGCCTCGCTTTCGAATTTTGCCGCAAGCACGGCCGCCGGCACCAGCGTCGGCGCGAGCTTCACGGCTTCCATCGCGCTTTCGCGCGCCAGATCGCGGTCGACCTTTTCCAGCTCCAGCGCACGTGCGGTGAGCAAGACGCCGCGCTGGCGGCGATAGGTCGCCTTGTCGATCAGGCCGGAGGACAAATTGTTGTCGAGGATCGACAGCGCCCCGCTCCAGTCGCCCTTGGCGCAGCGGAAGCCGAGCACGGCATGCGAGGCCCAGGTCGACGATGGCGACAATTTCAGCGCCTCATCCGCGATCATCACGGCCGAGACCGGGTCGTCGGCGCGCTGCGCCTCGACGAACAATCCGCGCAGGCCGAGCAGGCGGGTATCCTCACGCTCGGCCATGGCGCGGAAGGCGCGCTGCGCGCCTTCACGATTGCCCTCGAGTTGCGCCGACTGTGCTGTCAGCAACAAGGCCAGCGGATCGTGCGCGGCGTGACGTTGCGCATCGTCGGCATGGCGCCGCGCGGCGGAAGCATCGCCGTGGCCGACCGCGAGCAAGCCTTGCGTGATGGCATGGCGGCCGCGGGCGCGACGGCGCTCGTGCCGCCGCTTGCTCATGCGCTCCGGCGTGCGCCACAGCGAACGCAGGACCCACCAGAGAAAAACAGCCGCCACCACCACGATGCCGAGCAGCATCACGAAGACCGGCAGCGTCATCTCGGCGCGCAAGCTACCCCACGACAGCACGACGTTGCCGGGCTGGTCGGCCACCCAGGCCGCGCCAAAAGCTGCCGCGGCGATCAAAGCCAGGAACAGAATGATGCGGATCATGAAATTCCTATTGGCTGGCTTGCGCGAGCGCAGCCATGGCTTCGCTGGCAAATTTGCGCGAGGCCGCAAGTGCGGCGTCGCGGGCATCGGCCCTGGCGAGCCAGTCCTGCGCGGCAGCGCGATCGGGAGGTGCGAGCGTGTTCAGTTCGCGCCGCGCCTCGTTGAGATCGTTGCGCAACGCCGCAGCGGTCACGCGTGCGACAATGCTGGCGCGATCAGTGCCGACGGCATCCGCACGCTGCACCTTGACGAGCTTGGCCGCGCCCGCCTGCAGGCGATCGATCACACCGCTGCCGGTGGTTTCAGTCTCGGCGGCCGGCGGCGCAAGTTTCGGCACGATGGCGACGAGCTCGCGGCACAGCGCGGGCGCGTTCGGCACGCCGGATGCAGCGAATACCTCCAGCGGCTTCAAAGCGTCGGCATTCGGCGCCAGCGCCTTGGCGGCGGCAAGCTGCGACACATAGGGATCGCCGTGACGCACGGAGACGTCGAGCAGCGACGCCGCCACGACACGGCGCAGCGGGGCATCGTCAGCCGGCTTGCTGTCAACGGGCTTGGTCTCGGCAGCCTTCTCGGCAGCCTTGGCTTCCGCGGCCTTGACCGCAGCGATCTCGGTCTCCTGCGCCTTCGCCGCGCGTTCGATTTGCGCGAGGCGCTCGTTGACGGCAGAAAGATCGACGGTGACCGCCCCGGTCGCATCGCGCGGTGCGGCCTTCACATCGTTGACGGCGGAGGCAAGCTTTTCTGTTTGCGCGCGCGCGGCAGCGAGGTCGCTGCGCAGCGCCGCGACGGATTTTTCGATTGCCTCCATCCGGGCGGCCGCAGCCGGATCAGTTACCGGCGCGGCCGGCTTGCTCGTCTTGGATTCGAGCCCGGCGATGCGCGTCGTGAGATCGTCGATGGCGCCGGCATTGAGCTGCACGGCCGGTGGCGGCGCCTGCACGGCCGGCCAGCCGAGTGCCCAGCCGACGGCGATCACCAGAGCGGCCGCAACAGCACCCGAGATCGGCGCAATCGCCCAAGGTGAAACGGGTTTGGAGGGGGCAGCGACGCGCTCGTCCGGCGCTGCCATGGCCGGCGCCGGTTCAGCCTTCGCCTCCGCCGCGTCCTGCGGCGTGGTCGAGACGTCGGTCGCCTTCAGGTCGATTGTTGGCGGCTCACGCTTGGGCCGGCCGGTATCCCCCGGCGGGCCGGACTCATCTTGCCTGTCATCGACCATCAGAAATACCTCGAATTTGGACCGAATCTAGCAGATCGGCCCTCTTAAGCCAGCCGGGCTGGCAAAGCACGCTTCAAGGCCTCGAATAAGGCATTTTCGTCCGGTGATGCCGCAACCGTCACCTGGGTCGCCCCGGCCTCGCGGATAATGTCCGCCACATCAGCCGAAATGCAGCATTGCGGCAGGGAAAGCGCGGATATCTCGACACCCCCTGCCCTGGCCGCATCGACAAAGGCACGGGCGCTGCGGCGGGAATAATGCAGCACCGCCTCGATCCGCCCCGCGGCGATGCCCTCGGCCACCTCGGCGGGCAGGGTCTTGGCCGGAACCATCCGGTAAGTGATCCGGGTGACCACATCAAAACCCTTGTGGGCGAGTTCGCCGGCCAGGTCACGCGCCAGCTCCTCGCCGGCGAGATAGAGCAACGGCCGCGCCTTTTTCAGCTTCCTGGCCTTGGCATTCTCGATCACGAGATCGCGCAAGGCTGCGGAGTCACCTTCGCCTGCGATCACATCGGCGAAGCCGGCGGCACGCGCCGCATCGGCCGTGCGTTTGCCGACCGCAAACAGCGGCAACTTCAAGAGACTGCTTCCTGAAAGTCCGGACTCGACGGCACGCAATGCATTGACGCTGGTGACGATCACCGCGCCATAACTCACATCCTCATCGTCGCGAAAGCCGAACGGCTCGAACCGCAGCATCGGCGCCGTGATCGCGGCAAAACCGCGCGCACGCAAATCGGCGGCGGTGGCCTCGCCGTCGGGCAGCGGTCGGGTGACGAGAACGGCCATGAACCGAAAACTCCGCGAAGGGCATTTTGCCGCCGCCGGGCGATTGCACTTTATATCCGCGCAATGGTACCGAAGCAGCAAGACGTCCCTTTAACAGATAGTCGCAAGGGCACACATTGGCTAACGACAAACCGATGCTGGTCTTGGGGATCGAAACCACCTGCGACGAGACCGCAGCCGCCGTGGTCGAGCGGCAGAGCGACGGCAGCGGAAAGATCCTTTCCAATATCGTACGCTCGCAGACCGACGAGCACGCCCGCTTCGGCGGCGTGGTGCCGGAGATCGCCGCGCGCGCCCATGTCGACCTGCTTGATGGGATTGTCGATCGCGCCATGAAGGACGCAGGCGTCGGCTATGCGCAGTTGTCGGCCGTGGCGGCGGCCGCCGGCCCCGGCCTGATCGGCGGCGTCATCGTCGGCCTCACCACCGCGAAGGCAATCGCGATGGTCAACGACACGCCGCTGATCGCAGTCAATCATCTCGAGGCGCACGCGCTGACGCCACGGCTGACTTGCGCGCTGGCGTTTCCCTATTGCCTGTTCCTCGCCTCCGGCGGCCATACCCAGATCGTCGCCGTGGTCGGCGTCGGCAACTACGTGCGGCTCGGCACGACCGTCGATGACGCCATGGGCGAAGCGTTCGACAAGGTCGCAAAGATGCTTTCGTTGCCCTATCCCGGCGGGCCTGAGGTGGAGCGCGCGGCAAGCCAGGGCGACGCCAAGCGCTTTGCGTTTCCCCGGCCGATGCTGGGACGCGCAGATGCGAATTTTTCGCTCTCGGGTCTGAAGACCGCCGTGCGCAACGAGGCAAGCCGCATCGCGCCGCTGGAGCCGCAGGATGTTGCCGATCTCTGCGCCGGATTCCAGGCGGCGGTGCTGGACTCGACGGCGGATCGGCTCAGCGTCGGGCTGAAACTGTTTCGCGAAAAATTCGGCGTGCCCCGCGCGCTGGTGGCAGCCGGCGGCGTGGCGGCCAACCAGGCTATCCGCGGCGCGCTGCAGGATGTAGCCGACAAGGCCGAGACCACGCTGATCATTCCGCCGCCGGCGCTTTGCACCGACAACGGCGCGATGATCGCATGGGCCGGCGCGGAACGCATGGCGATCGGTCTTGTCGACACGATGGACGCGCCGCCGCGGGCACGCTGGCTGCTCGACGCCAACGCGACGGCGCCTGCCGGTTACGCCAACAGTCGCGCAGGCTATTGAGATGCCCGCCTTCGATTCCATCGCCGTGATCGGCGCCGGCGCTTGGGGCACCGCGCTGGCCGGTGTCGCCGTGCGCGCCGGCCGCAACGTCACGCTCTACGGGCGCAGCAGCGCCGGTGTGGCGAGGATGAAGGCGACGCATGAGAATCTGCGGCTGCCGGGCGTTCGGCTCGACGATGGAATCGCGCTGACCTCCGACATCGCACAAGCTGCGCGCGCCGATGCCGTACTGCTGGCGGTGCCTGCACAAAGTTTGCGCGAAGCGGCTGCTGCGCTCGCGCCGCATCTGACAAAGCCGACACCAGTCGTCGCCTGCGCCAAGGGTATCGAGCGCGGCACGCACAAATTCATGACCGAGGTGATCGCGGAGGCTGCTCCCAGCGCGATTCCAGCAATCCTCTCCGGTCCCAGTTTTGCCGACGATGTCGCGCGCGGCTTGCCAACGGCAGTGACGCTGGCGGCGAAGGACGAAACGCTCGCAGCCACGCTGGTGCAGGCGCTCGGCTCGTCCAGCTTCCGCCCCTATCACACGACAGATATTCGCGGCGTCGAGATCGGCGGCGCTGCCAAAAATGTGGTCGCGATTGCCGCCGGCATCGCCATCGGCCGCAAGCTTGGCGCCTCGGCGCTCGCCGCACTGACCACGCGCAGTTTTTCCGAGCTCGCCCGGCTTGGACGGGCCTGCGGCGCCCGCGCGGAAACGCTTGCGGGTCTCTCCGGTCTCGGCGATCTGATCCTGACCTGCTCCAGCCCGCAATCGCGCAATCTCGCGCTCGGCATCGCGCTCGGCCGCGGCGAGCCGCCGCCGGCCGGAAAATTGGCCGAGGGCCAGTTCACCGCACCTGTGCTGGCGGAGCTGGCGGCTTCGCAAGGCGTCGATATGCCGGTATCAAATGCAGTGGCGGCGATCCTGGCAGGCAAGGTGACGATCGATGCCGCGATCGAGGGCCTGCTGACGCGGCCGTTCAAGGCGGAGGAATGACCCCTTCCTTGTCATGCCCGCGCTTGTCGCGGGCATCCACGTCTTGAATAATGCCGGAAGCAAAGACGTGGATGGCCGGGACAAGCCCGGCCATGACGAAACAATGGTGAGCGTCATGAATTACTGGCTGGTGAAATCGGAACCGTCGACCTGGTCGTGGGACATGCAGGTCGCCAAGGGCGCCAAGGGCGAGGCCTGGACCGGCGTGCGCAATTTCACCGCGCGGCAGAATCTCGTGAACATGAAGAAGGGCGACAAGGCGTTCTTCTACCATTCCAACGAGGGCAAGGAGATCGTCGGGATCGCCGAGGTGATCAAGGAATCCTATCCCGATCCGACCGACAAGACCGGCAAATTCGTCTGCGTCGACATCAAGGCCGACAAGAAAATGCCGACGCCGGTGACGATGGCCGCGATCAAGGCCGACAAGAAGCTCGCAGGCATGGCGCTGGTGAAATATTCGCGGCTGTCGGTGCAGCCGGTGACGGCGGATGAATGGAAGATGGTCTGCAAGATGGGCGGGCTGTAGGTAATTCCGGCGTAGGGTGGGCAAAGCGAAGCGTGCCCACCTTTGAGAGTACGGCGTGAATGGTGGGCACGGCGCGAAGAATGCGCCTTTGCCCACCCTACATATCTGTGTTGATGGATGCGCAGGTCAAGCCCGCGCATGACAAGCTGGTCAAGCCGCCGCCGCCAGCACCACTTCGGCCAGCAACTGCTCGCGCTTCTTCTGGGTACGATAACCCTTCATCGTCGCAGCGAAGCGCTCGAGGATGCCGTCCTCGAAAGCGGTGACGATGGTGTCGTGGACGTAGCTCTTGCGGCAGATCGCGGGCGTATTGGAAAGTTCGTCGGCCGCCGCACGCACGGCGTCCAGCACCTGCTTCTTGCGGCCGCGCTCGCTGGCCGCGGGCGTGATGCGCGACAGCGACTCCAGCACCACGGCTGACGCCATCAGGGTGCGGAAATCCTTCAGCGAAATCTTGATGCCGGCGATCTCGCGCAGGAATCCATTCACCGTCGTGGTCGAAACGGTGCGGATCGTGCCCGAACCATCGCGATACTGGAACATGCGCTTGCCCGGCAGCGTCTGCAGGATGCCGATCGCCCGCACGAGCTTGGCCGCGTCGCATTCCTTGCGCACGGCCTTGCCGCCCTTGGCCTTGAAGGTCAGCACCACCGAGTCGTCCTCGATGGTGACGTTGGACTTCAGAAGCGTGGTGGCGCCGCGGGTGCCGTTGAGCTTAGCGTAGGATTCATTGCCGGGGCGGATCGCGGTGCGCGCGATCAATTCGATCACGGCCGACAATGCGAATTCGCGCGTCGGCTCGTCGCCGGCGAGGTTCGCAGAAACGTTGCGCCGGATTTTTGGCAGCGCGCCGACAAGCTTGGCCAGGCGGTGCGCCTTGCGCTGCTCGCGGACCTTCTCCCAGTCGGCGTGATAGCGGTATTGCAGCCGCCCGGCGGCATCGATCCCGACCGCCTGCAGATGCGAGTTCGGGTCGACCGAGTAGCGGACGTCGCGATAGGCCGGCGGCACCGCCATGCGGTGCAGGCGGCGGATGGTCGGCTCATGCCGGATCTTGGTGCCGTTGGCGCGAATGAAGGTGTAGCCCTTGCCGCGCCGGATGCGGCGAATGGTCAGCGCGTTCTGGTCGCCGAGCTTGAGCCCGTGATGTTCGGCAAGTTCCGCGACTGACGTCTTGGGTGCGGCCGGCTTGGCGGTTTCGGCCTGGGGCTTCGGCAGCTGGCCGAGCATTTCCGCCAGCGCAACGGCAGGATCGGCGGAAGCGGGCGTGGGCGCCTCGAAATTCTGCTGATCCATCATCGCTGTAGTCGCCTTGCTCCGCTGTTGTCCGGTAATGCCGATTATGACGGCTTCGTTCCCTGGGTGACTGGTCCGGCCCCGGGGAGGCCATTTAGGGGGTAACCGGCGGCATTGCGAGTCCCGAATCGGTTATCGACGGTTCCTAAATACCGGTCATAGGTCCCATTCGCCGATAACGTTGATTTTTGCGGTGCCTCAACACGCAAATTTGCGGGCCGAGGCAGGTAGCGCAGGCGCTCGTCGCAGGCAACGCCCACCAAGGTGCGAGGCCCGGCCGCTTGTCCGGGCACGGTCCGGCGACGCATAATCGCGCGCAATAATGGGACGTACGTCTGCGGTCTTTGTTGAAAGTTTTGCAGGCGGCAAAGTTGAGTGGAGGGGACGATGTCCGAGAAGATTTACGACGTGTCCGCGGATTGGTCGAAGCGCGCCTGGATCGACGACGCCAAGTACCGCGCGATGTACGACCGCTCGGTCAAGGACCCCAACGCCTTCTGGGCCGAACAGGCCAAGCGCGTCGACTGGGTCAAGGCGCCGACCAAAATCGAGAACGTGTCCTTTGCACCCGGCAACATCTCGATCAAATGGTTCGAGGACGGCGTGCTCAACGCCGCATACAACTGCATCGACCGCCACCTCACCAAGCGCGCCAACCAGACCGCGATCATCTGGGAAGGCGACGATCCCTCGCAATCGAAGCACATCACTTACCAGGAGCTGCACGACGAAGTCTGCCGGATGGCCAACATCCTGCGCACCCGCAACGTCAAGAAAGGCGACCGCGTCACCATCTACCTGCCGATGATTCCCGAAGCGGCCTACGCGATCCTTGCCTGCGCGCGGATCGGCGCGATCCACTCCGTGGTGTTCGCCGGCTTCTCGCCCGACAGCCTCGCGCAGCGCATCAATGACTGCCAGTCCAAGATCATTTTGACTGCCGACGAAGGCCTGCGCGGCGGCCGCAAGGTGCCGCTGAAGGCCAACGTCGACGCCGCGCTGGAAAAAGCCCCCGGCGTCGACTGGGTCGTGGTGGTCAAGCGCACCGGCGCCAACGTCAACATGAACCCGTCGCGCGATCTCTGGTATCACGACGCAGCCGAGATGGTGACGACGGAATGCCCGTGTGAGCCGATGCACGCGGAAGATCCGCTGTTCATCCTCTACACTTCGGGCTCGACCGGCCAGCCGAAGGGCGTGCTGCACACCACCGGCGGCTATCTCGTCTTCACCTCGATGACGCATCAATATGTCTTCGACTATCACGACGGCGACATCTACTGGTGCACCGCCGACGTCGGCTGGGTCACCGGCCACAGCTATATCCTCTACGGACCGCTCGCCAACGGCGCCACCACGCTGATGTTCGAGGGCGTGCCGAACTATCCGGACAATTCGCGATTCTGGAACGTCGTCGACAAGCACAAGGTCAACATCTTCTACACCGCGCCGACCGCGATCCGCGCGCTGATGCAGGGCGGCGACGATCCGGTGAAGAAGACCTCGCGCAGGACACTGCGCCTGCTCGGCTCGGTCGGCGAGCCGATCAACCCGGAAGCCTGGGAGTGGTATCACCGCGTCGTCGGCGACGACCGCTGCCCGATCGTCGACACCTGGTGGCAGACCGAGACCGGCGGCATCCTGATCACGCCGCTGCCGGGCGCGACCAAGCTCAAGCCGGGTTCGGCAACGCGGCCGTTCTTCGGCGTGGTGCCGGAGATCGTCGATGCCGACGGCAAGCCGCTCGACGGAGCGACGTCGGGCAATCTCTGCATCACCAAATCCTGGCCGGGCCAGATGCGCACCGTCTATGGCGATCACGCCCGGTTCGAGCAGACCTATTTCTCGACCTACAAGAACAAGTACTTCACCGGCGACGGCTGCCGCCGCGATGCCGACGGCTATTACTGGATCACCGGCCGCGTCGACGACGTCATCAACGTCTCCGGCCACCGCATGGGTACCGCGGAAGTCGAGAGTTCGCTGGTGGCGCATGAAGCGGTGTCGGAAGCCGCCGTTGTCGGCTATCCCCACGACATCAAGGGCCAGGGCATCTATGCGTACGTGACGCTGATGACCGGCAAGGAGCCGACCGAAGCGCTGCGCAAGGAGCTGGTGGCGTGGGTGCGCAAGGACATCGGTCCGATCGCCTCGCCCGACCTGATCCAGTTCGCGCCGGGCCTGCCCAAGACGCGCTCCGGCAAGATCATGCGCCGCATCCTGCGCAAGATCGCCGAGGACGAGCCCTCGAGCCTCGGCGACACCTCGACGCTGGCCGATCCCGCCGTGGTCGATGATCTCGTCAAGAACCGCCAGAACAAGAAGGGTGCGTCGGCGTAAGCCGCGCGACGCCCGCCAAAAGCAGAAGGCTCCGGATCGCTCCGGAGCCTTCTTTCGTTGTTGTCACGTCGTGCGTGCTTTAGCGGACGAACGACTGCCTCTGCGTCTGCACGAAGCCCTGCTTCGGCATCGTATTCATCGAGGGCGTCGACAGCCTGTTCGACGGTCCGTTGTTGATGGTCTTCGGACCATCGAACTGCGGGCGGCCGATCAGGTTCGGCTTGCCGGGATTCAGGCCCGTCGTTCCACCGACCGGAACGCGGCCAGTCGAACCATTGCCGGTCGAACCGTTGCCCAGGTTACCGATCGGCTTGACGATCGGCCGTACGTCGCCGCCCGTGATCGGCCTGACCGGGAACTTGGGGCCGTCGTTCGGCGTGCCGGAGATGCAGCGGCGGAATTCGGCACCGCTGAACTTGGCGCACGGATTGTTGTCCACCACGATCGGCGGCTTTCCATCCGGGATTCGCCGGCAAGCACCATCATCGAACTTCATCCCCGCGGGGCAGACTTCCGGTTTCGGATCCGGACGCAGCGGCACGCAGGTGTTGCCGAGGCGCACCGTTCCGATGCGGCAGGGATCGGGCAGATTCCGGCAGGCACCGTCGTTGAACACCGTCCCGCGGGGGCAGACCGGATCGACCACGATGATCGGCGGATTGCCGCCACCTTCGGGCTTGCCCGACGGACGGCCAGGAGGCGGCGCAGGCTGCGGGTTGTTGATCGGCTGCGGCGCAGGCTGAATCTGCTTGGGCGCGCAGGCGACGTTGATGTTGACGATGATGAGGTTGTTCCAGACGAAGTTCAGGTTGAGCAGGAACTGCGACAGGAACCAGTTCGGCCACGGTCCGAAGTTGATGTCGATGATGACGATCGGACCAACCACATAGGACGGCAGCACGATCACGACGATCCCGCCGACGAACCTGACGTCAGTGACGTAGGTGGTCTGCCTCAACAGCACCGGCACCTGCTGCGGCGACGCGATGACGCCGTTGCAGCCTTGGGCGAACTTCTTGGTCTCGACGAAGATCCAGTAGCCGGCATTGTTGAACTCGGCGGCCGAAATCTTCTGCACGTCCTGGTCGGGCATCATCGGCGCCCAGCCAACCCACTCCGGCGAGGTGCGCCAGACGACCCAGCCCGGGCTGAACTCCGAGCCCGGAGTCCAGATCCAGCCCATCTGTGCGTCATAGGCCCAACGTCCGTAGTGGTGGACGATCTGGCCCCACGGCGTCTTGTCGTCGTAGTACCAACCGTACTTCTGGGAGTTGACCCAGTTGCACGGCGGATAGGGATGCCAGCCTTGCGGCGTCACTGTGGGCACCCAGACCTCGCCGTACTTGGCGTGCTGCACGAAGCGGCCGTATTGCGACAGCGTGTTGCGCACCTCGGGCTGCACCTGTGCAGGCGCTTGTTGCTGGACCACCGCGTTGGTGGCCTGCGTGTCCTGGGCATTCTGTGCGAAGGCGGCAGGGCTGGCGCAAGCGAGCGCGATGGTGGTGATGGCGATTGCGAAGATCGACTTCGCGTGCGCCATAATTTTACGAGTAATGGTCACGGCGACCTCCTTATGGCGTGCAGGCGACGTTGACATTGATGATCAACGTGTTCTGCCAGACGAAGTTGAAGTTGAAGATGATGTTGGTGAAGTACCAGGCCGGCCACGGATAGAAGCCGATATTGATGCTCACGATCGGCCCGATGATGTAGCCGGGCAGCACGATCACAGCGATGCCGTCGACGATTTGCAGCGCGGTGACCCATTTGGTCGTGCGCAGCAGAACCGGGACTTGCTGTTTCGGAGCCACCTTGGCGTCGCAGCCGACGTTGAACTTCGCCGTCTCGACGAAGATCCACTGCTCGGAGTTGTTGAACTGGTCGGCCGACATGTTCTGGAAGGCCTGGTCCGGCGGCATCGGCGCCCAACCGGTCCATTCCGGCGACGTGCGCCAGACAACCCAGCCGGGGCTGAATGCAGAGCCCGGATCCCAGGCCCAGCCGAGCTGCTGATCCCAGAACCAGCGGCCGTAGTGATGCACGATCTGGCCCCACGGCGTCTTGTCGTCGTAGTACCAGCCGTATTTGGCGGTCTTCACCCAATGGCACGGCGCATAGGGATGCCAGCCTTCAGGGGTCACGGTGGGGACCCAGACCTCACCGAAGCGATCATGCTGAACGAAGCGGCCGTACTGCGTGAGCACGTCGCGGAATTCCGGCGACACCACTTCATCGGGCATGGCTTCCCGCGGCCCCATCGACGGCTGCGCGAACGCAGTGGCAACCGGACCGGTCAGGATCGAGAGACTTAGTAAAAGTGCAAAAACCAGGCGGGCAAGGCGGCTCTGCCGCCACCGGCCTCGTAAGATAGCAAGCATGGGACGAACTCCTTCAAATCCATTGCCCCTCGGTCGGTAGAGACGGCGAAGTGCTTGGGAGTTCGGGGTGTTGCCGGTTCCACGGGTCTCAGCGTGATCTGCATCACGCGCCGACGGTTGCGGATTTCACACGATCGTTGCTCCGCTCTTCGAAGGACTTTACTCACCGCCGCTCATGCGGACGTGATCGCCACAAATTTCGCCAGCAGCCGCAGAGGCTTGGGCCACAATTCCGGTGGGTCCCGGCGGCACTGTGTCATTTTCGGGACAAGTGTTGTTTTCAAGTCATTTACTTTGTTTGCAACATTTCCTTTTGTTCCCTTCATCAAGGCGGGTCTTCGGCCGGCTTGGAAACCAGCCGGTTAAGAGACGCAGTTAAGAATGCGTGGGCGAGGCCGGCAAACCCGGTGGTTTGCAAGCAATGTGACCCCGTTTGGGGCGTTGGAAGTGGAGAGAACGATGTCGTTGAGGATTGCGGTGGCACTGGCCGCCACCATCGGGGCAGGCATCTTAATGTCGACGGCAGCCGAGGCGCGGCCGGAAATGGTCGGCATGCGCAGCACAGAATATTCGGCCGGCACCATCGTGGTGCGGACTGGCGAACGCCGGCTCTATCTCATCCTCGATTCGGGCAAAGCCATGCGTTACCCGGTCGGCGTCGGCCGCTACGGCAAGCAGTGGACGGGCTCGACTCGGATCGACGGCAAATATCTCAAGCCGGCCTGGTCGCCGCCGAAGGAAGTCAAGCGCGACAAGCCGAGCATGCCTGATGTCATTCCCGGCGGCTCGCCGCGCAACCCGATGGGCGTGGCGGCGATGACGCTCTCCGGCGGCGAATACGCCATCCACGGCACCAACATGCCCGGTTCGGTTGGCGGCTTCGTCTCCTATGGCTGCATCCGCATGTTGAACGCGGACATCTCCGATCTTTTCCAGCGCGTTTCCGTCGGTACGCAAGTGGTGGTGACGCGCTGACCTGAGTCTCTCCTCAACTTCAAAGCCGCGCACGTTGCGCGGCTTTTTTGTTTTGTCAGCGCCGGCCTCACTGCGCCGCGTTCGCGCACCAGCCATCGCGGTGGCCGCCTTTGTAGCTGCGCACGTGACCTGCCGCGAGAAGAACCGCCGAGACATTGCCGCTAACCCTGGTCGCGACATCGGCGACGACGCGGCCCTGATATTTGTCCGGGCCGATATTGTAGATCGCGACCTCGCCCTGGCGGAGCAGGTCGCGCAACGCAGCGGTCGCGGCTTCCGCCAGTCTCATTTCTTCAGCACATGCGGCCTTCCGTTCAGGCGCATCGACTCCGCGCAGGCGAACGCGCGTCATCACGTCCTGTCCGGGGGCGAGATGCACCAGGGCCTCAAAGGTGTCGCCATCGATGGTTCTGATGACGTCGACTGCGCGATGCCGGTCAAGGTTGCCGGCAGGGCGCCAGATCGTCTCGAATTCCTGCGAGGCGGTATCATTCCAATGCGGCAAATGCAGCCATTGCCGGATCGGCAGCATGGTCGCAGCGGCAACCATGAGAACGAAAATCCAGGGCACGACCGCGGAAAACCGCCTCCGGGACGTGTGCGGGCGCCCAGGCCACCGGGAGTTCGCTCTCTCAAAGGACATCGCCGCGATGCTGAACTGAGTCGCCCGACCCGGCAAGGGTCGATCCGGCGTCAAAAATCCGAGGCGATGCCCTTGTTTTCCCAATCGCCATAGCGGGTCGGTTCCGGACCCTTGGGACCCTGAAATTCCTTCTCCCGCGGCTTCGCCTCCGCCGCGGCCTGCCTGCGCCGCTCTTCGGCCTCGGCAAGCGCGCGCTGCGCCGCAGGGGTCAGCGGCTTGCGTCCGGCAGGTTTAGCGCCGTCATCGCTCATCTCGGCATCCTCTGCCGCCAATCTATACCGTGACTCGTTGTGACGCATCCGCATGTCATCACAATCGCGAAATCGTATCGGCGATTCTTACATTTGGCATATTCGCATGCCAGAGGTCGCTGACGTCGTCGTGGCATGAATCGAGCATCACGCGCCCCTGAACCCAAAAGAACCTTCCGCGAGACCAATTCCGCGCCATGCCCCCGCAACGTTCCCTCGCTACCTCTGACGTCCCCGGCCTCGCCGCACGGCGCATCGCGGCCGACATTCTCGACGGCGTCCTCCACAAGCATCGCACGCTCGACGACCAGCTCGACGGTGCCGGCGCGCATCCGGCGCTGAAAACGCTGTCCGACCGCGACCGCGCGCTGATGCGCCGCCTGGTGGCGACGATCCTGCGCCGGCTCGGCACGCTCGGCCATCTGCTGTCGCGGTTGCTCGATCGCGGTATCCCGACCGATGCACCGCGGGCGCAAAGCGCTCTGCTGATCGGCGCAGCGCAGATTCTCTGGATGGACGTGCCCGACCATGCCGCCGTCGATCTCTCGGTGCGCCTCGTGCAATCCGACCGCCGCGCCTCGCGCTACACCGGTCTGGTCAACGCCGTGCTGCGCCGCTGCGCGCGCGAAGGACAGGCGATCGTCGAAGATATCAAGGAAACGCTCGACATTCCGCCGTGGCTGATGACGCGCTGGACCACGCATTATGGCGAAACCGCCGCGCGTGCGATGGCACTGGCACTGGCGCACGAGCCCTCGCTCGATCTCACGGTGAAGTCGGATGCCTCGCAATGGGCAAGCCGCATGCATGGCGAGACGCTGCCGACCGGCACGGTGCGCACGCTGCTGCACGGCTCGGTGACAATGTTGCCGGGCTTTGCCGACGGACAATGGTGGGTGCAGGACGCAGCCGCCGCGTTGCCGGCGCGCCTATTCGGCGACATCAGGGACAAGTCCGTGGCCGATCTCTGCGCCGCACCCGGCGGCAAGACCGCGCAGCTTGCGCTATCAGGCGCACATGTCACCGCGATCGATCGTTCGCCCGCACGCGTGGCGCGGCTGCGCGACAATCTCGCGCGGTTGTCGCTGCAGGCGGAAACGATCGTCGGTGACGCAGTTGAATGGAACGGCGCGCGCGAAAGCTTTGACGGTATCCTGGTCGATGCGCCCTGCACGTCCACCGGAACTATCCGCCGCCATCCCGATGTCGCCTGGCTGCGCCAGGAGAGTGACATCGCGCCGCTCGCAGCGCTGCAGAAGCGCCTGCTGCAAAAAGCGGTCGCGCTGCTGAAGCCGGGCGGCACCCTGGTCTATTGCACCTGTTCGCTCGAGCCCGAGGAGGGCGATGCCGCCATATCGGCCCTGCTCGCCTCCGAGGCCGGCCTGCGCCGGGCCCCGATCGATCCGTCCGAGGTCGCAGGGCTCTCCGAAATCGTCACCCCGGCAGGCGACCTGCGGACGCTGCCCTGCCATCTGCCGCATAGTGACGCGCGGCTGGCCGGGCTTGACGGTTTCTATGCCGCCCGGCTGGTTAAATCCTGATTTTGCAGCGATTTTTTGCTTTTCCGCCCCCGATTCCCCTGCTTTTCAAGATGGTGCGGAGGCGGCGAATCCAGCTAAATATGGATTCGCAAGGATTCCCCCTCCCTCCCGCAAGGCACGGCGTGTCGGTCGCTCAACGCAGACGAATCTCGACGCTGATCATGGGCCGCTTCGCGCGGAGCATGATGGCCCGCGCCAGCGGCGGGACGGTGGCGTTGTCGCGGCTGTGGCCCGGCCGGTCCGACCGGCTGATCATTGCCCCGCATGACCTGCGCACCGCGGATGCGACCCGCGCCGCCGAAATCTATGCCGGCCGCTTCGTGTTCGCCGGCAAGATCGTCACCTGCCACGGCCGCTCGATCTTCGACCTCGATCCGCCGTCGGAAGATTGGGAAGTGGCGCTGCTCGGCTTCGGCTGGCTGCGCCATCTGCGCGCCGCCGACACCGCGCTGACCCGCGCCAACGCCCGCTCGCTGGTCGACGACTGGATGTCGAACCCGCAGCGCAAGCGGCCGCTGGAGCGCCGCGCCGACGTGCTGGCGCGCCGGGTGATTTCGTTATTGTCGCAGGCGCCGCTGGTGCTGAGCGACACCGACGGCAAATTCTATCGACGCTATCTGCGCGGTCTCACCCGCGAGATCCGTTTTCTGCGCTACGCCATGCTCGACCTGCCCGACGGCGTACCGCGGCTGCAGGTGCTGGTCGCGCTGTGCTACGCCTCGCTGTGCCTCGCCAACCAGGCGCGCCACATCCGCAGCGCCTCGCGCAAACTGTCGGACGAATTGCAGCGGCAGATCCTGCCCGACGGAGGCCACATCTCGCGCAATCCCGGCGCGCTGGTCGAACTGCTCAGTGACCTCCTGCCGCTGCGCCAGACCTTTGCCGCGCGCAACATCGCCCCACCGCCGGCGCTGCTCAACGCCATCGACCGCATGATGCCGATGATCCGCTTCTTCCGTCATGGCGACGGCAGCTTTGCCATGTTCAACGGCATGAGCAACGCACCGAACGATCTGGTGGCGACGCTGCTTGCCTATGACGACACCCATGGCGCACCGATGGCCAACATGCCGCACACCGGCTTCCAGCGTATCGATGCCGGCGCGATGACAGTGATCATCGACACCGGCCCGCCGCCGCAGCCGAGCGTTAGCCACGACGCGCATGCCGGCTGTCTGTCCTTTGAGCTGTCGTCCGGGCCAAGCCGCATCGTGATCAATTGCGGCATGCCGTCAACCGGACGCGACAACTGGCGCGCCTTTGCCCGCGGCACGGCGGCGCATTCGACGCTGACCTATCACGAGACGTCCTCCTGCCAGTTCGTCGAATTGTCGGCGATGAAGAAGCTGCTGCAGGGCGCGCCGATCACTGCCGGCCCCGGCAATGTCGAGAGCTATCGCGAAGCCGTGCCCAACGGCGAACTGCTCACCACCTCGCACGACGGCTATCTGCACCGCTTCGGCGTGGTGCATCGGCGCGTGTTGATGGCCTCGCAGGACGGCGCGCGGCTCGATGGCGAGGATTCGCTGACGCCGGCACCGGGCGGCAAGATCAAGGGCAACGAGTCCGACTATGCGCTGCGCTTTCACCTGCACCCTTCCGTCAAGGCGAGCCGGCTGTCGGATGCGCGCGGCGTGATGCTGGTGCTGCCCAACCGCGACGTCTGGACGTTCGAGGCGATGGACGACAAGGTCGACCTCGAGGACAGCGTGTTCCTCGCCGGCAATGACGGCCCGCGCCGTACCGCGCAGATCGTGATCCGGCAAGATTCCCGCCACGCCCCTTCGATCCGCTGGAGTTTTGTCCGCTCCACCACGACGGCGGCCCAGACCACTGCAAGACGGAACGCCCGTCGCGAGCCGGAACTGCCGCTCTGACCCAAAAGCTCGAAAACAACCCCATGCAAAGTAGCCGGCGTGTCGCCTTCGTATCCCCTTCCTGATACCGGTCATGCAAAAGCAGATATCAACTTGACGCCAGCTATCGTCATCACCGGAGCATCGTCCGGTATCGGACGCGAAATCACTCGCGTGGCGGCGCGCGAACGACAGCCGCTGTTGCTCGTCGCGCGGTCGACAGATGCTTTGCTGGAAGTGGTCAAGGAGCTCGACTCGACCGGTACGCCAGCGGCCCACCTAGCGTGCGATTTGCGAAATCTCGATGCCGCCGCGAGGATCGAGGCTGCGCTGACAGAGCACGGCTGGTGTTGCGATGTGTTGGTGCTCTGCGCCGGCATCGGCGTTGTGGGCGCTCTCAACGAGCACAATCGCGATCAACATCTGGCGGTCATGGACCTCAACGCACGCGTTCCGACCGAACTCATTCTGCATTTTATGCCAGGAATGCGGAAGCGGCGCCGCGGCGGCGTACTCCTGGTCGGATCGATTGCGGGCTATTTCCCCGGCCCCAACATGGCCGTCTACTACGCGACCAAGGCTTATGTGCGCTCGCTCGCCAATGCGCTGTATGCAGAAACCAGGGATAGCGGCGTCACGGTCACCAACCTGAGCCCGGGATTTGTGAGCACGCCCTTCTTGGCGCTCTCCGGACTCGGCTCGACTCGCCTGCGCAAGATCATGCCGCGCATGACCGCGGCCGACGTCGCCATCGAAGGATGGCGGGGATTCAGATCGGGCCGGCGTGTCGTTATTCCTGGTCTCACCAACCGGCTCCTGATCGGAGTTGCGAAATTGATGCCGACGCGCCTTGTGCTTGCGGTGATTCAGAAGTTGCAGCGTCAACCGGACGATCACGCGTCTTGATCGCGCCGAACCAACGAAGACCAGCCACGATGGCGGGTGCGGCCCAACCGGAGCAGCTTATGGTGCAGCGAATGGCTCATTTCGCCGCGACGCCCACATCCGCTTTCCATTCCGCGAACCAACGCTGAAAGCGGTTGCCGCCGTCCGGCCCCTGTTGGCCGGGAAGCCAGATCACATAGACTGGGCCCTCCGCGGCAACCATCACCACGGCATCCATGCCCTTCGCGCGCCGCAGCGTCTCGATGCCCTGTACGGGGGTTTGCGCAATCGGACCCGCGACATTGAACGACGTGTTGACTGCGACTTCGACCCCGATGCGGCGGCCAAGCGCTTTGAGATAGGCGTGCGTCAAGGGATCGATGTGCTCGCGTACGATCTGCACGCGGCCGCTGCCGTCGGCGTGGATCACCGCCGGGATGCGCGCATGCGCCTCGGGTCGAGCCGGCGCCGTCAAGACCATGTAGTTGTAAGCATTGTAATCCGCATCCGACGCACCCTCCGACAGCTCAAACCATCGATCGGCGGCCTCGCGTGTCATCATCGGCGCAAGCGGGCGGATCGCCTCGCGGTATTTGACGCGCGCATTGAGCGTCTCGCGTGTGCGCGGATTGCACGGATTGGCAAGAATAGAGCGGTGCCCGAGGGCGCGCGGACCGGTTTCGGCCGCACCTTGGAAAAGCGCGATGATACCGTCCTGCGCTGTCATATATGCCATCAAATCGGCGATGGCCGCGCGGCCGGACGCGTCGGACGCATCGCCGATGCAGGTCCACGCGACGTCCGGTGCGACCCCAAGCGCGGCCCGGATTTGCGTATCGGTCGGCGGCGAGCCACAAAAGAAAGCGTGCTCGAGCGGTTCGCCGACGCCGGCTCCCACAAGATAGGCCGCCGTGTAGGCGGCACCGATCGGCACCCCGGCGTCGTTCGGCGTTGGCGGCACCCACACGTGCAGGCGTGTGCTGCTGCGGCCGAAGTGACGTCGGTAATAGGCCTCGTCGAAATGCTCGAGCAGCCGCATGCTGCCAACCGCGTTGAGCGCGACACCGCCCGCCAACACCAGCTGTCCGCTGCCGGTCTGGCGAATGAGATGATCTATAACGTGGATGAGGGCATCCTCGAACACCATTTGCGTTGCGGCAGCCTTGTCGAGCCGCTCCTGGGTGTCCTGCTTGTGCTGGATGTCCTCGACGCGAAGAACCGCATCCGGGTTCCACATGTCCTCAAGCGCTATCGGCTCACCCATGATTCCGATCAGGTCCTTGGTGTAAGGCTTGGCAAGATTGCGCGGCCAGTTTGCCAAGGACCGGTTGAGATAGACCTGCCCGTCCGGTGCCAGTTCGAGAATCCGGCGCAGCGCCGGGTAGTATGGATTGGTCCTTCGGTCGCAATTTCCCCAGGCGGCAGCGCCCATATACCGGCCTTCGCTGCTGAGCAAAGTCCAGCCGCCTTGCGTCGAACTAATGAAGGCGTAAAAAAAGCCGAGCGAATCGAAGAAGCTATCGTTGCAGCGCAATTGTCGCATGCCGCCGCGCTCGCAGAGATAGAGAGAAATAGCGCCTCGATCGCCGACACCGTCAATCACGGCGACCATCACAGGACGCTCGCTGTGCGCGAACGGCGAGACACTGAAAGAGAACCAGGCATGATTATCGTGGTGCGGCGTGGCGATCACCGGTGTCGAACATCCGAGTTGGCTGCCGAGACGGCGCGCCGTGCGAGTGGCTCGCTCGGCTTCTTGCAGGCTGAAAATGGGCAATTCGGTCTGCCGCAACAGGCTCAGGCTGGCCGGCGCTTCCTCCATGGCCGTGCGGAGGATTGTCGCGGCGAGCGCGGCGTTATCCCATGCCGAAAACCAACCGTCGATCGCGCTCGGCGCGACGCCGGTTTTTTCCAGTATTGTCGCTAGCTCATCGATCGCCCGGTGAGGAAATCTTGTGGTGTGCCGCTCGCCTAAAAAGCGCTCTTCCTCGTTATTGCAGATGATCTTTGGACCGCCCTCGGGGGTGATTTCGACAAGCGCCACCCCGCTATTGTGCGTTCCGGCCGCGCAGATGCCTCCGAAATAAAGCGTTTCGCCTCTTTCGCGTTTTGCACGCAGCACTCGAAACCGCTCAGCGGCGAATCGGCTACTGGAACGAAAAATGCCTTTGCTTGCGTAAAACCTTTCAAGCAGCGGGAGCGCCAGCTGGAAGGTTGCCCTGCCAAGACGCGGATTTCGGGGACCAATGCGCATAAGAAAACCGAGCGTGGCTAGTTGGGCATTGGTCCCTTTGGCGCGTAGCGGGCCTATTGGATTGAAGCCGGATGCCAAGATAGCTGCAAAACTGCTGGGAATATTCGCAGTTTCCTGATCTTTTTACAAGAACCGGGAAGAGGCGGATGGCTGCCCCGCTCGTTTCCGAACGTTGCCAGCAAGTAGTCCGGGTGCAGTATCCTCGATGTCGCAAGTCTCAACTCTGCAGATGGTCTAGTAGCCGTTTGAAGGTGCATATTGACAGGACTAAAGTTGGCGTTTGGTCCGCTGCGGCTCAATCTCGGCCGCTGGTTGAATTGACCCTTCGGGATGCTCGCCTCTTGTGTGGAGTGCTGGAATGACTGCGATACGAGGAAGCGCGGCAGCCTTGACAGGCGCTGCAAGCGGCATCGGCCGCGCGCTGGCGCTGGAACTGGCCGCGCGGGGCTGCGACCTTGCGCTGGCGGACTGCAACGAGGCGAGCCTCAACGCGGTAGCGGCTGAGCTCGAAGGAAGCGGACGCAAGGTGACGACGCATCACGTCGACGTCGGTGAGCCCGCGCAGATCGAAGCCTTTGCAGCGGCGGCGATTGCTGCGCACCCCTCGCTCAACATCGTTGTCAACAATGCAGGCGTGGCGCTGCTCGGCCAGTTCAGCGAAATCGACCAAGCGCAATTTGAATGGTTGATGAACATCAACTTCTGGGGCGTGGTGCACGGCACACGCGCCTTCTTGCCGCAGCTTGCGAGCCGACCAGCCGCGCACATCGTCAACATCTCTTCGATCTTCGGTATCATCGCGCCGCCCGGCCAGACCGCCTATTGCGCTTCGAAATTCGCCGTGCGTGGCTTCTCAGAAGCGCTTCGGCATGAGCTAAAGATGGCACTGAGCCCGGTCAAACTGTCGGTCGTGCATCCTGGAGGTGTCGCCACCAACATCGTGCGCAACATGCGCGCCGGAGTCGGCGTCACCGGCGATGGCCGCCGCGCGGAGACAATCGAGTTTTTCGACAAGGAATTCGCCAAAACCGCGGCGCCGGCAGCAGCTGCGGCCATCATCACGGGGATCGAGAAGAATGCGCCACGGATCTTGATCGGCGGTGATGCCCGCAAGCTGGACCGGTTGCAGCGTTTCCTGCCCGGTACCTACTTCAGGGTGCTGCGGCGGTGGGTCAATAGCCGGGTGCTGCAAGGCGCGCACTAGCAGTTGGCGCGAAACCAGACACTGCTTCGGATCAATCGCGCCGGTTTGAGCCGGGACAATCAAGCATCCGCCTTCAGGCCGCTCTGCGCTGTGCGTCTATCTCGGGACAGCCACTCCCGGTTCGTCTCCAGCTGCGGATCATGCCGATAGCGGGACCGAGCGCTTGGACACGAGCGCGGCATTGGAACTGCCTCGGGCAGCCGCCGTGACTCGCCTGTGCCCATTGAGAACCACGGCAAAAGCTGCTAACCAGCCGTCCTCGCGCGACTGGCGACTTTGGATGGAGCACCATCGGGAAGCGCGAGAGCATTCGCCGCGCGCCTGGGCAGAAACCTCCTGAAAAAGGAACCTTGCCCATGACTGACACCACCCGCCGCGTTTCCCGCGCCCTGCTCTCCGTTTCCGACAAGACTGGACTGATCCATTTCGCCAACGCGCTTGCCGCGCGCGGTGTCGAACTGGTCTCGACCGGCGGCACCGCAAAGGCGATTGCTGCTGCCGGCCTGAGAGTGGCCGACGTCTCCGACCTCACTGGTTTTCCAGAGATGATGGATGGCCGGGTCAAGACGCTGCATCCCAAGGTGCATGGCGGCCTGCTCGCGATCCGCGGCAACAAGGAACATGCGGCCGCGATGAAGGCGCACGATATCGCGCCGATCGATCTGCTTGTGGTCAACCTCTATCCATTCGAAGCGACTGTCGACAAGGGCGCCGGGTTCGAGGAGTGCATCGAGAATATCGACATTGGCGGACCCGCGATGATCCGCGCCGCGGCCAAGAACCATGACGACGTCGCCGTGGTGGTCGATGCCGCGGATTATCAGGCCGTGCTCGACGAACTCGCCGCCAACAATGGCGCAACAACGCTGCATCTGCGCCGCAAGCTCGCGGCCAAGGCCTATGCCCGCACCGCAGCCTACGATGCGGCGATCTCGAACTGGTTCTCCGCCCAACTCGGTACCGAGGCGCCGGACTTCCGCGCCTTCGGCGGCCGGCTGATCCAGTCGCTGCGCTATGGCGAGAACCCGCACCAGAGCGCGGCGTTCTATGCGACGCCGGAGCGGCGGCCGGGGGTTTCGACTGCGCGTCAGCTGCAGGGCAAGGAGCTCTCCTACAACAACATCAATGATACCGATGCGGCCTATGAATGCATCGGCGAGTTCGACCCGGTTCGCACGGCGGCCTGTGTCATCGTCAAGCATGCCAATCCCTGCGGCGTCGCCGAGGGTACCGATCTCGTCAGCGCCTATCGCAAGGCGCTGGCCTGCGACTCCACCTCCGCTTTCGGCGGCATCGTCGCGGTCAACCGCACGCTCGATGCGCAAGCCGCGCGCGCCATCACCGAAATCTTCACCGAAGTGATCATCGCGCCTGATGCGACCGAAGAGGCGATCAAGATCGTCGCCGCGCGCAAGAATCTGCGGCTGTTGCTTGCGGGCGGATTACCCGATCCCCGCGCGGTCGGCCTGACGGCAAAGACCGTTGCCGGCGGGCTTCTGGTACAAAGCCGTGACAACGCCGTGGTCGACGACATGACGCTGAAGGTTGCGACCATGCGTGCACCGACGAATGCAGAGCTGCGCGATCTCATGTTCGCCTTCCGCATCGCCAAGCATGTGAAGTCGAACACGATTATCTATGCCAGGGATCTCGCCACCGTCGGCATCGGCGCAGGGCAAATGAGCCGCGTCGATTCCGCGCGCATCGCCGCGCGCAAGGCGCTGGATGCGGCCAGGGAGCTGAAGCTGGCGGAGCCGCTGACGAAGGGCTCGGTGGTGGCGTCAGACGCGTTCTTCCCGTTCGCCGACGGGATGCTCGCCTGCATCGAGGCCGGCGCCACCGCCGTGATCCAGCCCGGCGGCTCCGTACGCGATGACGAGGTGATCAAGGCCGCCGATGAGCACGGCATTGCCATGGTGTTCACGGGAACAAGGCATTTCAGGCATTAGGCGCGAACCAAATAACAGATGTCGTCCCGGCGTAGGCCGGGACCCATAACCACAAATATTTGTGGTTAGGATTCGCTGCAGCTCCAGCGCGTCGCAAAACTACGTCCTGGGGTTATGGGTCCCGGCCTGCGCCGGGACGACAGGCGTCGGCTCCTCCACCCGCATCAACAGCACCATGCCGAAGGTGAAGAACAGGATCAGCACCGCCATGCCGGATTTCTGGCTGGCGGTCGCGGCGGTCACGGCGCCGATCAGCAGCGGGCCGATGAAGGACGTCACCTTTCCCGTCAGCGCGAACAGGCCGAAATACTGCGCGATGCGATCCTTCGGCGCGAGGCGAATGAGCAGCGTGCGCGACGCCGCCTGCAGCGGTCCGCCGGCGGCGCCGATCAGACAGCCGAGCACGAGATAGGCCTTTTCCGAGGCGCCGGCGAACAGCGCGCCGCCCGGCTGCGGTGGCGCCACCTTGAAGAAGAGGATTGAATCCTTGTCGACGAACAGGATCGCCGCGACAGCGAACAGCAGCACGCTCATGCTGCCCGCAATCACGGTCTTGGGGCCAAGCCGGTCGTCGAGCTTGCCGCCGAGCCAGGCACCGAAAGTGCCGGCAATCGCCAGAATGATACCGAAGGTGCCGATCTGGATCGTGTGCCAGCCGAAGGTACCCGCAGCATAAATGCCGCCGAACGCGAACAGCGACACCAGCCCGTCGGTGTAGACCATGTTCGCAAGCAGGAATGTCGCCAACGATTTCTGTTTTGGTAGCTCGCCCAGTGTCTGCTTCAGCTCGAGCAGGCCCGCGCGCGCCGCCTGGCGCACCGGTCGCTTGGCCGGATAATCCGGCGTGAACAAAAACATCGGCGTAACAAAGATGACGAACCAGATCGCAGTCAGCGGGCCGGTGATGCGGTCGCCTTCATGCGTGACCGGATCGAGCCCGAACAGCGGCGACAGCCCAAACAGCGTGCGGCCGCTTTCCGGATTGGCGGCGAGAAAGCCGAGCACAAGGATCAGGCTGACAATGCCGCCGATATAGCCGGTGGCCCAACCGGTGCCGGACAGCCGGCCGATGCGATCCGGCGGCACCAGTGTCGGCATCATCGCGTTATTGAAGACAGTGGCGAATTCGACGCCGATGCTGGCGATCATATAAGCAACAAGCAACGGCAGGATGATGCCGGGGTCGCCCGGTTTGCCGATCCACATCGCGCTGGCGCCGATCACCAGCAGCACGCCAAAGCCTGCGATCCACGGCTTGCGTCTTCCGGCTGCATCCGCAATCGCGCCGAGCACCGGCGACAGCAGCGCAATGGTGAAGCCGGCTGCTGCGGCCGCAAATCCCCACATCGCCTGCCCGCTCGCCGGGTTCGGCGCCACGAAATTCGCGAAATAGGGCGCAAACACGAAGGTGGTGATCAGCGTGAAATAGGGCTGCGCCGCCCAATCGAACAAGATCCAGCCGACGACGGCAGCGCGCGGCGGATAAGCCGGGCGGCTACCCGCATCTTTCGCCTCGGCAGTGACCGTCGTCATGTCCGAATCATCCCAGCCATCACAAACTGGCGTTTTGCCAGTTACGTTGAATCCCCATATAGCATTTGGCAGGGAGCGGTGCCTCACGTTGTCGCACCTCCAGTCACGGTTTTTGCCGCACGGGTGCTTGATGGCTTGTCATGTGACCACGCGAAGCAAGATTTTTGCCGCCGTCGCGGCCTTCCTCGTTGTCACTTCGGTCGCCGGGGCGCAGGAGCGACGTCTCTACACGCCGCCACCGCTCGATTCCGTAACTGCCATCCCTGCAGAACACGGCATGGTGGTGGCGCAGGAGAAGATCGCCGCACACATCGGCGCCGACATCCTGCGCCGGGGCGGCAACGCGGTCGATGCCGCAGTCGCAACCGGCTTTGCGCTGGCGGTGACCTATCCGCGCGCCGGCAATGTCGGCGGTGGCGGCTTCATGGTGATCCATTCCGCCGAACGCGGTCAGGACATCACCATCGACTATCGCGAGACCGGCCCCGCCGCGATGACGCGCGATATCTTCCTCGGCGCAGACGGCAAGCCCGATCCCGCCAAGTCGCGCGATTCCGCGCTTGGTATCGGCGTTCCCGGCACGGTGGCGGGTCTGGCGCTGGCGCTGGAAAAATTCGGCTCAGGCAATTTCACGCTGGCCGACATTCTCAAGCCTGCCATTGATCTCGCACGCGACGGCTTTGTCGTCGCCGACGACATGGCCGACACGCTGCCGGACATGTACCGCCGCATGGCGCGCTGGCCGAATTCGGCGAAGGCGTTCTCAAAGCCGGACGGCAGCCCCCTGCGCGACGGTGATCGCCTGGTCCAGCCGGATCTGGCCGCGACGCTCTCGGCCATCGCCGAGCAGGGGCCGCGCGGATTTTACGAAGGCCCAGTCGCGGAAAAGCTTGCGAAAGCCGTCCGCGATGCCGGCGGCATCATGACGACGGACGATCTGAAGTCATACTCGGCCATCCTGCGCGCGCCTGTACGCGGCAATTATCGCGGCTACGATATCGTCTCGATGCCGCTGCCGTCGTCCGGCGGCACGGTGCTGCTCGAAATCCTCAACATCCTCGAAGGATTTCCGCTCGGCGACATGCAGCAGGGCTCGGCCGACTCGCTGCATCTGATGGTGGAGGCGATGAAGCGCGCCTATGCCGATCGCGCCCGCTATCTCGGCGACCCCGCCTTTGTCGACGCGCCGACCAATATCCTGATCGCCAAGGACTACGCCGCCAAACAGCGCGCCAGCATCGATCCCGCGCGCGCCACGCCGTGGGAAGCGACACTGCCGAAGATGCCGCCGCGCGAGGGCAGCAACACCACGCACTACTCCGTGGTCGATGCCCGCGGCAATGCGGTCAGCAACACCTACACGCTGAACTTCCCCTACGGCGTCGGCCTGGTCGCTGACGGCACCGGCGTGCTGCTCAACAACGAGCTCGACGATTTCACCGCCGCACCAGGCGCCGCCAACGCATTCGGCCTTGTCGGTTTCGAGCCCAATCTGCCGGGCCCGGGCAAGCGGCCGCTGTCGTCGATGTCGCCGACCATCGTCTTGAAGAACGGCAAGCCGGTACTGGTGACGGGCACGCCCGGCGGCAGCCGCATCATCTCCGCGGTGGCGCAGGTGATCATCAACACCATCGACTACAAGATGAACGTTGCGGCCGCCGTCGCCGCGCCCCGGGTGCATCACCAATGGATGCCCGACGACATCAGGGCCGAACGCGGCTTTTCGCAAGAGGTACTCGACGCACTCCGGGCCAGGGGCCACAAGGTCGTCGACACGCTGGGCCAGACCTCGGCGAATTCGATTGCGGTCGGCCCGAACGGTCCGCTCGGTGCGCCCGATCCGCGCACCCGCGGCGCGGCGGCGGACGGGCAGTAGCGGACGCTGGCATTCGCCAGGCGGGCCCGCTAGCGTGCAATCGTCAGCCGCCCATCGGAGATGTTCCCATGAACTCGCTCAAAGGCAAAACGCTGTTCATCTCGGGCGCGAGCCGCGGCATCGGGCTTGCGATTGCGCTCAGGGCAGCGCGCGACGGCGCCAATGTCGCGATTGCAGCGAAAACCGCCGAGCCGCATCCGCGATTAAAGGGCACCATCTACACCGCGGCCGACGAGGTGCGCGCGGCCGGCGGCAAGGCGCTGCCGATCGTTTGCGACATCCGCGAGGAGGCGCAGGTGATGGACGCCATCGAAAAGACCGTCGCCGAATTCGGCGGCATCGATATCTGCGTCAACAATGCCAGCGCCATCAGCCTCACCAATTCGCAAGGCACCGACATGAAGCGGTTCGACCTGATGATGGGCATCAACACGCGGGGCACCTTCATGGTGTCGAAATACTGCATTCCACATTTGAGGAAAGCCGCGAACCCGCACATCCTGATGCTGTCGCCGCCGCTCGACATGAAGGTGCGATGGTTCGAGCATTCGACCGCCTACACCATCGCCAAATTCGGCATGAGCATGTGCGTGCTCGGTCTGTCAGGCGAATTGAAGGGCGCCGGCATTGCCGTCAACGCCTTGTGGCCGCGCACGACCATTGCGACCGCCGCGGTCGGCAATCTCCTGGGCGGAGACGCCATGATCCGGATGAGCCGCACGCCGGAGATCATGGGCGATGCGGCGCACGCCATCTTCACCAAACCGTCGCGCGAATTCACCGGCCAGTTCTGCATCGACGACAAGGTCCTCCATGCCGGCGGCGTGACGGATTTCGAGCGTTACCGCGTTGATCGCGCGATGCCCTTGATGTCCGACTTCTTCGTCCCCGAGGATGATGTGCCGCCGCCGGGCGTCACCGTGCAGCCGATCCCGTCCGTCGCTGCGGCGCAGACCTCGCGGTAGGGCTCCCTTCAGGAGATGCGAGTGAGCCCGCGCAAGTGGATGGTCGTTGGCGTTGTCGTGATCCTGATCGCGGCCGCATTCGCGCGTGCCGCACACATCAGGGCGGACCGCGCCATCCGCGTTGCCACCAACTACGTTGCGCATATCGTCTGCCTCAATACGTTCGTCTCCGGCTTCGATCCGCAGGCCGCTTTTGCGGAAACGCTGGACCGCGACGGGATTCGCAAGCTTCGTTACCTGCTGTCCTACCGGCTCGATCGCGGCGCCGGCACGGTCGAGGTCTCCACGCTGGGCTTGTTCCGCAGCCGCATGACCTTCCACGAGGGATTTGGCTGCGTCGAACAGCAAGGCGCGAAGCTGCCCTATCTGCTGAAGAGCGACATCATCGCGCTGAAGACACCGAAGACGCCGCCGGTGCTGCCCGAGATCGCAGGTCCCGCGGTGGTCGAACCGTCAGATCCTGCGCTAAAAGCCGCGCTCGATCGCGCCTTCGAGGACCCGGCTGCGCCGCCGTACCGGCGCACCAGGGCTGTCGTGGTCGTGCGCGACGGCAAGGTGATTGCCGAACGTTATGCTCCCGGCATCGGCGTCGATACGCAATTGCTCGGCTTTTCACTGACGAAATCCGTCACCAACGCGCTGATCGGCGTCATGACCCAGCAAGGGCTGACGTCGCCGTCAATGCCGGCGCCGATCCCGGAATGGCGCGGCGCCGATGACCCGCGCCGTGAGATCGAGGTCGAGCATCTCATGCGCATGACCACAGGCCTCGATCTCGACGAGACCAACAGTGGCTTCGATCCGGCGAGCCGGATGTACCTGGAAGACGACCAGGCGGCCTATGCGGTGAAAGCCAAAATGATCGCGCCGCTCGGCCAGCGCTGGGCCTACTCCAGCCCGACGACGCAGGTTCTCGCGCGCGTGGTGCGCGATGCCACCGGTGGCCCGGAAAAGTCGCTCGCTTTTGCCTGGCGCGAATTGTTCAATCCGCTCGGCATGCGCGACGTCACCATGGAGTTCGACGCGTCAGGTACCCTGCAAGGGTCGACCTGGATGCTCGCAAGTGCGCGCGACTGGGCGAAATTCGGGCTGCTCTACCTTCATGACGGTTTCATCGGCGGAAAGCGCATTCTGCACGAGGAGTGGGTGGATTTTATCCTCGCTGCCACGCTCGACACGGACTATGCCGCCGGCTTCTGGACCAATCGCAGCGAGCATCCCGCAGCGAAGGCGCGCGTGCGCCTCGGCATGCCCCTGGATTCCTATTTCGCCTCAGGCGACCTCGGCCAGCGCATCGTCATCATCCCGTCGCAAAACATGGTCGTGGTGCGGCTCGGCAATTCCGTCGATCCCACGGGCGACATCAGCGGCATCACGCGGTTGGTGAAGGACGTGATCGCGGCGACGCAGCCGTAAAACTTAGCGCCCGATTTCGTACGGCCCACCCTTTTCCAGCGCGGTCTTGTAGGCCGGACGCGCATGGATGCGCTCCAGGAACGCCATCGCCCTGGGATGACCCTGCTCCAGTCCGCCGCGCGCGGCGGCGGCTTCCAGCGGAAAGCTCATCTGGATGTCGGCTGCGGAAAATTCGTTGCCGGCGAACCACTCGCTTTTGCCCAGTTCGCCTTCCCAATAGTCCATGTGCTGCTTGAGCTGCGGATTGACCAAGGTGGTCAGCGCCTGGTTCGACACCTTGCGAACCAGCGGGCGCAGCAGCGCCGGCGCTCGGCGCGGCATCAGCGTGAACAGCAGTTTCAGGAGCAGCGGCGACATCGCCGAGCCTTCGGCATAGTGCAGCCAATAGGTATAGCGCAGCCGCTCCGGCGCATTCGCCGGCGGGATCAGGCGACCATTGCCATAGGTGCTGATGATGTATTCGGCGATCGCGCCGGACTCGGCGACGGTGTTGCCGTTGTCGGTGATGACGGGCGACTTGCCGAGCGGATGGATGGCGCGCAATTCTCTTGGAGCGCGCATGTCGGGCTGGCGCTGGTAGCGCACGATCTCATAGGGCACGCCCAATTCCTCGAGCAGCCACAGCACGCGCTGCGAGCGCGAGTTGTTGAGATGATGAACCGTCAGCATGCGTGCTCCCCGCGAAATTTCCGGGTTTCACCTATCAGGCCTTGGCCGCATTAGCGACCGGCCGGCCATCCGCCAAAGGACCAACACCGATGGGCTAAATAATTACCCGGGTAATATTGACACGATAATTATATCCGGGTATTAATTGCTATAGCATACGGACAACTGCAAATGATTCAGAGCTTTACGGTTTTCGAGGGCCACCGGCGCCTGACCTCCGGGACCCTGCCGGAGGTCGCCCTAGCGGTGAAGCGCCGCGGTCGCCCGGACGCGCCGATCATCATCTTCAATGATTCGACCGGACGGTCGCTCGACCTCGATCTGCGCGGATCCGACGACGAGATTGTCGCGCGGCTGCCGCACGCCGAGCCTGCAACTGTCTCACCGGAAGCACCATCCACCGAACCGCGCGGCCGCGGCCGGCCAAAACTCGGCGTGGTCGCGCGCGAGGTGACGCTGTTGCCGCGACATTGGGAATGGCTTGGCGCGCAACCCGGCGGCGCATCGGTGGCCTTGCGCAAACTCGTCGACGAAGCGCGTCGCGCCAGCGGCGACCGCGATCGCAGCCGCGCCGCACGCGATGCGGCCTACCACTTCATGTCGACAATGGCCGGCAACCTCGCCAATTTCGAGGAAGCCTCGCGCGCCCTGTTTGCGCATGACCGGCGGCGCTTTGCCGGCTTGATCGCCGACTGGCCCGCCGACATCAGGGACCACATCGTCCGGCTCGCCTATAGCGACAGCGGCGGCTAGCGCCGCCGCTTCCTTCCAACCGCAAGACTTTTTCAACCGCCCTCTGTGCGCGGCACGATCTGCCGCGCCTACGTTACAGGTGTGCCCATGTCGCAACCCGCGCCGCTCTGGAAGAGCTTTCTTGTCTTTGTCCTGCCGATGATGGCCAGCAACATCCTGCAGGTGCTGTGCGGCACCATCAACAACGTCTATCTCGGCCAGATGATCGGCGTCGACGCGCTTGCCGCAGTCACCGTGTTCTTCCCCGTCATGTTCGCCTTCATCGCGCTGGTGATGGGACTGAGCTCGGGCGCCGGTGTCCTGATCGGCCAGGCGTTTGGCGCCGGAGACCGGCACAGGATCAAGGCCGTGGCCGGCACCACGCTGAGCGTCGCACTGCTGTTCGCAGCCGTGATCGCGTTGTTCGGATCGGTGTTCACCCGGCCCTTGCTGATCGCGCTGGCAACCCCGCAAAACGTTCTCGAGGATGCGATCTCCTATGCGCGGATCTCGATGATCTTCATGCCGCTGACCTTCGTCATCATCCTGGTGACCTCGATGCTGCGTGGCGTCGGCGACACCATCACGCCCCTGCTTGCGTTGGTGGTGTTTACGCTGTGCGGCCTCGTCATCACGCCGATGATGATCCAGGGTTGGCTCGGCCTGCCGCGGCTCGGCGTCGCCAGCGCCGCATGGGCTTCCGCGGCATCGGGCCTGCTGACGCTCGCCTGGCTCGTCCCCTATTTGCGCCGAAGGCAACACCCGCTTGCCATCGACGCGGCCCTTTTGCGCGCCGTGTGGCCGGACGGCAGGCTGTTGCGGATGGTGCTGCGTCTCGGCATTCCGGCCTCGCTGGGCATGATCGTGATGTCGGCGGCAGAACTCGTCCTGCTTGGTCTCGTCAACGGTTTTGGTTCGAACGCCACGGCCGCCTATGGTGCGGTCAACCAGGTGATGAGCTATGTACAGTTTCCCGCGCTTTCGATTGCGGTCTCGGTCTCGATCTTCGGCGCGCAGGCCATCGGCCGCGGACAGAGCGGAGAGATCGGCGCCATCGTCGGCACCGGATTGTGGATGAACTTGGTCCTGACCGGCGGGCTCGCGCTGCTGGGTTATCTGTTCTCGCACTTGCTGATGGGGCTGTTCATCACCGACGGCGCAGTGATCGAACTCGCGCAGGGCTTGCTGCATATCGTGCTCTGGAGCACGGTGCTGTTCGGCATGGCGACGGTATTTTCCGGCGCGATGCGCGCGGGCGGCACCGTGTGGATGCCGCTCCTGCTCTCGTGCTTTGCGATCCTGGCGGTCGAAATACCGTCCGCCGTCGTGCTGAGCCGGCTGATCGGCATCGACGGCGTCTGGGCGGCATACCCTATCGTCTTCTGCACCATGTTCATGCTGCAGATGAGCTATTACCTGCTGGTCTGGCGCAAGCGCGCGGTCGTCAGGCTGATTTGACTTGCGTGGCTTGCGCGCTACAACATGATGGTCATCATGGCTCGGGCCTCCATGGCCCGTGCCCAAGAAATTCAGGGAGACCGCCGTGAGCCAGAACCCGCAATTCCTGTTCGACGTCGGCAGCCCCAACGCGTTTCTCAGCCATGAGGCAATCCCGGCGATCGAAAAACGCACTGGGGTCAAATTCGAATATGTGCCGGTTCTGCTCGGCGGCATCTTCAAGGCCACCAACAACAAGTCGCCGGCCGAAACGCTGGCCGGCATCAAGAACAAGCGCGAATTCCATGCGCTTGAAACCGAACGCTTCGTCAAGCGCTTTGGTGTCAAGCCCTACACCTGGAATCCGTTCTTTCCGGTCAATACCCTGAACCTGATGCGCGCCGCCGTCGCCGCGCAAATGGAGGGCGTGTTCGAGACATATGTCGATGCCGCGTTCCATCACATGTGGGTCGAGCCGAAGAAGATGGATGATCCGGAGATTGCAGGGAAGGCGCTGGCCTCCTCCGGCCTTGATGCGGCAAAACTGCTCGCCCGCTCGCAGGATGCCGACGTCAAGGCCAGGCTGATCGAGAACACCCAATCGGCCGTCGAGCGCGGCGCGTTCGGCTCGCCGACCTTCTTTGTCGGCAAGGAAATGTTCTTCGGCAAGGAGCAGCTGCGCGAAGTCGAGGAAATGATCGCGGGAAAATAACCAGCCGTCATTGCGAGCGAAGTCTTGTAGGGTGGGCAAAGGCGCATTTTGCGCCGTGCCCACCTTCACACGATCGGTGCAAGAAAGGTAGGCACGCTACGCTTTGCCCACCCTACGGCTCCCACAATGACGCAAGAACAAGAAGGAGAGTTAACCCATGCGCATTCTCGTGGTCGGCGCCGGCGCCATCGGCGGCTATTTTGGCGGCAGGCTGTTGCAGGCAGGCCGTGATGTCACCTTCCTGGTCCGCCCCAAACGTGCGTCCGAACTGGCGGCCAATGGCCTCGTCATCCGCAGTCCGGCCGGCGATGTGACGCTGAAGAACCCTCCGACCGTGCAAGCTGACAAGCTGAACGAAAAGTTCGACGTCGTGCTGTTGAGCTGCAAGGCGTTCGATCTTGAGGATGCCATCACATCGTTCGCGCCGGCGGTCGGTCCGAACACGTCGATCATTCCGCTGCTCAACGGCATGTCGCATCTCGCCACGCTCGACAAGACATTCGGCCGCGAGCGCGTGCTCGGCGGGCTCTGCGCAATTGCTGCGACACTGAACGAAAAGCGCGAGGTGGTGCAGTTGAACCCACTGCAGTCGCTCGGCTTTGGCGAGCGGGCCGGCGGCACGTCGGATCGTGTGAAGGCGATTGCCGAGGTGTTTGCCACCAGCAGGTGCGGCGCTGCGCCAAGCCATCACGTCATTCAGGACATGTGGGAGAAGTGGGTGTTTCTCGCTTCCCTCGCCGCCGCAACCTGTCTGATGCGGACCTCTGTCGGCAATATCATGGCGGTTGCGGGCGGCAAGGATTTCATGCTCGGCATGCTCGATGAGTGCAGTGCCGTTGCCACCGCCGAAGGCCACGTGCCGGGTGGGCCGTTTTTCGAGCGCACCCGCGGCATGTTGACTGCCGAGGGCTCACCGATAACGGCCTCGATGTTTCGCGACATCAAGGCTGGATTGCCCGTCGAAGCCGACCACGTGATCGGCGATCTCGTGGCGCGGGCGGATACGGCAAAAGTGCCGGTGCCAAAGCTGCGCACGGCCTATATGCATCTCAAGGCCTATGAGAAACAACGCGGGCAATAGATACTCGCCGACATGAACCTCTCCGCTCCCCAGCAACAATCTGCCGCGATCCCGCGTGCCGATTTCGGCCGTGTCACCGTGTTCTTCGGCGACAAGAACGGCAAATACCCCGACGGCAACCAGGTGATCGTGCGCGGCTCCGACACGCAGGCCGCCTTCGATACGCCGATATCAACCAACCGCATCGGTCCGGACTTCGACACAAGCGATATCGTGATCCTCAGCCATGTGCATGAGGACCACATGGCCGGCCTCAAACGACTGCCCAAGGCGCCCGTCCATGTCCACGAAGCCGACCTGGCGGCGCTTTCCAGCACAGTGGGATCCGAAGCTTGGAATTCACGTGACTTGAAGTCGC
>JADMIO012731077.1_pt1 | contig 50729 bp, 47 predicted proteins | sample 8958161 | NCBI WGS metagenome assembly JADMIO01 (sample SAMN16585339, study PRJNA669376) | soil metagenome | isolation source: Crop rotation soil | place: USA: Cullars Rotation, Alabama | collected 2011 | reverse complement strand
GGCAGCTTCGGCGCCTCGGCCCGCGGAAGCGGGCTGGGCGCGGGGACCGGAGGCTCGACGGCCGGCAGCGGCGGCACGATGCTGAGGGGCGGGGCGGCGCGGCCGAGGGCGGCGTCGCTGTCGAAGGGGTTATCCCTGACGAGGATGGCGCTGCGAATCTCAGTCAGGATCTGCTTCACCTCGCCCTTGACGATCTTCCCTTCGTCTTCGAGCGTGGCGACCCGTGACTCGAGCTGCGCGACCTTCGTTGCGAGCTGTTGCGCTTCCACGTCGGCTCCTGGCCCTGCTTCTGCCCTTCGTCCCTGTATCGGCCGCGCGGAGCCATCTCCGCGTCCGCGTTTCTCCTATCAGTTCAAGCTGATCACGGTCTGTGCAATCGATGCCGGCACGGTCCGCTGGATGACCATCGTCGAGCCGGACGGGGGTTTGAGTTCGAGCGTGAACGTCCGGTTGGCGACGACGTTGGCGCTGACAGGAAGCGTGACCGCCAGCTCGATCAGCTCGCCCGCTTCGAGCAGCTTGTCACTGTTGCCGCTGATCACCGTCGCGGTGTAGGTAAGGTTGTTGTCAGTGACGGTGTTGTCGGCGTAGCTGATGATGGTCTTGTTGCTGGTCGACGCGGGATCGAGATTGACGGAGTCGCCGCCTGCGGCGAGGGTGACATCAAGCGTGACCGACGTGATCTTGGTCTGGTTCGAGGTGGCGATGACGCTGCCCGTCAGCGCCATCGAGCCCCGCGTCTTCGCAAGCGCGGCGAAGATCGCGTCCTTCCCGCGTTCGGAGGCGAACAGCCCCGTGCTGAGGACGGTGAAGGCGAAGACGGCGGCCACGACCACGAAGGCGATCATGACGATCGCCGTCTCGAGGCCCGTGATCCCGTCGTCGGCGCTTGGCCTCGGCGTGAAGCGATGTATCCGCTTCATGGCACTCCTCCTGAGCCGCGCGCGCTGTCCCATCCGTCGACGGCGCGGGAGAAGTGGCCGCGCGCGTCAGGGCGCGTGGGATCTCCGGTGAAGGATCGAGCGAAATGGCGGAGGGTCGTATATCGGGTAGTCCCGACTTGTTGTCCGGCGATCACCTAGGTGCGTTGGGACGGGGGCGGACACGGCGCGCGAGACGGCAGGAAGGCCGCCCAACTGGGCGGCCTTCCTGACTCATGTACCGGGAGTGCGCTTAGTTCAGGTTGATGACGGTCTGGCCAATCGAGGCCGGGGTCGTCCGCTGCAGAATCATGAACGAGCCGGACGGCGGCTGGACTTCGAGCGTGAACGTCTGGTTCGCGCCGATGACCGCGGTGGTGTTTCCGACGGCGGTCAGGTCGACGCCGATCTCGAACATCTCACCAGGCTCGAGCAGCTTGTCGGAGTTGCCTGTGACGACGGTCGTCGTGTAGGCGACGCTGGCGATGGTGACCGAGCTGTCGTGGTACTTGATGTTGGTCTTGTTGGTCGTGGAGGCCGGGTCCAGGTTGACCTGGTCGCCGCCGGCCGCCAGAGTAACGTCAAAGGCGAGGTTGGTGAGCTTGGTCTGGTCCGAGGTGGCCAGGACGCTGCCCGTCAACTCCATCGTACCCCGGGTCTTGGACAGACCGGCGTACACCGTCTCCTTGCTTCGCTCGGAGCTGAACAGACCGGTGCTCAGCACGACGAACGCGAACACGGCTGCGACCACCACGAACGCGATGAGGACGATTGCCGTCTCCAGGCCCGTGATGCCGTGTTCGTTGCGCGACCTGCGCAGGAACTCCTTGATTCGCTTCATGCCACTCCTCCTCTTTCGAACATTTGCGGCATCACGTGAGCCGCTGACCTGGGATTGGCGATCCATGCCCTCGGGTTCGCGTCCTCGACCGGTACGTTGAAGATTCGGGATGTCAAACGTCCCGAGATACGGTGACTGCACCCGAATTCCGAAGGTGCAGACATCGGCGGGCGACTTCCCGGTATCCAGCGCACCCCGCCGCTGCTTCCGATCGAGGGATCTCCCCAACTCCAGAAGACCCGCCCGGCTTGGGCGGGTCTGCTTATGTTCGTGACGTGAGGGGGTCAGTTGAGGTTGATGACCGTCTGCGCGACCGAGGCCGGCGTGGTCCGCTGCAGCACCAGGTAGGAGCCGGACGGCGGCTTGACCTCGAAGGTGAATGTGCGGTTGGCGCCGAGCGTCATGCCCGCGTTCTGCGTCATGTCGATGCTTACTTCGATCATCTCCCCCTGCTCCAGGAGCTGGTCGGCGTTGCCGGCGATGGCCGTGGTGGTATAGACGACGTTGTTGAGCGTGAAGGCGCTATCGATGTAGCTGATGACGGTGCGGTTGCTGGTCGCGGCCGGGTCCATATTCACGGAGTCGCCTCCGGCAGCCAGCGTGACGTCGAAGGTGATGTTCGTGAGCTGGGTGCCGTTCGAGGTGGCGATGACGCCGCCCGTCAGCTCCATCGTGCCGCGCGTCTTGGCGAGGCCGGCGTACACGGTCTCCTTGGCGCGCTCCGAGCTGAATAGACCGGTGCTGAGCACGACGAAGGCGAACACGGCCGCCACGACGACGAACGCGATCAGCACGATGGCCGTCTCGAGTCCCGTGATGCCGTGCTCGTCCCTCATGCGGCGGACGAACTGCTGGATCTTCTTCATGTCTATCCTCCCACTCGGCGCATCTCCACGTATGAGCCGTGAGCATTCGCGTCGTGTTGCTGGCGTACTCCTCTTACGCAGGAAGGTTCGTTCCCCTAGGTGAACCCGAGCACGGTGAGTCCACCCGACTTGTGCGGGTGCAGGCACCCACTCGGAAGCTAACGCGGGCGCTGTTTCGGCGGGGATGGCCGACGGGCGTCCCCAGTGGAGCGCAGGTCCGGTGAGGGGCACCGCCGAGCTGTCCCGAGGCGCCAGCGAATGCGTGATCTCCCGAATGTACGCGAAGCTGGGCGCGTCGATAACCGCAGAGACTGATATGCGCCAAACAGAGAATCGCATTCGTGTGCTCGTGGTGGAGGCAAACAGCCTTCTGCGGGACATGCTCGGCACCGTACTCGCCGCTGAGGCTCGCCTCGAGCTGGTCGGCGTGACCGGCGATCCAGTTGAGGCGATCTCGCTCGCCGCATCGGGCCGGGCGGACGTCGCCCTGGTCGGACTCGACAGCGCGAGCGAGCGCGATGCGCTCGAGGTGGCACAAGCGATCTCGAACTCACGCGCCGGATCAAAGATCGTATTCCTGGGAGAGAATCCGGACCGCCGGACGCTGGCGGCGTTGCCGGCGTTCCGCGCCGCGGGCTGGTCGTACCTGCTCCGGCAGTCGGTCTCCGACATCGCGACGCTCGTGCGGGCCATCGATGGCGCCGCGATGGGGCTCGTGGTGCTGGACCCGTCCGTGGTCGAGAGCCTGGGTCGCCAGCAGACGCGCCTCTCGGCGCTGACGAAGCGGCAGATGGAGGTCCTTTCGCTGATGGCGGAAGGGAACAACAACGCGGCCATCGCCCGGGAGCTCGTGCTCGAAGAGAAGTCCGTCGAGAACCACATCAACGCCATCTTCGGCCAGCTCAACCTCAGCCGCGACAACGCGGCTCACCCGCGCGTGAAGGCCGTCCTGCTCTACTTGCAGGAGTCGGCCGGCGGCCGAGACGACGAGGGTCGTAAGGCCGCCTGACCGCCAATCTGTAGGGTTCACCGTTTACGCGCGTCTGATGTTGCCAGCCGGCCGCAGAAGTCAGGCCGCGTGCTCGCTCGTGTCGTCGCTCAGTGGGTAGGCTTCGTCCCGCGCTGCGGGCGATGACGGGATCTCCGCCGACACAGCGACGCTGCCATCCTGGACGCCGACGGCGAGGTAGCCGCCGCGCGCTTCGAGCGGGGCCGCCCAGGCGTTGATGTTCGCTACGTCGAAGGCGGCGTCGCCGACCTCGGACAGGATGGTCAGCATGAGCTGCGAGCCGGAGCGGCGCACCGACAGGTCGCACTGGCGGCTGTCAGCGCCCTCCAACGCGTGCAGGACATCGCGCACGAGGTTCTCGACCAGTTCCTTGACCTCGGCTTCCACCGTGGCCGCCGCGCCCTCAGCGTCTGCGGGGAGGTCGAGCGCCACGATCATCGAGCCGAAGAACTCGGCCTGTAGCGCCTCGATGCTCGCCGCGAGGCCATGTCGTGGCTCGAGCGTAAGGCCGCTAATCGGACTCGGCGTACTGTCGCCGGCGGCTTCGCCGTCGTCAGCGGCGACGTCTTCCGCCTCGTCGTGAAGGCGCAGTGGCGCGGGGAACTCCTCTTCGGCGCCGTGCTCGTCGTCGTAGGCGGCCTCGAGGGCTTCGACGTCCACCTCCGGGCCGGGTTCGACCGCGGGCGCGGGGACATCGAGCGCCGCCGAGACCGCGCCATCGGCGGCGGTGACGACGACCGTACCGCCGTGCGCCTGCGCCGCGAGCTGGCCGGCCGCCAGGGCATCGGCTTCGAGCGTCCCGATGGCGCTGGTTGCGACCGTGAGAACCAGGCGGTCCTCGGCGCGGCGGAGTGAGAGCTCGCACGTCTTGGCTCCCGCCGCGTCGAGAAGCTGGACCGTGTCGAGAGCAAAGCGGTACATCACGAGGCGCAGCGCGGGCGTCAGGCTCGAGCGGCTGGCGCCACCGGCGACCGAGTCGGCCGTCTCGTCCAGGTCCATGGTCACGCGGACGTTGCTGCCGACGGCCTTGCGCATGGCGCGCAGGGCGCCGGGCAGTCCCAGGCGCGTGAGGCCCGGGTAGAGCTCCTGACCGATGGCACGGAGCTCTCGGACGCGGACGTTTTCGATCTCGGTCATCGCGTGCTCATGCATTGATGCCGCAGCCTCCGCGTCGGAGTCAGCGAGCTTGAATGCTTCGCCCGCTTCGGTGGCCGCCACGAGGAGCCGCGCCTGGACCGTCTCACGCAGGCGCTCGGCGAGGCGTGAGTTTCGCTGCTCGAAGGCCTCGATGAGCTTCAGGGCGTCGACATCGGCCGGCGGCGGCTGAATCGCGGCCTGTGCGTCCAGTGCATCCTCAGACACGTCGGCTTCCAATGCGCTCGCCAGGACATGCGCATCAGCGGGATCCGATTCGACTGGTGCGGCGAGCGCCGCTGGTTCGGCGTCGACGATCAGACGTTCGCTCGTCTGTTCCTCGTCGAGCTTCGCCGACTCGCGATGCGATTCGTCGCGTTGCCCATCGGCCGCTCCCGGTGCGCCGTTGCCGAGGAGCATGCGCAGGACGAGCGCGGCCAGCACGACCGCGAGCACGGCGCCTGCCGTGGTTACCAGCGCCTGCTTGCCAGTGGCCGCCTGGCGTTCGACCTGGATCAGCGACACCGGCAAGCACGAGGCAACGTTCAGGCCGCGGTCGATCTGGGTGTCCTTGCCGATGGGCGCGAGGCCGCAGATCGAGTCGATTCCCGCGATGCTCGCGCGGACGCCCCCGTTCGACAGGGGCTGGCCGTGCCAGGGCTGCCGCAGCAGCTCGTCGGGAACGCCGGCGGCGTAGAGGCCCTCGCTGTTGACGATGACGTTGCGGCTGCCATCGACCGCGGCCGCAAGGGTACCCTTCCAGAGCGTGGCGGGGTCGGCCCGGCCGAGCAGGATCCCCCAGATCGTGCCGTCGACGTCGCGAAGCGGGGCGGAATACTCTACATAACCGTGCTTGCCCGCCTCGGTCAGGATGATATCGGTGTTCGCCGGCGCGAGATTCGCGCGGGACTCGGAGAAGGCAATGCTGGGCCGGACGTTCGCGATGGTGGAGTCGGTGGTCGCGAAGATGAGGCCCGAGCGGTCGACGAGCGTGAGCGATGTGAACTTGTTCGTGTTCAGCAGGAGCAGCCGCTGCATTGCCGCGTTGCGGTCGTCGGCGGACGACGCGCGGGTGTTGAGGATGGGATCGTCGGCATAGCGAAGGATCTGAATGTAACCGTCGAACGCGTCGTCCGTGGCGAGCCGGGAGCTGTGTTCGGCGAACGACATGGCCTCGTTGGATGCGCGGCTATCGGCCGCACGGCCCGAGAAGGCGCGTGCGCTGTAATACGTCAAGCCGGCGACGAACGCGACGGCGAGTGCCATCGCCAGGATGGCGCGCCAGAGTACAGGGGCGCGGCGTAGGCGCTGGGGCACAACGGCGATGTTCCAGGGACCATCGGGGACGCCTAGGGAGAATCCCGAAGCGCGCCCGCGCACGATCGCGGCGACGCGAACAAACCTGCTACGACGGCCCGATTCGGTACCGTTGTCCGCGGGCTCTCCGGTGGCCGTCCTAGCTCCCATATCGCCGCTTCCATCATCGGTGCCTGCACCCAGATTGGGTGTAGGGGAAACCCCGCATCTTTTCAGCAGCAGAGGACGACAGTGTGCTCCGACCCCGCGCGGCGCTCGCTGATCCCGTACTGCAAGCTGTATCGCAGCGACATTGACGCGGGGTTTTGTCAAGCATCCTTAAAATGGCCTGCGGCGGCGTCCTCCAGTCGCTTCGAGCGGAGTAAGATTTCGATCGGTACTCCCGCTCCGTCGATTAGCCTCAACATCGGGGTTCGTACCGTCGCTGGTAACGTGCCAGCTTCGTCGACGTTTGTGCGTGTGTAGCCGTAGGGGAGCCCGCTTGGCGGCAGGCTGGGGATGGAGGCGGATGTCGCGAAGCGCCGCCCCGTGGCGATTGTCCGTTCGTTGATTAGATGATATGTTCGCATCGCGCTCAGCCGCTTCCCGGGTCCCGGCGTGAATGCCTACGACAGTCTGCGTAAGAACAGTGTTGAGTAACGAGACAGGGCCGATGCGAAGCGTCGCCGGACGTACTACTGAGATCGAACTGGTCAGCACCGAACCGCGCGTCGTGGCGGAGGCCCCGCAGCTCGCCGGGCTCGCTTACGGCGTCAAGGGAGTCTTTGATCGCCTGGCTGCCGTTGTGCTGCTCACGGCACTTGCGATCCCGATGGCGATCATCGCCGTCCTGATCAAGCTGACGTCACCGGGCTCGATCCTTGTACGCCAGCAGCGTGTCGGCCGGTACGGGCGGCCCTTTGTGTTCTACAAATTCCGCTCGATGCGTGCGGACGCCGAGCAGCTCCGCGACGAGCTGGAGGCCCGGAACCACCACGATGCGAAGCACATCTTCAAGATGAAGCGCGATCCGCGGATCACGAGCATCGGCGGATTCCTGCGACGCACCAGCATCGACGAGCTGCCGAACCTGTTCAACGTGCTCAAGGGCGAGATGAGCCTGATCGGTCCGAGGCCGCCGCTGCCTCGAGAGGTGGCGCACTACGGCGACCACCACATGCAGCGGCTGGCGGCGACGCCGGGTTTGACCGGGTTGTGGCAGATCCGGGGCCGCTGCGAGATCCCCTTTGACACGATGGTGGAGATGGATCTTGAATACATCGAGCGCTGGTCGCTGCTGCTCGACCTGGAGATCCTGGTGAAGACCCCGCTGGCAGTGCTGGGTGGCACCGGCGCTTGGTGACAAGCCCACAATCCGCGACGGGCGTGTAAGCCGTACATTGCTGTCGTAGGGGCGTGGCCACCGGGCCGCGCCGGAATCCTGATGGCGGGGAGCTGTGAACGAAGAGAGCCGTCTTCAACTTGAACGATACCTTCAGCTTGTCAACCGGCGGAAGTTCGTCCTACTCATTCCGATAATCCTTGCGGTCGCCGGCGCCGCGCTGATGAGCTACCTGACCACGAAGGTCTACACCGCCACAGCCACCGCGCGGATCGACTTCAGCGCCGTGAGTCCCGACACGCAGGACACCGGGGCGGCACAGCGCTTCATCAATACGTACGCGCGGATCATCAAGACGACGAAGTTCACCGAGCGCGTCATACAGGACCTGAACCTGAAGACGACGCCCAGCTCGCTTGCTCAGCGCATCGGTACGTCCCCCGTGCCGGACACCGAACTCGTGCTCATCTCCGCGAAAGCCGGATCGGGGGATGAGGCGGCCGCGGTCGCGAACGACCTCGGCAAGCTGCTCCAGGATTCGACGTTCGTGAGCCAGTTCAACACCGATGCGACGAATGATCTCAACAGCCAGGTCGAGGCGTCGCGCCAGCGCCTGTCGGACGAGCAGGCCACGCTGACGGGCCTCCAGGCGCGTGGCGCGAGCGCAGCCGAGATCGCCAGTCAGCAATTCGTGGTTCAGGCTGTGCAAAACACGTTCGGATCGCTCAGCACGCAGCTCGAACAGGCGCGCGTGAGGCAGGGGCAGGCGGCGCGCGCGCTCAGCGTCATCGAGCCGGCGGATGCGCCAGACGCTCCAACGACGCCGCGTTGGAAGTTCAATCTCGCAGCGGGCCTGCTCGCGGGGCTGGCGGGGGGCGTCGCGCTCTCGCTCGTGCTCGAGTACGTCGACCCGACGCTGCGCGGCGTGCGCGACCTCGAGAGCGTCACGCGGCTGCCCGTGCTCGCTTCGATCCCGTTCGGCATCCGCTGGAAGTACCCGCCGCCGCCGGTGTCGCCGGATTACCGCCTGGTAGCCACGAAGCTGCAGTCGTTGATCCAGGACGGCACGTGCAAGAGCCTGCTGTTCACCAGCGCGAGGGCCGAGGAGGGCAACACCACTGTTGCGACGTACTCGGCGATGGCGCTTGCGCAGGCGGGACTGCGCGTGCTGTTGCTCGACGCAAACCTCAACCGGCCCGATCTCCATCGCCTGTTCAACCTGCCGCTCGCGCCCGGTCTCTACAACTTCATCTCCAGCAACGGTGCGCGGCCGACGCAGCCCTTTCCGCAGGCCACGAAGGAGATTGTGCAGTCGTCGCCGGTGCCGCGGTTGAGCGTGCTCACGGCGGGCAACAAGATGAGCGACCCCTCCGAGGTGCTGGCGTCGGCCGAGATGCGCGACTTCCTGAACAGCATCGAGAAGGAGTACGACGTCGTGCTCCTGGACGGCTCGGCGATGGCGTCGGGCGCCGGCTCAGCCGTGATCGCATCGGTCGTGGACGGCGTTGTGCTGGTGGCGGCGGAGGGACAGGCGAGCAGCAAGAGCGTGGAAGAGGCAGTAGCGGAACTGGCGAGCCTGGGGGCGAACACGCTGGGACTCGTCTACTGCAAGGCGACCGAAGCGTAGCGACCCCGACGGGCGGGACAAGATGACGGTAGCGCAGAACGTTGCACGCAACAGCCTCGTACAATTCGCGGGCCGTGGCGTCACGATGTGCGTTTCGCTTGCGATGCTCACGGTGCTGGCGCGCTACCTCGGGCCGTACCGCTTCGGACAATACCAGCTCGTCATCGCGTTCCTGACACTGGTGAACGTCAGCGACCTCGGGGTCGCGACGATCGCTATCCGTCACCTGGCGACCACCGAGCGCGATCCGAGCGAGCTGATGGGCAACGTGCTGACCGTGCGGACGCTGCTCGCGTTCGTGTCGTCCGGCCTCGCCGTCGCCGGGTCGTTCGCGCTGGGATACACGTATGAGATCAAGATGGCAATCGCCGTCGCTTCGCTGTCGTTCCCGCTTACGATCTTGTCGGGCTCGTTCAACGCGACGTTCGCCGCGAAGCTACGGATGGAGTACGCGGCGCTCGGGAACATCGCGCAGGCGGTCGTTGGGCTTGGCGCAATGCTTGCCGTCGTGGCGACGGGGGGCGGCCTTATCCGTCTGGTCATCGCCTACGACGCCGGCATCCTGGCGAACAGCATCGTCTGCGTCTACTTTGCGCGGCGATTCGTGCGGCCGCATTTTCGGTTCGACCTTCATTACTCACGACAGGTGCTACGCGAAGCTCTTCCGCTCGGGCTGGCCGTGCTGATTATCACCGCGTACGGGCGGATCGACATCGTGCTGCTGAAGGCATTCACGGATAGCGAATCGGTGGGCTACTACGGCTTCGCCTATCGTGTGGTCGACCTGGCGTTCCCGCTGAGCTTCTTCTTTGTGGGCTCGGTCTTTCCGCTGCTATCGACGCTACATGCCGAAGGCAAGCTTGCCGAGTTCAAGCAGCTTTATCAGCGTTCTCACGATGTGCTGTCGCTTATCGGCATGACGCTGGTCACGGCAATCATCCTGTTCGCTTCGCCGATGGTGCGCATCGTTGGCGGAGACGACTACGCCCAGGCCGTGACGAGCATGCAGGTTCTGTCGATGGCGGTGGCTCTGATCTGGCTTTCGAACCTCGCGGACCACGGCCTGATCGCCGCTGGCAAGCAGAGCGCGCTGCTCTGGATTGCCGCGGTCGGGCTCATAGTGAACATCGGGGCGAATCTGGTGTTGATCCCGATATACGACAAGGAGGGCGCGGCTGCGGCGACCGTGATCACCGAGGCGGTCGTGCTAATGCCGGCGCTGTTCATGGTGAGCCGATATATCGGTTCAGCGCCATCGTTCTGGGTTGCAGGACGCCTGTTGCCGATCATCGGCGTCGCCGGGATCGTGGTGTACGGTCTGCACCTGCCCTGGGAAACCGAGGCGGTGCTGGTATTCGTCCTGTTCGGCGCGGGCATCGCGTTCATGCGGATCCTTTCGTTTAAGGACATAACGGTGCTGTTCAGGCGCATCGAGGTCGAACCGACGATGCAGGTCGCATCGGCCGTGCTCGAGGCCGACGCCGGGTCTTGAGACGGCGGAACGAGTGGGCGGCCACGCGATCGCCCGAGTGGTGAGGAGACAATAGTGATCCCGGTATTCAAGCCCGCGCTCGACGAAGAAGAGTGGCTCGCGCTCAGGGAGCCCATCGAGAAGGGCTGGCTGGGCCTGGGTCCGAAGACGAAGGAGTTCGAAGAGAAGTTCGCCGCGTACACGGACGCCCCGTACGCCGTCGGCGTCAATTCCGGCACGTCGGCGTTGCACCTCGGTTTCTCCGTCCTCGACATCGCTGGCGGCGAAGTGATCACGACGTCGCTCACCTACGTTGCGACCAATCATGCCATCCTCTACTGCGGCGGCGTTCCCGTGTTCGCGGATATCGAAGACGACACGGGCAATGTTCGCGTCGACGAGATCGAGCGCTGCATCACGCCTCGAACGAAGGCGATCTGCGTGGTCCACTACGGCGGGCATCCCTGCGACATGGATCCGATCATGGACCTGGCGGCACGGCATCATCTGCCGGTTCTGCAGGACAGCGCGCACGCCTGCGGTTCGACGTACAAAGGTCGGATGGTCGGTTCGTTCGGCCCGATCAATACGTTTAGCTTCGATCCCGTGAAGAACCTTGCGACGGGCGCAGGTGGCATGGTGACGTTGCAAAACGGGGCCGTCGACGCGCGGATGCGCAAGCTTCGGTGGCTGGGACACTCCCGTCCGCCGGGCACCCCGGCTGACCCCGGGCAGATGGACTACTATCACGAAACCGAGGAAGTCGGCTTTCGCCATCACATGAACGACCTCTCGGCCGCGATTGGCATCGTGCAGCTGCGCAAGCTCGAGGGACACAACGACCGGCGGCGCGCAATCGCGGCGATCTACGACGACGCGTTCTCGGATCTGGACTGGGTGGCGACGCCGGTGTTGAAGGAATATGCGACCACAGCGCAGCACAAGTACGTGATCCGTGTGCCCGCCGAAGACCGCGACGCACTCATGCTTCATCTGCGAGACCGCGGCGTGGGCTCGCACGTCCACTTCGTGCCGTCGCATCTGCACCCCGCGTACAAGCAGTATCGCAGCGAGTTGCTGCCGGTGACTGAGCGCTTCTGGAAGACGCTCGTGACGCTGCCGCTCTTCCCGACACTCACGGAGGACGAGATCGCGCAGGTGATCGAGGGTGTGCGGAGCTACCCGAAGCATGCCCGAACGGCGCCGGTGGGGGCTGCCGGGGTGACGGTCGAGGCGTAGCCGCGCAGGGACGGCGGAGGCCGCGCTCAGATGCGGCCGGGGCAGGCAGGAATCGATGGCGGTCGGCTCAGAGGTCCTAGGCGGTCGAGTTTCGGCGCCGTTCGCGCCGCTGCGCTTCCTCCGGCGGAGCAGCGACATCTGGATGGCGGTCGCCATGGGGGCGATCGTCGCACTGCTGATCTTGAAGCTGCCGATGCCGGCAGCACTCGCGTCTTCGGTCGTGGGAGCGTTCGTCCTGCTCGCGGTCGTCGACACACGTGCCGCGTTGCTGGCGCTGATCCTGGTGCGTCCCGCCGCGGACGTGACGACGACTATCCCGATCCTGTCAGCCGCCGGGTCATCGAGCGTGAACGCCAACGCACTAATGAGTCTCGTGGTGATCGCGCTCGGCCTCTCGCACATCGCATTGAACCGCGTGCAGCTGCGGCGAATGCCGCTTGCGGTGCCGTTTGCAGCGTTCGTCGCCTGCATCTTTCTCGGCATCGCCGGGGCGCCGGACAAGAATCAGACGGCACAGGATTTCCTGCGCATCCTGGGCACATTTATGGTGTTCGTTTTGTGCGTGGATGCGATGCGGTTGCGCGCCGACCGTCAGTGGCTGATGCGGATTCTCTTGCTGTCATCCGTCGTGCCGCTGCTCGTCGGCGCATACCAATTCGTGACGGACACGGGTGACCAGGACAAGGGATTCAACCGCATCCAGGGGACCTTCGTAAACCCACCGCCGTACGCGGACTTCCTCGTGCAACTCTTGCCACTCGCCATCGTGTTTGTCATGCACACGCCTTCGCGTCTCGCCCGGCTGGCGTTGGCGATGATGGTGCCGGTGATGGTATTCAGCATTTACGCGACACAGACGCGCGGCGCCTGGATCGGAGTGATCATCATCGTGATGGTCTGGCTCTGGCGACGGGCACGCTGGAGCCTTCTGCTCGTGCCGCTGGTGCTCGGGGCAATCTACTTCGGCGCCCCGAGTGTGCGCGCGCGCATTGCCGAGGCGACGTCGGGCACATGCGTCAGCCGGACGTACTGTGAGTCATCGGCGTTTTGGCGTGTCAAGCAATGGCAGGCAGCGGCGCAGATCACCTCGCCGGTCAAACTCGCGACGTTTGGAGCGGGATTCTCGGCCGTTGAGGTCACGCTGGGAACCAGGACCCATAACGAATATCTACGATTGCTCGTCGAATCGGGGTTAGTGGGATTCTTCGCTATTGCGGTGCTCTACCGTCGCCTCATCTCTCTCACTCTGAAGGCATACCGGGAGAGCGCCACGCCTTACCAGCGAGACCTGGCATGGGCGTTCTTCGCGGTGCTCTTGTCTCGTCTGGTGATGGCCGCCTCGGACAACATTCTCGATATCGTGGTCATCGAGTGGTACTTCTGGGCGTTCGCGGCGGTGATTGTGCTCGAGAGTGGCACTATCGGGCAGCATCGTCGCGCGGAGTCGTCGCGGGCAGCGCGGTCCGTAGCGGTGACCGGAGACGCTACTTCACTGCCGTGACAAGGTAGTGGGTTCCAAGATTGCGGTGACGGCCCCGCTCCGCCCAGTTCTCATATGCCAGGTAACAGCGGGCAAGCGGGCTCAAGAACGCGAAATAGTCACCGCCCAGGTAGAGCGGCGTGACGACGTGCTCGCGGCACCCGGCCAGCATCGCGTCTAACTTCGTCGCCCAACAATGATGATAGTGCGCCGGGAAGATCGTCTCGGGCGACCGATGCGTCGCCTTTCGTACCGCCCATACAGAGAGCGATTGTGGCACCGCCTGGTTGATCAGTCCAAACATGGAAAACGTGCCGGACATCTGGACGACGAGGCGGCCACCCGGTTTGAGGTAGGCGATCATGTTCTCAAAGGCGCGTTCCAGGGGCTTGACGTGCTCCAACACCTGAAACGACAAGACGACGTCGAACCGCCCCTCAAGCTCCGGTAGACGCACGAGCGCGTCGCTCGCGATAGCCTCGTCGTACGATCCAGGTGGAGCGTGCTGAAGCTCCGATAGCGAGATGTCCAGGCCTAGATACTCGCAGTTACTCGGACGCGCATCGACGCCTACCGCCGGAAGGCGCCCCGACCCGACGTCTAGGATGGACATGCCTGGCGCTATGGATTTCGCCGCCTCACTATCGAACTGCTCGCCGAGGAACCATCCGGGCCGATGATACCGGGCGGGAAAGTAATCTGGCAGCCTAGGTATCGGCATGACGATTCACCTGTTGCGACGATTCCGGCGACGCCGACAAGCTCAGCGTCTGTCCGATCAGGTCTGAGATCTCCTCGACCCTATGATCCCAGGACTGCCGCTGCGCCGCGCCACGGCGTGCAGCGCGTTTCTCCTCGGTATCCGTGCGCAGAGCCTCGGATACGGCTGCGATGAAGGAATCGTGCGAGTACCCGATGCTCAGCGCCTCTCCCGCTAGGGGCACCATCTCCTCCATGGCGGTGGAGACAATCGGGCGCCCCGAGGCCATGTACTCGTAGAGCTTCAGTGGGAAGATGTGGTGCGTGAAGTCGTTGAGGATGTAGGGGAGCAAGCAAACGTCGAAGGCCTTGAGATACCGCGGCAGATCGCTGATCGGGCGGTTGCCCAGAAAGCGCACGTTCGGGAGCGCCTTGAGCTCGTCGACGCCGCGCGCGTCGCCATGCACCGGGCCGACCATCACGATCGACCAGCCCGGCTGCTGGCGTGCCATCGCTGTCAGAAGATCGGCGTCCATGCGGAAGTCGATGACCCCGATGTAACCGATCACCTTTCCCGAGCAGTCCGCGACGTCATCGGGGATGATGGTCTCAGGATCACCGGCGCGGGCGAAGAGGGAAACGTCCGCGCCCTCGCCGACGAAATGGACATTGGCGGTGTATTGCTTGCGTTCCTCGACGAGCTTCCGGCCAGTGCAGATGATGACATCCGCCTCCCGGCACGACTCCGCTTCGCGTGCGCGCATGGCCTGTTCCTGGTTCCACCAGAACGGAGCGCCGGCGAAGTCGTCGACGCAGTGATAGAGCATCAGTGACGGATGGAGAGCGCGCCCAATGCTGGGCATGGCTGGCTGGAGGTTCCAGAAGATCGGATTGTGGAAGTCCAACCGCCTGGCCTCGCGGACGAGCCAGCGGCGCATGATCCACGCGTTGACCCGATTGACGATAGGCGTGGAGCGAAAGGGCAGAATCGGCGGGGGAGCGGCGGCCGTCAGGCCGCCCTCGGCCCGCGGACCGGACCACCAGCGCCGCACCTGCTTCCACACCCCCGGGTGGCGGCCTGTGAAAGGCGACAGTGCCGTGATGGGCTGTTCGACGAAGAGGATGCGGTTGTGCTTCGCGAGGCGGCTCATGAGTTGCTGAGGCGTAGCCCAGTGCGAGTCCCACGCCTGAAACGACATGCAGACGATGTCCTTACCTTCGATCACGTTGAACTGACTCCGACTGCGTCACCCGGATCCATGCAGTCCGCGCCATCCTTCGTCGTACGCTCGCCGGCGGCGGCGCGAACAAGCAGAGCCTCGAGTTCGTCGACCGAACGATCCCACGTGAAATTCGCCACGACGTGCTCGCGGGCGGCGCGGCCCATCCTTTCGCGCAGTGCTTCGTCATTGAGCAGGGCAGCCACGGCATCGCCCAGGGCCCCCGCGTCACGCGGCCGGAGGTAACCGGTGACACCATCGACCACGGTCTCGGCGGGGCCGGCTTCGCGTATGGCGACGACAGGCGTGGCGCTCGCCATCGCCTCGATCGCGGCCAAACCGAACGGCTCGAGATTGGGCGTGTACAAGACGACGCACGCGGTTCGGAAGAGTCGTTTCAACTCGCTATCCGGGATACGCTCGCGGATGTCGAGCTTAACATCCAGATCACGAGCAAGCTGCTCGACGTAGCTGCGCTCCGGCCCATATGTGGTGTTCGTGACGATGACCAGCGGGGGACGGTGAGCCGCCGGGATCGCAGCGATGCTCCGAACGCCCCAGTCGTATCCTTTCCATGGAAGCATTTGCCCCACCATGAGGACAAATGGCTCCCGCCGCTCCTGCCCTGGATGGAAGGCCTCGACGTCCACTCCGGGATAGTTGATCAACGGATGCACCCCGTATGCCCGATGGGCAAACTCGGCCGTGTACTTCGAATTGGCGATGACGACTGAGGCGCGGCGCGTGCCCTCGCGGTCCCAACGCTTCATCGCGCCGCCGTAGAAGATGGCGTGCCAACGACCGCGGAGGTACGACTTGATGGGGTTCCGGGCGTAGGGGCGATCGGGTTCTGGCTCGTAAAGGATACGCATGGGTTCGTGACAATAGTACGCGCTGGGCGTGGCGGCGTGCCGCAGCGGCAACGGGGCTTCGGTGTAGCCGCCGACGCTCGCGAAAAGCAGATCGTATCTCTGGTCGTCGATGCGCTCGGCCATGCGCTTCGATGCTCGGTCGAAGCGATAGAGGTCCGCCAGCGTGGCGGGAAGGTTGAACGGCTTCAGGAGTTTTCCGGGTAACCGCGGCAGATCGTGGAAGCGATCACGGTACGCCTTCTGAGCAAACTCGGTGACGTCGGGATACTGAACGCCTACCGAGAGCTGATCTACGCAGTACAGGTCGAGGTCATGGCGCGAGCTCAGCCTGGAGACTACCTCGTATAACCAGCGGCGGCCGCCGCCCCACCCAGAGTTGTAATAGACGGCGATGCGTAAGCGACGCGTCATGAGCGGTGACTGGCCACCTTCGTTAGCGTTCGGAAACGCGTGCTGGCGATCATGGCATTCACAGCGCCGTGCCGCCGCAAGGCTGAGGAGGCGCAGAACGCGATGACTGGTTGTTTCGTCCTCGGCATGGGCCGCGCGGTGTCCCAACGCGGTCAGGCATTATTAGATATATACGTCAGAAGCACGCTAGGTCGCCATAGCATCGGACCGTGACGAGGGGGCCTGCGGCACGAATGCAGGGGGGCCGCGCAGCCGGCGCGGCCCCCTACATGTTCCATGCGCCGCCGCAATCAGTTGATTGGCGGTGGATCCTGAAGGATCTGTGCGTCAGACAATGACGACGAGAGGCAAGATAGCGAGCGCCACTCCTTCGTGAGGAGCCCCAGGTGACCCCAGCATGACTGCTCGATCGAGCTGCCATTGCCAGACGAGTCGCGGAAGTCCGCCCCGGCCGCGATGCCGAAGGTTGCGGTACCAGGGCCCACCAGGCGCGCCTCCACGATCGAAACTACCGCGTCTGACCCATTGAACAGCAGCCCCGGAGCGTTACTTCCCATGTGCAGGGCCCTGTTGGGAGGAATGACGAAGCTGTATGTCCCGTCAGGCTCAATTGTAGGCGTGATGTTCTGGTAGTCACCACTGGTGTCGCCGTTGCTGCTTGCAAGCCACTGTCCGCTCAGATTGCCGTCGTAGATTTTCTTCCAGACACCGCCCGTGTGCACATAAGCATAGAGGCGTCGAATGTTGATTCGCACGTCTGGCGTCGTATTCTGCTGGTCCGCCGACCGGAACGCCACGATCCAGGCATTCACCGTGTGTGAGCCGGAAATGGCGGGCGTGTCCTCGGTAGAGGTCTGCCCCCACGAATAGCAGCAACCCATCGGATCGGCCAGCACGACCTCGTGCGGCGGGTTGTGGTCGCCGCGCCAAGCGATGACCTGGCTAAGACTGATGGCTTGGCTACCCGAAGATGGAGTCGGCGTCGCGGCTCCAGGCGTGGGCGTCCGCGTCGCCGTAGGAGCCACCGGCGTCGGCGTGCGCGTCGGCCGAGGGGTTGGCGTCCGCGTAGGCGTGGGCGTAGGCGTGCGCGTCGCCGTGTTCGTCGGCGTCGGCGTGTTCGGCACCACGGTCTCGTTATCCGGGAGCAGCGCCTGGGCCGTCGCTGTCGCCCTCGCCGCCGCGGCGGCGTCGGGCGTGTCAGTCGGTGTGGGCGGGACCGCCGTGGGCGTAGGTGTCGACGACGGGATCGGGGTTTCGGTTGGCGGCGTGGCCGTGTCGGTCGGATCCGCCTGCGTCGCCGTCTCGGTGGGCTCCCCGGCGTTGCCAGTCCCAGGGGACGTTGCCGTGGCCGTGAGTGTCGCCGGAGTGTCTTCGCCCGCGCTTGCGACCGCCGTCGATTTCGGCGTCACGCCCGCACCGCCGCCGCCGTTCCGCGGCGACCACGATCCTACGTGGTCATCCGATCCGCCGCGGTTCGCGACGCGTTGTACGCGACGGTACCATCCGTCAGTCGTTGCGACGACGCCGACGGGCAACACGCCCGACGCGGCAGCGGCGGTGTAGTTGCGATCGGCGCCCGCAGTGAGGACCGACTTCCCGTCGGCGCCGGGCGCTACGGCCTGCGGCCGCGCCAGAACCAGTCCGTCGGTCCCCGGCGAGGGCACGCCGACGCTGTCGACGGCCGTCATCGGTGCCCGGCCGACATCAGGCGCAGTTCGATGCTCCGCCAGCGGCGCCGGTTCGGCGAGGCGCTCTGCCGGCCGCATTCGCAACTCGGCGTCGTTGTCGCGCCGCGAGACGCCCAGCAGTCGCGGGCCGCCGAATCCCGAACTCGACATGGTGGAGATTGCCAGCGAGAGCAACGCCACGGAGAGCATCGCACCAACCGGCAGCAAGCGGATGTGCCGCAATCGCGACGCGCGTAGCTGTCTCAGCGTATGTTTCGTATCCAGAACACACCCCCATACGTCGGCCCGCCGAAGCGGGCTCGACACCCTGACCCTTCAGCCAACTTCGGCGAGCAGGCCGGAACCTGAACCGAAATCAGCCCTGGATGAGAACCCGAAACGTCTGCTTAGTTGTGCGAACCGGCCACGTGCGCTTCCTGCGCTGGCGACCAGCCACCTCGGCGGTTCTCACGGATCCATGGTTGGCGCGAGCTAGAGGGGCGGGAATGGGGGAAGGCCCAAAGGCCGAATCTGAGGACGGCGCTGGAATAGGGAGCTACCGGCGCCCGCGTAGGGAGATCAGTCGTTAACGCGAGATGCCGTTCGGGCGTTAGCTGTTTGGGAGCTACGCGCCCTCCGCGTAGCCCGTCGCCGCCGGGCAGCTACTAGAAGGGCGGCGGGTTGGCGCGTATCTCGTCGTCCGAGAGCGCCGAGGACAGCATCGGATAGCTCGTCCACTGCGACGTGAGCAATCCGAGGTGCCCGAAGCCGGACTGATTGGTGGTGCGATCGTCGTCGCCGGTCCGGAAGTCCGCCCCCGGCGCCACGGCGATGCGGGCTTCGCCGACGTCGCTACCGATGAGCCGCGCGTCTACCACCGTGAGGATTCCATCCGACTCGGAGATCTCCGGTTGCCATACGCCGGACGACATGTGCAACGCCCGCTCAGTGGGGATGTCGAACGAGTAGCTGCCATCGCCTTCGACGGTTGGCGAGATCGGAACGTAATCGCCTGCGGTAGACAGGTCCGATGAGACCATCCAACCGGGCAATCCGCTATAGATCTCGATCCATCGTCCGGTGCTGGGCTGGTAACTATAGCATCGGATATTGCGGATGTTGAACCGCACGTCGAGATCGAGGTCGAGCTGCGATTCATCCCGCTGAACAACCAGCCACGGCGCGACGGTGTTGTTGTCGTCCGGGAGCGCCTTGTTGTCCTCGGTGCCGTGCTTGCCCCAGCTATACCGGCGGATTGATGAGTCGAGCGTAATGTCGTGGGGCAGTCGATGGTCGCCTCGCGTGGCGATGACGAGATCGATGCCGGTCCCTGGCGGCGGCTCGGGCGTGTCGGTTGCCGTCGGCGGCGGCGCGACGCTGCGGGGCGGGCTGGTCGGCCGCGGGGCGTTGTCTGGCGTGTCGGGTTGCCGCGCCGGCGTGGGAGTGGGCACGGGCGAAGGCGTTCGTGCCTGCGGGGGCGCGGTTGACGTCGCTGCCGGCCGTTGCACCTCGGCGGCCCTCACATCGGAGAGGGTGGCGCGCCGTGCGGTCGCGGCGAACGGGAGCGCCGATAGCATGATGAGCACGGACAGGGCAATGCGAAGCATCGATTGGACCTATCGTGTTGCGGGCACTGCGGCGGGATAGCCTCCTCGATTGAGGAGTTCTCACACTCAGTATACGTCTGCCTCTTAGTCAAGGTGTTGCAGTGATGTTGGCCCTGACTGCGGAGCACTGAGGGTTTATCTCGTAGTCAAGAATGATGCGCAGGAATCCGTCAAGAACCGCCCGCGATCACAGCCCGATACACGTCCAGCGTGCGCTCCGCCACGGAGCGCGTGCGAAAGCGGACGATCGCCGCCTGGCGCGCTGCCGCGCCCATCGCCTCACGCACCGCATCGTCGCGCAGGATGCGCGCGAGGGCTTCGGCCAGCGCAGCAGGATCGGCGGGAGGTGTCACGAATCCGGTGACGCCGTTCTCGATCACGTACCTCACGCCACCGACATCGGGGGCGACGGCGGGCTTCCCCGCGGCCATGGCCTGCTGCAGGAACATCGGTGATGTCTCCTCCGTCGAGGCCATGACGACGACGGCAGCACGCGCGTATTCGTCGAGAAGCGTCGCGTCGTCGATCACGCCGAGGAATCGGACCTTGTCCAGCATGCCGGCGTGGGCCGCGGCCTGTTTGACTTCGTCGGCATATCCTGGATCGAGCACGGGACCGGCGATCCTGAGCTCGATCGGCTCGCCCTGGTCGCGCAGCATGCGGGCCGCTTCGACCAGGTGGTGCTGTCCCTTGCGCGGCTGGAAGCTGCCGGCGAAGAACACGCGGCGCGGCTCGGGAGCATCGCTGACATTGAAGAAGCGCTCCTCGATCGGGTTGTCGAGCCAGTGCATGCGGGCGTTCGTCAGCGGCGCGATGGTCTTCTCGACGTACGGGTTGTTAATGATGAGGTCCGTCGCCTGGCGCATCGACTGAGCTTCAAAGCGGGCGTTAAAGCTCCCCCGTAGCCGCTTCGACATGCGCTCCCGCAGTTGCGAACGGTCGTCGAGGATGTGCGCCTCGACCGATAGCATGCCATGAACGCTAGCTACGGTGGCGATGCCGGACGTTACGGCGGCGGCGGCGTAGAAGTTCTGTCCCTGGACGTGGACAACATCCACGGCCAGGCGGCGGAGCATGCGCGCGACTGATCGACGCTCGTACCAGTACAGCGTGGGGCGGCGCAGCCTGCCCGACGAGCGCAGCGCGTGGAGCGTCATCCCGGGTCCCAGAGCGCGCGTGCCGGGCGTCGCGCCGGGGAAGGCGATCGTGATGACGTGGACCTCATGCCCGCCGACTTCGCCAAACCCTGCGACGAGCGCAGCTGTCACGGACTCGATGCCGCCAGGCGGCAAGCCCTCGAGGGGGTACGGTCCGACGAGGGCGATCCTCATCTGCCAGGCGCCCGCATCTGTACTGCGGTCAAGTTCTCGATGCGTGGGGCGATGGTCATGCGCGCGTCGGCCTCCGCCACAACTGTATCAAGAGGCCGCTGATAGACTTCCCTGATCACGCGAGCGTTTGCGGCGGCGCCCGCGGCGTCGGGAGCCGTGGCCCGACAGCGGTCAAACGCCGATAACGTACGAGTCATGTCTATGCCGCCGCAGGACCCCGTGCGCCGGGCAGCGCGCCCGCTTCGCATCGCGATGCTGGGCATTCGCGGCGTGCCGGCGAACTACGGCGGTCTCGAGACCGTGGCGGAGGAGGTGGGTGCGCGCATGGTCGATCGCGGGCATTCGGTCCGCGTCTACTGCCGCGCGCACAACTCGACCACCGATGCGAAAACCCATCGCGGCTTGCGGCGAATCACGCTGCCGTCCCTCCACGAGAAGCATCTCGACACCCCGACGCACACGGCAATCTCGTCGATGCACGCGCTGGTGCATCGATCGGACGTCGTGCACCTCTTCGGCGTGGGCAACGCGGCGTGGTTGCCGCTCCTCCGGCTCGCCGGACGCGGCACCGTGATCTCCGTCGACGGCATGGACTGGCGACGGCGGAAGTGGAGCCGCCCGGTGCGAACGCTGCTCGAGCGATCGTCACGCCTCGCGATTAGGGCTTCGTCTGCCTGCATTACGGACTCCCGCGAAGTGGCGCGGCATTACCTCGAACGGTTCGGCCGCGAGCCGCATTACATCGCTCATGGCGTCGATACTCGACCCGTGGTCACGCGGCAGGCGCTCGACCAGTACGGACTGGACGACCGTGGGTACGTGCTGTTCGTCGGTCGCGTGACGCCGGAGAAGGGCGTCCATCACCTGATCGATGCCTTCGCGCGGGTCGATGGGCAGATGCAGATCGTCGTCGTGGGCGACGCTTCGGGCGATCCCGGCTACGAGCGATTGCTCCAAGCAAGCGCGAGGCGCGACCCGCGGGTGCGGTTGCTCGGACCCGTCTATGGCGCGGCTGTCCGCGAGCTCTTCGCGCACGCCTACGTGTACGTGCAGCCGTCGGAAATCGAGGGCACGGCGCTCTCGTTGGTGGAAGCGATGGGCTACGGCAACTGTGTGCTCGTCAGCGATATCCCCGAGAACCTCGAGACCATCGGCGGGGCCGGCCTGGCCTTCGACATTGGCCGTCCCGTGTCCTCGCTGGCGGAACGTCTCGGTGAGTTGATCGCGTCGCCCGAGATGGTGGTCTGCTACCGCGAGAAGGCGCAGGCATACGCCACCGCGAACTTCTCGTGGGACCATGTTGCAGACGCGCACGAGCAGCTTTATTACGCTGCCGCCGATATCAGTCGCTGAATTCGCGCAGGGCGCGGACGGCGGCGGCGGCGAGCGCCACGTCGTCGAGCGGCGGATGGATGAGGCCGGCGCGGACATCCCGGAAACAACGCTCGAGCGGCGTGGTGTCGGACAGGCCGGCGCCTCCCGCGATGCGCAGCGCTAGGTCGGTGATGCGGACCGCGTTGTTCGTCGCCTGATATTTCACGAGCGGGACATGCGCTGCCACCGAAGTCCGCTCCATGCGGCCCTCGACCCAATCGCGCGCGGTATCGAAGATCAGGCGCCGAGAGGCGACCAGCAGCGCTTCGATCTCGCCGAGCTTGGCCCGCACGGCCGGGAGCTCGCCGATAGGCTTGCCGAGGTTCGTTGGGATGCGCGTCGCGGCGAAGCGCGCGACCCAGTCTCGCGCTGCGGCGGCGACACCCAGGTAGGTAGCGGCGAAGGGCAATCCGTGCCACGGCGCGACCTCCGGCGACGAGACGAACACCTCGCCCTGCGGGCTGATCCGGATCACATCTTCGTCGGGCACGAACACGTCATCGAACACGATGTCGTGGCTGGCGGATTCGCGCATCGAGAGCGCCTGCCACGTGGGGTCGACGCTCACGCCGCGCGACGAGGCTGCGACGAGGAACTGGCCCAGGTGCTCGGGCATGTCGGTCGCGCGAACGGTGGCGCTGACCGCGAAGTGGGTGAGCAAGGTGCTCGCGGTCGACCAACCCTTGCGCCCCGAGATGCGCCAGCCACGGTCCGTGCGAGTGGCGGTCGTAGCCGGGAGTCCGCCGCGGGCGGGGCTGCCCATCTCGGCTTCCGCCTGGCAGTTGTTGATCAGCCAGCCGCGCTCCACGCTCTCACGCAGGAACGCTTTGAGCCGCGTTTCGGGCCACAGGCCGGAGACCTGAGAGGCGCCGAGGTACTGGAGGTGCATATTCGCAGCCAGCCCCGCCGATCCGAGCGCCGCCGCCACCTTCTCCTGGGCGATGCAGACGTCGAGCACGCTGGCGCCGAAGCCGCCGAGACGCTTCGGCACCACGAGCGAGAGGTATCCGGTCCGGCGCAGATCGTCGACGCAGCCCGAGAGCAGGGCGTCGCCACTCACTTCGCCCGCGTCGGCACGCGCGGCGATGAGGCGGGCGGCCTCGCCGGCGACGGCGAGGATCTGAGGATCCGCGAGGAAGTCGAATTCGCTCACGTCAGGCCCGCCCTGCTATCCGCGGTTGAACACCGGCTGCCGCTTCTCCATGAACGCCTTCACGGCCTCGCGATGGTCGGGTTCCGTCTGCCGCTCGCGAATCGAATAGCACTCGAGCGTGACGACCCGCCGGAGATCCTGCTCGACGGCGTTCTGGTGGATCATGCGCTTCGCCGCCCAGATCGCCTCGCGCGGGTTCGCTGCGATCTCCTCGGCGAGCTTCATCGCCTCCGGCATGAGCTGGTCGGGCTCGACGAGCCGGTCGACGAGATTCCGATGCAGCGCCTCTTCGGCATCGATGATGCGGCCCGTGAGCGTCATGAAGAGGGCGTTGGCGATGCCTGCCACTGCGGGGAGGTAACGCGTACTGCCGCATTCTGGCGTCAGTCCGACCTTGACGAAGCGCGCCGAGAAGCGAGCCGCCGTCGAAGCGATGCGGATGTCGCACGAGAGGGTCATCGTGAGGCCGACGCCCACGCTCACGCCGTTGACGGCGCAGATCGTCGGCTTGGCGCGCTGAAGCGTGATCGGAACCTCCGGGCTGCCGCCTTCGTAGATCATCTTGGAGCGGGGACCGGCTGCCGCGCCCTCGTCGATGCGCCGGTCCCAGCCGCCGATGTCGGCGCCGGCGCAGAATCCCCGGCCGGCGCCGGTGATGACGATGCAGCCGACCTGTGGGTCCAATGATGCCGTGTTGATGGCATCGATGAACTCGAGCTCCATGGTGCCCGTCCAGGCGTTGAGCCGCTCCGGCCGGTTCAGCGTGATCAGTGCCACAGGGCCGCGGTTCTCGTAGAGTATGTGCTCGTAGGTTGCCATGTTCTCGCTCCCGCTGCGTTTATGAAGTCAGAGTTGTTGCGATTCTCAGGTTAGATGATGGCCGCGCCTCAGGATACGGAGGCGGCTCGGGTTAACGGTTCAGGGGTGGAATAAAGGGCGCCATGTTCAGAAAGAAATGCAAGCACGCGCGGGAGGACGGCCTGCCCCTGGTGAGCCGGACTGGGCTGTGCGAGGAGTGTGGCGCCCGGGTGCGCAGGGACGTGGTGGCGCTGCTTCACTCGGTGTACGACGCGCGGAAGGCACGGGCGCTCGCGAGCCCGCCACCGAGCGGTGCGTGCAAGTGTCCGCCGCTGAAGGTGCGCGTCGGAAGCACGCGTGTCGCGATCCCGGTGCCCAAGCAGTCGCCGCTGCACCAGCTCGGCTGCCCGGACTGGTACGTCAGCCGCACCATGGGCGGGTCCATCGAGGAAGACTAGCCGGCGGGGCATTCGTCTCACGCGAGGGCATGCGTATAATCGAGCATGCCCGCGAAGCCCAAGTCGGACCCGCAGCGGCTGATCCTGATCGACGGCCATAGCCTGATCTACCGCTCGTTCTTCGCGTTCCAGGGAAGCCGGAACCAGGGGGCGGTGGAGTTCACGATTCGCCGCACCGGCGAGGTCGTGACCGCCGTCTACGGATTCACGAGTACGTTTCTCAGTATCCTTGACCAGCTGAAGCCGACGCTTGCGGCGATCTGCCTGGACGCGCCGGGCGGGACGTTCCGGCACGAGAAGGACGCGACCTACAAGGCGACGCGTTCGGCGATGCCCGACGACTTGCGCCGCCAGATCGTTCGCATTCGCGAGGTGATCGACGCCTTCAGCATGCCCACGTTCGAGGAGCCCGGCTTCGAGGCTGACGACCTTATCGGCACACTGGCCCGTCAGGCGAAGAGCCAGGGCGTCCCGGTGACGATCGTCACGCTCGACACCGACCTCCTCCAGCTCGTAGAAGACGGCGTCGACGTGTACCTCTACCGGCCGTACATGAAGGGCGCGCCGGCCGTGCACTACGACGTCGCGGCGGTGGTCGAGCGATATGCCCTGCAGCCGGAGCAGATCGCCGACTTCAAGGGCCTGAAGGGTGACACGTCGGACAACATCCCGGGGGTCCCCGGGATCGGGGACAAGACGGCGACGAAGCTTCTGCAAGAGTTCACGTCGGTGGACGGCATCTACGATCGGCTCGACGACGTGACGCCCGAGAAGCTCCGCGAGAACCTGCGGGCGCACGAGGCAGAGGCGCGACAAAGCAAAGACCTGGCCACTATCGAACGCGACGTCCCCGCGACGCTCGACGTGGCGGCCTGCCGCCTGCGCAACTTCGACCGGGAGCGGATCGAGAAGCTGTTCGTGGAGTTCGAGTTCCGATCGCTCATCCAGCGGCTGCCGGAGTCGCTCGGCGCGGACGCCGCGCCTGCTCCGAAGGCTGCTTCGGCTGCGAGTGCGCCGGCCGCGGAGTACCGGACGATTACCACGAAGAAGGACCTCGCCGCACTTGTGAAGGATGCGAAGGCCGCTGGCCGCATCGGCCTTCACGTGGAGAACAGCGACTCGAACGGCATGCGCGGCGTCCCGATCGGCATCGCCGTCGCGACCGGACCCGGGCAGGCGGCGTACGTGCCGGTGGGGCATAACCCAGGGCTTGGCGACGCCGAGCAGCTCGCGCTGGACGTTGTGCTGGAGGCGCTGCGGCCGGTGCTCGAGAGCCCGACGCTGCAGAAGGTTACGCATAACGGGCATTTCGACTTCCTCGTGCTGGCCAACGCCGGCGTAACGACGCGGGGCATGCGCTTCGATACGTTGATCGGGTCCTATCTGCTGGGCGACTCGAATATCGCAATCCAGAGCCTGGCGATCGAGCGCCTCGACATGCGCATCCCTGCGGCGACCGAACTGACCGGCAAGGCCGGAAAGAACCAGCTGGCGATGGCGGCGGTCGGAATCGAGGCGGTGCGCGACTATTGCTGCGCCCAGGCCGATGCGCAGCTCCGCGTCGCCGACGTGCTGGCGGGCGAGCTGAAGTCGCGCAACCTCTGGCCGCTGTTCGACGACGTCGAGATGCCGCTGATGTGCGTCCTCGCACGGATGGAGCTCGAGGGCGTGGCGGTCGATGCGAAGCCGCTCACGGCGATGTCGCGTGAAATGCAGGACGAGCTGACGCAGATCGAACGCGAGATCTACGCGGTCGTCGGGCACGAATTCAACATCGGGTCGCCGCAGCAGCTCTCGCAGATCCTGTTCGATGAGCTTGGACTGCCGAAGACGCGGCGCACGAAGCTCGGCTACACCACCGACGCCATGGCCATGGATGGCCTGCGCGGCGCGCATCCGGTCGTCGACCTGATCATGCGGTACCGGGGCGTGTCGAAGCTCAAGTCGACGTACGTTGACGCATTGCCCGCGCTGATCCATCCGCGGACCAAGCGCATCCACACGACGTTCAACCAGGCGACGGCCGCGACGGGACGGCTTTCGTCGAACGAGCCGAATCTGCAGAACATCCCGGTGCGAACCGGCTACGGCAACCGCATCCGCACGGCGTTCATCGCGCGCGACATCGGCAAGGAGCCGATGCTGCTCGCGGCCGACTACTCGCAGATCGAGCTTCGGATCATGGCGCACCTGAGCCAGGATCCCGCGCTGATCGAGGCGTTCCGTAACGACGAGGACGTGCACGCGGCGACGGCCGCCAACGTGTTCGGCGTGCCGTTCGACGAAGTCACGTCAGAGCAGCGGCGCCGCGCCAAGGTGTTCAACTTCGGCGTGCTCTACGGGCTCAGCGAATACGGACTCTCGACGAAGGAACGGATTCCGCGCGAAGAGGCGGCGACGTTTATCCAGCGCTACTTCGAGAAGTACGAGAAGATCGGCACGTGGCGGGACGGCGCGATCGAAAGCTGCCGGACGCTGGGCTACGCGGAGACGCTCATGGGACGGCGGCGCTACCTGCCCGAGATCAAGTCCCCGAACTACCAGATCCGCGCCTCGGGCGAGCGCATGGCGATCAACATGCCCGTGCAAGGCACCGCGAGCGACATCATCAAAGTGGCGATGAACCGCATCGACGAGGAGATCGCCGAACGCAAGCTCACCTCGCGGATGATCCTGCAAGTGCACGACGAACTGATCTTCGAGGGGCCGCGGTCGGAGATCGACGTAATCCGCGAAATGTGCCTGCGCGTGATGCCGAAGTCGCTCGACCTTGTGGTGCCGCTAAACGTTGACATCAAGACCGGCAAGAACTGGGGCGAGCTAGAGGTCGCGCGCGGGCCGCTGCTGAGCGAGGAAGAAGCGGAGCTGGCCTTCGCCGAATCGGGCGGCTAACGCCTCGGATGCGGTTACTGCGCCGCGATCGCGGGAACCGCGTCGGCGCCGAGCAGATCGATCGCCAGGTCACGCAGGCCCTCGCTGAGGCCTATGCGCGGCTGCCAGTCGAGCGCGGCCTTGATGCGGGTGATGTCGGCCTGGAGGCAGTGCCGGTCGACCCTGCGCATTCGCGCCGGATCCTGCTCGACGACGATCTCGCGGCCGAGGATGCGCTCCAGTTCGGCCACGACGTCCGCGACCGAATAGACGATGCCCGTGCCGATGTTGAAGACTTCGTACGGCGGCAGCTCCGCGTCGGCGCAGAGCTTGAGCGCGCGCGCGATGTCGGTGACGTGGATGAGGTCGCGCACCGGGGTGATGTTCCCCAAGCGGAGCTTTCCCGTGTCGCGGAGCTGGCGGAAGATCTCCGGAATCACGTGCGGGTTCGTCTCGCCGCGCCCGTAGACGTTGAAGAAGCGGGTCGCGACACAGGAGATCCCGGACGTCTTGTGGAACATCTCGAGCTGGAGTTCCCCCATGACTTTCGTCATACCGTAGAACTCCTGCGCGTCGCGCGGGTCGGTTTCGCGGTGCGGCAGGTCGCTGACGCCGTACACGGCGGCGGTCGAGGCCATGATTATGCGCTCGATGCCGGCGTGGCGGCAGGCTTCAAACAGGATCTGCATGCCGAGGACGTGGACCTGCGTCGCTTCCACGGGGTGCTCGTCGCAATACGGGATGTAGGCGAACGCGGCCAGGTTATAGACGACGCGCGGGCGGTGCTGCTCGATGGTGCGCACGACGTGGGGCTGATCGCGAAGATCGCCCTCGATCTGGGTGAGTCCGGGACGGGCGGGCAGCACCGTGCCGGTCGAGAGATCGTCGTAGACGATGACGGATTCACCGGCCGCCAGCAGCTCGTCGATGAGGGCTTTGCCGATGAAGCCGGCGCCGCCGACGATGAGGATGGGTCGGTTGCCGGCCGAAGAGGTCGCCATTCATTGCTCCGTTCGCGCGATGGATCAGAGGGCCGTGCCAGGCTCTCGCACTATAGATGAGAACCCGCAGCAGTCGCAGGTGTAACAGGCGTTGCGCAGCCGCCATCGATGCTGTGAACTTGACAGATGCCGGAACTTCCCGAAGTCGAAACCGTGCGCCGCGACCTGGAGGCGCGGATCATCGGGCGCCGCATTACGGCGTGCCGTGTGTCACCCGATGCGCCGCGGCTCGTGCAGCTACTGACGCCGGACGAGTTCTGCCGTCAGCTCGCGGGACGGACGGTGGCCGGACTGCGCCGCCGCGGCAAGTACTTGATCATCGAACTCGACGATGGGCGTGCCTGGGTGGTCCACCGGCGGATGTCCGGCAACATCCTGTATCGCCAGCCGTCCGATCCACCCGACGACTACACGCGCGCAGTGTTCGAGCTCGACGACGGACACGAGCTGCGGTGGACGGACCTGCGCAAGTTCGGGACGATGTGGCTCGTCGACGATCACGCCGAGGTGATCGAGTCACTCGGGCCGGAGCCACTTGAGGCCGACTTTACACCCGAGGTATTACGGGCGCGTGCGGGGCGGCGGAGTGCGCCGATTAAGTCCGTCATTCTCGATCAGACAGTGCTTGCGGGCATGGGCAACCTGTACACGGACGAGGCCCTGCACTTCGCGAAGATCCATCCGCTGCGCGCCGCCAACAAGCTCAAGCCAGACGACTGGCGGCGCCTCCACGAGGGGATCCTCTGGGCGCTTCGGATGGGCATCGATGGGCGCGGCAGCAGCCTGGGCTCGACGCTCCGCGACCACATCAACGTCGACGGCGCGCCCGGCCAGAACCAGGAGACGGTGCGCGCCTATGGGCGCGAGGCGCAGCCCTGCTATACCTGCGGGACCGCATTGCGCCGCATCAAGGTGGCCGGAAGGAGCAGCGTCTTCTGTCCGACGTGCCAGCCGCCTCCGCGCGGCGCTCGGCGCGGGACTGCGCGCAAGCCTGCTCGGGGAGCGCGACTTCATGCGCGACGCGCCGTCGACGCCTGAGCCGCTGCCTTGACTTCATACGCGCCACGCGCGACGCTGCTCGCGATGCCATCCGAGACGTCGCTGGAAGCCACCTGCCGCGATTGCGGGCGCCCGCTGTCGTTTCACGCGGGCGAGACGCAGCCGGCGCGCTGCGCCGAGTGCTTCGACGGCTTCATGCGCGCCCGCGACATCGAATTCCTCACGAGCTACGCCGAACTGGGTGTCACCAGCCGCCGGATCGTCGCCGAGACGTGCCTGCGCGCGCTGGTGACCGAGTCGCCGCCGGTGCGCAAGGTGCTCGCCATGAACATTATGGAGCAGTACGTGCAGGCGGCCGGCGATCTAGTCGGGCTTGTGCGCGCGCTGCGCGAGCGCAGCAACCAGCCGATTATGCGCGCCTTCCTCGGGTTCAAGCTCGACCGCGCGTCCGCGCTTGCGTTCTTCCAGGAGCTGGCGAGCAAGCCGCCTTCCGATCTGCTCGCCTCGCTGGGGCTGCCGATGCCGGATGAGATCGGCCGGAGCTTTCGGTCGCTGTCGAAAGGGGATGCGCGCGACCTGAAGAAGGCGATGGTGCAGATGCTCGGCGACCTGCGCCGTACCGGCGAGATGGGAGAGGGCGTCGCGCTGGCGCTGGCGCAGGCGTCCACGGAGGCGCGAAGCGGCGCCGCAATCACGAAGCAATCGGTCTGGCTCGATGACGTTGGGTTGAAGCCGAACCAGGTCGCCTCGATCGGCATCGACGAACAACGCCGTACGATCAACATCACCGCGATTTCGGTGGACGAGAAGCGGCTCCAGAACATCGTCAGCGTGATCGGCGCGATGACGCACATCTCCGGCACGCTGATCTACGCCACGCTCACGGCTCACCAGGAGAGCGAGAGGTCGCGCCGGATCACGCGGTCGACGTGAGCGGAGCCGGCTCGATCACCGACGTTCCCGGGATACGCGTGGGGCACTGGTCCGACCGCCGGGCGATCACCGGCTGCACCGTCGTGCTGCCCGACGGGCCCGCAGTGGCGGGCGTAGACGTGCGGGGCGGCGCTCCCGGCACGCGCGAGACGGAGCTGCTGCGCCCGGGATCGCTCGTGCAGGCGATACACGCGGTGGTGCTGGCAGGCGGAAGCGCGTTCGGCCTCGAGTCCGCGAGCGGCGTCATGCGATACCTGGCGGAGCGCGGCCGGGGCTTCCCGTTCGGGCGCGGCGTCGTGCCGATCGTGCCTGCAGCCATCCTGTTCGATCTCGGGATCGGCCGTCACGACCGCTGGCCCACGGCGGACGCTGGATTCCGCGCGGCTGCCGCGGCGAGACGCGTGACGCCCGAGGGGAACGTCGGCGCGGGATTGGGCGCCACCGTCGGCAAAGCGCGCGGTCCGGAGCACGCCATGAAGGGCGGGATCGGCACGGCGAGCGTGACCTCGGTGCATGGGCTGACTGCGGGCGCCATCGCGGCCGTGAACGCGGCGGGCGACATCGTCGATCCCACGAGCGGGCGCATCGTGGCTGGCACGCTCGCCGACGATGGCAGCTTTGCGGACGCGGTCCAAGTGCTGCGCGAAGGCCGCATTTGGCAGCCGGAGGCGGCATCACAGAACACCGTCCTGGTCGTTGTGGCCACGAACGCGGAGCTCACGAAGGAGCAGGCGAACCGGCTCGCGACCGTTTGCCACGACGGGCTGGCGCGCGCTGTCCGCCCGGCGCACACGCCGAGCGACGGGGACGTGATCTTCACCCTCTCGACCGGCGAGCGTGTGCTCGAGGGGCCGGATTACCGCATTCTGGAAGCGCTGGCGACACGCGCCGTCGAGCGCGCCATCGTCCGCGGTGTCACGGAGGCGGCGTCGCTGGGCGGCTATCCGGCGATGCGCGACCTGCGCTCGAATCTACGCCGCTGATCACAGGCGTTAGCCGCGGGCTCAGGGGCAGGCAGACGGCTGGGCGAATGCCCAGTCGAAGAGGCGCTCGCTGTCGGTATAACGGTCCTGGCTGCGCATCAGCGAGACGATGATGCGCCGCCCGTTGCGCGTTGCCGATGCGACGATCGTCTGCTGCGCCTGCTCGGTGTAGCCGATCTTGATGCCGTCGGCGCCTTCGTACTTGCTGAGCAGCTCGTTGCCGTTCCAGACGGGCGGCCCATCCCACCGCGGTTGCCACGACACCGTCGAGACGATCTCGCGCACCGTGGAGTTCTGCATGTCATAGCGCGCCAGCATCGCCATGTCGTAGGCGCTCGAATACAGGTCCTTGTCGAAGAGGCCGTGGGGGTTTGTGAAGTGCGAGTCGTTGAGCGCCAGCGATTTCGCCTTCTCGTTCATCAGGTCGGCGAACTTGTCCGTCGTGCCGCTGATGCCCTCTGCGATCGCGATGGCCGCATCGTTGCCGGACGGGAGGAGCAGCCCGTACAACAGGTCGAGCAGCGAGAGCTCCATCCCGGGCCGAAGGCCCATGATCGTGGAGCCCGTGTCGTCGTACAGCTTCTGGCTATCGACGTTCGTCTTGATCATGATGCCGGTGTCGGCCTGGTCTGTGGCTACGGCGGCCGTCATGAGCTTCGTCAGGCTGGCCGGCGGGAGCCGCATGTGCTCGTCGCGGCCGTAGAGCTGCGCGCCGCAGGAGTTCTCGATGATCGAGATGGAGCGAGCAGTGATGTACGGGAATCCCGCGGGCTCGGTGGGCGTTGGCGCGGGTGTAGGGGAGGGAGCGTCGGGAGGAGCCGCTTCCGCGGCGGAGGAGCATGCGCCGGGGCAGGCCCGAGGCGCGAGCCGTCCGTCGTAGATGGCGCCGGACACCCAGCCGGCCGATAGCGCAAGCACTACCAGCGCGAGCCCGACGATGACCGCACCCACCCCGCCAAGGGTCGCGCGGTTCGTTTCTCCCATTGGGGGCGAGTATACCCGGGCCGATCAGGTCTGACTACCCCTCTCGATCACAATCATGATCAGATCTTTCTATTCGCCAACAGCGCCGCGATCGATGCGGCCATGCTGGGGCGCCCGGACTGCGGTGGCAAACCATTGACGATGCGTTGACAGCTTCGCACAGAGCGATCTATGTTGCTATCGCCATCGACCCGCTGCGCGGGCGGTGAGCGCACCGGCGTAAGGTGACTGACCCGGCTGCTTGGATCCGGAACGGACCGAGACGGCACAGTACGAGACACTCGCGTCTCCGCGTGCCCCTTCGGCGAGATCCGAAGGGGTTTTCTTGTGCCCGCCGCGGGCATGGAGGCGAAGAGATGCGGACGGTCCTGAAGAGCAAGATCCATCGCGCCCGCGTCACGCAGGCCGACCTGCACTACGAGGGCAGCATCACCATCGACGCTGAGTTGATGGACGCCGCCGACATTCTGCCGTTCGAGCAGGTGCAGGTGCTGGACGTCGATAACGGCGCGCGGCTGACGACGTACGCCATCGAGGGCGCTCGCAACAGCGGCCAGATCTGCATCAACGGCGCGGCCGCGCGGTTGGTAAGCCCTGGCGACACCGTCATCATCCTCACCTACAAGTCGGCGACGGATGAGGAGGCGCGCTCGCTGGCGCCCGCGCTGATCTACGTCGACGAGTTCAACCACATCGCCCGCATCGGCAATCACATCGAGCCCGCGCCGGTGGCGTGAGGGTTACGGGCGGGCGCGCCCGGGAGGCTGGTCATGAGCCGCATCACTGTCGCTGACGTGCGCGAAATGAAGAAGCGCGGGCAGAAGATCGTCATGATGACTGCGTACGACTATCCGTCGGCGCGGCTGGTCGACGAGGCCGGCACCGACATGATCTTGGTGGGCGACACGCTGGGCATGGTCGTGCTGGGGTACGACTCAACTCTGCCCGTGACGATGGAGGACATGATCCATCACACGAAGGCGGCGGTCCGCGGCTCGCAGCACGCGATGGTCGTGGGTGATATGCCTTTTATGAGCTACCAGACCGGCTGGCAGGACGCGATGCGCAACGCGGCGCGATTCCTGCAGGAGACCGGCTGCGGGGCGGTGAAGCTCGAAGGCGGCGTGCGCTCCGCCGAGATCGTGAAGCGCCTCGTGGAGGCCGGTATCCCCGTCGTTGGTCACATCGGGCTGACGCCGCAGTCCGTAAACCAGGTCGGCGGCTGGAAGGTGCAGGGCAAGACGCCGGCGGCCGCCGTGCAGTTGATGCACGACGCTCAGGCGCTGGAGCAGGCGGGCGCGTTCGCGATCGTGCTAGAGCTGGTGCCGGCGCCGCTCGCCGAACTGCTGACGGCGCGTCTCAGCGTCCCGACGATCGGGATCGGCGCGGGCGTCCACTGCGACGGCCAGGTGCAGGTGTTCCACGACCTGCTCGGTCTCTACGACCAGTTCGTGCCGAAGCACGCCGGACGCTACGCCGACGCCGGCGTGCTCATCCGCGACGCGGTCGCGCGGTACGCGGCCGACGTCCGTGCGGGCGCCTTCCCCACGGCGAAGCAGAGCTTCAAGATGGATCCCGCAGCGCTCGCCGAATTGCAGCCGGCAGGCACGAGCGCAATCCAGCGGCGTCATGCGCTCGGCCTGGATGCCTGATGCGCGTTGCGCGCGACATCGCCGCCTTTCGGCAGCGGCGGTCGGAAATCACAGGGACGCTGGGCCTCGTGCCGACCATGGGCTACCTGCACGAGGGGCACCTCTCGCTCGTCCGCGGCAGCAAGGCGGAGAATTCGCACACGGCCGCCACGATCTTCGTGAACCCGACGCAGTTTGGCCCGAACGAAGACTTGGCGCGCTATCCGCGAGATGAAGCGCGCGATCTGGCGCTTCTCGAGGCCGAGGGCGTCGACGCGGTGTTCATCCCGCCGGTCGACGAGATGTATCCCGATGGCTTCTGTACCTACGTTGCCGTCGAAGGGCTGACGGATCGGCTCGAGGGACGGAGCCGGCCCACGCATTTTCGGGGTGTGACGACGGTCGTCCTCAAGCTCCTGAACATCGCGCAGCCGGACCGCGCCTACTTCGGGCGCAAAGACGCGCAGCAGCTCGCCGTCGTCCGGCGCATGATATGCGACCTGAACCTCCCCGTGGAGATCGTCGGCATGCCGATCGTCCGCGAGCCTGACGGCCTGGCGATGAGCAGCCGGAACGTGAACCTCGATCCCGATCAACGGCGCGCCGCACTCGTGCTGTCGAAGGCGCTGCGGCTCGCGGAGTCGCTCTATGCGTCGGAGCAACGCGACGCGCAGGAGATCCGGGCTTCGCTGGAGTCGCTTATCTCGGCCGAGGAGTTGGCCGCGCTCGACTACGTCAGTGTGGCCGATGCCGCCTCGCTCGATGAGTTGCGGACGATCAAGGGGCCGGCGCTCGTCTCGCTGGCCGTGCGTTTTGGGGATACGCGGCTGATCGACAACGTCACGCTGGGGGTGTAGGTGCCTCGCGGCCTCCGCGTGCACGGCCGATGGTACAATGCGGCCCGAACGATCCGACCCTGAGCAAACGACCCCGGGAGCAGTCAGACCATGTCCGGCCACTCAAAATGGTCCACGATCAAGCGGCAGAAGGGCGTCGCCGACGCCCAGCGCGGCCAGATGTTCACCAAGCTGTCGAAGGAGATCATTATCGCCGCCAAGGCCGGCGGCGGCGACCCATCGGGCAACACGCGGCTGCGGCTGGCGATCCAGAAGGCGAAAGAGAACAACATGCCCGCGGACAACATCCAGCGGGCCATCCAGCGCGCCGTGGGCGGTGGCGAGGGCGCGGACCTGGCGGAGATCACGTACGAGGGGTACGGACCCAACGGCACCGCCGTGCTCGTCGAGGTGGCGACAGACAACCGCAACCGCACTGTGGCCGAGGTGCGCAACGTCTTCGCGCGCTCCGGCGGCAATCTCGGGGAGTCGGGCTCGGTCTCGTGGAACTTCGACAGCCGCGGCGTGATCACCGTGACGCCAAACGGCAAGGACGCCAATGACGTTGCGCTGTACGCCATCGACGCGGGCGCGGACGACGTGCAGATCGGCGATGAGACGATCGACATCTATACGTCGCCGGCGGACCTCGAGAAGGTCAAGAAGGCGCTCGAGGATAACGGCGTCAAGGTCGAGTCGGCGGAGTCGTCGCTCGTGCCGAAGACGACGGTGGCGCTCGACGAGAAGAGTGCCGTGTCCATGCTAAGGCTCGTTGAGAAGCTCGAGGCGCTGGACGACGTGCAAAAGGTGTACTTCAACGCCGACATCAGCGACGAGGTGTTCGCCTCGTACGCCGGCTAGCGATGCCCGACCTCGCCCCTGCGATCATTCTTGGCATCGACCCCGGCACGCGCGCAACCGGGTGGGGCGTTGTGCGCATTGACGGAGCCGAGCCGGCCGGCGTCGAGTGGGGCGTCATCGCCCCGGCCGCGCGCCTGCCGCTCGAGGAACGCCTGGCGGCCATCTACACCGAGCTTGGCGCCATCGTGGCGCGACTCCGCCCGGATGCCGTGGCCATCGAGGAGCCGTTCGTCGGCGCGAACGTTCGCTCGGCCATGGCGGTCGGTGAGGCGCGGACCGTGGCGATGCTGGCGGCGACCCTGTCGAGAGTCCCGGTTCACCACTACGCGCCCGCCAGCGTGAAGCGAATGGTGGCCGGGTACGGGCAGGGCGAGAAGGCGCAGGTGCGGGAGATGCTGCGCCTGCAGCTGGGCATGGCGACGATGCCGGACGACCTGAACGCCAGCGACGCCTTGGCCGTGGCCCTCTGCCACGCCATGCACCATCGGGCCGGCACGCTCGTCGCCGAGGCTGATGCAGGTGGAGCCCGGCGAGCCCGCCGCCGCGCCGTCTAAGCGCTTTCGCCCTCGAATCTTCTCCAAATCTGCTCCTTGACGCGGGTAACGCCCTGGCGACTTCGGGCGTTCTACCTCGTGAACGGCCGACGTGAAGGCCAGGAGGAACCCCGCAGGACATGGCCCATCACCCCACCACCTACTCGACACGCTCACTCTCGCTCCTGATGTTCGCAGCCTTCGCCGGCGCGGCGATCTGGCTCTTCGCGCCGCACAGCTTCGGCGGTAGCGGCGGCGGTGATGCCAGCGCGTCGCTCCCGTCGTCTCTGAAGGTAGACGGCACGGTCCAGGTACAGACCCAGGGCGATGTCGTCACCCATCTCGTTGTGCCGCTGGCCCTGCGGGGCACCGAGGGCATCCGCCTCGACGCCAGCGCCCGCCTCACGGCTGTGACGGCAATGAGCGACACCGCCTCTGCTGCCGTGCCGACGATGCACAGCGTCTCGTGGCTGGACGGCAACGGCGACGACGTCCTGGATGCCGGCGAGCACGCCCTCCTGACGGTCGACCTGCCGGCGACGTCGTCAGTCCACCCGGGCAACCCGCTGGAGCTGGTGCTCCGAACGAGCGACGGTTCGACCCTGACGATAGAGGACGTGCTGACGCAGTAAAGCGCGTTCGGTTCAAGCGCAAAGAACCAGGGCGGTCGGCCGAGCGCCCTGGTTCTTCGTTCTTGCTTGCGGGCGCGGTTAGGCGCGCCCGATATGGCGCAGATACATCAGCAAGGCGGCTATGCTCTTCGCGTCGCAGATTTCACCCGAATCAACGAAGGCGAGCGCCTCGTCCAGCGTCGCGCGCTCCAACAGCAGCGTTTCGTCCTCGTCGGGCGCCAGCGGATCTTCGGCGAGGTCCTCTGCTACGTACATGTGCTGGTACTCGTTCGAGTAGCCGGGCGCGAGGAAGAGGCCACCGATGCGGGTGAGCCTGCCGCGAAAGCCCGTCTCCTCGCGGAGTTCGCGGAGCGCGGCCGCGTCGGGCGAGCCGTCGCGTTGGTCGACATTGCCGGCAGGCAGCTCCAGCAGCCAGCGGCCGGCCGGATGGCGGTACTGGCGGACGAGCAGCAGGCTCCCATCGGGTGCCACGGGCACGAGGACGACGGCGACGCCGTATTCGACGACGAGACGGTCGTACGTCGCGCCGCTCTGCTCGCGCAGCGAATCAACGCGGACGTCGAGCACGCTGCTCGTATATTCGCGCCGCGTGGAGACCACGGAAGGCAGCGGCAGCGCGTCGTCTGGCGCCATTACGACTGCGGAGCCCGCGCGAGGGACCGTACCATCGCAATCTCGTTGCAGCCGGGGAACTTCGGGCAGCGGTAGCATTCGCCCCAGACCTTGCGGGGCAGCGTCATCACGTCCGCTTGCTCGAATCCCAGGCGCTCGAAGAAGCCGGGCCGGTAGGTCAGCGCGAACGCGGTGCCCAGGCCAATCTCCCGCGCCTCGTCGAGGCAGGCTTCCACAATCTGGGCGCCCAGCCGCTTGCCCTGCAGGTCTTCGCGGACGGCGAGCGACTTGATCTCGGCCAGGTCCTCCCAGAGGATGTGCAGCCCGCCACAGGCGACGGCAACGCCGGAGTCATCGCGCACGACGTAGAAGTCGCGCAGGTTCTCGTATACCTCCGCCATCGTACGAGGCAGCATCTCGCCCTTGCGGGCGAAGGTGTTCACCAGGTCGTGGATCGCCTGCGCGTCGGAGATGGAGGCCCGCACCACGGGGGAGGTCGAGACGGTCATGCTGTACTCGATCGAAAAAACACGGGCCCTAGCCCGTGTCGAGCAGAATTGTAGCAGATTCGCGCCGCGGCTACTCGCTCAACCAGTTGAGCCGACGTCCGACGCGCACGTAGAAGTCCCCAGGCGGCCCCAGTCGGAGGAATCGCGCGGTGTGGCCGCTCGTCTGCACGCGCACGATGTCGCCGCCCGCCAGGTCCATATCGGGCTGGCCGTCGACGCTGAGAATCGCCGCCTGGCGTGGCGCGATCTCGATCTCGACGCGGCTCCCTTCGGGCAGGACGATGCTGTTCGCCGGCGCCAGGTGCGGCGCGACCGGTGTCACGACGATCTCGCGCGACTCGGGGTGCATGATCGGCCCGCCGACGCTCAGCGAGTACGCCGTGCTTCCCGTCGCCGTCGCGGCGATGACGCCGTCGGCGCGGTAGCTGCCGATCGTCGTGTGGTCCGTGCGCACGACGAACTGCACCGTGCGGCCGATGGCGGCCCGCCCGACGACGACGTCGTTGAGGGCGTGGAAGTGCTCGCGCATCTCCTCGCCGGAGCGAATCGTCTCGGTCTCGATCATGGTGCGGTGTTCGATGCGGCCGCCGCCATCGAGGATCTCGTCCGCCCGCTCGAAGAACTGCGGCGGCGTGACCTCTGTCAGGAAGCCGATGCGGCCGAGGTTGATGCCCAGGAGCGTGACGTCGTGCGGGATGACCGCGCGAGCGGCGCGCAGCACGGTGCCGTCGCCGCCACAGCAGATGATCAGGTCGGTGCCCTCGACGTGCTGCTCGCGGGCACCGTCGTCCCAGGCCGACGCGACCCACAGGTCGGGTACGCGCGCCGCGAGCCGCTGGCGCACCTCCTCGGCGATGCTCAGCGCGGCCTGCGACTTCGGGTGGTAGGTGATGCCGATCTTCTTCATGTTGCCGCCGAAACGATAGCAGAGGCGGCGTTGGCCGGGCGAACGCCTACGGCGACTCGCCAACCCGTTCGGTGATCTCGACGTAGTGCTCCCAGGCGTGCTCGAGCATCCGGCGCACCGCGGAACGCGCCGACCACGGCGTCTGACCGCGCATGATGACGCTGCTGCGCTCCTCCTTCGACATCGACGCGATCCGGGCGTTTTCCAGCTCGAAGAGCTGATCGAGTGCGTCGTGGGGGTCGAGCGCTCCTTGGTCGACGAGCCGCTGGATGCGCGATGCGCCGGGCACCTGGCGGAGGTAGTTTCCCTCGCCGCAGACGTGTGAAAGGATCCGCCGGATCGGCCGGCCAGTAGCCGGCTTGCGGTCGAGCTGTGCGGGCTTGAGTTTTGCTGTGCGCGCGCGGAGAGCGGCGTGAATCGCGCCGAGCCGCTTCATCAGCAGCGCAGCCTCGCGGTCGGTGAGCGACTGCTCGTCGGTCGGGAGAAAGCCCACACCCATGCCGGGCCACTGGTTCGTGGTGACGTGCTCCGCCACGCGGACGCGGAAGCCGCCGTCTGGATCGACGTTCTCGCCGTGGCGCTGCAGGAAGCGCAGGTAGGCGCGGATCGTGTCGGGGGCGCGGGCGATGGCCTCGTCCGACGTGTCGCCGCGGAGCGTACAGCCGAGAAGCGCCGGCACCTGCACCATCGTCTTCTTCATCTTCGGACCGGAGTCGAGGTAGAGGTCGTACATCTTCATCTTGTGGTCTCCGGTGTTTCGAGGAGCAGGAAGAACTCGCGGTTGCCCGCTGGTCCGAGCAGCGGGGACGTGGCGACGCCGCGCACGCGCAGGCCGGCGTTCACGCACCACCAGGCGACGCGGCCGATGACCGACGCATGCACCAGCGGATCGCGCACGACGCCGCCGCGCTTCACCTCGTCGCGCGCCGCTTCGAACTGGGGCTTCACCAGCGCGACGATGCGCGCGCGCGGCGCGAGCAGGGCGACGACGGCGGGCAGCACTTTCGTGAGCGAGATGAACGACGCATCGATCGTCGCCAGCGCGGGGTGCTCGGGCAGCGACGCGAGGTCGCGGATATTCGTGCGCTCCAAGACGACGACGCGAGGATCGTCGCGGAGGCGTGCATCGAGCTGGCCGTAGCCGACGTCGACGGCGTACACGCGCGCAGCGCCGCGCTGGAGCAGGCAGTCGGTAAAGCCGCCGGTCGAAGCGCCCACGTCCATCACGACGAGGCCGGTGACGTCGACATCGAAGTGCGCCAGCGCATGGTCCAGCTTCTCGCCACCGCGGCTGACGAATCGTGCGGGCGCGGCGATGGCGATAGCCGATTCGGGCGAGACGAGGGCGCCCGCACGCGCCTCGACCGCGCCGTCGACCGTGACGTCCGCGGCGAGGATGAGGGCGCGCGCCTTCTCGCGTGTAGGCGCGAGCGCGCGCTCTACGAGCGCGACGTCGAGACGTTGTCGGGCGCGTGTCATTCGGGTTACTGTAGCGAAGTCAGGCCCGCGAGGTCCTCAGATGGAATCGAAACTCCTCTCGGTCGATCGCTCGGAATCTGTTGTCGCGTTCGGGCGGCACTCCAGCGCCACTGGGCTGGCCCAGAATCGCTACCTGTCGATCGATGGCATCGAGGCCTTCGATCTCGGTTTTCCGTGCGATTCGTGCACCATGTTGTTTCGGCGGGTAAGTTCGGCCGAACTAGCGATCTCTCCGCACGCAGTGTCGGAAGCGCTGAACGCTGGGTTGACGGGTATTAATGAACCCTTGCTCAATACGCTCTCGAGCGTCGTTCCTGTAGGTGACTACCTCGCGGTATTAACGACGATCCGTCCTAGGCTAGTCCGGCGAGGAACGCCCGACGACTACTTCATGCATCCGCAATGGCGCGCCATGGGTTACGCACGGAGCCAACATGATCCGGGCACAAACTATTATCGTGGAAGATCGGACGTCCTCGTACGCGTCAACGGTATATCGCGCGACTTCTTCGAACTCGTGGTTCCGCTGTATCCCTTAGCCCGCTGCCGGGGCGCGGCCGTGGAAGACTGGACGGCGCGACTCTCGCGCGGAGAAAGGCCAACCTGTTTGTCTGTAGCGAAGGCCGAGGGAGTATCGAGCTACCGCACCGACGACGCGCATCTGGTGTTAACCCACGTCCTGCTCGACGGGCATCACAAGATGCTTGCCGCGGCACGATCCCAGCGCGAACTGGGAATGCTGGCATTGGTAAACACGGAAACTACAGAGCTGCCGGGTTGGTCGGCCGAGCATCTACGCGAGGTGTTACAGCAGGTGATGGACTGACCGATAGCTTTTGCTCACCGGGCATTGCCGCACAGCATCGAAAGCCGTTACGCCGGGGCCGGCGCCTCCGCGAACTTCGCCAGGAGCTTCTTGGTGGAGACGACGTGGTGGTCCATGCGCATTTCTTTCGGCGGGACGCCGAGGGCGAGGCCAATCATCTGCGGGAGGTGGATGATCGGCAGGTCGATGTTATGGCCGGTCACCTGCTTCGCCGCCGGCTGCTGGGCGTCGAGATTGAGGTGGCACAGCGGGCACGGCGAGACCAGTGCATCGGCGCCGAGGTCCTGCGCCTCGTGGATGTGGTTGCCGGCCTGGCGCAGCGAGTTCTCACGGTTGATGGTGAGGATCGGAAAGCCGCAGCACTTCTTTGCGCCCTCGTAGTCGACGACTGTGGCGCCTACGGCCTCGATCACCTGCTCGAGGTAGTGATCTCGGCCAGGGTGCTCCTCCTGGCCGAGGATGGAGCTTGGGCGGAGGATGTAGCAGCCGTAGAAGGGGCCAACGCGCAGGCCGGTGAGCGGGCGCTTCACCATGCTCTTCAGGCGGTCTAGGCCGAAGTCCTCGACGAGCAGCCAGAGGAAGTTCTTGATGACGAGCCCCGGCTCGTAGTGCAGTCCCTCGTCGGCGAGGATGGCGTTCACCTTCGCGAGATACTCGGGCTTCTTCGCCAGCTTGTCCGCCACCATGCTCTCGATGCCCTGGCAGGTCGAGCAGATGTTCATCAGCGGCAGGCCGAGCTGCTGGGCGAGGGCGAAGGTGCGCGCGTTGAGCGCGTCCGCCATTTCAGGGTTCTGCTCCTGGATGACGCCGGCGCCCGTGCAGGTCGCCTGATCGAGCTCAACCAGCTCGATGCCCAGCTCTTTGGCGACGCGGTTCGTGGCGAGGTACAGCTCCGGCGCGGCGCCCTTCGACACGCAGCCGGGCCAGAATGCCCACTTGGAGTACTGCATCAGCCCGTTACCTCCGGCTTCTTCGGCTTCAGCGAAGCCGCCTTCTTGATCACGTTGCGTACGCGCGCCATTCCGCTCATCTTGTGCGAGCCCGGGAAGCCCGGCGGGATCGCCTGGCCGATGGGCAGCTTGCCCGCGAGCGCCATCCTGAGGGCGCCCGGCATCTCCTTCATCATGCGCGGCACGTTGAACATGCCAACAGATCCCGGAACCATCCAGACCTCGTTGAGGCGGCCGCCGTCTTCGATCGACTTCGTGAAGATGTTCGTGTGGCGGGCGCCGGCGTTGCCCTTGATGCCGTTTTCGAGCGCCATCTCGCGGAGCTGCAGGATGCGGTTCATCGGGGCGACGCCTTTCGGGCAGACCTCGACGCACATGTTGCAGCGCGTGCAGTCCCAGATGCCGCTGTATTCGCTCAGCTTCTCGAGCCGGTCGTGCTCGTGGCTGTCGCGCGGGTCGGCGACGACGCGGTAGGCCTTCGCCAGCGCGGCGGGGGCGATGAAGTTCTTGTCGACTTCGAGCACGGTGCAGTCGCTCACGCAGGCGCCGCACATGATGCAGTTCATCGTGTGCGTGAGGTCGATCATCGTCTCGTTCGGCACCCGATACTCGGCTTCGGGCGGCGGGCCCGCTGGCTGGATGTAGGGATCGACCTGGCGCATCTTCGACCAGAATGACTCCATGTCGTTGACCAGGTCCTTGATGACAGGCATGTTGCCCATCGGCTCGACCTTGATCTCGTGGTTCTCGTCGCCGCCGGTGATGGCGATAACCTTCGCCCGGCAGGCGAGGCGCGCCCGGTCGTCGACGCGCATCGAGCAGGAGCCGCAGATGGCGCTGCGACAGGAGCAACGGAGGGCGAGCGAGCCATCCTCGTACTCGCGCACCTGGATCAGTGCGTCGAGGAGGGTGACGTTCTCGGCGGCGTCGATCTGGTACTGGCTGTAGCCTGACGCGCCCGACTCCGGGTTTGTGCGCTTGACCTTGAGCTTGACCTTCATCTCGGCTCCCGTGTTTCGCCGCTGACTACGCGGCGATCAGTACTTCCGTTCCTGCGGCTGCCACTCGGTGATGGTCACAGGGATGTAACTCATCTTCTCGCTGCCGTCGGGCTGGCGCGTCAGGACGATGTGCTTCAGCCAGTTCTCGTCGTCGCGGTTCGGATAATCGAGGCGCGTGTGGGCGCCGCGGCTCTCCTTCCGCTCGATCGCGCTCTTCGTGATCATCTCGGCGCAGTCAAGCATGTATCCCAGCTCGATGTGGAAGAGCAGGTCGGTATTGAACACCTTGCCCTTGTCCTCGACGCCGACCTTGTCGTAGCGCTCGCGCAGCGTCTTCAACTCGCCGAGCTGCTTCTCGAGGCGGTCCGGCGTGCGGAAGAGGCCGACGTTAGCGCTCATCGTCACGCCCATGTCGCGCCGGATGCGCGCGACGCGGTCATCGTTCCGCGGGCGGTCGACGACGCCCTGGATCATCTCGCGGTCGCGGTTGACGACGCTCTCCGGCACGGGCTTGAACTTCTGGCTGCGCAGCCACGGCACCGCGTGCTCCGCCGCGCGACGGCCGAAGACGATCGTGTCGAGCAGCGAGTTGGCGCCGACGCGGTTCGCGCCGTGGACGCTGACGCAGGCGGCCTCGCCGGCGGAGTAGAGGCCCGGCATGGGTGTTAAACCATCGACGTCGGTCTTGATGCCGCCCATGATGTAGTGCACGCCCGGCAGGATAGGCAGCAGCTCCTTCGCGATGTCGATGTTCACGAGGTCTCGCGCGATCTCGTAGATCTCCTCGAGACGCTCCTTGATCAGGTCTTCGCCGAGGTGGCGCATGTCGAGGTAGACGCAGCCGTCGACGCCGCGGCCCTCGTCGATCTCCGTCTGCTCCGCGCGCGAGACGACGTCGCGCGAGGCCAGCTCCATGAGATTCGGCGCGTACTTCGACATGAAGCGGTCGCCGTCCTTATTCAGCAGATAGGCGCCCTCGCCGCGCGCGCCTTCGGTGATGAGCACGCCCGTGCCCTTGAGGGTCGTCGGGTGGATCTGGACCATCTCCATGTCCATGATCGGCGCACCCGCGCGGTACGCCTGGGCGATGCCGTCGCCCGTGCAGATCAGGGCGTTGGTGGACGGTTCGTAGACGCGGCCGAGGCCGCCCGTGCAGATGATCGTCGCCTTCGCCGTGATGGCGTGGAGGTCGCCGGTGCGGATGTTCATCGCCACCGCGCCGCGACACTGGCCGTCATCGATGATCAGGCTGGTGACGAACCACTCTTCGTAGGTCCGCAGAGCCTGGTAGACGCTGGGGCGCATGAGCTGCTCGTAGAGGACGTGCAGCATCGCCTGGCCGGTGATGGCGCCGACGAAGAAGGTGCGCGCCTTGCCCATGCCGCCGAAGCGGCGCACCGCCATCTGGCCGTCGGGCTTGCGGCTGAAGACGACGCCCCAGTGCTCCATCTGGAGCACCTCGCGGCCGCCCTCCTGCGCCAGGATCGTGATAGCGTCCTGGTCGCCGAGGTAGTCGGACGCCTTCGTCGTCTCGTAGGCGTGCTCTTCCCAGGGGCCGCCGTCCTCGCCGATGCCGGGGCCATTCACGCCGCCCTGCGCCGCGTTCGAGTGCGAGCGGACCGGGTGGACCTTCGAGATCATAGCGACGTCGGCGCCCATCTGCTGCGCCTGGATGGCCGCGCGCATGCCCGCGAGTCCGGCTCCGATGATGAGGACGTCGTGCTCGTAGACAGCCATCAGTCGTCGACACCTTCCTTGGCCGGGCGCGCGGCGCACCGAGATGGGTACCGAGAGTACGAGAAGGGAGCGCGTGGGGCTCCGATCGGAGCAGCGGTCGCGAGCGAAAGCACAGGAAGACGGGGGTTCAGCCGCGTGATATTCATGCCCCTCCAGAGGCAATTGAACGGTATCACGGGCCCAGATTAGGCTCAAACGCGCGTTAGGCGCGCTTCATCGGCGTATGGACGCGAAAAGGCGGCGGCTGCTTCGACCACGGACGCCCGCTCGTCAGGCCGCCGTCGACGACGATCGCCTGGCCCGTGACGAACGTCGAGTCGTCGCTGGCGAGCCAGAGCGCGGCGGCGGCGATGTCCTCTGGCATGCCGGGGCGGGGGATCGGCTGGTAGCGAGCGAAGGACGCCTTCACCGCCTCCTCGGCCTGCGGCGTGTTCGGCACGCCCACCAGCACCATCGGCGTCACCGTGGCGCCAGGGCAGATTGCGTTGACGCGCACGCTCTGGTCGGCGAGCTCTAGCGCCACGGACTTCGTGAGCTGGATGACAGCGGCCTTGGCGGTGGCGTAAATGTGCGGGCCGTCGCCGCCGATGATGCCCGCGATGCTCGACGTGTTGATGATGCTGCCCGAGCCCTGCGCCTTCATGACGGGCGAGGCGTGCTTGATCCCGAGGAACACGCTGCCCAGCAGCAATCGCAGGGTCGTCTCATACTCGTCGAACGGTATGTCTTCGATTGGGCCGACGGCGCCGAGGACGCCGGCGTTGTTAAAGATGCAGTCGAGGCGGCCGAACTCGCTGACGGCCCGGGCGACGGCGGTCCTTACGTCCTCCTCGCAGGTCACATCTGTGTGCTGGAAGGCGGCGGCTGCGCCCAATTCGGCCGCCACCGCCTGCCCACGGTCGTCCTGGATGTCGGCGATAACGACGCGCGCGCCCTCGCGGACGAAGAGGCGCGCTGTCGCCTCGCCGATGCCACTGGCACCGCCCGTGATCACCGCGACCTTGCCTTCGAGCCTGCCCATACGACTCCTCCGCGTGTGCCGCCCGCCACGATACCGGCGCGTCGCATCGTACCGTTGCATGCCAACCAGCGGGTAGTACCGTCGGAGTTGACGTGCCGACCGTGACGGACGCAGACTATCGCCATGAGCGACGATCTCTTCGCGTATTACGCGGCACCGGGCGTGTTCACGGAAGTCGGCGCATTCGCGCCGCAGATCGACGCCCTGCCCGCAGACCCCGCCGTGCTCGCGCAGGCGGTCCAGATGCTGGTGCTGCACCGATTCTGGTCGCAGGCGTACCACGTGGAGGTGCCGCCGGCTCGCGAGAACGAGCAGGGCTACCACGGCGCCGAGGCGATGCTTGCGCACGCGATGACGCTTGATCCGGCGCCGATCGGTGCGGTGCGGCTGCCGGCGGCGCGGGTGCTGGGCAACTGCCGGCACTTCTCGACGATGCTCTGCGCCTTCATGCGGCAGAAGGGCATTCCCGCGCGCGCCCGTTGCGGCTTCGCGACGTACTTCGAGCCCGGAAGGCATGTCGACCACTGGATCTGCGAGTACTGGAACGCTAACGACGGCCGCTGGGTGCAGGTCGATGCGCAACTCGACACCCTGCAGCGATCGGTGACCAAGGCGGACTTCGATCCGCTCGACGTGCCGCGCGACCGGTTCCTGGTTGCGGGCGCTGTCTGGCAAGGCATTCGGGGCGGCACGATCGACCCCGATACGTGCGGCATCGCCGATATGTGGGGCGGCTGGTTCGTGCGCGGCGACCTCATGCTGGACGTCGGGGCGTTGCAGAAGGTCGAGTTGCTCCCGTGGGAGCCATTCGGCCTGATTCAGCCGCGAGGCTCAACCGAGCAGGAGACGCCGAACGTGATGGCGCTGGTCGACCGCGTTGCGGCGCTAACCGCGCGCGGCGATAACGACTCGATCGACGAGTTGCTATCGATGGCGCGAGCGGATGAGCGCCTGCGGCCGCCGGCAGCGACGATCGAGGCGGCGCAGAAGGCGGATGCGGCGGGGCCGACGATCGGCAACCCGATCAACGCGACGTAGCGGCAAAATCCGGGCAGATGAGCCGGCCAGGGACGATGCGCAAGAAGAAGACCGACCCCGAGATCCCGATCATGCTGCCGTTCGTCCCCGGCCAGGCGAGCAACGGCGAGTTCGTGCCGCGCGCCCGGACGCGCCAGCACCTCGAAGCCGAGGCTCTGGCGCACGAGATGGCGGAGGACATTGCGTGGCGGCGCGGCATCGACCGGCGGCAGTTCCTGCAGGGCGCGGGCGGGCTCGCCGTCACGCTTGCGGCCATCAACCTCGTCGGATGCGACGACGGCGACAAGAAAGCGCTGCCGCCCGGCGTGACGGCAGGCGCCACGTACGACGTGCCGACGAACCCCGACCCGGACGCCGTGTGCGCCAAGCTCGAAGGCGACGAGTTCATCTTCGACGTACAGACGCATCACGTCGACCCGGACGGGCCATGGGTGAAGGAGAGCCCGGCGACCGCGCAGTTCTTCGCGCAATTCCTGGGTGGCGATCCGTCGTGCACGGAGCCCGACAAGCTCGACTGCATCAGCCGTTTCTACTACGCGCACGACATCTTCCTCGAGAGCGACACGACGATGGCGGTGCTCTCCGACACACCGTCGTCGATCGACTCGCAGGATCCGCTGAACTTCGACGACATGAAGCGCACGCGCGACATCATCAACCAGTTCTCGCCGCCGTCGTCGAACCGCATGCGGCTCCACAGCGTGGTCGTGCCCAATGCCGGGCCGGGCGCGCTGCAGTCGCAGCTCGAACGCATGCAGGCGCGCGCCGAGTCGATGGACGTCGCGGCGTGGAAGCTCTACACGCCGTACGCGCCGAACGGCAAAGGCTGGCAGATGGACGACGAGGATCTCGGAATCCCTGTGATCGAACAGGCGCGGAAGCTCGGCGTCAAGACCATCTGCGCTCATAAGGGGCTGCCGCTGTTCGGCTTCGACCGTGCTGCCGCCTCGCCGCGCGACGTCGGCGTCGTAGCGAAGGCCTACCCGGACATGAACTTCGTCGTCTATCACTCGGGCTGGTTCCCGGGCACGCGCGAAGGGCCGTACGACCCGGCGCGGAACGAGGGCGTGAACGTGCTGGTGAAGAGCATCCTCGACAACGGCATCAAACCGAACACCAACGTCTACGCAGAGCTGGGTTCGACGTGGCGCAACCTGATGAGCGATCCCACGCAGGCGGCGCACGTGCTGGGGAAGCTGATCAAGGCATGCGGCGAGGACAACGTGCTCTGGGGCACGGACTGCATCTGGACGGGATCGCCGCAGCCGCAGATCGCCGCGTTTCGCACCTTCAAGATGGACCCGCAGTTCGAGCAGCAGTACGGCTACTCGACGCTGGACGATCACGTGAAGCGCAAGATCTTCGGGCTGAACGCGGCGCGGCTGTACGGCGTCGATCCCGTCGCGGCCACGTGCCGCATCGACAAGGACGAGGTGGATCGGCTGCGGTCGGCGTGGCGCGACCTAGACGGCGCGACGCACGAGCCGCGCTACGTGTCGCGCGGTCCGACGGATCGCGCCGGCATGCTGCGCTGGTTCGCCGAGCACGGCGGACGCTGGCAGCTGGGCTGATTCGACGGAACACGACATAAGCATCGACGGGCGTTCGCCTGAGCGTGCTTGCTATACACTCGCGGCGTGAGCACGACTGCGTCGCGAGGAGTACCAGCGATATGCCCGTAGCCCGCCTGCGCGGCATCGTCGAGGCGAAGGGCGCCGACTGGGTGGTGGTCGGCGTCGGTGGCATCGGGCTGATGGCGGCGGTGCCGTCGACGGCCGCCGACGCGCTCGCCGTCGGCGAGCGGGCGTCGCTGTTCACGCATCTCCACGTGCGCGAGGACGCGCTGACGCTGTTCGGGTTCGCGTCGCAGGACGACCTGACGCTCTTCGAGCAACTCATCGCTGTCAGCGGCGTGGGACCGCGCGTGGCGCTCGGGCTGCTGTCTGCGCTCGATTACGGGCAACTCACGTCAGCCATCGCGGGTGGCCGAGCCGACGTGCTGCGCAAAGTGCCGGGGATCGGCCAAAAGACTGCGGAGCGGCTGGTGCTGGAGCTGCGGGACAAGGTGCAGCCGCCGGCAGCCGGCATCGATGCCGGGGCGGTGGGTTCGAAGCCCGGCAAGCAGGCGGACGCTGACGTAGTCGCTGCGCTGATGGGGTTGGGGTACTCCCAGGCGGAGGCGTCGCAGGCCGCGGAGCGACTATCGGAGGACGGCGAGACGCCGCTAGAGGAGCGGGTGCGCGCGGCGCTGGCGTTCTTCGCCAGGACGTAGCTCGCGACCGCACATCACCATTCCATCGGACGGTAGGTGCGGAAGACCTCTGGACCCGCCGACCACATTGTGCCCGCGGTGAGGCCGCCGTCGACGACGAGGGCGTGGCCGTTGACGAACGACGACTCGTCGCTGGCGAGCCAGAGCGCCGCATTCGCGATGTCCTCTGGCACGCCGCCGCGCTTGATCGACTGGAAGCCTGCCAGCGCGGTGCGCACCATCTCGACCGCCTCCTCCGTGCCACCGAGTCCCTTGGCCAGTAAGGGCGTCGCGATGCCGCCGGGGCAGATGCAGTTGACGCGCACGCCGCTCTCGCCCAGCTCCAGCGCAACGGATCGGGTGAGGTTGATGACGGCCGCCTTGGCGGCACTGTAGATGTGCGGCCCGCGGCCGCCGCTGAGGCCGGCGACGCTGGCGGTGCTGATGATGCTCCCGCTGCCCTGCGCCTTCATGACCGGCGCGGCGTGCTTCATGCCGAGGAAGACGCCGCGGAGCAGCACGTTCATCGTGCGGTCGTAGTCCTCGACGGGCGTCGTCTCGATTGGGCCGATGGCGCCGCCGAAGCCGGCGTTATTGAACATGCAATCGAGGCGGCCGAACTCGGAGACCGCGCGCGCGACCGCCGCCTTCACCTCCGCCTCGTCGGCGACGTCGACGTGCTGGTAGACGGCCGCGCCGCCGAGCGTGTCGGCCAGCGTGTGGCCCTTCGCGTCCTGGATGTCAGCGATGACGACGCGCGCGCCCTCGTCGACGAATCGCCGCACCGTGCCTTCCCCCATGCCGCTGGCGCCGCCGGTGATGACCGCCACCTTGCCATCGAGTCGTGCCATGCTCGCTACCGCTCCTGAACCCGTTGCATCCGGCTGCCGCCGTGCTACATGTACTGTCCACCGTTGGGGTTGAACTGCTGACCCGTGATCCAGTCGCCCTCGGTGCAGAGATAGCGCACGAAGGTGGCGACCTCCTCCGGCTTGCCGAAGCGGCCGAGCGGGATCGCCTTGAGCAGCGTCGCCTTCACTTCGTCGCTCAGCGCCATCACCATGTCGGTCTCGACGAAGCCAGGGCACATGGCGTTGACGGTGATGTTGTTGCGGGCGAGCTCCTTGGCGGCGGACTTGGCGAAGGCGATGAGGCCCGCCTTCGCCGCGGCGTAGTTGGCCTGGCCCGTGTTGCCCATCTGGCCGATGATGCTCGACATGACGATGATCCGCCCGTAGTTGCGCTCGACCATGTGCGGTATGGCTTTCCAGCACATTGGGATCCTAAGCTTAGAATTCCACGTGGACAAGTTGTCGCGG
>JADMIO010789727.1_pt1 | contig 50730 bp, 41 predicted proteins | sample 8958161 | NCBI WGS metagenome assembly JADMIO01 (sample SAMN16585339, study PRJNA669376) | soil metagenome | isolation source: Crop rotation soil | place: USA: Cullars Rotation, Alabama | collected 2011 | reverse complement strand
CCGCGACTTCAAGTCACGTGAATTCCAAGCTTCGGATCCCACTGTGCTGGAAAGGTCGGAGGATGGACGAGGCGCTGCGGGAATAGCCGGTGAAAAACAGCAGGAGGTTGTCCTCGAGGTTGAACAGCGTCTCCTCACTGATCTGGCAGGGGCGGTATTCGACTCGGCCATCCGGGTGGAAGGTGAACGCGGTGATCCCACCGACCGCGGAAATGTACTGGTCCTGTTTTCCGACCGGCTCGCGGAGCTTTTCCAATTCGATCTGGCAGGCTTGCGCGGCGAGTTCGGCGGGAGAGATGATGTCCTTTTTATAGGCGTGAAGGCACTTGAGCAGCGCCGTCGTGAAGCTGCCGGATGAGCCAAGGCCGGTGCCGCCCGGGATGTCGGCCATGGAAGTGAGCTCAAGATGGGGATCAGTGACGCCGGTGAGCTTGAGGGCTTCGCGGATGATGGGGTGCTCGATCTGGTCCACATGCTGCACGCGCTCGAGCTTGGAGTATTTGACGATGATCTCCTCCTGAAACGTGCGGTGCTGGGTGAGGTAGACGTATTTGTCGATGGCCGCGGCCACCAGGAAGCCCCCGTGCTGCTGGTAATAGGAGGGCAGATCGGTGCCGCCGCCACCGAGGGAAATGCGCAGGGGAGAGCGGGTGATGATCATGAGAGAAGAAAGAATTAAGAAGGAAAAATGAAGAAGTGAAGGAGCTAGAGCTCAGAGTCCGAGACGGTGAAGCCGCTATGCCGGTAGATGGACTCGACGATCTCGAGCGTGCGAATGCCCTCGTCCAGTCCGGGCGTGGGTTCGTGGCCCAGGCGGATATCTTCCATGAAAGCCTCGGCCTCCAGGCGCCAGGAGTCATCGTTGCCGGGGAAATCCCAGATGGTCGTTTCCGGCGGTCCCATTTGCGGAAGCATCTTGTAATATGTCAGGCGTTCGGGGCCGTAACTGCCGCCGAGGCCATCGATGGCGAGCTTGGCGTCGCGACCGTAGATTTCGAGCGAGAAGAGGTTCTTCCACTCCGTGCAGCTGACGTGCAGCCAAGCCGTTTGGCCGCCGGCCGTGCGGAGGGAGACAAAGGCGTTGTCGTCCACTTTCATGTCCCAGAAATAAGTGGCGGCGTGGCCCTCGATCTTCGCGAAGTCGCCGAGGAACCAGCCGGCCAGGTCAATCAGATGGACGCCCTGGTCGATGAGTTCGCCGCCGCCGGAAAGCTTGGGATCGGCGCGCCACTCGCGCTCATAGCCTTTGCGACCGCCGTGGCCATAACGGCCGCGCAGAAACATCAGCGGGCCGAGGACGCCGCTCTCGAGCAGAGCGCGGGCTTTTTGCAGCGCGGGGTGAAAGCGATGGTTGTACCCAAGCCGCACGAGGACATTGGCGGTGCGCGCCGCGTCGCGCAGGACGCGCAGCTGGCCGGCGTTGAGGGCGCCGGGCTTTTCGATGAGCACGTGCTTGCGCGCGCGCACGGCTGCGAGGGCGAGCGGTGCGAGCGAAGCGTTGAGCGTGGAGACGATGACGGCGTTGACCGCCGGATCGGCCATCGCCACATGGTATTCCGTCGTGGCCGTGCAATGGAGGTTAATCTTAGCGAGGTCCGCGGCCCGCGTGGCGTCGAGATCACAGGCATACCGCAAGCTTCCCGGCGGCAGACTCGCCGCGCGCTTCCGGCCGATAAGGCCGCAGCCAATGAGGGCGAAATTCAGTTGCTCGGGGTTGGCGCCGTTCATTCCATGGGGCAATGTTCAAGGCGAAGCTAAGCGACCGGGAGACGCAAGTGAGGTTTGCGCGTTTTTTGGCGGTCGGCGGCACCGCCTACGTGGTCCAGGTGCTGACGATCAAGCTCTTCCTGCTGTGGTTGGGCACCGACGCGGCGTTCACGCTTTCGTTTATATGCTCGACCCTGACCCATTACAGCCTGAACCGGTTCTGGGCTCTCCCAAGTGTCCGCCATGACACCTGGCGCCAGCTGCGCGAATACCTTGGTACGGCGTTGCTCAGTTATATCATCAACCTGGGTGTCTTTCATCTGTGCCTCGACGTCTTTGGATTTGGTAAAATCTGGTCCACGGCCATCGCGGTCCCGCCCTCGACCGTCGTGGTGTTTCTTCTACTGAACTACCGCGTGTTTCGGGCGAAAAGTGTGTAGAGGTGCGGTCTTGGCTCGTGGTAGGTTGGGCTTTACGCCCGACATGCTGGGCATGCGTGTCGGGGATAAATCCCGACCTACATTAAAGCGAGACCTGCGCAGCCCCTCGACATGGCGCGCGGCCCTGAGTTGGTCGAACACACAGAACTGCGCCCCTACAATTGCGATTTGCGATCCTCAGGCGTGATGCGGCGCAAAGTGTAGAGGTCTGATTTCGCCAGCCTCTCACGCTGGGAGGAAAGTTTCTGCCAATCGTCCCATTGGGCGCTGAGCAGGCGGCCGCTGACACCGTCACTCGCGGGAGAGAGCAGCCAGTCCGCCAGCTCCAAGACTTTGGTCAGCGAGGCGCCGCCGGATTTCTTTTGCTGGACGGCGGCTTCGTATTCGGCGGTTCCGACGACGGTGGGACCACGGGCGATCACTTCGTCAGTCAGCCGGGTGTTAATCGCCCCCGGCGCGATCCCGTTAATATCCAGGGGTTGGCCGCGCTCCTCGTCGGCAATGGTCTCGACGAGGCGAACGATTCCGGTCTTGGCGACACCATAGGCGGAAAAATTTGCGCGAGGCTTGGTCGCCCCTCCGCCGGAAAAGCACACGACCTTCGCGCGACGCGGCGCCCGGGCGAGGAGCGGGGCGAACGCACGCAGGGCGAAATAGGTACCGTCGAGGTTGGCGCGGATCGTGGCGCTCCAGTTAACCGGGTCGGCACCAAGGGCTCGGCCGATCTCGCCTTGGAGTCCCGCGCACGTGATCAGTCCATCAATCTGGGCCCAAGCCGAAGCCACTTCGGCGGCGGTCTTGGCGACTTGCGGCCAACTGCCGACATCGCACCGCGACGAGCGAAATTTCCCGGGATGCTGTCCGCCAAAGCCCGACTGGTCGCTGCGCGCGATGCCCCAGACCTGATGGCCTTGCGTCAACCAGTGCTCCGCGAGCTGCCGGCCGATACCGGTGCTGGAGCCGGTGAGGATGAGATTCATGGTAACGGGAGAATGTGCAATCGTGGGTGGGCGGCAAAACGCGTTCGCGCAGGATCAGGTCCGCTGGTCAAATACCCATGGGTTGGACTCGAGCCACCGCAGGGTCCGGATAATACCTTGTTCGATGGTCAAGGCCGGCCTCCAGCCGGTGGCCACAATTTTTTTTGTTTCGAGGAAAATGAAGGGATTGTCGCCAATCCAGCCGCGATCACCGCCACTGTACTCCAGGCGGGGCGCGAGGCCGAGTGCCCTGCAGATAAAGCCGATACTGTCATTCACCTGGACATATTCGGGGGTGCCAAGGTTGTAGACCTCGACCCGGTGCTTGGCCTTCTTCGCCAGTTCGAGCTGCGTAACGTGCAGCATCGCAGAAATGCAGTCCTGGATATAGAGGTAGGACTTCCGCTGGGTCCCATCGCCGAGCACGCGAAGATGATCAGGGTGGGCCACGAGTTGCCGATAGAAGTCGAAGACATGGCCATGCGTGTAGCGTTCGCCCAGGATGGAAACGAAGCGGAAAATATAACCCTCGAAACCAAAGCCCTCGCAATAAGCCTGGATGAGCCCCTCGCCCGCGACCTTTGATGCCGCATAGAGGGAAGTTTGAATGGGGAAGGGTGCATCCTCCGGCGTGGGGATCATCGCACTCTCGCCATACGTGGAACCCGTGGAGGAGAAGCCGATTCGGCTGATCCCATTGGCGCGCATGGCTTCCAGCACGTGATAGGTCGCAATCGTGTTTTGCTGCAGATCCTTGTCCGGATGATCGGTGCCGAAGCGCACGTCGGCATTCGCCGCGAGGTGAAAGACAAAATCGCATCCGACCATGGCCCGGGTCAGGGCCGGAAGGTCAAGATTATCGCCCTCGATGAGGCGAAAGGACGGATGTTTAAGGGCTTCCGCGACAAAGGGGCGCAGGCCGGTCGAGAAATTGTCCCAGCCGACGACGGTTTTTCCCTCAGCGAGCAGCCGATCCACCAAGCTGCTGCCAATAAAGCCCGCCGCACCGGTGACAAAAATTGTTCGCATGGTGTGGTTAGGAAGCGAGCGGCTGGGACCGCGGGATCAGACTGTAGCCAATGCAGAGGTTGCAAAAAATCCAAGGCACGCCGAGCGGGAAGAAACTCCGGGACTCGATGGTGAACCACGGGGTGAGTTCCTCAAGGATCTCGTATGGGAGGTTGATGTGTTCCCGCTGGTAAAACTCCTCATAACCACCGCCAAAGCGCTGGTTCCAGACCCGCTGCGCCGAGATCCGGCGGGCGAGGCCATAGGCGGGGCTGCCTTCCGTGGGAATGACGACGAGGAAGCGGCCGCGCGAGGGGTGCAACAGCCGGTGGGCCTCGCGGATCGTGACGGGAAGATTGGGCAGATGTTCGAGGACGTGAACCGCGATCACGCGGTCGAAGAAACCATCGGCAAAGTCGAGGCGTTGCTGGCAGTCGCCCACGACGGTCTGCACCCGCGGAAACTGGCGGCGGATTTCCGCTGCCATGTTCTCACGAAATTCGACGGCGTAATAGTTTTTCTCCTGGTCCGGCGTGAGTTTTTCGTAGTGCAGATGCTCTCCGAGGCCGGCGCCGATCTCGAGGGTGGTGGTGAACTCCGGAGGGGAGTGCCTGACGGGAAAATTGTGATTGAAGCGCTCCACGAGGCCGTAGCGCCGGGGCAGCACCTCGTGCCAGAGTTTCATGAACTCATCGCTGCGCTGCCGTTGCTCGGGAGTCAGGGGCGGCAGGACCTTGGGCCACTTGCGCTCGTTCGCGACGGGCATGGGTGTCAGCTTTTAAATCCCTCGGCGCGCTCGACAATGAATTTGGGCCGGGCGCGGACCTCCTCGTAAATGCGGCCGATATATTCGCCGAGAATGCCGACGCTGATCAGCTGGATACCGCCCATGAAGAGGATGAGGATGACGACGGTGGGATTGCCGATCGGGAAGGGGAAGCCCGCCAGTTTCATGACGAGGTAAGTAAGCGCGATCAGGAAGGAGCACGAAGCGATGGCAAACCCGGCCATCGTGCTGAGGGCCAGGGCGTAGGTGGAGAAGCAGAAGATCCCGTTGAATCCAATGCGGAGCGAACCGAGGAAACGGTTATAGTTGGTCTCGCCGGCAAACCGTTGGGGACGGTCGAAAGGGATCAGGCATTGCTTGAAGCCAACCACGGCGACCATGCCGCGGAGAAAACCGTGGGACTCCTTGAGCCGGACCACCTCTTGGACGACGCGGCGCGACATGAGGCGAAAATCGCCGGTATTGGGTGGAATTTTCACGTCGGCAATCTTGTTGATCACCTTGTAGCCGGTGGCCGCGACTAGCTTCTTGATCCACGGCTCGCCCGTGCGGTGACGGCGTTGCGGGAGAACGACATCATAGCCCTCCCGCCACTTGCCGACCATTTCCTCGATGAGTTCAGGCGGATCCTGCAGGTCTACGTCCATGACAATGACGGCCTCGCCGCGAGAATACTCCATCCCGGCGAGGGTGGCCATCGGTTGGCCAACCCGTCGGGAGAATTTCAGGAGCTTAATGCGCTCATCCTGGGCGCGGGCTTCGAGAATGACGTCTTCGGTTCGATCCGGGGACGGATCGAGCGCGAAGATGACCTCAAAGTCCGGGGTGATGCGCTCCAAGATCGGGCGGAGGCGACGCAAGAATTCCGGGATGTTCTTTTCCTCCCGAAAAACCGGGACGATGAGTGAAAGTTGCATGGAGCTTAGGCGGGATGAAATTCCAACGCCACTAACAGGCGACGCCAAATTGCCTTTTTTTACAGTAGGGGAGACAAGGGCAAGCCTTTGTCCGATCTGCCGTGCTAGCCTCGGTTTATGATCCATGCCAGCCGGCCGAGTTTACGAATGCGTCGATTGCAACGTGCCGCTTTGCGTGATGGTTAAATTCGAATCGCAAAATGGACAACGCCGTTTCCTGCGCAACGGGACGGCGGATAGGGGAAAATCGGACATTTTAGACGCGGCGGCCTAGCGTCATGCGCTCTTCTTTGCCTTGCTTAATAACTCCTAAATGCCCTCATAGATAAAAAGATAGAAAACAAATGATTCAGAGTAACACTGGGCCGGCGACGATCGGGAAGTCACTGTGGGATAACGCTATCTTCCGTTGTTTTCTGGCTTCTGCCTTCATTGCTTTGGCCTTGGTAGTTTGGTCATTTTACTGGCAGGGGCACCGCGGCTTCAACCTTTGGGACGAAGGTTTTCTTTGGTACGGAGCGCAAAGGGTCAGGGCGGGAGACATCCCGATTAGGGATTTCATGGCCTACGATCCTGGCCGGTACTACTGGGCGGCGGCGTGGATGAGCCTGTGGAACGACAACGGCATTCTATCGCTGAGGGCGGCAGTGGGCATCTTTCAGTTTCTCGGTCTCATGACCGGATTGATCCTGCTTTTTGCACCGACGAGAGTGAATCGTGGCCTATGGCTGATCGCTGCGGTTGTGCTATGGGTCTGGATGTACCCACGGCACAAACTCTTTGATATCACCCTTTCGATCCTTCTGATTGCTGTCCTTGCCTTTCTGGTACAGCGACCGAGTTACCTCCGCTATTTTCTCACCGGGGTTGGAATTGGACTCGCGGCCGTCTTTGGCAGAAATCATGCGGTCTATGGAGTGATTGCGGGAGTAGGCACGCTTTTCTATTTGGCGATGGGGAATGAGCGGGGCCCGGGGCCGCTCAAGGGGGTCGTTTGTGCACTGGCCGGATTGGCAGTGGGTTTCCTGCCCACCATTTGCATGATCATCGCAGTTCCAGGGTTTGCACCCCGCTTCTGGGAAAGCATCGTTTTCCTGTTGGAAAAGAGGTCAACGAACCTCCCATTGCCCGTGCCGTGGCCTTGGTTGGTCAACTTCCGCGACATGCCCTTCGTCGATGTCCTCCGCGGTGTACTATCGGGCCTGTTCTTTGTCGCCCTCCTCGTCTTCGGTGTAGGTGGTCTGATTTGGGTCTTTTGGAAGCGCCGGCAGAAGCAAGTACTCCCGCCGGCCTTGGTCGCGGCTACATTCTTGGCTTTGCCCTACGCTCATTTTGCTTTTTCGAGGGCGGATATTGGGCACTTGGCGCAGGGTGTCTTCCCTTTCCTGATCGGCAGCTTCATCTTGCTGGGGCAACGCCCGAGCGCGGTGAAATGGCCTCTGGCAGCGATCCTAGTCGGCGCCAGTTTGTTCGTCATGCTCCCTTGCCATCCGGGTTGGCAAACCCGGTCGGCGGGAAACTGGGTCGAAGCGAACGTCCGTGGATCGTCTTTGATGATGGATGCTGGCTCGGCGAGTGACCTCGCTCTGCTCGGTAAGCTGGCTCAGGAATTTGCACCCGGCGATCGCAGCTTCCTCGCCACCCCGCTTTGGCCCGGCGCCTACGCGGCGCTGGGTCGCAAGGCGCCCGGATGGGAAATCTATGCCTTGTTTCCTCGTGACCCGGCATTCGAACGAACCGAGCTGGAAAGAATCCAACGCGCCGCTCCGGGGTTCGTGATCATCTACGACCTCCCGCTGGACGGGCGGGAGGAATTGCGTTTTCACAACACGCACCCACTCATTGACCGATATGTCCGGACGCACTACCAGGCGTTGACCGGTTACACGCTAAATCCAGCATATCAGATTTTTCGGGAAACCCGGGCTCCTTGATGAAGAAAGTCGCGATTCTCCAATCGAATTATATACCCTGGAAAGGGTACTTCGACCTGATTGCGTCCGTCGATGAATTCATCCTCTACGACGACATGCAATATACCCGGCGTGACTGGCGGAATCGGAACCTGATCAAGACTCCCAATGGGCTGCAGTGGCTGACGGCACCCGTCAAGGTGAAGGGCAAATTCCATCAAACCATTCGTGAGACCGAGTTGGATGGAAATGAGTGGGTTGAAAAGCATTGGAAAGCGCTCGCAAACAACTACCGCCGGGCAGCGTGCTACGCAGAGATCGCCGTCCTGTTGGAGCCGCACTACTCATCGCCGGTACCCACTCATCTTTCGGTGCTGAACCGGGCATTGATCGAGAGGATTTGCGCGTACTTGGGCATCACCACCAAGATTAGTAACTCGTGGGACTACACGCTGATTGACGGAAAGAGTGAACGCCTGGCTGATCTGTGTCTCCAGGCGGGCGGCACCGAATATGTTTCGGGCCCGGCGGCCAAGGACTACATCGAGGAACGCTGTTTTGCGGAGCGCCAGATCGCGCTCACCTGGTTCGAGTATGCGAACTATCCCGAGTATCCGCAGCTTTGGGGGGATTTTATGCATGGAGTGACCATTCTTGACCTGCTCTTTAATTGTGGAAAGGAAGCGCCTCGTTATATGAAACACGTCCGGGCATGAGACTCTCCATCGTCGCGACGCTTTACAGATCGGCCCGCCATCTCGATGAGTTCTGTCGTCGGGCGGAAACCGCGGCGCGGCACATCGCCGGCGAGGATTACGAGATCGTGCTCGTCAACGATGGCTCGCCGGATGAAAGCCTGGAGTGCGCGGTGCGCTGGTGTGAGGCAAATCCTCGCGTGGTCGTCGTGGACCTTTCGCGCAACTTTGGCCATCACAAGGCCATGATGACCGGTTTGGAGCACGCCCAAGGCGAGCGGGTTTTTCTGACCGACAGTGATCTCGAGGAACAGCCGGAATGGCTTCTGGATTTTTCCGGACAGATGGACCGCGATAATTGCGACGTGGTCTACGGGGTGCAGGCGACACGCAAAGGAGGGCCCTTCGAACGTTGGAGTGGCCAGTGGTTTTATCGATTCTTTCGCGCCCTGACCGGCCTGGCTTTGCCTCCGAACGCCGTCACCAGCCGGCTGATGAGCCGGCGGTATGTGAATGCGCTTTTGCGACACGAGGAGCGGGAGGTTTTCATGGCCGGACTGTGGCATATCACGGGCTTTGAACAGCGGCCGCGCACCGTGGCCAAACAGAGCACGAGCAAGACAACCTACACGTTTCGGGCCAAGATGTCCTTGCTGGTTAACTCGGTCACGTCATTCAGCAATGCGCCGCTCATCGGCATTTTCTATATCGGCATCATCATCTCCGCCCTCGCGGGGGCCTATACGGCTTACCTGGTGGTCCACTGGATGTTCCTGGCGAAACCACCCAGTGGCTGGACCTCGGTCATGGCCTCGATTTGGCTGCTGGGCGGACTCATCATTTCCTTTATGGGCGTCGTGGGAATTTATCTGTCGAAGATTTTTTCCGAAACCAAGCACCGGCCATACACCATTGTGCGCCACGTCTATGGCAGAAATAAGCCCTGATCTTCTGGCCGACGTGGCGGAGTACTACACGGCGTTGCTCGCCCAACACGGGGATACCCCGCGGGGAGTCGACTGGAACGGCCCGGAAAGCCAGGGCCTGCGTTTCACGCAGCTGGCCCGGCTCATCTCCCAGCCCGGAAAGTTTTCGCTTCATGACTTGGGCTGCGGCTACGGCGCACTCTATGATTTTCTGATCACCTGCTACGCGGATTTTGACTACATGGGATTCGATATTTCCAGTGACATGATTAAGCGCGCCCGGGCACGCCTCACGGGGCGTCAGAACGTAGGGTTTAGCAACGAGACGAGGCCATCGACCGTTGCTGATTATTGCGTCGCGAGTGGGATTTTTAACGTCCGGCTTAATCACGATGACGCGATTTGGCGCAGGCATGTTGAAGCGACAATTGACCTGATGCACCGGACCAGTCGGAGGGGCTTTGCGTTCAATTGCCTTACCTCCTATTCGGACGCGGAAAAGATGAAGGATTACCTCTACTACGGCGACCCCGGAACCTGGTTCGACTATTGTAAGCGCCGATGCTCCCGGGATGTGGCTTTGCTGCATGATTATGGTCTCTACGAATTTACCATCATCGTAAGAAAATGAAGGTGATTGCCTTTGTGGACCACGAGATTGGGTACCGGCTTCTCCAAAAGATGCTGAGCCGAGAGCTTCGGAGCAAAATCACGCTGATGGCGGTCGTGACGACGAAAGAAAACGGCACGAGATGGTGGCCGGGCATCGCGGATCTTGCTCGTAAGCACGCCCTCCCGCTCCTGCGCTACCCCGCAACCAATTCGCGGCTCCGTAATTATGGCAAAGCCGATTATTTTCTGTTGTTGAGCTGGAAATACGTGATTCCCGAAGAGTTGATCGCGGTTCCTCGGCTGGGTGTGATCAATCTGCACTATAGCCTGTTACCGAAATACCGTGGATTGTATCCGGTCAATTGGGCGATCATCAACGGTGAGGCCGAGACCGGCATATCGTACCACTGGGTAAACTCCGAAATCGATGCGGGCCCGGTGGCCTGCCAGGCCAGGCTGCGGATCCGAGCGGAGGACACGGCTCGCACGCTGCAGTTACGGTTGGATGACCTCGCCTGCGCTACCTTTGTCGTTCTTGTCGACCGATTGCATAAAATGGCCGGGGCGAGCCGAGTTCGGACAAATAAAGCCACGACGCGTGGGGCCTATTTTTCAGGTGAAAAATTCGCGCGCTCGAATGAAATCGACTTGCGCAAGAAATATGCCGCCAGGGATTGGATCAATCTCCTGCGAGGAAAGAGTTTTCTACCGCACGGGGAGAATGCCTATTTTGTCGACCCAGCGACGAAACGTAGGATCTATGTGAGCCTCGTGCTGCGGGCGGCCGACAAATGAGGTGGCCTGGTGGAACGCACGGTAGAACTGTCGCCGGGATCGGCGACGGGCGCGAGTGTTGCCATTCGGTATTGACGTAAGGGTGATCGCACCGGCCTGCTGACAGCAAGCGGTGGGCGCGTGACGCAGATCTGCTTGGCGTAACCAATCAATGAAGAGCGAGAATATCCCTTTTAACTGGCCATACATGACGGGCAATGAATTGCGCTACATCGCCGAATCGCATTCGCATGGTCGTTTGGCGGGTGACGGGCCGTTTACCCGCTTGTGCCATGAATGGCTGGAAAGAAAAACCGGCTGTTCGCGGGCGCTCCTAACGCATTCCTGCACCGGGGCCCTCGAGATGGCGGCGATCCTGTTGGATATTAAGCCGGGCGACGAAGTCATCATGCCGTCGTACACGTTCGTTTCCACGGCAAACGCATTTGTACTGCGAGGAGGGGTGCCAGTGTTCGTGGACATAAGGGAAGATACGCTCAATCTTGACGAACGGTTGATCGAGTCGGCCATCACCCCGCGGACCCGGGCCATCGTGCCGGTGCACTATGCCGGAGTCGCCTGTGAAATGGATGCGATCAACGCCATTGCGCGACGCCACGATCTGAAGGTCGTGGAGGACGCGGCTCAAGGAGTCATGGCGCGCTATAAGGGGCGGGCATTGGGCAGCATTGGGGACTTGGGCGCCTATAGCTTTCACGAAACGAAAAATGTCATTTCCGGTGAAGGCGGCGGATTGTTGGTCAATGATCCTGTCCTGTCCTCCCGGGCCGAGACTATCCGTGAAAAAGGGACGAATCGCAGTCGGTTTTTTCGTGGTGAAGTGGACAAATACACTTGGCAGGATCTGGGATCGTCCTTTCTGCCCGGCGAATTGATCGCAGCGTTTCTTTGGGCGCAGCTGGAAAGGGCTGATTGGATTACGGAACAGCGCCTCGGCACTTGGCGGCGATACCATGCCATGCTCGCTCCGTTAGAGTCATCCGGCTTGCTCCGGCGTCCCATCATCCCCGGGGAATGCGAGCAAAATGGCCACATGTACTATGTGTTGCTTTCCCCGGGTATTGACCGGCAAGCCGTCTTGAAGAGCCTGAAGCGCGACGGCATTGGCGCCCTGTTTCACTATGTGCCGTTGCATTCGTCGGAGGCCGGGCGCCGCTTTGGACGGGTGCACCAGGAGGTTCGCGTGACCGATTCGGCGGCAGAGCGGCTGATTCGGCTCCCGCTCTGGATCGGCCTATCGGAAAGCCAGCAGGAGAGAGTGACGGAGGCGATTCGGCGCGGTCTCGGCGCCTAATGCGCTGATCCACCAGTATCGTTGGTAAAACCGGTCCGACTCCGCAGCTTCCGCGCGGGCACCCCGACGTTCACCGAAAATGGCTCGGTCGAGCGGGTCACCACGGCATTGGCGCCAATCACCGATCCGCGTCCAAGGCGGACTCCCGGCATGATAACCGCTCCTGCTCCGATCCACACGCCCGTTTCGATGACAATTTCCAGCGGCACGGCGGGACGTTGAAAGATCTCCGGACCTTCGCCGTCAATTGGATGCTGGCCGGAGGAGATCGTGACATTAGAACCGATAAGAACATAGTCGCCGAGGACAATTCCGCCCAATGCGTTGAGATACGATCCGGTGTTGATGGCGACGTTAGAGCCGCAGCTGATACGGTGGGCGTTGACGAGTTCCACTCTCGGCTGGATCCAAATGAAGCCGGCCAGCCGTCTGAACAGCAGCTTACAAACAAGGTGACGGAGCAGGAAGCCCGGAAAGGACGGGAGGCCATTAACCACCCAGAAGACGAGCGGTTCCACCTGGGTGTAAAGCAATGCGGCGGGCGAATAACCCTTCAATTTACCGCGGAGGAATGCGAGCATCGGTTTAGGTCGGAAGCAAACGGAGGGGTAGAGCGCGCGAAAGAGTGTTGTTAGGCGCCATCAAACAAGAGCCGCAGTCCGGTGCGGAAGTCGACCGTGGGCTTCCATCCGGGCGGGAACTCCACCGCGAGTGCGGGGACGATATTGTCATCCCGGTCGCGCTGCGGGTCGAAGATCATGCCGTCCGGGCCCACCCTGGCGATGTCAGCCAAGGCGTGAATCATGTCCTTCACGGATTGCAGCCTGCCGGATCCGATATCCCACCGCACAACCCCGGCCCCTTTCAGTCCCAAGGTGCACGCAATCGCTGCGACGACATCCGAAACATAAATCCAGTCGCGCAGGCCCGAACCGCCGCCAAATCGGGCAACCTCCCGGTCCTTAAAACAGCGCGCGGCGTAGGCGAGTACGTTGTCGGGGTCGTCGCCGGGACCGTAGACTTGGAAAATGGATCCGAACACCACGGGTCCGGCGTAGGTTTCGGCCCAGGTTTGGGCGAGGCGGCTGAAGGCAGCTTTGGTCGAACAGTATGGGTTATTGAAGAAAAATGCGTGATTCGGCACAAATCGCTCGTAGTAGGTGCCCGCGAGAAAAACCGGTGGATGACGCCGCGCGTGGGTCCGGAGGAGATGCAACAATCGGGCTCCGCCCACGATGTTGGTGTGGAGGGCTTGGGGCCATGCTCGATTAGACGCCTTGACGCCAGCTGCGGCGAGATGGACTACTGCACTAATCGCGGACCAGTCGAGCGAGCCCGCCGCCAAGTCGGAAAGGTCAGTCGTGACGTGGGTGAGATTGGAGGCGACGCGGTGCGGTTGACTGCGGCCGACTGAAACGACGTGGTGTCCATCAAGAAGCAGGCGGTCCTCAACGTGACGGCCCAAGAATCCGGACGCACCTGTGAGAAGGATGGTCACCCTAGGTCAAGTGTTGCGCACAAACTCCCGGATCGTGGTCAACTCATAGTCGATCATTGCCGGGGCCAGTCCGGGATAGGTGCCCAGGAAAATTGCTTGGTTCATGATCTGATCGGCCCCGGGCATTTCGCCAACTGCCCGGAAGGCGCCAGGCCGATCGCGTTTCAGCTGCACGAATACCGGTTGGCGCAACAAATTTCCCCCGAAGAGCATGCGATTGCCGATTTTCTTCTGGTCGAGGTAACGCCCCAGGTCGGTATGGGAAAACGGCGCCGACGGTTTCACCCGGAGCATGAAACCGAACCACGAACAATCGGTGCGGCAGCCTGTTCCATCCCACTGAAAGCCATCCAAGCCCCAACCCGTCGCATGGGTGGGCAAGGTGAACTCGAATACGTCCGAGAATTCATCCAGACCACGGCGGAGGCGCTGCCAGTTGTCCTTTCTTGCTTCGATAAAGGCCGGCAACTTGCGAAGCTGCTGCCGACCGATGGCGGCTTGGGGGTCCAAGGGTTTCAAATTATAACCGAGGTGGCTATAGATATACTTATGGTCATAGCCATTGGGCAGTTCGCCGAGCTGCCATTCGAACCGCTTGCCACAGGTGTTATCCTGCCCGCTCGCGCACCAACAATCCCGGCCCCAGTCGCGAAAACTCTCGACGTATGACTTGAGGGGCGGGCGGGAGACGATGTTGACAGCGCCCCCTTCGCCCATCGTTAGGTGATGCGGCGGATAAAAGGACTGGGTCGAGAGGTCGCCCCACGTGCCGGTGTACCGCGAGATCGAATGGCCATCCGAGGGGATTCCGGGTGAGTTCTGGGTGAACCCAAGTGCGCTCGCGCAAGCGAGGGGCATCGAGTAGATGCAGCCCAAGGCGTCGCAGTTGTCTTCGACAAGCCAGAGATCGTGCTGACGGCAAAATTTCAGCACGGCCGCCAAGTCGAATGGATTGCCGAGGGTATGGGCCATCATCACGGCCTTCGTTTTCCCCGGTTGGTAAGCGGCGACGAGTTGATCGACCCGGGCGTTTCCCGTGACGGGATCATTGTCGATGAATACGGGGACAGCTCCGAGTTGCACGATCGGCGCCACCGTGGTGGGAAATCCCGCGGCCACGGTAATCACCTCGTCGCCCGGCAGGAGGCGCCGGTGAGGCGGCAGTTTGTGGGTGGTGAGGGTCGCGAGGGCGATGAGGTTGGCGGATGAGCCGGAGTTGACTAATACCGAATATTTCACGCCCAGGAAGCTGGCGAGTTCCCGTTCAAACGCCGCCCCTTCGGGGCCGAGCGTCAGCCAGAAATCCAAGGTGGCGCCGACGGCCGCCTCGACCTCGTCGGCGTCGAAGACGCGGCCGGCATAGGGTACCGTCGTGCTGCCGGGCACAAAGGGCTCGTTGCGCGCGAGGGCCGGGAGGCAAGCTTGATGAGCCAGCGCGGAATATTCGCGAGTCAGGCGAAGTATCTGGGATTTGATTTCGGCGGCGCGGTTGCTCATGGGGGTGTGACCGACCATTAGGCTGACCATGCCAGGTTCTGGCGGCGAGCATCGGCGGTGTAGGCCTCGATCTGTTGCCGGGTAAAGGTCGCCAGGGTGGGATCCGGCTGGTCGGTCGGCGCTGGTCGGAGCCGGTACCATTCCACGGTGCGGGAGATCGTCTCCGGGAAATCCCAGACGGATTGCCACTGCAGGAAATGAAATGCTTTGTCGGTGGCGAGGTTCAAGAGCTTCGCTTCATGAGCGGCGTGGGGGTCGCTGCGGTCATCCCATTGGCCCGGCCAGTGTCGGATTACTTCCTGAACCAATTCAGCCACCGTGCGATTCGAAGTCAGTGGTGGACCAAAGTTGAAGGCGGAGCGGAGGATGGCGTGATCCTTGGCCGTGGCGTCAGTGCTTTGGCCCAAGCGGGCGCCGAGCCACAGGTATCCGCTGAGCGGTTCGAGCACATGCTGCCACGGCCGCGTGGCGGTCTTGTTCCTCACGGCGATCGATTTGCCGCGATTCAGGTTTCGGATGCAATCTGGCACGATGCGATCCAATGCCCAGTCGCCGCCACCGATGACGTTACCCGCGCGGGCGGAGGCGACATGGGCCCGGGAAGATAACGTAGAAAAAAAGGAGCGCCGATACGCGTTGATCACGAGTTCCGCCGCGCCCTTGCTCGAGCTGTAGGGATCGTAACCGCCCATGGGGTCTTCTTCGCGATAGCTGTGAACCCATTCCTTGTTCTCGTAGCTCTTATCGGTCGTGACGCAGACGACCACGCAGTTCTCTCCAAACCGCCGAACGGCCTCGAGGAGATGGACCGTGCCCATGACATTCGTCGCATAGGTTTCGACCGGCTGCTCGTAGGACATTCGGACCAGGGGCTGAGCCGCCAAGTGGAAGACAAACTGAGGTTGTGCGATTCGAAGCGCGGCGCTTAGAGCGGGCAAATCGCGGACGTCGCCGGTGACATGACTCAGGCGACGGGCATGGTCCAGCTGATTAAAAAGTGCGGGCGTGGTGGGTGCGGCGAGCGAGTAGCCGGTGACCTTGGCACCCAAAGCCAGGAGCCATTCACATAGCCAGGCGCCTTTGAAACCGGTGTGGCCGGTGACAAAAACGCGCTTTCCCCGGTAGACATCGGAATAGGACATGATGACTACCAGATTTTCCAAGGCGCCCGGCCCGAGGCCCAGAGCTGCTCCAAGTGGAGCTTGTCGCGGAGGGTGTCCATTGGCTGCCAGAACCCGGGATGGCGATAGATCGCGAGCTGGCCCGTGGCGGCCAGGTGCTCGAGGGGTTTGCGCTCCCAAATTGTATCATCGTTATCGATGAGCTTGATAGCGGATGGCTCGAGGACAAAAAAACCGCCGTTGATGAAACCACCGTCGCCATCGGGCTTTTCCTGGAAGCGCACGACACGGTCCCCTTCCAGCTCTAGTGCACCATAACGCCCCGGGGGTTGGACCCCAGTCAAGGTGGCCTCGAGGCCGTGGCCGCGGTGGAACGCGATCGAGGCATCAATGTTAATGTCGCCGACGCCATCGCCGTAGGTAAAACAGAAGGTTTCGCCACCGATGAAGTCGCTGACGCGTTTGAGTCGTCCACCGGTCATGGTGGCGTCGCCCGTATCCACGATCGTGACTTTCCATGGTTCCGAGCGGCGGTGATGGACCTCCATCGAATTGGATTTCATGTCGAACGTCACGTCGGACATGTGCAGAAAGTAATTCGCGAAGTATTCCTTAATGGTGTAACCCTTGTATCCAGCGCAGATAATGAAGTCATTGATGCCGAAACTCGAATAGATCTTCATCACGTGCCAGAGGATGGGACGCCCGCCAATTTCCACCATCGGCTTGGGTTTGGTCTGCGTTTCCTCTGAAATGCGCGTGCCGAGTCCGCCGGCTAGGATCACTGCTTTCATGGGTGTCGTTAGGATGGGCAAATGACGGGCCGTTCGATCACTGGGGTTTGGTCAGGATCGCCCATGCACCGATGATTTTCGGATGGTCGAGGTCGAATCCAAGCCGATTCAATCGTTCGCGAAAGAGTCGGTCCTGTTTTGTCCGTTCTGCGGTTCCGAGGAAACTATACGAAGCCGGGTAGGCGTAGGGCCCCCCGGGAACGGGTTGGGTCCACGGCAGGATCACAAAATGAGCGTCGTCAATTCCCAGTGGATACATTTGGAGGTTGGCCGCGTGCGGGTAGAGCGTCGGCATCAGAGCCTCGAGCGTGACGACGTTGGACCCAGGTGGAATTGCCGCGTTGATTTCGCGGTTCCACTTCCCGGCCACGACCTTGTAGCCGGAAATGAGGCTGCTGCAATCCTTCCATAGCGTCACTGGACCGGAAGTAAGCAAATTGCGGGGTGACAGCGACGGAGCAGCGGTTCCAATCATCAGGAAGAGCCCGAGATGGAGGGTGCGCAACAAGACCGTGAGCGCTCCGCGGTCGGTCGCGGCGGCGGTAACCACCGCCGCGGCCATGATGGGAAAATAAGTGGAATGGTAATGGGTGAGAAACCCCGTCTTTTCTGCTCCGCCGATGTTGCCCATGAAATTGGGCAACGCAGCAAACAGGGCGATGGCGAGCAGGCGCCAACTCTTTAGCCCGGCCAACATGAATCCGCCGGTCAGCAAAACGAAGCACCAGAAGTTCGGCTGAAAACTGGGATAGCTCTTATAGTTTATGAGGAACGCGTTCACGGTCATGCTGGACGCGAAACTGGCATTGGATGGGTGCACGATCACATACTTCAGCAGGTACAGGGAGAACGCTGCGAGGAGGGCCGACGTGGCATAAATTGCCAGATTGGCTCTAATCGCTCTCCGGCACAAAACGAGGTACATGATCGTGCACGAGCCCAGGACCAGGCCGAAGCGTTCCGAGACCGTGCTGCCCACCACCAAGAGCACCAAGATGGAAGTTCGATTTTTTTCGGGGGATTCCAGCAGCAGGAAAATCAAGAACCCGAGGCCAAGGAACAACCGGTCGGCATATAGTTGCCCTTGGATCGACATGCTCCACGCCGGATGTGAGACGATGAGCAGCGAGACGACGATACAAGTGAGATGGCCGACATTTCTTTTCCGCAAGAAATAGTAGGCGCCGATCGGCATGACCGCGAAGGAAAGGGCGGTCAAAATTGAGAGAGTGACCTTGGCTCCGAGAATCCAAGTGAGCGGCGCGATCAGGTAGAGGATTGCGTAGGCGTGCCACTTGAAATAGTTGAATTCCACAACGGACTGGATCTTCAGCGGTCCGCTACACAGCTCGTCGGCAGGGGTGGTGAATACCTTCGAGAACATCTCGTCGAACGAGGCCGACAACTGAGAAACCGCCTTTCCGCGTGAGGCAATATTGTCGGCGAGCTGGGTAAGAAAGGAGGTGTCGCCGAATCCAAATTCCCAGTTGGCGACACGGTAAACCGAAAGGCCGGCGACCAAGAGCACCGCGACAATGACTCCCAGAATCCGAGGCGACGGGAGTCTCATAGATTGGCTTTCCGATCGATCACAAACAGGGGCCGGCCCTTAATCTCGCTGTGGATTTGGGCAATGTATTCGCCGATAATTCCCATGAAGAGACAGTTTAGTCCGCCGAATAGAAAACCTAGCAACACGATGGTGGTCCAGCCGGGGGGCGGGGGCTGGATGTTGTAGTTGAGTCCCATCCGGGTGAGAAGGAGATGAAGAATGTAGACCATTGAGCCGAGCACGCTGAAGCCGGTCATGATCAACCCCATCAAACTGGCCAGCTTCAGAGGTTTGGTGGAAAACGAGATGACGGCGTGAAAGGCGTATTGGACACACCACCAGAAACCGGCCTTGGACTTGCCGTGTTTGCGCGGCACGCGCCGGAACGGAACCGCGATCGAACGGTACCCGGCCCAATGGGTAAGCCCGCGCATATAGCGGCTGGTTTCCGGGCAGGAGCGCACAGCCATGATTACGCTGCGCGAGAGCAGCCGAAAGTCAGTCGCATTGCGGGGAATATTGATATCTGAGAGTCGGTGGATGAGATGGTATGCAAAATAGGCGCCCAAGGTCTTGAAGATGGAGGTGTCCTCGCGATTCTGGATCTCGCCGTAAACGACATCGTAACCAGCAATCCAGTGCTTCACGAATTCCGGAATCATCTCCGGCGGATCCTGCAGGTCGCTGAAAAGGAAGATCAGGGCGTCGCCGGTCGCGTACGTGGTCGCGGCGTGAAACGAAGCCTCGACCCCGAAATTTCGGGAGAAACACAGGTATTTGTAGAAGTGATGCTCGCCGGTTTTTTGAAGGCAAAGATGTGAAGATCCATCCTCCGAGTGATTATCGACCAGCAATACCTCGAAATCCAATTCCGGCATGGAAGCGAGGACGGCGTCCAACCGGGAGAACAGTTCCGGAAGATTTCTCTCTTCGTTAAAAACGGGAACGGCGACCGTGAGTTTCTTGCGCAAATTCGACATGGGTTGGATAAAGTGGCGCGGCGATCTTTTCACCATCTCGCCTTAACGATTACTACCACCCCGACGATAATCAGTGCGAGTCCCGGCCAGTAGGTTGCGGGTAATTGCTGGCGAAAACCAAATCGATCGATCAGCGGGGTGAAGACGACCGCGAGAACCGCAATCGGGTAGGCGACCGCGAGCGGATACCGGCTTAACAGCCATAACCAGAGCACCGTTGCGACGGCGTAAAAGGCCAGGGCCAAATGAAATAACGGCGTGCGGACCAGCCCCAACATCAGCTCGACGATCGGTTTTCCGCTGAACTTGATTGCAGCTTCCCGAAACATGATCTGACCAACCGACATGATTGCCGGAAAGCATAGTAAGATCACCAAGTCTTGGATGCTAAATCTCATGGGGAGCGGCCGGACGGGAGCGGGGTTTATCATTGAGAAGGACTTGGAGCGGGATCGAAGGTTTGTCCATGATGTCTAGCAAGACCGACTGCATGAGCATCTGAAATCCGAGCAGGATTGGAAGAAGGGCGATGGCCACCGTACCTGCGCTGGTGAGACTCTGGTGCAATCCACCGAGAATCCAGTGATAGGTCCCGAAAGAAACGCCGAACAACGTAAGAGCGCCCCCGAATACCATCAGAAAAGTGACGGCGTTGATGTCGTAGATGAAATAGCGCCAAAAAAGGCGGTGCATGAGGCCACCCGCCAATTTTGAGGGAAAACCGAAAAACGCCCGACCCACACTCAGGGACGAAGTTTCGCTGCCGTAGCGTGCGGGAATTGGGACATCGTAGGCCATTGCGCGGACGATGTTGAGCTGGATCAGCATGCTGGTTTCGAAAAAATAACGTTCGGCCAGCCGGTCCAAATTGAGCACACGAAGCACCGAAGCGTGCACGGCTGTATAGCCGTTGGTTGGGTCGGAAACGTGCCAGAAACCGCTTGATACCTTGGTGAGCAGGGTGAGACCGAGGTTCCCAATCCGCCGAATTAACGGCATCTGGCGAAGTGAAGTAAGGTCGTAGAAGCGGTTTCCTTTGGTGAAATCGGCCCGCTCGATCAGGATGGGATGAATGAGCCGCGTGAGGTAGGCAGGATCCATTTGGTCGTCTCCATCCATTTTGACCACAACTGAGCAGCCTTTTTCGAGCGCTGCACGGTAGCCCGTCACCGTTGCCCCTCCGACACCTTTGTTATTCGGATGAAACAAAACCGTCAGTCTGGGATCTGGGCAGTTGTCTTGGGCATATTTCCCCGACTGCTGAGGGCATGCATCATCGACCGCAAAGATATGATCTACCCAGGCAGGAACTCCCGCCAAGACGACAAGGATATGATTCCTAACTTTGTAGCAGGGAATGATGATGGCAATTTTAGGCGTCATCGAAGATGGGCTAAAACGAGTGTGCAGGATATGGCCGAACCGAGCGGACGAGAATGTGGAATTGAACCGAGCCGAAGGGAGCTGAGGGCGCCGACGAGCAGCCTGGGTATTACCCAACCTATCTTACGGAAGTGCCTCGATTTGCGAGAGGATTTCCGAGAACGGCGGCATACGTCCCAATACTTGCGCCAAGTCCGAGTCGGCAGGGTTGATTCGGTTCGTCAAAGCCGCTTCCAGGTTTGCGGATTTGATCGCAAGATTAAGGTGGAGGCGTTCGGCGAGTTTCAGCGAGGTCAGCGCAAGTCCCGATGGAAGGGGCAGCAAGATGCGGTGCCAGACCCGTTGGCGGCAGACCATTTCAACTAATTCACGCTGAGTTGGAACTCGGTTATGAAACAACTGGCACGGACGCGGCGGATAGCGGTTCGCCAACAAATGCGAAACGGCTTGGGCCAGAGTTGGTGCGGCAATGAGTGGAACGGCGAATTTCCCGCCGCCGATGAGGGGGATGACCGGCTTGGTTCGGACGAAATCATAGGTTTGGCGAAAGAGTCCGCCATTCCCCACAATTAATCCGGGCCGAATCACAACGTCGCCGCCAACGAGGTCAAAAAGCGATTCCGCGGCGAGTTTATCCCTTCCATAAATTGTAGTCGCTGTCGGTAGAGCTGACAGCGTACTGACGAAGAGTTGGGTGCGCACATTGGCTTCCTTGGCGCTGGCTAAAACACGTCGGGTTGCATCCACATTGAATGATGCTTCGGAGGATCGAATGTCCCACGCACAGTGGATCACCGCATCCTGGCCCTCGAACATTGAGCTGGAGCAAGCCTCGCCCAATTGCAGCTGTACGATATTCTGGTGATTGTCTGCGCGACGCGCAGAACCACAGACAGTGTGACCTTCAGCGCGGAGATGATTCGCCAGAAAGGAGCCGACGAACCCGCCTATGCCTGTGACGAACACCTTCATGCCAGCGAAGCGGCCACCCCCGCGGCAACACGCATAGCATTGGCCATCGACGTGAAAGTCAGGTTCTTTGACGGCAGGCGTGCGAACACGGCAGAATCGACCACGTAGGTGTGTGGCGATCCCGATAATTGGCCGTTCGGCGCCGTTTCGAACGGGCCGGGCTCCCGACGCATCGGCAGGCAGCCGGCATAGTGATAACTGTTTCCCGCGCGTGGGTACTTGCAGAGTTGGGGCAATCCAAACCAGCCGATCCTCCGAAAAGCCGAGATGGCCTCCCGTTCGATGGAACCCAAATTCCGGCCTGCGTAGTTGATCTTGAGTTTTCCCGAAGCGTTCAACGAAACACTGTTTCCCGGAACCGGATCGTCCGGATAAAAAAACTGAATCAGGCACATCGCGGGGGTTACCAGCTTCGACACCAGTAAACTCCCCTTGAAGGACAGAGGGAAATCGAAGAGGAAATCAGATCTGAGGGGCCCGGACAGGTCATAAAGCGAGCCTTGAATCGTCTCAGCGGCTTTTGCCCCAGTGTATATGAGGTTGAGCTGGACCATGCCAAAGCAGCGCTGCTCCGACGGCAGGCCGACGAGCGAAGGATTGATCAGGGGGACGTATGAAATCAGGTTATCAAGCAAGGGGAGGGAAACTTCGCCAGCCTCCGCCGAAGCGAGCACGAGCTTGGCGGTATTGAGACAGCCCGCCGCAATGATGAGGCGCTTTGCATGGAATTGTTCGACCAAGCCAGTCCGGAGATTACGCGCTGATACCATCACCCCAGCTGGACGATCGACGTAGCGTTCGGCTAGAAAACCACCGCAATAGGTGATTCGGTTAGATTTGATCAGTTTGCGTACGGTTATGGCCGGCGAATAGATCGAGGAGTCGTTCGGAGTGAAGAATTCCAAATTCTTGTAGTTGTAAGCTTCCCGGTCGCCAAAACGCTCCGTCAAAACGGCCACCCGACTGCGGCCCAGCCTGAAGCCTCGTTGATGAAAATGCGGGCGGTTTCTTTGATAGCTTTCGTAGATCCGAGCTGGGCCGCGATTGAGCTTCAACGGAGGTTGCAAATCCGCAGTCTCCCCGAAAAAAGGTGTGAGGTCATCGCCGGTCGATCCGCTAATACCGATCTCTTTTGTGAGGCGATTGTAGAAAGGGGTGAGATCAGCGGAGGTTATGGGAAATCCCTGCAGCTCCTTGTCGCTAAACCGGTAGACGCCGGCTCCCCAGGCATTGGCTAATCCGCCCAACGAGAAACTCATCTGAGTGTCAAATCCGGTGGCATCGACGGGGCTCAACGTTTCCCAATCCTTGGTGATAAAACGCATTCGTGGAGATTTGAGCTTGGGGCTCATGGTGCTACGCCCTCCGATCAGCGCCGCGCCTTCAAATTTATCACCTATCAATAGGGGGAAGAGATCCTGGTCGGGATCGCGAAGCGCTTCCACGCGCGACTGATTTGGAATGATGGCAGATGGATCTCCTTCGAAACCACAATCCAGCATCAAGACACTGCGATCCTCGATTCCGAGAGCCGCCCCGACGCCGGCGGCGCCTGAGCCGATAATGATGACGTCAAACGAGGCCATACCTCTTTATTAAATAGCTGCCCTTGATCAGCAGCCAAACGGACCGTGCGCCCGCCCGGCTCAACTGCAACCAGGCCCTAACCCGGGTACTTTGTGCGTTGTGGAAATAGTCCCAGTAACGCTGGTGTGACTCACAAAGAAAGCACAGACCATGAATGCGTTGTTGCAGTGGATGGTGACGACGGCGCCAACGAAACGCATATTCAATTGCTTCAATATCCAAGTTTGCCGACATGACTTGTTTGCCTTGGGGCCATTCGGCAGACGGCCCCAGAGTCCTCATAAGGCCCGCGTATCTCGCGAGGATGGCGACGGGTGCGGGAAAACCAAAGATTCGGAGGTGAAGAAATTCACCCTCACTCATGACACATGATTCATTTGGATTGGCCGATGGGGGAGTCATCGCTTGCAGGAATTTCCGTTGGTGATGAAGATTAGTTCCTTTCCGCCCAAGGATGAGCATCGAATCTTCGGTCCCTTCGCATATTCCCAAGACGTTGATTGCCGGTTCATGTTTGCTCGCTATTTGCCGGCCCGAAGCAGCGTCAGTTCGACTGAGTCCATTTCGGTTGAACGCGAAACTTGCATGGTCGTCGTCCCGGCTGGAATCGTTTGCCAGCGGCGATGCCATCCTGCGTCGGTCGGCTTGGTGAAGACCAAATATTCTCGGCTCCAAAATAGCATGCGGTGATCTGCAGACCAGCAGACGATGTCAAAATACGGGTCGGCGGGAAGTTTGCCCACCCATTTCGCCTGTACCCCGACAACAGCACCGCCCGAGATTGTGAATTCGCCCACCGGCAGAGATTCGGAGGTGTTCTTGATCGGGCCAGTGCTGATTTCTTTTTCTGAGCGAACGCGATAGAGTCGGACAATATTATCGCCGGCGTAAGCCCCATCTAGAACGAGATATTTTTCGGCAAACCCGCTCGAATAGATGCCTGACCAGCTGCTTTCCGGCCGTCCCTGAATCCACCACGAAGTCGTATCCCACATCACATGCGTTATTCCGCTGGATAAGAGTGTTTGGTAAATCGACTCATATGAGGTCGCCTTGGACTCTCCGGGCAGAATCGAGTAAAGGGGAGTCCGCAGCGCGAGATCGCTGTGAGGGTGGGAGATGGCCCGGCCCAGAAATGATTGATGGTCCCGGAAGAAAGGAACCTGCCAGACAACGGCTTTGGCTCCGTATTCCGCATTAACCTTTTTAGCCAGAATGGCGGACGGAAGATGAAGGGCTTGGAATTGATCGGCCGTTTGCTTTCCAAGCAGGTAGTTTCGCGGGAAGGCCTGATTCGCCGATCCATTCCAAATCCAAGCCGTCGGCCGTGATATTCCAAGGAATGTTCCTGCAAGGATAACTCCGACAGCTGTCCACCACGCGGGATTCCAAGCAGCCGAGAGCGCCCGACCCGTGCTTGCGATCGCTACTGTAGTGCACGCCAAGGCGGGAATCGAATAGCGCAAGTTGTGTTCGGTAATAATCCACCCGGCCCAAAATGCCATGGTAGCCAGCCACCATCGGGACGCGCTCGAGGCCCTTCTGAAAAGGAGACCGACGGAAAATAAGGCCAGAAGCCAGTATGCCGGATGATAGGTGCCGAGCTCGTTGAACTTGCTGGGCGTCAGCTGGGTGCGAAACGGCAGGCCGAAAACTTCCATGCTGAACCCCGTGCCATACGAAGGCAGGCGCTTGGCAAGGTCGACCTCCGCGAGCGGGCTGGAAAAGAAGCTGTTTGCAAAAGGAAAAACCGGGTTATGCGTCAGCAGGTAGGTGCGAATGATGGAGGGAACCAGACCGATTCCGATGGCAACGAGCAAAAGGGTCAACGGCTTCCAAGTTGCTCCAATGCGGCCCCGATGGAGCCCGCATTCGTACCCCGTCACCAGGACGAGAACGACCAACATTGTCCCGGCGTGCAGCTTGATCGCCACGGCGGAGCCTGCGATCACTCCTGCCGCAATCAACCAGCCGGCCCTTCGGTCCGCAATCCAACGTTCAAATGCGAGCAAGGACGCGACGGTAAGAAGGGTGACGTGCAGATCCACGAACCCGTGCACAAATTGCCACCAAACAACCGTAGATGAAAAAAAGACAAAGCAGGCGAGCCATGGGAGAACGCGGCGCTGACCGATCGAGACTCCGCAAATACCTGCGGCAAGAAGGAAGGCTGACACCAGCGTGGTGACTTTTGCCATGTTTTCTCCTGCCAGGGGCAAGGCAATGAGGTTCAATATCTCGCCTCCGATTCCCATGTAAGAAGTACCGATCTCGCGGATAGCGGTGATGTGGCCAAGGCGACCCCAGATGAGCGGGACCGCGCTTCTGCCTCCGGTGGCGTCGGGTCCCGTCTCTGGGGCCAAACTTGAAAACCAAAAGACCAAGGCCAAGGCTATTCCCGCCCCAAAGATGAACCATTCAATCAGTTCGAAACTGCGCTCCAGGTTGAGGGTTCGTTCCAGCTTGCGACTGCTTCCATCAACTGCGTGCGGACGCCGATACCGATGATGGCGAGCGTGATCAGGATGGTACTGGATCCAGCGCCAAACCACGAGCCGACGCAGCGAAAAATGATGATCAAAAGCGAAAGTCCCAAGGCTCCCGCAATGGTCACCGTCAAATGGAGATTGCATTTGAAACGCTCCAGCACCGCCGCCCCGAGTGCCACGCTAAGCGTGGTGAAAATACCGAGGGCGCAAACATCCCCAACGCTGTCGGTCTTGATCGCGCTCAGAACAGCGACTGCGGCAGGGATCGCCAAGACTGGCCAAGTCGGGCGTTTTTTCGAAGTCCGGTGAGGGAATGCATACGCGAGTGCGAAAAAGCCTCCCGCAAGAATCATCGCCGCGATACTAAACCAGTCGGGAATTGGTACGTAGCGATCCGAGCGAACAAAGCCTCCGGTTTGGAACAGCCAGACCGCAGCGATTGCAAATGCGGCCACATATTTCACCGCGCGCCACTTTTCACCAACCGTGGCGATACCCACAAGAAGACCGGTTAGAATCGAGGCACCGAGAAAACCGAGAGCCGGTATCCAAATCGGTTGAATCAAAGCGAGACGAGCGGTTATCCACGCTTCCCCGTCCGCTTTTGCAACGGTCGCATACCAAGTCAGCGCGATGCCCAGAACGGCCGGGACGGCGACGAGCTTAAGCTTTCCGTATCTTTCCGAAGACTCTGCGTGCATGGGGCGGGCACTCACTCGCGGACTGCAGTTGGACATGTGGAAGCCGTAGCGTGGAAAAACAAGAGTTCGTCCCCGATATACCCAAATTCCCGCGACCAGACCGCAATGACCTTTACATCGCGAAAGCCGAGATCGGTGAGGTCATTGACCAGTTGCCAGCCAAAGTGGGTAAAACAAAGGCAACCGTCTGACTGCATGGGATCGCCATGATATTCCGGCTCAAGCAGATGTTCAACCAGGCCGTCAGCGCGGATTCGCGCCCGGATGGTATGCTCGTGCTTGCCAGCCGTGAATGGCACGGTGAAGAAAAATTTCCCCCCCGACTTCAGGACCCTCCGACACTCCTTCAGGGCCGCCCTAAAATCGGGTATGTGCTCAAAACACTCGAACGAAAGTACGGCATCGAAACTTCCGGCCTCAAAACTCAAATTGGTGAGATCCTCATGCCGAATGCCCCGGGCATCAATGGCGCCCCGCTTCGAAGTGGGTGAAAAAAATTCGCTACCGACAACACCGGGAAAGCGGCGGCGCAGGTGTTCGAAAAGCGGCGTCACCTGCTCAGTCACATAGACGTTCGCATCCGGATATAGGCCCAGTGACCAGTCGATAAGGTGGAGTGTCGCGCGCAAGCGGGTGTTGAGGCCGGAAACGGGGCAGATCAGGCGCTCGCGCCAATTCGGATTCGACTTGTCGGAAAACGCCCAATCCACCGAGAAGTCCACGGCGCGCGCGGCGGGATAGCTGAATGCCGGCACCGTAAAAGGGGTTTGAGACTCTCGGTAGGGGCTGCACAACGCCTCGGTCAACGCGGCCCGTTGCGTGAATGTGTCCTGCATTTTCGACCAGTGAACGCGAAAGTCAGCTAAGGATCGGAGTTCGTAAACGTTCACGAATTTGAAGCGGAGGTGACCTTGGGCGGCCTTGCGAGGGGAATCGTATATGAGGGGATGCTGCTCTCGATAAACTGGATCAGGAAAAATCGGGTGCCTTTGGGCAATGCGGCCAGGACTTGATCGAGAGTGGCTTGATAGATGCGAGCGCGGTGCAACGTCTTGAAATGTTCGGCAAAACCGGAGCGAAACATTCCATCAAAAAACGAATCTCCAAACACGACGATACCGGGAAGGAGAGTCGGATCGTCCGTCTTCTGGGTGATCGAATACTCGAAGGGGGCATCCGGACTGCGATATTCGCGCTCAACCGTCGGCCAGGTCGGCTTCACGAAAAGCGAAGATTCCGTCGCCGGCTTCAACAGCGGAAGGAAGGAAGCCTCGCCCCCGGAATTTGGCGCGTACGTGACCTCAAGGGTCCATCTCCAGCCCTTGTAGGGCGGACCCGCCAGTCGAGCGATGCGGTTGACGACCGCCTCAGCCACCGCAAATGCCGCGGGGTCGTTCCAATGAAAATCAGTCTTGTGAAAGATTGGACGGTGTTTCTTGACCTCGTTCAAGACCGCAGAGGCGTCGACATATTCGGCGCCGGTTTCGCGAGCAAGTCGGGCGCGGAGTAGGTGATATCTCGGCGAAACGGGACGCCTCGATACAGTCGAAGGTAGTTTGTCCGCGTAAAAGGAATACTTCAGTTCATTATCGACAATTACGAGCCTCACGCCGCGAGCCGCCAGGCGATCGTTGAGTTCCTTTAGGTTCGCGATGACCTGATCGTAGCCGGCGTCCGGCATCTTTTCCACGTTGTTGATGCCGACATCCAAGACTTCCCGGTAGAAAAGCCATCCGTCTTTGCCAATATATATGCGATCGGAGTAAGAGAAGAGGGAATAGTCGATTTGGGTTTTCGTCCGGATGAGAAAATTGCGACCGGCATAACGGTCGTTGAACCACGACTGCCATCCCATCAGGTAGTTTTGTAGCGGAAGTTTTGCCCATTCGGGTCGCTCGGCAGGTTTGCGATTTTCTTGTAACGGCTTGTCCGGCAAGACGTGCGTCAAACCCTGCCACGCGGGATAGAGCGCCAGCAGAGCAAAGCAGAGGATGATGGTGATTCGGGAAAACACTTCAGAATTGAAAATAAATGAACGGATTAAAACTTTGCGGCGACTGGGCGACGATGGCCCACGCGGTCACCGCAATAGCCGCCCAAGGTCGCCAACCCAATGTCGCCCGAGCAGGGTTCGCTGCGGGTTTCGTTCCTTCGGGCCAAAATGCAATGAGTAGCCCCGCCCCGAGATAAAGAGCGATGTTGGCCGTCAGGTGGTAGGCCGGCGGAAACAACGGATCGGAAAGATTTCTCCCGAAGAGCGCAGAGAAATAGTGTCCGGCCTGGGTGAGATTCGGTGAGCGGAAAAATACCCAGCCCAACATGACGGCGGAGAAGGTGTAGCTCCAGCCAGCCGCTCCTTTCGGTTCGAACCCCAAGCCCTTTTTCAGGACCCGCTCGACAGCAAGGAGTATCCCGTGAAACAGACCCCAAATGAGAAAGGTAAGGCTAGCGCCGTGCCAAAGCCCGCAAAGCGCAAAGACGACCAGCAGGTTGAGCGCCGTGCGAACGGCCCCGTGACGATTTCCACCGAGGGGGATATAGAGGTAGTCCCGGAAAAAACTTGAAAGCGTAATATGCCACCGCCGCCAAAAATCCGTGATGCTGGTGGCGCGGTAAGGTTGGCGAAAATTTTCCGGCAACGAAAGCGCACAAATACGCCCCAAGCCAATCGCCATGTCGGAATATCCCGAGAAATCAAAAAAGATCTGGAGGGTATAGGCCAGGAGCCCCAACCAGGCGTTTGCCGCTGACCATTCGGTCGGGGACGCGTTGAAGATGGAGTCGGCGATGCGCCCGAGATTGTCGGCGATCAGAATTTTTTTAGCCAAGCCAAACCCAAACCGCTGTAGCCCATGGACGACTTGGTCCACCGAATGCTGCCGATGATCCAGGTCTGCAGCCAGGTCATGATAACGCACGATCGGCCCGGCGACCAACTGCGGAAAGAACGACTTGAAGAGCGCAAACTTCATCAGTGAATGACTCGGCACAATCGTGCCTCGTTTGACGTCGATCACGTAGGCAAGGCCCTGAAACGTGAAAAAGGAAATCCCGGCGGGAAGGAAAAGATGCAGGACCGGGATTGACGCCTTGATGCCGGCGAGCGTTAGGAACTGGTTGGAAAGGTTGGCGAAGAAGCCTTCGTACTTGAACACGAAGAGGGGAAGCAGGTTGAAGAGGATCGCGAGCGCGAGCCACCACCGTTGCGCTGACCTGCCCCCCGAAGCTTCAATCCGCTGACCGAACCAATAATTGGTGCCGATCGAAAAGAGCAGCAGGCCGATGTAGAGTCCCGAGCCGACGAAATAAAAAAACAGGCTGGCAACCAGCAGCCAGCCATTCTTCGCCCGGCTAGGAACGGCGAAATAGACCCCCAGTACAATCGGCAGGTAGACAAAAAGAAAGAATGGTGACGAAAAGACCATGGCCGGTTGGATCAGTCGCGGCTGAGTGCAAAGCTCACCAATCCAATCGCAAGGCTGCGCTCGTCGGCCGAAAGTCCGAGCTGCACTGGCTTCGCTGCATCCGGAAAGCGGAACTCGAGTTCGACGATTCCCTGGTTTCTCTGCTGAACGGTGAACGTGAATTCGCGCGCTGTCACCCCAGGCTGGTCCAGCAGCCAGGATGTGGCGTCATCCATGCCGACGGCGGCGATTTCCACTCGTTGCTGCACGATCCGGGTGTCCACCAAAAGAGGAAACAGCTCGGCCTTAAAGCGGTAGGTGGACGCCATCGCTGGAACCTTGAACCGGATCGTGGCTCGCGGGGCGATCGACCAGCTATGGCTTTCATCGAGCCGGTTCCAGCCGGCTCCCAGGTAAAGGGGGGCAGTGCTGTCTGGAGTGCAGGGCACTCGGGTGTCGACCGGCAGATCCACAACCTCCCGCACGGGAAGTTCGAGCGGGGCGCGCCGCCCGACTGCTCCGATGCGGGCGAATGAGTCGAAGAGTTGAGTTCGGACGCGGGCGAACGAAAAAAACGTGTCGACGTGCGCGATGCTTGCTTCACTGAGGCGGGCCCAGAGTTCGGGGTCGGAGTGCAGCCGACAAACTTGCGCCGCGAAGCCCTGCGGATCGTCGGCCACCAGGCAGTTCACCTCTGTTGCCAAATGCATGCCCTCGACCGCAATTTGCGTGGCGACCACGGGAACGCCGCAGGCCATGCTCTGGTTGATTTTTCCCTTTACCCCGGCGCCGAAGCGCAACGGGGCAATTGAAAGGCGCACGCGATCCAAAAGAGAATCGAGATCGGGCACGAAGCCGTGGATCTGGACGTGCTTTTCTTGCCGCGCCAGCAGGGCCGGCGGCGTGCGGCTTCCGACGATGTGAACCTCGAGCTCGGGTATCTTGGCGCGGACGAACGGCAGTACTTCCTCGAGGAAAAACAGGATGCCATCAAGATTCGGCGGATGCTGGAATCCTCCAACAAACAATATTCCCCACCGGTCGGAGTACTTGATGCCGGAGCGCCGAGTCGGGTTGATCAGCGGGACGATTGCGAGTTTATCGGACGGCACTTCCCGGGCGAGAATCGCTGCTTCATCGTCGCTTACGACATAGGTCAGGTCTGCCGCGCGCGCGAGCGCCAGCTCTTCTTCGCGGCTTGCGGTCGATTGCAGCTGAAGCTCGGGGGAGTCCTCGAGTTTGGCCTGCCGCGCCAAGCGCAGGAACATCAGGTCAACCGTATCGAAAATCACCTTGGCTTGCGGGGCGACGCGGCGTACCAGCGGCAAGAATTTCGCTGCGACGGCTTTCCGGGAAAGCAGGACGATCTCAAACGAGAACCCGTTTTGCTCGAGGTAGGACTCCAGGCTATAGGTGTGGGGAACCCCCAGGTGTTCGACCCCCGCGCGTCGCAATTCGCCCGAGAAAGGCTCGTGAAATTGCAGGTTTTCCGCTGCGAACGTTACCTTAAATCCGTCGCCGGCGAGGATCTTCAACAGGTTGAACATGCGAACGGACCCGGCATCCATGTCGGGAGTGAGCGCGCACGCGTCGATTACCAGAATGCGGTCCCGGTAATACCGGTCACGCGCCAACCCGGCCAGGTGTGCCCCGTCACCGTGGCGCGACAGGGTTTCCGACCACTTCGCGAGGAATTTCTTCTGGTTGGCAATCTGGTGACGCTTTACTCCGCTCGCCGTGCTCTTGCCGGAACTCATGCCTTCAAAATGGATGATTTCGGAAGCGGGTTGGTAGTAAACTTGGAGCCCAGCGTGACGGACTTTGAAGGCCAAATCCACGTCTTCGTAGTAGGCCGGGCAGTAAAGCGAATCGAATCCCCCGACGAGCCGGAATAATTCGCGGCGGATCATCACGCAGGCTCCTGAACAATAGTCCACGCGGCGGAGATAATTGAATTCCGGCTGCCCAGGATCCTCGCCGCGGCCGTAGTTCCACGCCGTTCCATCGCTCCATACGAGATTTCCCGCCTCTTGGAGCCGGCCATCGGGAAACAGGAGTTTTGCTCCGACCAACCCGGCGTCGGACTTCGACGTGAAGACGTCCTCGAGCGCCTCGAGCCAGCCGCTTGTCACCACGGTGTCGTTGTTGAGAAAAACGATATACTCGCCGTTCGCCTCCGCCGCGCCCCGGTTGCAGTTCAAGACAAAGCCCTGGTTTGACGCATTTCTGAGGAGCCGCAGGCATGCCACCTTGCCCAAGGCGACCGATACGTCCGCCGTCGAGCAATCGTCGATGACGATGACTTCGAAGGAAAGGCGGCCAGCATGCGCGACGAGTGATTCGAGACAGGCGAGCGTCAGTTCGCACTGGTTGAAAATGGGGATGACGATCGAGACGCTCGGGCTCGGCGCGTACGGCAGTTGAATCAATTCTGCCCGGGCTTCATTGGCCCTCTGCGAGGCGAGTTCGAGCGGCCGATCGGGTATGATGAGTTCCTCTGCCAGTACGCGCTCAAGTACGGCGCCGTTACGGAGTGTCGCGATCAGGACGAGCGAAGCGCGCCCCGGTCCTAGTTTGACATGCCCTTCAAAGCCGGACTTCAGTGCCTGCTTGTTCCACGGGACCAATTCGCCGGCGTCTGTCCGCGACCGTCCGTAACCGAGCTGGGAGAGATGACACCCAAATCGTACCTGAAGGGTGTCAATTTCGACTTGGGGATGAAAGCACCACCCGCACAGATAGAGGGTCGAGTCTTCCGTGGTGGTTGGGATCGCCGACTCCAGCGTGACATGGACGGGACCGAGCTCCGCCATCACGCTGCAGCTATGGAACGCCGTCCAACCCGGAAATGCCGGCGACCGGAATTCGAGGGTCGCAATCGCTAATCCCGGCGGGAGATAGACCTCGAGAGCAAATCCACTAGCGGCGGCACCGCGCAGCGCAGGATGGGCTGTGGCCACGTCGGGTCGCGCAAGACCGACCTGACAGTCAAAGACACTCCCTTCGTCCAAACGAAGCCGCACCTCGGCGCTTTGGATGGATTCGCCCGCGATCCATCCGGCCAACCGAAGATAGCCCTGGACCGCACGAAGGCTGCCATGGTGATCAAGGCCGTAGACTATCGTTTCGCCAGGCGAAGACGTGTTCATGCGGACGGAGCAGAGCTCGGGGATTTGCTGGACCGGGCGAAGTACCGGGAGAGGGCGGAGGATTCGTAGCGATTGAGTTCCGCGCGCAGCCGCGCGGACGTCGCTTCCAGTTGATCGATCGAAGCCCGATGGCTTTCCAAAGTCGCCTTTGCCTTTTCACGCTCGGCTTTCGCGGCCCGTTGGACTTCGTTGAACTGAAGGAGGAGTCGGTCGACATCATGCTGGGCGCGGCTGATCGCGGCCTCCAGTCGACGGCCAGTCTGGGTGAGTGCCTGCGCTTCAGTCTGTGCTTCGAGTTTGCTCGCCATGACTTGCCGAAGTGCAGCTTCTTTTGCCAAAAGATCACGCTGCGTGGCCAGGCAGCCATACTGGGCAACCTTGAGTTCGCGGAGAATCTTGGATTTCTCAACCTCGACGGCCTCAAGCTTCGCGACCAAAGCCTCATTCAGCACCTTCAACTCCGCAATGCGTGCGGCATGCACCCGGAGTTCTCGCTGAAGGTCCAGCGCCCACGCCGTCCTTTCCTCGTGAGCCGCAGTGAGCTCGAGAAGCCGTGCGGCATGCGCTTGGACATCTTGTTGAAGCGTCTTGGCCCAAGCCGTCCGCTCGTCATAGGCGGCCGTCAGCTCTGCGAATTTCACTTTGGCAGCGTCCAACTCGCCTTCAAGCGACTTAGCCCACGCGGTGCGCTCCGCGTGTTCCCGTGTTAGGTTATCGAAGTGTTGACGCGCGTCACCGAGATCCTTCTCGAGAGAACGCGTCATAGTGAATTGCGCGTTGCGCTCGCTCGTCATCCGGCTGAGGTCCGCCTCCATCGCGCGCGCCCACTTCGTGCGTTCGTCGAGCTCCTGGGAACGTTGGGCGAGCAGAGTTCGGGTTTGCACGAGATCGGCCTCCATTGTTTGCGCCCAAAGGGTGCGTTCCGTGGCATCGCGGGTTCTCTCGTCGAGCAGCACCCGGGTCTCGGCGATTTCAGCCTCAAGTTGGCGCGCCCACGTGGTGCGTTCAAGTGCTTCGGCGGTCTTGGCGTCATGCGCCACGCGCGCCGCCTGTAGATCGCGTTCCAACGATCCGGCCCATTCGGTGCGCTGCTTCACCACGGCGTCGGACTTGATTTGTCGCTCCGCCAGCGCCCGCAAGATAAGGGAGGATTCGGCGCGGGCGGCCCCGCCGGAAGTCGCGAGGGCGAACGCTTGAAAGAGGCGGCCGATGACCTCAGAGCGGTGGTCTTTGCTCTCGTTCTCCATCTCCACGTGCTGCAAATGCGCCAGATGGCTGACCCAAAAATGTAGCTCTTGGGCGGGCTGCCGGGCCGCTCGAAGTTCCGGGAGTGCCTCGAGATCCAAGCCGGGCGGGAGAACGGAAAAATGGGCGAGCCGGAGCCAATCCGCGCTCCGAAAATGAGTGAGTTGCGCGTACTCGTAGTCGATGAGCCGAATCTCGCCCTTCTCATTGATAAGCAGATTGCCGCCCGTGAAATCCCCATTGGTCCATTGCGCGACTGGCGAGGCCGAGTTCGCGGCCTTTAGCAATACCGGTCTAACGAGATCGTTCAGCAACCCGGCGTCAATCGGAGTTAGCCCGGGCAGCGAATTTGCCTCCGCAAGTACCTTGTGAACTTCCTCCTGAAAGCAGGCGGATGTCGAAGGTCGAGTCGTCTGGACGAGCAGCGCTTCCGCGCGCCTGACCGTTTCAGTCCATTTGTCAGCGGTCATGTCGCCGGAGCCAACTAATGCGTCCAGCGACCGGCCGTCGAAGTGTTCGAGGCAGAGGAAGCCCGTACCGTCGGCGCTTTCCCAAAAAAGCAACGGCTGGCAGACCAAGTCTGGACGCGCGTGCCAAAACTCATTCGCCTGATGGTGAATCTCCGCCAGGGCCAAACCGGCGACCAAGTGGCAGACGACTCGGTCACCGGTGGTCACCCGATAGTTCCAGCGCCGGGCTTGGGACTGACGAACATAGGCCGCCGGGTAGCCTTCAAGCCTGATCTTGGTACGGCTCTTGATGAGGCCGGCCTTAATGAGGCGCCGTTGAACTTCGTCTGGCTCGACGGATGACTCCGAGCGCGGCATCATTGAAGTATAAAGAAAAAGCTTGGTGAAAAATGGTGGGCGATCCCCATCCGGGCGAAACTGCGGTAGTGCGAAACCAATTCCTCCCGTTCGGCTAGCGCAGAGCCATCACAACCGTCATGGTCCTCCGGAATCGCGGCGCTTAGCAACGTTTGGTTGAATTCGGCGGGCCGATTCCAAGGGAGAATTATTTCGGGCAGCTTGTAATCGGGCAAAGCGCCATAGGTTTCCATGCGCTTGAAGCCGGCGTCGAGGAAAAGCTCAGCGTACTCCGCCTGCGAATAGGTGAATACCCGCAGTTCCGCGCCCGTCGCCGCCCGGTGTTTGACCGCGGCGAGCGAGCGATCGAATACATTGATGTTGCGTTGACCGGTGTGGTCGTCCCGGCCGCCCAGCAGGTACTTCAAACCCAGCCGGTTTTCGATGCCGACATAGCATTTTCCGCCGGGCTTCAAAGCCAGGCGAATCCGGCGCATGAATTCCACCTGTAACTCCCGCGGTTCGCCGAGACGGAATTTCGGCACCCATTCGAGCACCCCAATGCAACTGATGAGGTCAAACGCCGGCTCGAATTCGAGGTCGAGAAAGTCGGCCTCAACGAAATGCATCCGCCCGGCGAGCCCATCCTGCACTGCGGCCGCCTGAATGAATGCGAGCCTTTCAGGGGTGGGTTCCAACGCTGTGACGATCGCTTCCCGTTCGCGCGCGAGCGGCAGCGCAATTTGCCCCCATCCCGCTCCAATATCCAATACCGCCGAACCCGCCGCGGGCGGATTCTGGCGAAAAAAAAGCGCCCGAGCTTCGCTGGTTACGATGCGGTGCAGCCATGGATTAGCTTGGGCATAGCGTGCGGCCACGACCTCACGCCAGGGCCGGCCGTCTTTAATGTCCTTGATGATCCCCCAGAGTTTTTCCGACGCAGTATCGCGATAATTCTCATTCTTGGCTTGAGCAGCCCACCGCTCGCCCAATTTGAGCGTCACGGAATCACGGGAATGGCGAAAGCGAATCATGGAAGTGCAAGCTAGGTCTGCCGCGGGTCTCTTGCAGATATCTTGGCCTGCAAATTAGCGATGCCAAAGGCGCCATCCACGCCATGAACCTCAAACTTGATCGTATCATAGCGGCGGTGGACGACAACGAGTTGCTCTCCGACGAAATGCGTGAATCCCACCGAGATGAAATAGTGGCCCGGCAGGAGGTTGAGATTGAAGGAAAAATCAACATCCCGTGCTTCACCCGTCCGGAATGGGGCGGCCCGCTGGCGGCTGAACAGCGTGTTGGTCCCGTAGATTTCCACTCCCGTGAGATTCTTGATGGTAAGGGCAAAAATCGGCTCATGAAAATCCTCATGGGCCTCGACTCTCATGCGCACGACAATCGGTTCGCACGTGGCAAACCATGTACGGGTCTCGCCGGTTGCATCCAACATGGCCACGGACTGGATCCGGCCGAGATCGCCACCATACGCGAATTCCGCTCCGCTCACCTGAACATGGCGTCGCTCGCTCTCCAGCAATTCGGCCAACCGCTGGCGCATCGCCGGACCTTCGCGATGCTCGGCCCAGAGCGCATCCATGGCCTTTAACCGCAATTGCAACTGGGCGATCACCGGCGAGGGATCGGTTGGCTGGGAAGAATTTTCGCTTTCCCGGATTTTTGAGGCGACGAGGGGCGCAGGCGGGTCTGCAGGGTGACGAGCGGGATGATTTGCAGCCTGCAGGGCGGCGATATCCGGGGCAAGGTCTGCCAACGTGCAGCCTTCAACAATCAACTTGGAATATAGATTCACGACGTCGTTCGGGTTGCCCGCATACGCCATTCGGCCATGCTCCAACAAGACGGCCTGTTGGCACAGCCGTTTGACCATGGTGGTGTCGTGTGACACGAACAACAGCGTCACGCCACGGGCGAGAAACCGGTCAATGGCCCGGGCGCACTTGAGCTGGAAGCGCGCATCACCGACGGATAACGCCTCATCGACAATCAGGATATCAGGGTCGACGTGCACCGCGACGGCAAAGGCCAGCCGTACCACCATGCCGCTCGAGTAGATTTTAACGGGTTGCTCGATAAAATCGCCGATGTCGGCAAAACTAGCGATATCGGCAAACCGGGAGTCGATGTCCTGCCGGCTATACCCGAACAGCGCGGCGTTCAGGTAAATGTTTTCACGGCCGGTGAACTCTGGATTGAAGCCACTTCCCAGTTCGAGCAGCGCCGCGACGCGGCCGGTGACGTTGACCGATCCAACGGTAGTCCGGAGAGTACCGGCGATGATCTGCAGTAAAGTGGATTTCCCCGAACCATTGCGACCAATGATCGCGAGGCTTTGGCCGCGGCGAACTTGGAATGAAACTTCCTGCAACGCCCAGAAGTCCCGATACATGCCTCGAGCCTTGGTCTGCAAAGCGTTCCGTAGCGGCAGGAACCCTGGCGTAAAGCTCGAGACCGTTTCCAAGAGCGGCGCGATCAAGCGCGTAGAGGGATTATCCCACAGCCGATAGGACTTGCCAGCATGATCCACCGATATGACCACGTCACTATTCATGGCGCGGGTGACGGAACCCGGCAGAGATGCGGAGAAGGATAGAGCAATTTATGAGAAAAGTTTAATCGGGCATCCCGAGGATGCGGCGGCGAATCTTAAGTTGGTCCAATTCCACGGGTAAGGCGGCAAAGGCGGTGGTCGGGGAATTGCACATGGAATGCAGCCAGCAAAAATCAACCAACGGTATTCCAGCTCGTCTCAAGTTGATGGCAAGTTTGTGTTCGTTTAAAATCGCAAGGACCTTGCCTTGGAAACGCTTGGTCTCGGGCAATCCGCGTTGAACGGGCGAGTGCCAGCGATGACCGCCCATTTCCTGACCTTCGAGCCAGGCAGTCAGGAGCTGCTGATAATTGGCGGAAAGTGGCGCGGTGGGACGAAATTCCCGTGAGGCCGGGTCGGAAAAAAAGATCGCCGGATTCGCGTAGGCGGCAAATGGAGGCAGCGAATCCAACGCGGACCGGCCCAGGAAAAAAAAACACGTCCGGACCCACGTTTGAGACTCGGATTCCTCCAGCCGCACCGGGGCGGTGTAGCTGTCGACGTGCCCGAGGCAAATCTTCCGGCTGACGACTTCGGCGAGCATGTCCGAGTGAAAATGGTCAAGGTAACCGGTGTAGAGAGTGTTGAAGGCCGACGTGACAAAGTGCACGACATCAAACGGGACACGTTCAGCCCTGGCTTGGCGCAAGGCCTGATCCCAGGCGCTAAATTCCCAAGCCCGGTTGTCACCGGCGCGCAGCAACGCATGGGGACCGAGTCCCTCCGGTGCGCGTCCCGGGTCGAGCGCGTTGTCGATGATCCAAAGAGTTCGCTGTTCCGTCAGTCCGTGTTTCGCATACCACTGGTTGAGCAAGTCGACAGACTCCGGATAAGCGGATGGGCCGTGTCGGACAAAGAGGCAGAGTATCTTCACGGCGTAAGAAGGGGCGAGGGACGTGGGCTCAGGCGAAATGCTGGTCGTGAATCGACGCGTAGATCGCACGGGTTTTTTCGGCCAGTGCTCTTCGGTCGAAACGGCGAAAATTCTCTGCACCTTTCTTTTTCAGCTGTTCCCGGAGGGAGGAGTCGCGCGCAATTGTTACCATGGCCTCGGCGAGCGCTGCGGGCGAGGTGGAATCGGTGTAAAGGGCGGCATCACCCACAATTTCCGGGATCGAGGTGTGCCTGCCGCAGACAATTGGACAGTTCTGCTGCATTGCCTCCACCAGCGGCAGGCCAAAACCCTCGAATAAAGAAGGAAAAACCAATGCGTGCGCCGTGCGATAGAGCGCGGCGAGTTCGACGGGCGTGCGATATCCGAGATGCATCACGCGCCCGCGAATTCTTGGATCGGAGAGCAGCGCCGCGGCGGGATGATCGTTACCCAGTGGTTGTCCGGTCAGCACCAGCTTGTACTCAGCCGGCAGGGACCGGTCCGCGAGCTGGAGCGCCTCGAGCAGTCCCCGGTGATTCTTGTGCGTCCACGGCTGGGCCGGATAAAATAGAAAGGGCGCCCTTACCCCCATCCCCGCTGTCAGCCGCTGAATCGTGGCTGGACTCATGGCCGCCCCACTCCAGCGGGGTGGGAGGTTCCAGATCGTGGTCATTTTTTCCAAAGGCACGCCATATTGGCGATGTACGTCCATTCTCGTAAACTCGGAGACGCAGATGATGTGGGCCGCGAGGCGGCAGGACTCGCGATATTCCCATTCCCGGGTTCGGATATCCGCTTGGCTAAAGTGCTCCGGGAAATGCAGATGCTGCAAATCGTGCATGGTGACAACCGACGGAAAGCGCCGCAAGTTGGGGTGCACCAAACTCGCCAAGCCATGGACGACCGTGAAATCTAATCGGGTGTACCATTCGAGCGCACTTAGCTCGCGGCTCGTCACTGGGGGAAGGGCCAAGTGGTCCGCCAACACATTTGCAGCAGCGTTGCGTCGGGCGCGCCACCTCTCTCTCAAGCCATCCGTGGGGATGGCCTTGTAACAAAATTCAGCCGGGAATTGCCAGCGGCGGCAGACTTGGCGAGTGCCCAAAATACGGTATTCGAATGCACGGTCGAAGGTACTGAGCTCATCTACCAGCTCGTGCGTCATCTGTTCCACTCCGCCGACTTTCCCAGGCTGAAGCCAGCGAAGATCATACAAAATGCGCACAGGAGACCGCCGTCGACGTTCGGTTGAGATCGCGATTTGAGCGGCAAGTTTGGGACAAGAAACCGGGGGAGCATGTTGCTCCACGACCTTGGCCCTCGCGGCTTGAAGTACCTGGACGGGAACAGGTGCTCGCAGGAGGGTGATAATTGCGGCCGCAAATTCCGACGGGTCGTCCCGCAACCAGCAATTTACGCCGTCGGAAGCGGCGAGGCCATCCGCGCCCAATCGGGTCGAAACGACTGGCAACCCGAGAGCCCACGCTTCTAGGATTTTCTGCCTGACACCGCCGCCATAGCGCAAAGGAGCGACATAGACGCGGGCCGTGCGGAAGGACGGCCTGATGTCGCCGACGTTCGGGATAAGCTCCGCGTTCGGAGCCTGCGCAACCGCAGCCGCGATGGCGGGCGCGGGCTGCAAGCCGACAATCTTGAATCTTGCGGAGGGCACTGCTGCCAAGACAAGCGGCCAAATTGCGGACAAAAAATAAATTGCGGCATCCACGTTCGGAGGATGCGAAAGATGGCCTGTGAAAAGAACGATGGGTTCGGCCTCTTCTGCCGGCGGCTGAAAGCTGAAATACTCAAGATCGATGCAAATCGGCACGACCGCAACCGGGCATGGGGGACTCAGCAGGCGGGTTGCACGGGCGAGGTCTTCCGTCGAGACCACAGCCATCGCGTCGACTTGCTGGGTGGCCAGACGCTCGTTTCGCAGAATGCGACGCAACTCTGACTGGCTGGGCGGAACGGGCGCCCGCTGCAAATAGTCCGCGCGGATGTCATGAAAATAGAGACACCGGGCAAGGCTGGCAGGTAAGAATGGAAACCAAGCGGCCGTATTTGATTGCGCCAGCAGCACGACGTTCCAGCGCTCTGCGCCGAGCGCTTCGAGCAATTTGGGTGCAAGATTGGTGATCACAATTCGCCAAGCGAGGGCATCATCCGGATGGTGGCTAAGTCCGGACAGTCTTCGCAGGAGCCAATATTTGACCGAGCGCGGAAGAAACCTGATCCAACGGACCGAGCACTGTCCGGGATCTGATACGGCGGGAATGTCGCCGGGGACCGGATGTTCCGGCCACCAATACGAGCGTTGCACGGTGTCGCGCATCCGCTGCAGAGCGTCTTCCGGTTGATGCGGATAGCGCGGCCCAACTACGCCAATGAATTGTGTTTGGGCGAGATGGCGAATTTGCAGCGGCATCAGACCGCCTTGCCCGGGAAAGTAGGGCAAATCGGTGGTGACGTAGAGAATTCGAGGCATGGTCGGAGGCCGGGAAGCCAAGATCTAACCTGGATCAGGCGGGGCTGGTGCAAGGATCGCTTGGGTCAGTCCAACCCATCACCCCGAAGAGCTCAACCCAAGGCGGCCAGGTCGGCGTCCACCATCAGTTCGGCCAGGGCTTTCATGCGGGTTTTCGGCTCCCAGCCGAGTTGCTGTTGGGCCTTGGCATAGTCGCCGATTAACAGATCCACTTCCGCGGGGCGCAGGAAGCGGTCATCGAACTTCACGTAGTCTTTCCAGTCGAGGTTGACGCGAGAAAAGGTGGTATCGAGGAAGGCGCGGATGGTGTGCGTTTCGTTGGTGGCGAGAACGTAGTCGTCCGGTTTCTCCTGCTGCAGCATCCGCCACATGCCCTCCACATATTCCTTTGCATAGCCCCAGTCTCGCTGGGCATCCAGGTTCCCCAATACCAATTCCTTTTGCAGGCCCTTCTTGATCCGTGCTGCGGCCAGCGTGATTTTCCGGGTGACAAAGCTCTCGCCCCGCCGGGGGGACTCGTGGTTGAACAGGATGCCGCTACACGCGAAAAGATTGTACGATTCGCGGTAATTGAGAGTTAACCAATGGGCAAAAACCTTGGCGCAACCATAGGGAGAGCGGGGATGCAGGGGAGTGGTCTCGCGCTGCGGAACTTCGTGGACTTTGCCAAACATCTCGGAGGATGAGGCCTGATAATAGCGCACTTTCTTGCCGATGCCGGACTCGATAATTGCTTCGAGAATGCGGGCGGCGCCGACGCCGGTGATGTCAGCGGTGTACTCGGGAATATCAAAGCTGACGCGGACATGACTTTGGGCGGCGAGATTGTAGATCTCATCGGGCTGCAGGCTGTAGAGTAATTTCACCAGCGACACGCTGTCGGCCAGATCGCCGTAATGCAGGAACAGGCGTTGATTGGGCCCTTGTTCAAAGGGCTGCAGGTGATCAATGCGCGAGCGATTCATGGTGCTGGCGCGTCGCACCAAGCCATGGACCTCGTAGCCCTTCTCGAGGAGCAATTCGGCCAAATAGGAGCCGTCCTGGCCGGTGATTCCGGTGATAAATGCTTTTTTCATGAGATTTTCTGGAGCTCGGATTCCACCAACCGGGAAACCATGTCCGTAAATGGAACCGTGTTTTCCCACCCGAGTAGTCGCTTGGCCTTGGACGCGTTGCCGCAGGGTGCCATCGGTTCAACTGTGGTCACCAAATTCTGGTCGTAGCGCACATAGTCGCGCCAGTTCAGGCCGACACAGGTAAACGCCTGGGCGACCAAATCCGTAACTGTATGAAGTTCACCCGTCGCGAGGATAAAGTCATCCACCTGCTTCTGCTGAAGCATCAGCCACATGCCGCGCACGTAGTCCGGGGCCCAGCCCCAGTCGCGCCGGCCATCGAGACTACCCAAAACCAGATCTTGTTGCAGACCGCGTTTGATCCGAGCCGCGGCCCGAGCAACCTTCATCGTGACAAAGCCCCCGCCTCGCCGGGGAGATTCGTGGTTGTAGAGAATGACCGAGCACGCCGGCAATTTGTAAGCGATGCGGTAGATCCGTCCCATTTGCTGCGAGAATGCCTTCGCGGCGCCGTAAGGAGTCGTGGGATTGAGGGGCGTGAGTTCATCCTGTGGCGAGTGGGGTGGCGAACCGAACACCTCACTGCTCGATGCGTAGAGAAATTTGGTGGGCTCAGGCAGATCCCGCAGGATTTCCAGCAAGCGGAGGGTAGCCATGCCGATGCTGTCCACGGTGCTTTCCGGCAATTCCAGGCTGAGTCGCGGGCTGGACTGTCCGGCGAGATGGTAAAATTCGTTCGGCCGGGCCCGGCTGATGATTCGCCGAAGATGGGTAGCGTCCTCAAACGCCCCGTTGTGCAGGAAAAGCCGCTGGTTTAGCAGGGCGGGATTAGCGACCAAATGCCGGATATTGCTGGCGGGCAACGCGTCGGGCCGATGGACCAAGCCATGAACCTCATACCCTTGGGCCAGCAGCAATTCGCATAGGTAGGAGCCATCTTGCCCCGTGATACCGGTTATGAATGCGCGCGGCGTTGTCATCGAAAAATTCGAAACAATATGGATAGACTGAACGCCGGTGGCTCAAGTGCTATGTTTGGGCGTCCTTTGGGCAGGAAAGACGTTGGTGGAGGAATGCCTCAGCACCGCAAAGGGGATTTTGGAATGAGCAAACTAAGATACGACAGCAGTCCATTGAGGAACTTCGGATTGGCTACTCCTTTGGCATTCCGTGTCGGTAGTGACGGGGCAAAGGGATACTCGGCCTGACCTCCTCACATCTTCATTAGATCGCGTCCCATCTTTACGCTCCGTGTTCGGAACGACGTTGAATGCCACCTTCGGCATTTAACGGTCACGTAAGCCCAAGCACTCGATCTGCGCTTGGTTCCCAAGAGCCTTCTATCGAGCGGGAGCCTCTTGAGTCCGCCATTTGGTGAATAAGCGGTAAAGACTCCCAAAGCGCGACTGTAGGTCGGATTTGGTCGGAGGGGCTGTGAATTTCCCGCTAATAAATGCAGTCAAATGGCATTGGCTTTGAAGTGTTGGGGACACGTCGAGCATCTTCCATTTCGCCACGCATGCCGGCGATTCGGTTTCTGTGAAGCTTTACCAAGCCAACCTCCCATCACTTGAAAAAATCCCCCCTTCTCATCTTGCCACTCGTCGTGGCAGTCTTGGTCGCTGCGGTATGGTGGCAGGAGGAAAGGAAATCACAGTTGCCGCGTCCGAGCGCACACGTGGGTGCGGCCAACCCGACCGACCCGGTACACGCGAAGCCAGGGGAATCTAGCCCCGCTGATTCGGCCAGCGTCGGGAAACCCGCCGGGCCGGCATCCGCGACTGCGCCGGATGCACCAACACCCCCTTCATCCACGGTGGTTTTTGGCGCTACAGGTCGTGTACTGCTCGAAAATGTCCCGGTTGGCCGATTCCACGATCAGTTGGCGAAGCTGTCCCCGGCCGCGCGAGAGCGCGCGTTGAAGCATCTCGGCGATTCGCACGTGCCGCTAGTCGACGTGAATTCCCTTTTGGTGGACCAGGATGGCATGCTGATTTACGCCTGCACTTTTATTCCCCGCGGCGCACCACCGCCTCCGGACGGCCAACCGGCCAGTTTGGAGATTCGGGAAGAGGGCGTGGCGGCGATCCCGGTGCCCATTTCGGTTCCGCCCGTTCGCCACAGCAAACCGGGCGCGCCGAACGTGATCTATCTCGATTTTAGCGGCCACACGCTCACCGATACGGCCTGGAACGACTCCGCTCATCCGACATATATTGCGAAGCCCTTCGACAAGGATGGCGACCCGACCACTTTCAGTGACGCGGAACAAGCCGACATCGTCCGCATCTGGGAACGTGTGGCCGAGGACTATCGGCCCTTTAATGTGGATGTGACCACCGAAGAACCGGTGACGTTCACCGCCTCAACGGGACGCATCCTAATCACGCCGAACGTGGACGCCAATGGCGCAAGTATGCCGGCTCCCGGTTCCGCCGGTGTGGCTTACGTGGGTGTATTTGGTTACGGAAGTTATCCGAACCATTATTCCCCCGCTCTGGTCTATTCCAATGTTCTCTCAAACAACGAGAGTTACATCGCCGAGGCGGCGTCTCACGAAATGGGCCACAACATGGGCCTCTCGCATGACGGACTTCAGGCGCCGGCGAACCCGACTGGCTACTATGGTGGCCATGGTTCGGGTGAAACTTCCTGGGGCCCGATCATGGGTACTGATTACAACCGCAACGTCAGCCAGTGGTCCAAGGGGGAATATTACGGTGCCAACAACATGGAGGATGACCTAGCCATCATTTCTGGCCGGGTCGGCTATCGGACGGACGATGTGGCAGACACCAATGCAACGGCGACTCCCCTCGGCGTGGCGGGGAACGTGATTTCCGCGTCGGGCGTGATCGGCCAAAGTGGCGAAGCCGACCGGTTCTCGTTCACGACCGCTGCGGGCAGTGTGTCAATCACCGCCAGCCCGTTCCGGAGCACCGCCGATACCTACGGTGGCAATTTGGACATCCAGATGGAGCTGATTGACGCGGGCAACAACGTGATTTCCACCACCAGTCCTGCGGGGACCACCGGGTTGACGCTCAATACCACGCTGGTGGCGGGCACCTATTATCTGCGCATTACCGGCGAGGGGGCCGGTTCGCCTCTGAGTTCCACGCCATCCGGCTATACCAGTTACGGCAGTTTGGGGTCCTATACCCTGAGCGGCACGATCGGGACCGCGGCGTTTGGGAAATTTTCCGCGGGTCGCTATCATAGCCTGCGCATTGACAGTGCCTTTCGACTCTACGCGACCGGCGCCAACACCTACGGCCAGCTGGGTACGGGCGACACGACGACGTTTAGCACGCCACAGCTAATCACAATCTCCGGACAGACCGTGGTCGGCTTGGCGGCCGGTGCGCAGCATAGCCTTATCCAAACGAGTGCCAATGACCTGTGGGCGACTGGCATCAATGATAACGGACAGCTTGGAGACGGCACCGTTGTGGCTAAGGCCACGCCGCGCAAGGTCGCGACAAATGTGGCTGGTTTGGCGGCGGGCGTTTACCACAGCGCGTACCTTAAGACGGACGGCACACTTTGGACAGTCGGGCTCAACGATGTCGGCCAGCTGGGCACGGGCAACCTGACGGAGTTGCACTCGGCGTCGCAGATAGCGACCAACGTCGTTGATCTCGCGGTGGGCACCCGCCAGACGCTGTTCGTTAAGTCCGACGGCACTCTTTGGGGTGTCGGCGATCTTTTTGGGAACGGCACGCTGACGAGCACGCCGAGCCAGCTTGCGATGGGGGTAAAGACGGTGGCGGCTGGGGCCGCCCACAGCCTGATTCTCAAGACGGACAATTCACTCTGGGCCTTGGGCAAGAATTCCAATGGCCAGCTTGGAACCGGTAACCTGACGACGACAACCGTGCCCATATTGATTGCCACCGGTGTGAAGGCCATCGCGGCAGGCTATTTCCACAGTGCATTCATCAAGCTCGACAACACCTTGTGGATTTGCGGCTACAACAATGTCGGCCAGCTCGGCAACGGCAGCAACACCCAACAACTGACGGCGTTCCAGCTCGCCACGAACGTGGCGGCGGTGAGCGCGAGCGAGAGCTACACGCTGTTCATGAAGACGGACGGCAGTCTTTGGGGCACAGGACTCAATGCCAACGGACAGTTTGGCAATGGCCTGACAACAAATGTGACTGCACCGGTACAAATCGGTGTTAGCACTATCTTGGTGCCCGGCGCGCCAACCAACGTCGCCGCCGTTCCCAATGCGGCCGCGGACCGTCTCAATCTGACGTGGCAGCCGGTGGGCAACGCCGCAGGATTTGAAATCTGGCGTAGCACGATCAACAGCTTCGGTTCGGCCACGCGCATCGCCCAGAATGTGCGCTGGGCATTTTATCAGGATCTGACCGCCAGCGCCTACACCACTTACTATTATTGGGTGACCGCGGTTAACTCGGCAGGTACGAGTCCGACGAGTGTTTCGGGAACTGGCAGTTACGGTGCGCAGACCGCGCCGAGCTTCACGACGCAGCCGCTGCCCCAGTCAGTGGCGGCGAGAGTAACAGCAACCTTCACGGTAGTGACGAGCGGCTTTCCGACTCCCGCGCTGCAATGGCAGCGACTGCCCAACGGGAGCAGCACGTGGGTCAACCTGACCAACGGAGGTAATTATTCGGGCGCTACTTCCGCAACGCTAACCGTGACAAACACGTCCATTGGCATGAAAGGCGATCAGTTCCGCTGCCGCGCGACCAACAGCGTCAGTTCCGTCAACAGCAATGCTGTTCTCCTCACGATCACCAGCAGTGTGGCGAACGACTTTAACGGAGACGGGAAGACCGACCTCGTCTGGCAGAACTCCGTAACGGGCGCGCGTTTCGTCTGGTTGATGAATGGAATGTCACTGGGCTCCGAGGTGGCGCTGGGAACGATCCCGACCGATTGGAAAATTGCCGCGACAACGGATTTTAACGGCGATGGAAAACCTGACGTGCTGTGGGAAAACACGGTGACGGGCGACCACTCGATCTGGCTCATGAACGGCTTCTCCTTCCTGGCTGGCTGCTATCTGGGCACGATCCCAACGCAGTGGAAAGTTGCGTCGAGCGCGGACTTTAACGGCGACGGCAAGTCTGACCTCTTGTGGTCGAATACGGTGACAGGCGACCATGCGATCTGGCTGTTGGATGGAGTGCTTTTTCTCGCGGGAGGTTATCTAGGCCAGATTCCAACGGCCTGGAGCGTGGCTTGCACCGGCGACCTCAATGGCGACGGCAAAGCGGACTTGGTTTGGCAGAACAACGTGACTGGCGAGCGCACGGCGTGGCTGATGAACGGCACGACATTCCTTGCCGGCGGCAGCCTGGGCAACGTCCCAACTGCCTGGAAAATTGCGGGTACCGCGGACTTTAACGGCGACGGGAAGTCTGACCTCCTGTGGGAAAACACCGTGACGGGCGACCACACAATCTGGCTGATGAACGGCGTTTCGTTCCTCTCAGGGGCAATGCTCGGGAACACGGGCCCGAGCTGGCAGATTGAGAGTATCGGAGACTATAATGGCGACAGTAAGCCAGATTTGATTTGGAAAAACACGCTCACCGGCGAACGCGCGTTGTGGCTGTTGAATGGCACATCGTTTTTGAGCGGCGCCAGCTTGGGTGTCATCGGGACCCAGTGGCAAATCGCCCAATAAGCCACTGACTGGTCCAGACGCTGGCAACCCGGCCGGGCACTGCTATTTTGCCAGGGTCGCCCAGTTCTGGAACCGGTCGTTTTTGGTGATAGCCACGACATCGTGGTTATCCGCCCAGCCGCGTTCCGTGTATCCAATCAACCGGACACCCGGAATGCCGCTGATGATGTCGCACACAACCCCAGGCCGGGTGAGCGAGATGCCATAGTCCATCATTCCGGGGGTGCCATAGGGCGCATAGCCAAAGCCGGTCTCGCCGTAGGATTTCATTATCAAGTCCCAACTCCCAGCATCGATAATCGGGAGAATCTCCTCGTGGTACTTCCTGGTCCAATGGCCATGGAAAGTTGCCACCAAGACTCCTTGCGGGGAAAGGTGCCGGGCGAGATAGGCCAGCCAGCGTTTCGTGCGGTCGAGGTCGATATGGGTGAACAACGAGCCCACCCAGATCAGATCTACCGTCGGCAGAGCGACTTCAGTCAGCTCCGGCTGGGAATAAACTGCCTTGCCCCCAAAATGCTGGGTACAGAAGTCCACCCCCGATTTTTCCAAGTCGCAGAAAAACATCTTGGCCTCCGGATAAGCGGCACGGAGATAGCGGGCCACCCGTCCGTGCCCGCAAGGCAGATCCAGAATACTGGTGACGTTCTGAAGCCACGAGAGGGCGACACCCATCTTGATCGATTTTAGTCCGCTCTCACCCACCGCGAAATACCATTCCTTGCCCGTCAGCCACATGTGATCCTCGGGGTGGATTTCCTCGGAAACTTGGCCGGGTAGATTTGGTATTGAGAGGCTCATCTTAGGGTGGCGCGAAATGTCAAAGTGGCCGGGGTCGTGACGCCGTGTCAATTGCTCTGCCGGGACGCACGAATTGAGATTGTCCGACCGACACGGTCTCAAGCTAGTCGCGAAATCAGCTGTCCGCCGATGTTGGCGCCGAGGGCGAGACTGGCAGTGGCGGCGGGTGAGGGAGCGTTGCAGACATGCACTATCCGGGTGCCTTCCAAAATGACAAAATCATCCACCAGCGACCCATCCCGGTGACAGGCCTGGGCGCGGATGCCGGAGCCGCCGGGCACGAGATCGTTGACGGTGATTTCTGGAACGAGGCGCTGCAGCGCCCGGACAAATGCGGCCTTGCTGAACGAGCGGTGGAATTCGCTGAGACCCGTGCGCCAATACTTGGCCGCCACCTTGCGAAAACCCGGCCAACCGAGGATTTCCCGGGTATCCTTCCAGTTAAAATCGGTCTTCCGGTAAGCTTCGCGGCCAAAGGCCAACACCGCATTGGGTCCGGCTTCAACCCCGCCATGTATCATGCGCGTGAAATGCACCCCGAGAAAGGGAAACGCGGGATCTGGCACGGGATAGATCAAGTGGCGGATCAGGTTACTCCGGCTGGGGATGAGCTTATAATATTCCCCGCGAAAAGGAATGATCCGCACTTGCAGACTCGGATGTGTCAGCCGGGCCAGGCGATCAGACTGGAGGCCGCCGCAGGTGACGACCGTGCGCGCGGTGTAGGTCTGGCGGTTCGTCGCGACGGTGCATTCGGCTTCCCCGGCGTTGAGACCGATGACCCGTTCGTCCAAATTGATTTCCCCGCCAAAATTGGTGATCAATCTACCCAAGCACTCGGCGAGGGCGGGGTAATCCGCGATGCCGGTTTCCGGGACTTGGATGGCTTGCAATCCCGTGACGCCGGGCTCGATTTCCCTCATTTCGCCTCGGCTGAGCCGGCGCAAGCCTTGAAGGCCGTTGGCCGAGCCGCGGCGAAATATTTCCTCGAGGCCCGGCAGCTCCCTCGCGTCGGTGGCGACAATCAGCTTACCGCAAATCTCGTGGGCGATGCCATGGCGCCGGCAAAAATCAAGTAGCTGCTGGTAGCCGGCACGGCAGTTGCGCGCCTTTTGGCTGCCGGGTTTGTAATAGATGCCCGAATGAATGACCCCGCTGTTGTTGCCGCTTTGGTGGGCGGCGAGGCGCGACTCCTTTTCAATGAGCAGCAAGCGCGTCCCGGGCCGCTTCCAAAGCAGGTGATGGGCGGTGGCGAGTCCAACCAACCCCCCACCCACAACAATCGAATCGTACGTCCTCAACTTAATTGGACTCCGGCAGGCCGTCTTCGCGGTAGGACCGGCTGACCGGCAGGTGATAGTCTCCGGGCCCATGACTGGCCAAGGTGCCGGCCTGCAACCGCCGAATCAGGTCCGCAGTGATCCGGGCAGACGATTTTCCGTCACCCAAGCCGTGCGACCAGGTTTTCCCGACCAGCGCTTCCAGCTTACGAAAAACCACCGCCGCGGGATAGGAGAGTGGCAGCGCCGGATCAAATTTCACGCTGGATCCGGCTTCGTACACCTCCGGGCGTTCGGTGCTCTTTCGCATCTGCACGGAAGGCACCCGCAGGATGCAGGTTTCCTCCACCACGGTGCCAGAGTCGGTGATCACGCCGCGTGAGTTCACCATCAGGCAGAGCATTTCCTCGTAACCGATGGGGTCCACTTGGATGACGTTCGGGGGAAGCGTCAGAGCGGTTTCCTTCAGCACCGCCTGGGTGCGGTACCCGGCCGGAAAATACACCGGATACGGGGCGTGGCGAACGAGATCGAGGATCGCCGCAAGCGATCCCGGCGTCTGCAGATTCTCCCGGCGATGGCAGGTCATCAGATAGTAAGCGCCTTTCCTGAGGCCTTTTTGGGCCTTTCCAGCACATTGGGATCCTAAGCTTAGAATTCCACGTGGACAAGTTGTCGCG
>JADMIO011283397.1_pt1 | contig 50739 bp, 48 predicted proteins | sample 8958161 | NCBI WGS metagenome assembly JADMIO01 (sample SAMN16585339, study PRJNA669376) | soil metagenome | isolation source: Crop rotation soil | place: USA: Cullars Rotation, Alabama | collected 2011 | reverse complement strand
ATTTCGATCACCCGCCGAAGTTCTGGCTAAAATTAGAAAAACCATAGAACAAAGAATTGCCGTGACAACAACAATTGCCGAAATTCTATTGTGTTTAAGAAAACTAAGCATTAGTCACCTGCTGGTCTTTGAGTATTGCGAACATTGATTTGGTAGAAACAGGCAGATTGGTATTGCGTATCGAGACTTTCGCAAAAATCGCTGACTTTCTTGGTATCATTCGGAAGTGTAGAAAGAGTTGATCCCGCCATCGACGCATAGCAGTCATTTTTGAAACTTGGATCATTTTTCTGCGGAATGTCGCACATCGGTTTCATTTTATCAAGATCGTATTCGTAAGCTGCGGTCATAACCCCGATAGCGTGCCTTCGACATCTCAAAGCTCCGTCGACCAGTTGGGAAGTACTGCAAAAAGCAAAAATTTGTTCCGGGTCGTTATTAAATTTGACCAGCGCAGCATGAATGATCTCTTCCCAGCACGATGCACCTTCGTCACCCGAGTAGGATCGACACATTTTTTCTAATTCCGGCACGCGTGCAGGCCAATCCAACCAGGATTTTGGTGCCAATCCGTGATCAATCAAATTCAGAGCCGTCTGGTATTCCATAAATACTCCAGTGAAGCAAAAATTCAATTGGGTTTTGTTGTCCTGAAACACACGGCAGTAATCCAATGCTTCGTCGATACTCCCTTTGGTTTGGACCAGGATTAAATGGCCAATGATGTGGTTACAGTCAGCACGCGGAGACTCGCCGCAAATACTTGGGACAAGTTCTTTGGGCAATTTTCCTTCCGGAAGCGTCGCAACATAGTTTTCGATTACTCCATGAATAGCGCCATAACTGCAACCGGGGTTCATGGTCTGAATTAATTCACGCCAGTCGTTTGGATCTTTTAAATAAGCACCCCAGCCGATTCCATGAGCAATCAAATGACAGCCAAGAGTGGTTGAGTCGATTTGCTGCAACGTCGCTAATGCATCAAATGCGTAACTTGCACCATTTTCCTCGGAGATTTGTTTAAAATATTTTGAATAACAATTTTCTTTGTTGATGCCATCCCAATGTTTTTGGTCCAAACAATAATCATAAGCATCCGATCCAGACTCGGTCGCAGATTTGGCTATTGTCGCGCCGCTGACAAAAGGCAGTTTCAAATACCCTTTTTGATTGGAATAATAACCAAGCGATGTCAAAAATAATGCCAAAGACAAAATAACAAGTAAATTTGATTTTATAAATTGAAGGAATTTTTGGATCATTTCGGTTTTACTTTCCCGACCATGCATTTGGTTTTGTCGGGATCTGACAATTTGTTACAAAGAGTGCTGGAGATATTTTCCCAATCCGAATATTCCTGGAATGCAACCTCACGAGCCGAGCCGCTTACACAGTGTATATAATCATTATTTTTTAGGTTGCCGCAGCTGCCTAAAATCTGTGCAAGATCGCCCTGGCTTGTCTGAGTAATATAATAACCCAGCCCATCCAAACAGGTCGCTTTGAACGTTTCATTGCTGGTTTTGTTGCAGTCACTGGCAATCGATTGGATATTTCCATTTGATTGCAACTGGAATGTCTGCGCTTGGTACCTTGCGCAGTTGTATTGATATTTAACATCCATATCCTCACAAAATTTCCACGGATCAGACATATCGACAGACGACTTTGGGACATCCATCGAATATTCCATAAACACGCCGTCATAACAATAATTTTTATAACTATCAATCAAAATATCGCAATCCATAAGCGCAGAAGAAATATTTAAATTTTCCCAAGTCAACAGTCCGTGGCCCATGCCGTGTATACAACCACTAAAGTTGTGATTTACATCCGGTGGAAAATAATCTGTGCATGATGTTTCTACTTGTTCGATTGCATCTTTCCCCTCAACTTGCATAAGCGCTTGGGTTACGCCATGGAAACAACCATAAGCAAAAGTAATATCGCAGTTTAAAATTCCCTGTAATCCAAATTTGTTGTATAAACCCCGCCCGACAACATGAGCAAGTTCATGCGCATTTCCGACCACTTCCCCATTCTGCGTATACGCTTTCCTTATATATGACCAGGCGTAAATCGGATCGTCGATTGCAAGTTGTTTGATCAAAGTCACCTGTTGACCATAATCGATGTTCTTAAATTCAGAAGCGTCAGGAAGAGACATGCTCGTCGCTTCTTTTGATTCAGTCTTACTTATTCCCAAAAAAGGAAAAAATGACTTAAACCGAATCAGCCATGCAGGATCTGGAGAAACTTTGACTTCTCCAGTAAGCTCTGGATAAAGATGATCATGGATAGGCCAACTCCCGACTCGATCAAGTTTAAATTCAAATGTTTCGCCGGGGTTAAGTCCATGGCATGCGTCAAACTTACTTCCTATACAGCCACCTTCGACAGGATAAAGTGTGTGCGTTGGATGAAAGTCCGAAGCTGGCCAGTGCAGATTTGATCCGGTGTTGGTAAAAACTAGAGTTGTTCCTTTGGGAACTACTATAGTCTCCGGTGAAAATCCTTTATCGTTTATGTCGATACCAACTTTGTAAGGGATAAAATAAACAGCTACCCCAGCTGCAATAATTAATCCCACTGTTATCATAAAAATCAGATAGCTTTTTCTGAACATAGTTAAATCATGGCTATGGAGCAATTTCTTTAAAGTCTGGAGGCAACTTTCCACCTGCCGAATTAAATATCAGAACCGATCTTATAACCGTACAGTCGTCGCCACTTATCGCCGCCGTGCAATTTATTGTAGATTTATTACTGTAAATACTGCTGACGTTTGGATTGACCACAGCCATGGCGTCAAAATAAATAGTCCAAAGATGCGCGGGTTGAATTGCTCCGCTTACGTTGATGTTTAAATTTGGCGCAGTACCTGTTATCGACCCGCCTTCGCCGGCTTGGTTGTATATGCCGTTTTGGTTTTTGTCGATGCGTAAACACCATGGACCTGTACCCGAAGGACAGTTCGGCGGCGCAACCAGATTATCCGAAGAAAAAATATCAGGACTTATACTGCTGATAATTGCATTGGCTGTCGCGGTGTTGCTGTTGACGACCGTAATTTTAAAAGTAATTCGATCTCCCTGTTTGACTCCCACGTTTGAATTATATGGTCCGCCGTTTACCATTAAAGTTTTGCTAGAGTTGGAAATATTTGCAGTACAAGACAAAACTAACGCCGATTGTATGGGTGTTTCTGCGGTCAGCGTTGAATTAAACGCTTGCACATAATAATAGTATGTACTGCCAACTACAACCCCAGAATCAGTAAAACTATTCGAGTTGGCGGGAAGATTTGAGCCAACTTGGACGAAAGGTCCTCCAGAGTTTGATGATCGATAAATCCTATAACCGGTTTCGTTGTTGGCGTTATCTTTCCAGGTAATTTTGACTTGTTTACAAACAGAACTTGTAGCCAGGTTGAAATTACCAGGAACCGCTAAATAACTTATGCTGAATGTTATAGACGAGCCGACATTTAAAGTTTGAGGGTTTGCATTGTAAGCAGGCCCGGCGTAGCCTGCCAAAGCTTGCGCGGAAATATTGTAGCTGCCCGGGATGACTCCAGAGTAGCTTGCAGAAGTGCTTGGATAAGCTCCAACATACGGCCCGCCAGCTCCTGCTACCGACCACGAAGTGGGTGTGTCTGAATTCACAAATATGGTTCCGGAAGCGGCTATTACATCTACAAATGCGCTAACCGTGTGCCAAATTTCCGCACTCGGTGTTGAGTTCATGTCTTCGCAAGAAAGGAAAAAATTAGTGGGACTGGTGAGGATATAAGAATCAGTTTCCTCGCCAGGTGCTCCAGTTAATCCAATCCGAGTCCAAAGTCCAGTACCACTCGGGTATGGCGCTCCAGTTGTGGCATAGCAGCGAGCTTGTCCGTTCCACTGAAAAAGTATTTGTACTGTCTGACCGCTATATATGGGGGTACACGGGTAGCCAAACCCGCTGTCGCTTGGGGCTTTGCAAAGTATGGTATCCGATCCGGCAGGTGGCGGAGGTGGAGGAGGCGGTGGCGGAGTACTCGCACCGATGTGCACATTGCAAGAATCGGTCGTGCCGCGAGTAACAGTCACCACATAATCACCTGCGCTACCATAAGAAGTGCTAAAAAACTGGCTGTCGCCCCCGCTTGAAGGATTGCCACCTGGAGCAGACCACGAAAAACTCGAAAATCCACCGACAGCAGAAAAATTAAAGAAGCTGCCGACACTTCCGCTTTGATTGGCGGGACTACAGACAACTTGATTTGGTGGCGGCGGAGGACCTGGAGGTGGAGGTGGTCCTGGTGGAGGGGGGCCGGGCGGCGGAAGCGGCCCTGGTGGTGGGGGTGGAGGAGGGTTTGGATTAGTATTGGTGGTAACAGTCAGTGATAAACCAGGTATTGTGTAACTAAAAGGAATAAAATTTGAATTTGATTCACTTACCGGACCATTATTTCCGTTGATAGTAACAGGATATGTCCCCGCAGAAAGGCCGGTTACGTTGAAAGTTGCATTAAGGTAATAATGCCCAGGTTGGTATGGGTCGTTTTGAGCTCCGCATTGTCCTGGCACGCCAAACGAATTTGTAGTATCCCACTCATCGGGACTGCCGCCAAAAAAATTAATGTTGTGCGAGACGCTTCCTATGCTTATATTTGAGACGGTAAGAATTCTTGGGTTACTTGTACTCGACCCGCCGCAAGAAACATCGTACGAGTCGCCGATTATATCTTGCGTTGAAAAAATATGAACGGTACAAGCCTGGCCCTCCACGCAGGTCGTGGGGTTTATAGAAACTCGCCCTTCAAAAAAGGCGGCGTCAGATGTTTTTATCCCCATTCCGAACGTCCAGAACGCTGCCAGGACCAAAATTAAAATATATCTTAGATTTTGTTTCAATTTCATATGCTTTTACACATACTAATTAAACCATATATTAACCAAAAAGAAAAGGCTGTGCTTTGTAAAAAGCGCACAGCCTCTGTGGTCGGATTATTTGGGCCAAGGAACTACCCTGCCGGCATCGTCGAACATGATTCTTCCCTCTTCGTTGCCGCCCGTGACAGGAAATATGAATGACGCAGGTAACAACCAGCCATCAAAGAAAATTTCTGTTGCCACATGAGCAGCTGAGCCGTTGCCGCGAGCCGGGTCCGTAACGTAAACAGTATATGGAGTGTGGGACATAACTTTTCCGGGGTTCAGGAACCCGTCCTGCTGGCAAGTGAAGTTCAACCGGGAGTTATCTACGGTTTGCAAAAGACATCCCCCGCCCGAACCACTCATAGGTCTCGTCGTGGCAGGGTCAGTGGGAACGAGCGACAGCACCGGTTGGATGCTCAAGTCGTTCGGAAGTGGCGTCAGCCGCGTGTAGGTTTGCGAGCCGATTTTTGAGGTGACTTCCGTTGCTTGCGGCAACGCGGGTTGAGCTGGTGCCACGGGATTAGTGCCCGATCCGCAGCCCACCCACAGCAAACAAACAGATACTAGCCCAATTATTTGGCGCATAGCATCCTCCTTAGAAATGCGAAAAACCTATTCTAAAAACTAACACAGAATCATTGTTACAAGCAAGCCCTAATTTAACCTAAAAAATAGGCCGGTGAGGACCTATTCGATTATTTCCACTCTGGAACTAACTGCCAAAGTAGCGTTTGCCGGATCAGTCGAGCTATAGACAATCACCGATGAGCCAACCTTTATGGAAGTTGGTTGCGATTGAATTAGGGTCGGATTGGATTTTGTGCCCGATCTTCTGACTACTGGCGTAGTTTTATAAATTGCAAAATCCTTTTGGGTTTTTCCGTCGGAAAGCAACAAGGTGTATTTTATGCCCTCAATCGATTTAACCGTACCGTTCATCGAGTAGACTTTTGGTTCTTTACTAATCACAATTGGCGTACCATCGTCTGGCACTTGCCGATTTGTATGCCAAACGAAAATCCCAATAGCCAAAACGGCAGCGAAAATTAATGCCAGTTTTATTTTTGTTTTTGTATTCGAGATCATACTTTTTAATTAATTTATATGTCTAAATTCTTTACGCTCTTGGCACGGGTTTGGATAAAACTCTTGCGCGAAGCGACTTCATCGCCCATAAGAGTTTCAAAAATCTTACTTGCACGCTCAGCGTCGGTTATGTCGACGCGCAACATAACCCGGTTTGCAGGGTCCATGGTCGTTTCCCAGAGCTGCTGCGGATTCATTTCTCCTAAACCTTTGTAGCGCTGAACATTTACGCCCTTGATTGTTACTTCGCCGGATTGATCAGGGCTAGCCTCGGCGATCTCTTTGGTTTCAAATCCGGTGTCTTTGTCTTTCTTGGATTTTGCAGCTTTCTTGTCTTTGGCTTCTGAAACATATTTTTCTATAGCTGCATCGCGCTGTTTTTCGGAAAATGCGTACACAAAATCTTTTCCTTTGGCGACGCGGAAAAGTGGCGGCTGGGCAATGAAAAGATAGCCTCGATTTATGACGTCGGGAAAATATCGGTAAAACAAAGTCAAAAGCAAAGTTCGGATGTGCGCACCATCGACGTCGGCATCAGTCATTATGATGATGCGGCGATAGCGGACGTTATCGGCATTGAACTGATCGCCGACTCCAGCGCCCATAGCAATAACAAGATTTTTGATCTCTTGGTTGGCAAGCATTTTGTCCAAGCGTGCCCGTTCTACGTTCAAAATCTTGCCTCTAAGCGGCAAAATTGCCTGGAAACGTCTATCGCGGCCTTGTTTGGCGCTGCCGCCGGCAGAATCACCCTCTACGATGTAGAGTTCGGATTGTTCTGGATCGGATTCGGAGCAATCTGCAAGTTTTCCTGGAAGCGCTAATCCTTCGAGTACGCCTTTGCGGATGACGGCATCGCGGGCGGCACGTGCAGCAAGTCGAGCTTTGGCTGCAAGCAAAACTTTTTCTAGAATTTTTCCAGCCTCAGACGGATGCTCTTCAAGCCAGAATTCCAGTCCTTCGCCGACGACGTCTTCGACGATGCCACGAACTTCGGCGTTGCCAAGTTTGGCTTTGGTTTGACCTTCAAATTGTGGGTTTGGTAATTTAACCGAAATTACAGCAGTCAAACCTTCGCGCATATCTTCGCCGGTAATTTTGTCGGACTCTTTGAGATATCCGTTTTTGGTGCCGTAGTTGTTCAAAGATCGAGTCAGTGCGGCACGAAAACCAGTAAGATGCATACCGCCTTCTGGCGTATGGATGTTGTTGGCAAAGGTCAGCACGTTTTCCGAAAATTCATCTGTGTACTGGACTGCCACTTCGACAAATACTTGATCTACAGTTTTGGACACATACATCGGCTGGGTTTTGACAGTTTTGTTACGGTTAATGTGCTGGATGTATGAAACTAAACCGCCTTCAAAATAATACTGATAAGAAAAGTTGGTTCGTTCGTCTGTGATTATAAGATGCACGCCGTGTGTAAGATATGCTTGCTGGCGATAATGATCCAAAACGTATTTAATATCAAATTCTGTGACTGTAAAAATTTCAGGATCAGCTTTGTAGGTAATCCGGGTACCACGTTGCCAAGTATCATTTTTTGGTACTTTCCCAGTTTCTTTAACTTTGCCCATGACTTTGCCGCGCTTGTATTCTTGCACGTATATTTTGCCGTCGCGGCGAACTTCCGCGCGCATATTTTCGGACAGCGCATTTACCACTGCGGCGCCGACTCCGTGCAAACCTCCGGAAACTTTGTAGCCAGACGCATCGCCACCAAATTTTCCTCCCGCATGCAATACGGTAAGAACTGTTTCCAACGCACTCTTTTTGGTCTGCTTATGAATATCCACCGGGATGCCCCGCCCGTCATCCGTTACCGTAACCGAATTATCCGCGTGTATGACAATATCAACTTTTTTGGCATGACCCGCCATAGCTTCGTCAATTGCGTTGTCTGCGATTTCTTTTAAAAGATGGTGAAAACCCTCTTTGGCAGTGTTGCCAATGTACATGCCCGGGCGCTTGCGAACCGGTTCCAAACCTTCCAAAACAGTAATCTGTTCTGCTGTATATTCTTTGTTTAGTTGCTGCTCTTTTTCAGGCTCATTTTTTGCCATATGGTTCTTTCAATTTAGATCTCCCACCTCTTTTGAGAAAAGGATTGAAGGCGAGGTAACAATACCCCCATTAAGTACTTATATTATAGCAAAAAATAGGCAATTTTTAAAGCCCTGCTGTCCCGACGTTTCGACGGGATCCCGCCGTCGATTTAACTATCAAATTTCGGTGGCGGGAGGGATAAAAAAGTGCCTATTTTATTGGGGTTTTCACTATATTAACGAACCTCTAAATTCAGCTTGGATTTAAGTTCTTTCAAAACCTCTGCATGGACCTTCCCCACTTCATCGTCTGTGAGCGTTTTTGCCGGCGATTGGTAGACAATTCGAAACGCCAGACTCTTTTTATTCATAGGTACATTTTTGCCTTCATAGATGTCAAAAAGTTCCACGCGACGGATTATTTCAGCATTTACCGATCTTATGATTTGCTCAACCTTTCCCCACGGCAGGTCTTTTCTTGCCAGCACAGCAACGTCAAGCTCAATCGATGGGTATTTTATAATCGTTTCCAGAACCTTGGGTTGAATGCTCTTTGTAAACATTTCAAAATCAATGTGCACGCCGACCCATTTGAGCTCGCCTACAGCAACGCGGCCAATCCTTCCCAAAACCTCATCCTGAACCTTTACAGTCGCCAGCTGTTCGGATTCCTGTTCAATTTGTATTGGGATATTTAGTCGTTTCGCTAATTCCTGGAAAGCGGAAGTAACTTTCAAAGCCGGGAAAGTTTTGTCAAAACTAATCATGCCAAGGTAAGTTTTCTCAAGCAGATGCTTTCCATCTTTCCAATATATATTTCCAATTTCAAAATAGTCTCCAGCCGGTTCAAACCTGCTGTTGTCTTGTGCCACCTTCATCATGGTCATCAAAATATTCGGACGCATATACTGCTGATCAGGGGTAAGTGGATTTTCGACTTCGAGTACAATTTCTTTTTCTATGTTCCAGGCTTGCAGATCTTTTTCGGTTACAAACGAGTATGTGTAAATTTCTGAATACCCCAGCCCGGCCAAAATTTGGGCAGCGTTCTGCCTTATATCGACAATTGCGCTGCTCATTTCTGGATTTGGCACAACCTCAAGCGGTTGCGCATGAATTTTATTTAATCCGAGCGTGCGGCCGATTTCTTCGGCTAAATCCTGCCAAAGTGTGACGTCTGTGCGGTAAAAAGGTACAACTGCAGACATCTTTTCTTCGCTGCCAGTTGCCTTAAAATCCAGATTCGACAAGATTTTCTTTTGTTCAGATCCGGAAAGTTTTGTTCCCAGTAAATTATTAATTTTGGCAGGCTCAAAAATAATGCGGCGAAGCGGTGGGATTTTGGTTCCGGCGGTGTAGGATTCAAGCACCCTAGCTTGAGCGTATTTAATCAAAAGCTCAACCGCGTAGGAAGCGGCCATGTCGGTTAGTCCAACAGGTAGAGATTTTTCAAATCGGACGGCAGCATCCGTGCGCAAGGAAAGTTCTCGTGCTGTCTTGCGGATTGAAACAGCGTCAAAGTTTGCCGATTCCAGAATTATTTCCGAACTAAAACTGTCAATCATGCTCGTTTGGCCGCCCATAACGCCAGCAATTCCGATAGCCTGCTTACTGTCGGCTATGACCAAATTCTGAGAGTTCAGTTGTCTTTCGACCCCATCAAGCGTAGAAATTTTTTCTTTTACGTAAGCTGTGCGGACGTTTATAGGAAGATTGATTTTACTGGCATCAAACGCATGCAGCGGCTGTCCTGTTTCGAGCATGACATAATTTGTAATGTCGACGACATTATTTATAGGCCGGTGGCCCGACAACTTAATCCGTTCTTGTATGAAATCGGGCGAAGGGCCTATTTTTACATTCGACAAACGTACCGCGACATATCGCTGACAAAGCTTTAAACTGGAAATATTCACCTTCAACATCTTTGGCTTGTATGTTTCTAGTTTTAGTTTCGGCTCTTTAAACGTAACTTTTGATTCTGTAAATGCGGCAATTTCGCGCGCCACGCCCAAGTACCCCAAAAGATCAGGACGATTGGCCGGTGCGGAAATATCAAGATAAATTTCCCCGCCCTTGGCGACAAATCCTTCTCCAACTTTGTATTCTTTTCCCAAAAGTAAAATTCCACCCCCGTCGTCGGAGAGCCCGAGTTCCTTGCCTGAACAGATCATGCCTTGCGATTCGACACCGCGGATCGTGGCTTTGCCCAAAACAAAAGGCTTGCCTGCTGGGTCGTGTTGATCGTGCGGGATCGTAGCACCAGGCAAAGCAAGCGGCACGACGGCGCCAACATCGAAATTCCACGCACCACAAACAACCGGTGAGTAAGTATTGCTTTTGTCGGTGAGTGTAATCACGCGCAGACGATCGGCGTTTGGATGCTTTTCTACTTTTGTTACTTTTGCAACAATAATATTTTTAAACTCGGTGCCAGAGACGATATCTGTTTCAAAAGCATGCAAAGACAAAACCTCTGCCAGTTTTTCTGGAGTGCCGTCGTACCCTGCTAATTCCTTGAGCCAAGAGTAAGAAAATTTCATGATTTTATAAGTCTAAAAAAAATAAACCGCGGAAGTCGAGTGGCGTATTTTAATTTTGGATTTTTGGCTAATACTTCCGTCGGAACTTCGTGTGGCTCCAAAATTTTTTGGATCACAAATCCATTGTCACCAAATGACTTCGAGTATTCTTCAATTGTCCGGTGATAAAACGGCCAAGGTTTTTCTCCAAAATCATCTTTGCGCTTGTCGGTGTGCAAAAAGTACGAATACGAAACTCCGATCACTGGTTTTCCACGCAGCCGGCGCCACCAGGTATTGTAAAGTCTGGTCGTTGGGTGATTTAAAGCCGGGTGGAATACTCCAACGATCAATACACCATTTGGTTTAAGTATCCGATTTGCTTGCTGCAAAAATACTTCTATGCTTTCAAGCGACATCAAAACATTGATGGAAACCACCGTATCGAAAGATATATCTTGAATTGGAAGATCGGCAAGCAGGTCAGCCAAAATAAAATTTACACCAGGTAGCCTCTTTTTGGCAAATTCCAGCATTTTCGGAGAGCCGTCCAAACCTGTGACTTCAGCCCCGTGGTTTTGGATCATTTTCGTGTACGAACCTTCGCCACAACCTGTATCCAAAACTTTTTTGCCCGAAAGATCATCTTTCAGTTGCGTCAGAGCATCTGCGACCAAAGTTTTAGCTAGAATGCGTTTCGTTTCCGAATTCTTGGTCCAGATTTCCGCCTCCTCGTCCCAACGTTTCAGATCTTCGTTCATAAATGTGATGCAGATCTACGAATTGCATGCGAATCTACGGATATGCAAATCGGTAAATCCCGATACAATCTTTAAATTTAATTACTGCGAGACTGGAGTGCCGTTTGTGTTGAGTTTAAGAGTCGTGGTGCTTGGTGCGTGCAAACTAAACTGTGCGATTTTTGTCTGGATCGCCATAAGTTTGGTTTGCGTATATTTATCACCTGGCGTTATCGGGTCGTAGCCGTTATGTATAGACGCTCCATCGTTGAAATCGTTTTGTTGGGCGATTGCGCGAGTGTCGGTATATTTATTTTTTGGCGATGTTCCGTAGATGTTGACTTCATCGCCGTCGGCCAAACCATCGCCGTCTGTATCGGCTATTGTCGGATTGGTGTCAGCGACAAATTCTTGATAATTCGAAAGTCCGTCTTGTTCTGGATCCGCAGAGTCACCACAAGAAGCTTCGTCATCGCAAACATCTTTGGCAAAGTATTGCGAAATAAAACTTGGTGGAATTTTCGACTGATTTGTCGGTTGGTCGTTGGGAGTTTCTTTACTACCCATACCCAAAAAGTAGTAAGCAAGTCCGCCCAAAAGCAGCAGGACAATGATTGCGATAATTATGTACGCGACCTTGCTGCTGCCAGATCGACCACCAGATGGTGGCGTGGGCGCAACTGGCATATTGACCGATCCTCCGTGCGGCATGACTTGGTAGGTCACATCGCCTGCTGGTGGAGCTTGTTGTGGAACCTGTGGGTTTGTTTCATTCATAAATTTTAATTTTTCCTTTAATGATTAATTTTATTTCTACGAAGTACGAATATGTTCGAATTACGAACTAGTTTACCCCGGATTCGTAATTCGGTTGGGGCCATTCGTACTTCGTAAAAGCTATGGCTTTAAAATTGTTTTAATAATCTTGCGTCGTTTTGGTGGAACATGCGAATGTCCGGAATATTATATTTGAGCATTGCAAATCGCATAATCCCCAGGCCAAACGCAAATCCAGAATACTTACCTTTGGGATAACCTGCGACTTCAAAAACTTTGGGATGAACCATGCCCGCGCCAAGAACTTCAAGCCAGCCGGTGCGGCTGCAAATGCTGCAACCTTTCTGATTGCAGAAAATACAACTCATCAAAACTTCCACGCTCGGCTCAGTAAATGGAAAATATGATGGTCGGTACTGGGTTTTTATTTCACCACCGAAAATTTTCTGGATCAACGTATCCAAAGACCACTTCAAATTGGCCAAACTAATGTTTTCATCGACTACCAGTCCTTCGACTTGATAAAAAGTATGTTCGTGGCGAGCGTCAGTGGCTTCGTTTCGAAAAGTTCTCCCCGGAATAATTACTGCAAACGGTGGTTTGTAGTTTTCCATGACCCGTGCTTGCATCGGGCTTGTATGCGTGCGCAAAACTAATTTTTCTTTGCTTTTTGGGTTTGGATCTTTTACGTAGAAAGTGTCAAACATGTCGCGAGCTGGGTGTTCCGACGGGATATTTAAAGCTTCAAAATTATAATAGTCCGACTCGATCTCCGGCCCGACCAAAACCGAATACCCCATCGAGCGAAACACTTCTTTTATCTCTTTGCTCATCTGCGTAATCGGGTGCAAATGTCCGAGAGTGGTTTTCCCGGTTGCGGTAAGGTCCAAAAATTCGGGTTTGTTTTTGGATCGTATTTCGTTTCGTTTTTCGTCGATAAGTTTCCAGATGGCAACCTTGACTTCGTTGGCTTGCGCGCCAAGCGTGCGTCGGTCGGATTCAGAAAGATTTTTTATGTTTTTGAGGACGTTGTTCAAAAGGCCTTTGGATCGGCCAAAATATTTGAGCACCAAAGCGTCGAGCTGTTCAATCGTTTCTACCGATTGCAGTTCGGAAAGTGCGCTTTCTTGTAATTTTTTTAAACTCTCGATCATTTATTAGTAATTAGGCTGTAGCGGGGGTCGAAAGAATGCCATATCAATGGCAGGCTAAAGCCTGCCGCTACACCAGTAATATCATTTAAATAAGAAATAGGATTCGAGGAAAATTAAACTAAAAACCAATAGCAATGTATTCCACCAGGTAAACAATTGAAAACTAAGCAAAATAAACGATGCCAAAATCAGTAATCCAAACCAGGCAGATTGCCTTGCAGAAAGCAGCATATGGCGGGGCAAATGCTCGCGACTTCCAAATTTATATCGCACCGAAACGCCGACCAAAAAAGTTAAACTGAAGATGAGCGCAAAAAGATCTGTGTAAAAAAGAACTATATTTGCGAGTTTAGTCGTGGGGTCGAGTTTGCTTAATATAACCCCAAGACCCACCGCAGACAGGATCAAAACAAAACCTGCTGCCAAATTTAATGTTGTTATTGCTTTCAATTTTGTCTTGAACAGTTGTTAAATTATACCACAAACTGTACTATCCTTCCAAATGTCGGAACTTGCAGTCGTGCGAATGCGCCAAATCGGCAGCATAAAAACTATTGTTTTCGATTGTTTGCACGATTAATTCGATAGTTTCAAGAAGTTTTGATTTTAATTTTTCTATGTCCGCTGGTTCTCCTTTAAAAGGCAAAGTATTGTTGAGATCTTCCATGTACCAGTAAGTGAGTTCGTGAACTTTTTCTTTGAGGCCGTCTTCCGCGGCCCACTGATAAATAAGAAGCTGATCGCGATCGACCTGCTCGAGTTTGGTCCGCGGCTGGCCAGTTTTATAATCAATTATGCTCAAAGTTCCGTCGGTGTTTAAATCCGCCCGGTCGATACGCCCTTTGAATTTATATTTTCCTAAATTCAACCAGAACGATTGCTCCAGATATTTTGGCAATTTTGGTTGAACAGAAATTTTTTCAAAAAAATTATTAAGGTAGCGCCGTCCGGTAGCACGGTATTCTTCTTTGTGCGCTTTGTTGTTGTACCAATCATCGATCCATGATTCTTCGTAGAATTTGTCGAGTAATTCCTTTTTCGGAATCTGAATTTTATCTAATTTTTGACCAAATAAATCCACTTGTTGAAGAGAATTGATCTGGATCATGTTTTGCAAATACTTCTTTAGAGTATTGTGGATAGTCGACCCAAACGACAAAGGCGCCGCCCCTGGCATGGGCAGTCGGTAAATGTATTTGAACTTGTATTCCAGCGGGCACTTCTTAAAAGTCGAAATCTGCGAAAAATCAAAGGCATCGGGCAAACGATATTTGTAAGCAGGCAGTTTCAGCCCGAGAGATTGTTGTTTCGTGAAAAAAACTTCCCCAGATGGTTTTTCGCGTTCACGCGGCTGTTCCAAACCTGCTTCTACTAAAAACAACGACGGCTTTTTCAAGCTAGCACCGCCGTAGTCGTCGGCCCAGGACAAAAATAAATATTTTTTGGCGCGTGTAGCCGCCACATAAAACAATCGTCGTTCTTCCATAAGGTGCGCATCCCCTTCGGGCAAAATTTCTTTTACTAAATCTTTTGGTAGTTCGATCTGTTCTTTGCGATCGCGCGACGGAAATCGTGCTTCGACCATGTTGGCCACAAACACACAAGAAAATTCGAGTCCTTTGGCCGCATGGATAGTCATAACTTTTACGGCCTCGGGTCCTGTGTCCGGGTTTGCTGCAAGCGTTCCGGTGTCCCCGGCTTCCTGCTCGAGTGCGATTTCTTCCAGAAAATTCTTCAAAGTCTTTTCTTTGTGATCTTCTGTAAAATCCTGGATTTTGCGGTAAAATTGCTCAAGTAAAGACCGGGATTCGACATTTTCTACCGAATCCACAGCCAACGCTTCGTCGATACCAAGATCCTTAACAATCCTCACAAACAATTCGGTCATAGGAAGTTCAAATGACAGGCGAGTGTGACGGTCAAGTATGCTCAACAGTTCTGTTACCCTGGTTTGCGTTTCTGGTTTGACGTTTACATTTCCCACAAGATTTTTGAGTGTTTCGTAAATCGACCAGGCGCGTCTGCCTGCCGTATGCGAAATCGAAATTAAATCTTCGTGGTCAATTTTGAACTTTTTGAAATGCAAAATTCGAAACAAAAACTCGTTTTGATTGAAATTATCAAGAAGTCGCAGGTACGCGAGGATGTCGATGATAAGACTTTTGCGATATAGCCCGCGTGACGCGACAAAAATGTACGGTAAATTGCGGCGTGAAAGTTCGGACAAAAAACTTTCGGCATGATCGTTTGCTCGTACAAGAATTGCAAACTCGTTTAAATTTAAATTTTCTTGCTCCTGGATCTGTACGATTTTGTCCACGACATTCCTGGCTTCGTCGTACATGTTTCTAGCGTGAAGAACCGCAATTTCACCTTTTTCCTTAAGATGGCTTTGTAGTTTTTTGGAAATACCCAAACGAGGCTCCAATCGTTCTGGATTGTTCCGCTGGATAAAATTGTAAGACAAATCCAAAATATTTTGCGTCGAACGGTAGTTGTCGATGAGAGTGACTTCCGAAGATTTTGGGTAATCCTCTTTAAATTTCAAAATGTTCGAAATGGACGCTCCGCGAAATTTATATATGGACTGATCGTCGTCGCCGACAACCGTAACGTTGTTTTGCGGCTGTGCGAGAAGTTTTACAAGTTGATACTGTGCCAGGTCCGTATCCTGAAACTCATCGACCAAAATATATTTGTATTTATCTTGATAGAATTTCAGAATTTTTGGGCGCTCGGCAAAAAGCTTCAGCGTATAGTTGATAAGATCGCGGAAATCCAAATACGAATTATCCAGCAATAATTTTTGATACTTATGATACGCATTTGCTACCTCCAAAATCCTTGTTACTTCCGCAGGGTCAATCTCTGAAAGACTGACGTCTGAAGTCCGAGACTTTTTTGCTTTCTTTTTTACATCAACATTATCCAAATTCATCTGCAAACCTTGCGCATATTCCAAATACCGCGCCGGGGTTATGTCTTCGCGTTTGGCCGCTTCGAAATGTTTAAGCAAAGCGTGGATGAATTTTGACGGATTACCTTTTGGCTTGTAATAATCCAAATCGAAATCATATATATGATTGCGCATAAGAATCCAAGCTTTGGTGTCGTCGAGGATTTGAAAATCACCAGGCAAACCAACGTCCAAGGCGTGCTGGCGCAAAATCTTTTCCGCAAACGCGTCAAAAGTAGAAATTGTAATTTCCTGGTAGCCGAGCGGCATTATTTGGTCGACGCGTTCTTCCATTTCGCCTGTAGCCTTCACGGTAAATGTCAGCGCTAGAATTTCTTCTGGCTTTGCTAACTCCTGCTCGATTAAATAGGCAATCCGACGAGTCAAAACAGTAGTTTTACCAGTTCCAGCGCCGGCAATTATAAGAAGTGGTCCGTCTTTGTGTGTAACGGCCTTTTCTTGCGTCTCATTTAACCCTTCCAGGGTTTTTGATTTTTCCTTAACTTCTTCTTTTTTCATAATTCAATTTATTATAACTCTCCGGCCCATTTTCAACAAAAAGAAAGACCGTAGCAAGTGCCGCGGTCTTCGACGAACGAACTGTGTATGATTTGGAACCCTAAAGTCCCGTATGAATCCCCCTTTGGAATCCGGTTTCTCCTGGAGTAAGATCAGGCGCTTTGTGAAAGGTCCAGCACGTTTGCCGATTGCTCGGCTACGATGCTCCTTCCCGCCTGCGCAACTGAAGTCAGCTCCAGGAGAACCCTGCGATCGGTCCATCTGCTACCCGCAGGATGGCACAACCCCGTCGTCCGACAGAATCTCGGAATCCTTATTCCGATGCCTTTCCCTTTTTTCACAGATTTTAGTCTGCGGGCTTTCGCGCGATTTTTAAGTCGCGTTATTTCCAGGGTCCCACCCAAGGTTTGGTCCAAGCGAATGAGTTTTTGGTACCGTGGTTTTCACCGCGGGTTCCGTTGGTTCACGGGCTTGAATTTCCTCGTTTTCGTTCCGACCTGTATTTCAAGGTTCGATTACGTGCCGCCCGAAAGCGGATTGTAGCGCGCCTTTTCCCAAACGAGTGAAGCGCGATCCCTGAGATACTTGCCTGACTTACTTGAGGTAAAAATAGTTTATACGGGGTGCACAACGCCGTCAACGAGGATAAGTGGACGAAATGTGGACAAATCAAAAACAATCAAATAAAAAAGCCTTCATAAGGCCTTTTGGTACACCTGGGAGGATGGCCGCCCAAACGAAGTTTGGGCGAGGCTCGCCCACAACCAGATGTAAATTAAAGTTATCTGGTGCGCTTGGCAGGGATCGAACCTGCAGCCTTTGGTTCCGGAAACCAACGCTCTATCCATTGAGCTACAAGCGCAAGAAAAGTAAAACGTAAAGAGAAAAGATTAAAACAGAATCTCATTTTACGTTTATCTCTTTACGTTTTTATCTTTTGTTATCTTTTCCTATGGTTGTTTCGGATCGGCATGAGGTATTTGCGTGGATCCGAATCCAGATCGAGATATGCATCCACGATTTCGTTCCGCATCTTAGCCGATGTGGATTTGCCAAACGAAACCAATTCTACTCGCACGCCCTGAATCTGTAAGTATTCCAACAAAGGGATATAATCGCCATCACCAGATGCCAAAACAACGACATCGAGTTTTGGCAAAAGTTTGATGATGTCCATAACGATTCCTACATCCCAATCGCCTTTTTTGGTCCCGCCGTAAAATGTTTGCAATTCTTTTAGTTTGACTTCAAACCCTGCCTTTTTCAAAGCATCAAAAAAAGTGTTTTCTTCTGGCATATCGGCTTTGATCCCGTAAGCTATTGCTCGGACAATCGGCCGATCGAGTGATGCGTCTTTCAAAACTGAGTTAAAATTGACCCTTGCATTATAAACGTTTCTTGCTGTGTAGTATAAATTTTGAATATCTACAAAAATTCCCACTCTCTGTTCTGCTCTCATTTGTCATCTTCCTTATTTCCCTCTCCCTCTACGGGAGAGGGTGTTCCGCCACAGTAATTACTGTCAAAAAAATAAAGCGGAACGGGTGAGGGTGTCTATTAAAAATTAATTATAACAACTTATCTACCTCTGGCAGTTTTTCCTGCTCTTTTTCTGCCTCCCGCCCGAGAGGGCGAGGCTCGCCTTCGGCGGCTAGTTCTAAACTGGCTGCGTTTGTTATCTGATTTCGCAGCTTTACATAACCTTCCACGATTGCCGCCATGCTGTTGTTTGTATTTTTCACATGGTTGCTCATCGTGTCCAAAGTTTTTCCAAATTTATCTGACTCTTGTTTAATCCCATTAATCGCGGCCAAAACCTGCTTTGCGGCTTTGCTTATCTGCTGGCCCCGCAACGACACCATCATCGACCGGAGAGTGACGTTCAGGGTATTTGGTCCCACGACTACGACATTTTTGCCTCGCGCGTAAATCTGCGCGTCCTGGTCGTCTGCGATCTCAAGATAAATCCCCTCGCTTGGTACAAACATAAATGCATAGTCCAAAGTTCCTTCCTGTGGCAAAATGTATTTTTTGTGAATCTCATCGATGCGCTTTTTTACATCTTTCAAAAAAGCTTTTTTCAAATCCGTTGCCGCTTCCTCGGTTTTAGCTTCTTTATATAGTCGATAATTCTCCATGGAAAATTTGCTATCGATAGGAACCAACAAATCGCCAATCACGAGCACCGCATCTACAACTTCGCCGTTTTTGAATCGATATTGAAACTTGCACAACTCTTTGGGGAAAATGTTGGTCATGAGCGTGTGCAGGACATCTTCGCCAAAGTTTCCTCGTAATTTCGGTGAGCTCAAAGTTTCTGTCAGTCGGCGGATGTCTGGCCCTATCTGCGATACGCCGCCTAATTCCTTTGTGAGTTGGGCAATCACGCGCCCTGCGTTATCGAGTCGCTCGTTGATGGCTTTGTTGGTTTCTTTTATTTCGCGCTCCATGGTCTCTTTGGTCGCTTCGGTGCCAGATTTTATCTCCTTCATCCACTCCATCATAACATTCATGGCATTGGAATCCGTAGGCTTACTAAGTAGTGATTTTAATACCCAAATAACGGCGGCAAAACCGGTAACAATCACTGCCAAAATTACGATTAAAGAAGTGTTCAACATGAACGAATTATACCAAATTTCCAGGAGATTTGCTATGCTATAGCAACTTGACGATATGCTAGCTTTTCGCTATGCTAAAACGTCAGAAATGACACATTTACAGATGGAATTTGGAGGAATAGTATGAAGCTCTTGAAGAGTATCTTTCGTGAGGGTAGACGAGCTGCGTCACGGCTTGCCAACCTGGTTGGCGTGACCAGCCCCGCACTCGGTATCGACCTTGGTACGCAGAACACTGTGGTCTGCAGAAAAAAGGACGGGAAAGTCCTCGTCAACGAGCCGACTCTAGTGGCGCAGAACAAAAAGACGGGCAGATGCTACTTCGGAAAGAATGCCGAGAACAAGATTGGCATCGTCTCCAAAGACTTTGAGTTTTTCTTTCTGCTTAAGGATGGAACGATCCAGTCCAACCACGACCAGATGGTTTCGGATTTTCTGCATTACATCATCAAGAAAGCATGTTTCAGAAAACCCGACGCGGTGTTCGCCGTCTCATGCCGCTTGCAAGAACGTGACCTCAAAAGCTTGGATTACGCAGCAAAGTCGCTCTGCAACAGTGTTGCGTACATCTATCAGCCGTTTGGAGCAATTCTCGGCAGCGGCGTTGACCCTCTCAAGTCACAATCTCTGATCGTGTACGACATCGGGCACGGAACCACCGACGGACTGGCCATCTCCAACGAAGACAATGTTTATGCCCACGCAATTCCAGTGGGTGGCAGCGAGATGGATCAATGTATCATCGACCACATGGGAACGAAGGGTATCACCATCGACGGGCAGATCGCTCGTCGCATCAAACATGAAGTCGGCTGCGCGATGACGGATAGATACGATCACATGCACCTCCCTCTTCGATCATTGGTCACGGACGAAACTTCCAAACGGAAATTTGCCGATATCGACATCACTGATACGGAAATCTGCGAGGCCTTGGAACCATCAGTCACAGAAATCGCTCGCGGACTGGAGGTACTCCTCGAACAGCTGTCGCAGCGCAACCCAATGATCACGACCACTACCGGCAACGCATGCAAATCGCATGAACGAGTTCCCGTCGCTCCCCAAAAAGTTCAAGTCTATCTAGGCGGCGGTGTTTCGCTCCTCAGACGCTTAAACGAGCGCCTCGCTGGACCCCTCGACATTCAGTGCAACCTGATCTCGGATCCGCTCGACAAGGCCGCGCTCGGTGCCGCCATATGCGTCAACAACCACGACCTCCTCGATAGATACGGTGTGGACTTCCAAACGGTCCGGGGCCGCGATTTCAAAATCATCGGTACCCTGGCTCCGACGCCGACAACGAATGAAGCACCTGCAGCCGCTGCGACTCAAATCGACACTCCCAAACACGGTGCTCCCAGGGTGGTGTCAATCACTCGGATAGCGTAATCTCCACGTCAAGGAGTTTCTATGGCTAACGGCGAGATGGACGGCGTACCTGCACGAGAGCGTGAGCTCTACGGAAAAATCTCAAGGAAACTGAATCTCATCGACAGCGGCAACTACACACCAGAAGATGTTTACAGAGCGTGTGGTGGCATGGCCCTGATGGTGGATGAACCAAGAGGTAATACCATCAACAAAAACACTCTGGACCAGGCGATGACGACCCTGCGTATCGATTCCTCTTCAACTCAAAGAGTGCTTTACGCCTGGCTCGTGGATCAGGAAGATTACATTATCTCCCGCCCTGCCGCCAAAGACATCGACGAGATGAGGAGCGACTTCTACAAAGCCGTCGGTGATGAAGCGCCGACGGTCGCGAATGAGAATCGATGGACGAGGTTCTTGTTCGTTCTCGTCGTTCTCGCGATCATCGTCGGATTAGCTACCGGAATTGGGCTACTGGTGCTTGTACCCTCCAACTGGCTGCCTTGGGTCGCTGGCATCGCCGCGACGGCTTTGGTTACCACACTTGTCTTTTATTGGCCGCGCAAACAACGTGAGGAAGTCGTCAGTCTCGGATACGACCAACACGAAGAATCCGGTTGGAATTGGAAGCGATGGGCCGCACTTGCGACGCTCATCCTCTTCGTTTTCGGTGGCTGGTGGCTCTACCGCCGAAATGGTGCTGCACCCTTGCAGCAACCAACGACTGAAGGATCAACGCCGGGCAACGCGGCCAAGGACAACCTGACGCTCACGCACGACGTTGCGGATTTGCAGCGAGAACAAAGCCGCGATCGCAGAGACATCGATACACACAGCGATCGGCTTGAGAAACATGCAAACCGCATCAGCGTCATCGAGAGCCAGACCGACGCGCTCGATGAGCGCACCAAACAACAGGCTCGACGGACTTCAGCGCAGAACACTGGACAACGGGTCCCTACAACGCAGTCAAGGAGGATCTTGAAAGTAGAACGTGTTCCTGGTACGAACCACGTCTGGATTTTCAGGCAGTAACCAAAGCCGGGATGACACCTCGTCATCCCGGCTTTTTTATTCTTGATTTTTTAAAAGAATAGTTGTATAATCACAAGGTTACAGGATTTCGATTCTTGAGGTGACATAATGGAATCCGGGATGCCTGTTTTTAATTTAATTGTTTGCCGGTGTAGCTCAGTTGGTTAGAGCGTGGGACTCATAAGCCCGAGGTCAGTGGTTCGAATCCACTCACCGGCACCAAAAGCACCATATTTTTCTTAGTGAGGACTTTATAAAAAATTAACCCGCGGACTGCGATGGCGGGAGCTAGTAGGTTGCGAATTCAGCAGAATTCGACAACCGGTAATTTTTATAAATGTCCGAACGTCGTCGCGGGGTAGAGAAATGGCATCTCGCAAGGCTCATAACCTTGAGACTGGCGGTTCGAATCCGCCCCCCGCAACCAAGGGCGCTTGGTGTAGCCCGGTCTAACACGTCTCCCTGTCACGGAGAAGATCGCCGGTTCAAATCCGGTAGCGCCCGCCAGAACAAAAGACATCTCTTACGAGGTGTTTTTTGTTTGTAAAAACAACACCTCGAGAGATCGAGGTGTTGTAAAAAAGCTATCGGCGCTTTTTTTTCGAACCGCCTTTTTTCTTGCCAGACTTTTTGGCGGCTTTTCTTTTCTTAGCCATTTTGCTAAGTGCCTTTCGTGCGCCTTACAAAATAATTTCAATCCGATTAAATCGGATTTAGAAAATTTATGCAAGACTCATAATTTTTTCTTTCTTTCACTCCGAGTACTGCGGAGATCAAGGCAAAAAATACTTTACACTTGAAATGTAAAGCATATTGATTTCGTTGTCAAGTTGAGCACATAAAAATAAATATAAATTGACGAAATCCCGACGAAGGAACGTTTACGTTCCGAATGTCGGGAGCCATACTTTGATTTTTTTATTTTTTTATTACAAATTTTTCCAATCCTGTCTCTTTGAGAATTTTTAGACCGACAGAATGATTCTCGGATCGAAAAATTTTTGCCAATTCCATCTGTATTCGCTGCGCGGCGACTGATTGAATCAATTTGGCGCGAGTTTTTATGGCGGCAAAAGAATTTTTTTCTAATTTAAAATCCAATATAGTTGCAAGACGCACTGCGCGCAGCATCCGCAGAGGATCTTCGTCGATACGTTTTTTTGGATCTCCGACGAATCGGATAATTTTTTTGTCCAAATCCTCTCTTCCCTTTACTGGGTCAAACAAATGCTGGTTCACAGGTTCAAAATACAAAGCATTTATAGTAAGATCGCGCCTTCTGGCATCGTCCAAATACTCACGGATAAATTCTACTTGATCTGGATGTCTTTGATCACTGTAACGACCCTCTCGTCTGAACGTGGTAATTTCTACTTTTTCTGCACCGACAATAGCCAAAATGGTGCCGAACTTTTTACCGAACTCTTTGTGGCGAATCCGAGCTTTATCCAAAGCCCTGATAACGTCATCAGGCAGACAATCTGTTGCTACATCCAAATTATCGGAACTCCTACCTAGTAAATGGTCGCGGACAATGCCGCCGACATAAAAAGCCTGGCAACCATGCTTGTTTAAAAGCCGGACAATTTTTAATCCGGCTTTTTCTAATTCATTTTTCGCTTTCCATTTGATTACTTCCATCAAATCTACCTCTCTCGTCCCGCTTTTCTATTCAAATATTAATATATGTTGCGGGACGGCCTCTCCTTTCCGGAGAGACGAACTTCTGATAATTTCACCTCTCCTACCAGGAGAGGTCGTCCGATCGAAATGATCGGACGGGAGAGGTGAATAAGACTTATACGACTTTTTTAAACGTGACTTTGCCGTTGATATCAAACAGCGCAAGGTACGCTTCTACTTGTTTGTCTGGGTACTTGGATTGCACAACCGAAACTCCGTGACGGAGTTGTATTTCTTGTTTGTTCATCTCATCTTCCAAACCTTCAAACGCCTCCGAGCCGCCATACGCGCCGCAGTCTTGATGATTTATAAGGATGATTCGATTGACGTTGTGTTTATTAAAAGCAATTTCAAAATTGGCAAAAATCCAATCGCGGACTGGGCCTTCGTTTAACAACATCTTCACACCGCCGCCGTCGGCTTTGTGATCCACTGCGTACAAATTTAATTCATTTTCAAAAAATTCCTGCAAAGCTTTCCGGAATCGGAAGTCTATACAGGTTAAGGCAATGGCTTGTGCTTGGTTTGACATCTGTTTCTTTGACAAACATTAATAACGATAAAATATTACACGAAAAACCATATTTTGGCAATAAAAAGTCGCAGACGGATATAGAGTCCATCTGCGACTTGTGAGTCATACTGCGTCTGGTACGAAGAAGTAACGACCACGTCGCACTGGCGCAACACGCTTTGGAGTATCTTGAGGCCGATTTACCGACCCGGAATGCCGCAGCCAGGCCGACTGGCAGAACTTGTAGTATCGTTTGCGATTCGGTGCCCAGTCGACGTGACAAATCGTTGCTACAGTGACGTTGTTGAAACTCGAGAGCACTCGCTCCTTGGCGTGGGTCAACAGGGCTAGTGCGGTCTCAACGTCGATGCCGTGGTGTGCGCATTTGCCACATTTGCAATGCGTCTCAAGCAAAATCGTGTAGATCTTCTTGAGAGACATTGCCTCCTCGATTTCGTCGAGAAGATCAAGATCCGTCTGGCGGCCGCGCGCGTTGAGGGGCGAATCCTTCACGAGCCGGAGAGCGCCGCCATGACGAGTGATGAAATGCGGTCGCACTTGAGCGCCCGCGTCTTGAAGCATCTGTCGAAGGTAGTCAAACCGGTCACAGAACTGATCTCCGTCTGCACATCCCACAACGATAATGCCGTTGTTGAGAGGCAAAAGCTCTTGTTGGATTTCGACCAAAACTCCGCTGTCGCGAAGCTTTTTGGCCAGTTCCAAATCAGTCTGCTCGTTTGCCATGCACGCCTCCTTGTTTATCGTAACAAAAAGCAGAACACCCTATTGTGTTCCGCTCTTGTGTAAAATCAAGTCCCTTGATCTCTCATAAGGGCAGAACAACTTTGTAATACTACACCCAATTTGAGCAGTTGTCAATGCTTACGGAAACTTTAGCCTTGTATATTGGGCTGGTTTTTTGAACGATGTTTGCGAGCAACACGGACACGTGCAAGATTTTTTTCGATAATCGCAGCGGCCGCGGCGTGACTAGTTTCGTCGTGATAAGACCTCTTCATGAGTTCGCGAGCACGTGCTCGTGCTTCTTCTGCACGATTTTCGTCTATCTCATGACCAAACTCTGCTGTATCGGCAAGTACAACTATTTCACCGCTCTTTTTGATTTCCACAAATCCACCAGAGACTGCAAAAAAATCCGCATGCCCGCCTTTTTTATACCGTAATTCACCGGCTGAAAGATTGGAAACCAAAGGGATGTGATGCGGCAAAACTGTAATTTCTCCCAGTGGAGTTGGCAAAGACACCGAGTCAACTTCGGTTTCAAGCATTACACGTTCTGGGGTTACGATTTTAAATTTAAGCATACTTATTGCGTTTATCGGTAACGCGGTGCGTATCGTAAATCGGTTGCGTTGTGCGGTTAAACCGACTGACGCTTAACGCTTACCGAAACCCGCAGCGCAGCCGGATAACGATTAACTCTATTTGAGGTCATCAATGGACCCTTGCATGTAGAACGCTTCTTCGCTCTTGTCGTCGTGTTTGCCTTCGAGAATCTCTTTGAAACTGCGGATCGTATCTTTGAGCGGGACGTATTTGCCAGGGCGTCCGGTGAAAACTTCTGCCACGAAAAATGGCTGTGAAAGGAATCTTTGGATTTTGCGAGCGCGAGTCACGGTGAGTTTGTCGTCTTCGGACAATTCCTCCATCCCAAGGATCGCGATAATGTCCTGAAGGTCTTTGTACTTCTGTAAAACTTTCTGTACGCCACGAGCAACTTCATAGTGATCTTTACCTACTATGTTTGGATCTAAAACAGTGGAAGTTGAATCGAGTGGATCCACAGCAGGATAAATTCCTAATTCCGACAATGCCCGAGACAGCACGACGGTAGAATCCAGGTGAGCAAAAGTTGTAGCAGGTGCCGGGTCTGTAAGATCGTCTGCCGGCACGTAGACCGCTTGCAGAGAAGTTATAGATCCTTCAGTTGTAGATGTAATGCGCTCCTGGAGTTCCCCCATGTCTGTGGCAAGAGTTGGCTGATACCCTACGGCAGATGGAATACGACCAAGCAGCGTGGATACTTCGGATCCGGCTTGTGTGAAACGGAAAATGTTGTCGATGAAAAGAAGTACGTCTTGTTTTTCTTCGTCGCGGAAATATTCGGCGAGGGTAAGTCCGGTTAATCCAACACGTGCACGGATTCCTGGCGGTTCATTCATCTGACCAAACACAAGTGCGGTTTTTTCCAAAACGCCAGAATCTTTCATTTCATGGTAAAGATCGTTTCCTTCGCGCGAGCGTTCACCAACTCCGGCAAATACAGACACGCCGCCGTGCTCACGAGCAATGTTGCGGATGAGCTCTGTAATGATAACTGTTTTACCCACTCCAGCGCCGCCGAACAATCCGACTTTACCACCTTTGATGATCGGCGCGATAAGATCGATAACTTTAATTCCAGTTTCAAGGAGCTCTACTTTACTCGACTGTTTGGCAAATTCCGGTGCTTTGCGGTGGATGGGATAGTGCTTGGTCGCCTTTGGTGCCGCTTGGGCATCTATGGGCTGTCCTAGCGCGTTAAACATGCGTCCCAGGGTGACATCGCCTACTGGTACGGTGATTGGTGCGCCTGTGTCGTGGACTTCTAAATTGCGTTGCAATCCATCGGTCGCGCCCATGGCCACAGTCCGGACTTGCCTGCCACCGATGTGTTGGGCAACTTCCAAAACTAATTTTTCGCCAGCATCATTTGTCACTTCCAAAGCATGACGAATCTCGGGCAATTCTTTGGCAAACTCCACATCTACCACCGCTCCTATAATTTGTATAATCTTTCCTTTGTTCATAATATCTAATTAATAATTATGGAATAATCAACCTTGTTTTACAACTAAGTATGCCATGGCATTGCTTTTGATTTTCACTCACAGAAATCGGCCACAAAACTATATTGGACTCGCCGCTTTTTGGATTACATGCTGGTTTAGGATAATAGTCGCAGTTTTCTGATCTTCTTTTATTATCATTTCTATAATATAGAAAACCGGTTGCAAGATAGATTACCAGGAGTAAGGAAACTGTGATAATAAATTTCATATAATCTGAGAATTACTTTCTTATCCCTCCATCGCTAATTTTGCTGCAGAAATCTCGGAGAGTTCTCTCGTGATACCAGACTGCCTTGCTTGGTTATAACTTAATTCCAAATCACTTATCAAATCGCTTGATGCTTCGTTGGCGTTGCGCATGGCGACCATCCGTGCTGAATGTTCGGATGCCTGTGCTTCGAGTAAAGTCTGGTAAACTGCAAATTCAACTGTCCGGATAATCAAACTTTCAAAAACTTCATCTGGGTTTGGTTCAAAAAGATATTCTTCCGTGTCTTTCTCATTTGGTTTGGAAAAAGGTAGCAACTGTAGTAAATTCGGTCGTTGGTTGAGGGTCGAAATAAAATCCGTGTAGACTATGAAAACTTTGGAATAATGATTGTTTAAAAATTCGTCCATAGCAATTTGAGCAATGGGTTTGGCATCGAGGATAGAAATGTCGCGCTCTTTGGAGGGGAAATCAGCAATAATGTTTAATTTCATCCGTCGGACCAGTTCTTCGCCTTTTTTGCCAATGGTTATAAAGTCAAACTTCTCGGATCCTTCGGCGCGGATGAGTTCCATGGCTTTGTTGACCAAATTAGTGTTCAGCGCGCCAGCCAAACCTTTGTTGGGACTGACAACCACCAGAAGAATCCGATTCGATGGTTTTTCTCCTTCTGGCAAAACTCGGGACAGTAAGGGATGCGTTTTTTTGTCCACTTTGGCAGAGAGGTTTTCTAAAAGTGTGGACGCAAGTTTAGAATAAGGACGGGAGGCTAGGGCTTGTTGTTGCGCTTTGCGCATTTTGGCAGCCGAAACCAGCTCCATGGCCTTGGTAATCTGGCCAATGGATTTGACTGACTTTATTCTTCGTCGGATTTCTTTACTATTTGCCATGCTTATTTTAGTGGATTACGTATTGCGGATTACGGATTAATTCGTAATCCGTAATTCGGAATTCTTTAATTCCCCGATATTACTTAGCGTAACTTTTGTTGAATTCCTCGATTGCGCGTTTCAAATCGTTTTCGATTTCTGCAAAATCTTTGATCTTTTCAATTTTTCCAAGCAATTCTTTATATTGGACATCCAGGAACCGGTGGAAATTATTTTCCCAATCTTTGACATTCTCAACAGCAACTTTGTCCAAAAACCCGTTGGTCACAGCATACAAAACAGCGACTTGATGGCCGACGCTAAGTGGTTCGTACTGATTCTGTTTGAGAATTTCTGTAATCCGTCGGCCAAGTTCAATACGGGCTTTGGTTTGCGGATCGAGATCCGATGCAAATTGGGCAAATGCGGCAAGTTCGCGGAACTGCGCCATGTCGAGGCGCAATTTGCCGGCAACTTTTTTGGTCGCTTTAGTCTGTGCAGCAGAACCGACACGAGAAACGGAAATACCGACGTTCAGCGCCGGACGGATACCCTGGTAGAACAAATCTGTTTCAAGGTAAATCTGCCCATCGGTAATAGAAATGACGTTGGTTGGAATGTACGCTGAAACATCGCCAGCCTGGGTTTCGATAATCGGAAGTGCGGTCAACGAGCCGCTGCCGTTTTTGTCCGAAAGTTTAGCGGCACGCTCAAGTAGGCGCGAGTGAAGATAAAAGACATCGCCAGGATAAGCTTCACGTCCTGGTGGGCGGCGAAGGAGCAGCGAAATTTCACGATAGCTTACAGCGTGTTTACTTAAATCATCGTAAATAATGAGTGCATGGCCGCCTTTGTCCATAAAATATTCACCCATCGCGGCGCCAGCAAACGGAGCAATGTACGAAAGCGCCGCCGGGTCAGAAGCACCAGCCAAAACAATAATCGTATGGTTCATCGCGCCATGCTTTTCGAGTTCGGCTTTAATACGAGCAACTTTGGATTCTTTCTGACCAATAGCTACATAGATACAAATTACGCCCGTATCTTTTTGGTTGATGATCGTGTCGATGGCGATAGCAGTTTTACCAGTTTGTCGATCGCCGATTATAAGTTCGCGCTGACCGCGACCAATCGGGATCATAGCATCAATAGCTTTAATTCCAGTCTGCAACGGTTCGCGCACAGACTGACGTTCTATAACCCCAGGTGCAATTTTTTCTACCGGGTAAAACTTTTCGGATTTGATCGGGCCTTTGTTGTCGAGCGGTTCGCCCAAAGGATTTACCACCCGGCCTACCAATTGCTCGCCTACTGGAACCGACAAAATTTTGCCAGTTGGTTTGACTACGTCACCCTGTTTGATGTGTTCATAATCTCCAAGCAGGATCGCGCCGATTGAATCTTCTTCCAAATTCAGCGCCACGCCGAAAGTTCCGCCGGGAAATTCCAACATTTCCGACGCTTTTACGCTCGATAAACCAGAAATGCGCGCAATGCCGTCGCCGACGCTCAAAACATTGCCGACAGTTTCGACTTTTGCCTTCGATTCAAATTTTTCTATCTTATTTTTTAGTTGCTCGATTACGTTCGACATATTATTCGCTCAAATCCTTTTTTAATTTATTTAGTTCGCCTCGGACTGATGCATCTATGCGTTTATCGTCCATTTGGATTATCACACCACCCAAAATTTTCTCATCAATCTTTTTCTTGAGTTCTATATCGCCTTTTACCAATTTGTTCAGTTCGTGGATGATGTCGCGCTCATTTTCTTTGCTTAAAGGTTTGGCGGAAGTTACTTCGGCAAGTTTGCCACCTTTTTTCTCTAGTTCCAATTTGTGAAATTCCAGTTCTATCTCGTCAAACTTTTTCACATCGTTGTTCAGAGCCAGTACTTCGACAAAATTATTCAACACCAGATCCATATCTTTGGGGTCCGTGCCTTCTAGCGATTCGTATAGCGCTTGCGCATATTGCTTAGACGAGTATTTCATAAATTAAACTTTTTTCAAACTATCCTCGATCAATTCATGATCCTTTTTAGCATCAATTTTTCCACGCAAGATTTTTTCCGAAGCGGCCACAACCAACGTTGCAACGTCTTGCTTAATTTCTTTGAGTGTCTGAACTTTTTCTGATTCTATCGAAGCGCGCGCTTGTGCAATCATATTGGTCGCTTCTTTTTGCGCTTCCACTATAGTGTCTTGCTTTATCTTGTTTGCAGTATCGTTTGTCGTGCGCAAAATATGGTCCGCTTCAACTCGCACCTTTTTCATCTGATCGGCTTTCCATTCTTCAAACTTTTTCTTTTCTGTTTCCATGTATTCGGCGTTTTTGAGGCCCGACTCGATGCGGTGTTGGCGGTCGGTGAGAGTTTTGCCAAGCGGCTTTACCACCCATCGCCAAAAAACATACAAAACGATGGAAAAGTTAACTAATTGCGCCAAAAACAAATGCCAATCAATGCCCAAAGTTCCGAGCACGGATTGATTTGCAACTTCTTCTGCTTGTGACAGTAAAATAAAATGAATCATAGTGATAGGGGTCAGGGTTTAGGGTAGAGGGTAAAATCTATACCCTACACCCTATGCCCTATACCCTATAAAATAAATGTAATAACGAGCGCGTAGATAGCGATAGCTTCGGCAAAAGCCATACCAAGCAACATCGGAACAAACAATTTGTCTGCTGATTCCGGGTTGCGACCAATGGATTCCATGGCTTTGGAACCGATTTTACCGACCGAATAAGCTGGCAAAATACCGCCGATGGCGATGGTTAGTCCCTTCACCAATGTGGTGATCATTTCTGGACTCATTAATTTGACCTTTCTAACGTTTCGTACTCGACGTGATATTATTTTTAGTTTATTGCGTCGGTCAAAACGGATTAATTATTTACAAATCAAAAACCTCGATCAATGACTAAATCCTTCGTCCGTGTGAACTGGGGCTGTAGCCATTGTGAGGTATACCAAAGTCAACATAGCAAAAACTGTCGCCTGAATCAATCCCACCAGAAGTTCGAGAAACATAAACGGCAGAGGTACAAGATATGCGATTAAGCTAGCCAAAACAGTCAACAAAATTTCGCCGGCAAAAACGTTGCCAAACAAACGCAACGAGAGCGAAACCATTTTTGCCACTTCCGAAAAAATCTCAATCAATCCAACGCCAAATTCGATCACCGCGACCATTATGCTCACACCGCCTTTGCGAAACGATCGGAACAAATCACCGAATTTGATAAATTTGTTGGTGTATTTCCAAAATCCAATCGCAACTATGCCAAGTACATGCGAACCAACCACCGCCAGAATCGCCATGGCAAGCGTCATGTTTAAGTCTGTGTTGGCGGGACGGAAAATTGGCGCTTGTTCTATGCCTTCGTGACCCATGATGTTTCGATAAATCGAACCGGTGCCGGGAACCAGGCCAATCCAGTTTGAAAAAAGAATAAACAAAAATAAAGCACCCACGATTGGCAAAAACTTAAGCGACTTCTGTCGGTCTTTGGTAACGTTGTCGACGTAGCCGAGAATAAATTCAAGAATGCCTTCGGCAACGTTCTGTACGCCGCGCGGGATGAGTGCTACGCGTTTACGCAAAATAAATCCCATGACGACAAAAAATATCACAGCAATCCAGGAATTGATGTAAGTGTTGGTCACCGCAAACGATCCGATATGGAAAATTGGTTCCGCAACTAATGGCGGGAGGGCAAATAACATAATAATTAGGTCAATTAGAAATTAGGTCAATTAGAAATTTCATTTTATGTAACTCTTCAACCTCTTTGTCATCCAAATTGTCGTTGACGTAATAGCAAGTACGATCCCGGCAAGGGTAAGCCACGGAAATGTTCCCCATTTCCCATCCAACCACTTACCAAGCAAAGCAAATACTACCAACGGCAAAGCGATGATAAAACCAAATTCTGTGGCCAGGTTTACCATGCCCCATTTCTTCATTAAGTCGTTATTTGGTTTCTGCTCGTTTTGTTCCATAATCTTTAATCTTGCGCGATGAGTTTAACAAAAAAAGCCAAACTTGGCAATAGTGGCATTTTTTGACACCCTTGACTTTCCACATCACAGATCTTTTTGTTTCGAATCAGTAACCTTTAAAGCGGCTGCAACATCATTTCCTGCAGCTATTTTTTCAAATTCTTTTGCTTGCTCTGGCGTTAGCACCGCCGTTTTCTCGGTTCTTTTTGTTTCAAACTCCAAAACAGAATAGATATTATAAATAAAAGAGATCACTGCAAGCCAAGTATATTTTAAGGCAAACAAAAAGATCGTGAGGATTATAAAACCGATCAAAATGTAAATCGATTTATTTTTAAAAGAGACTTTAAATTTGATTTGCATAAATCACTTCTGATTTTGGTCCACAAAGCAGGAGATAAAAAGACCTATGACAGCTATCCCTGGTAACATTCTAAAAAATTGATCCAATACCGATGAATGAAATGTTATACCACTTCCGGAAAAAATAACCGATAAAAAAACAATAATAAACAAAATTTTACTCACCAATGACAAAGGGGTTTTAGTTCCCCTCCAATGTGGTTTATGTTTGCTCAGAAACAAAAACCAAATAGCGAACAGAACCAAAAACGCTCCAGGTATTAGAAAAGCTGTTGAATGCATACGAGGTCAGACTACTTTATGGAGCCAGCGGTCGGGATCGAACCGACGACCTCTGCTTTACGAAAGCATTGCTCTACCAACTGAGCTACGCTGGCAATGCTTAAATTATACGTTTATTTGGAGTAATTTTCAATATCCTATTTAGTCTTGCTATAAATTTGTTTGGCTTCGGTGACTAAGTCTTTAATTATATTTATACCGCCTTGCCAGAATTTGGGATCAGACAGATTGATACCAAAAGGTTTGAGTATTTCTTGTGGCGATTTGGAGATTCCTGTCTGCATCATCTCTAAATATTTTGGAACAAAACTTACTGGATCTTTTTTGTATTGCGCATAAAGTGACAGTACGAGCAGTTCGCCAAACGAATAAGCGTAAACATAAAAAGGCGTATGCAAAAAATGAGGAATATAACTCCACCACTGGTCCGATCCAGAAACATCTATACTATTTCCATACATTTCTTTTTGGCGATTCACCCAAAACTGATTAATTTCTTCGGTGGTGAGTTCGCCTTTCCTTTTTTGCGTTCCGTGCAAATCCAGCTCAAACAAATACATCGAAGTTTGGCGAAATACAGTGGCGAAAGTTTCCTGAATTTTGTCTATGTACAAAGCAAATTTTTCCTGAGGATCGCGAATCTGTTCCTTTAAACTATCAAACACAAGCATTTCGCCAAACACGCTCGCTGTCTCTGCCAAAGTCAGAGGTGTATCAAAATTCAACACGGTTTGTCCGCGCATCATATACCCGTTTACGCCATGACCGAGTTCGTGTGCAAGCGTTCCCACGTCATTTAAAGTTTCTTGGTAATTCACAAACACAACTGGATGCGTGTCTGGGGTGTTGTATTCGCAATAAGCTCCTCCGCGCTTGCCTGGTTGCGGCTTTGCGTGGATCCAATTTTTATCAAAGAAGAGTCTGGCGGTTGCACCAAATTCTTTTGAGAACCTACTATAAGCATCTAAAACTATTTTCTTGGCTTCCGCAAATGATATTTTTTTGTGTGATTCAGAAATCGGCGCGTACCGATCGTAAACATACAACTTCGGCAAATTTAAAACTTTCTTTTTGAAATTATAGAAATCTTCGACGATTTTATAGTTATTCGAAATACAGAAATCATTGTGTCGACAGTTTTGCTATCCAGCTCATTGCTTAAGTGCCGGAAATCTTCAGGGTTTTTATATTTATGCCAACGGCCAAAAATCGCCGTGTCTTTTACAATTGTATTGTAAATTAAAGTCAATAACTGCTTATCTTTTGCTAATCCTTTGGTAAACCCTTCTGCCGCGGCTTTTCTGGTATCTCGCTGCGAGCTAAACGCTAGGTGTAAGATTTCCGTTTGAGTCATGGTTTTGACTATTTTACCCAACTTCACATCAAACTGCTTTGCGGCAAAATGTTCGTCGAAAAGTCGCACAAACGCCACGCCGCTTGTCGCCATTTTGTCATTGAAGATCCGTTCTTCTGTTTCTGTCAGGTGATGCGGCTTAAATTTAACCAAATTCTGAAGATAATGTTTGTAATTCCTCAGGATGCGTTCATTGATTAATTTTGCCAAGCGCTCCTTTGGCAATTCCATGATTTCCAATTCAAAAAAGATGAGAAATCCTTGCACTGTCAGAACGTGATCCAACATCTGCTGCCTCAAAACGCCATTTTTCTGCGATAAAGAATCTGTGGTGTGAGTTATGTTTGCAAAACCAAAAAGCTTGTTGTACAGCAAAGCGATTATCTCGAGTTCTCGAAAAGCCGCCTCGAGCTGCTTTGAGTCGAGTTTGTCAACCCTGCCTTTATATTTTTTATTGAACTGGCCAGCTTCGGCTAAATTTTTCCTTACATCTGATCTGATTTTCGGATCATCGACGGACTTGTAAAAATCCGATAGATCCCAAATCGGTAATTTTTCTTTCACTTATCATCCTTTCTAAATTGAACTATTACGTATTCCGGATTTCGGATTACGAATTAATCCGTAATTCGCAATCCGCAATTCTGCAATCCTCACATTAGTCCTTCCCATTCTTTATAAAACTGATTTAAAAAATTCTTAATAAATTTCTCTCGTTGTACTGCCAACTTATACCCTACTTTTGTATTCATCAAATCCGTTATCCATAAAAGTTTGTCGTAAAAATGCTTGATCGATGTTTCTTGTTTACTGTTTGGGTCATAAATCATGCGGTGTTTATAACCGCCATATGCAAATGCTCGTGCAATTCCAATAGCGCCGAGTGCATCCAACCTGTCCGCATCCTGCACTACCCCACCTTCCACAGTTTTCATTTTATGCTTATTGGTCCCGCCTTTGAAAGAGATGTTTTGCACAATGTAGGCAACCTGATCGATAATCTCCTTTGGAACACTCAAACTTTTGAGTAATTTAGTGCTAATCTTTGTTCCTTCGTTTGGATCTTTGGAAAACTTCCAGTCCGCAATGTCATGAAGCAACGCTCCTAGTTCGACAATAAACAAATCGGCCTTTTCTTTCTTGCCGATTAATTTCGCATTCCGGACCACCCGTTCTATATGATACCAATCATGTCCTGTGGTCTCGGCTTCTAGTTTTTTGCGGACAAACTCCCGAGTTTTCTTTAAAATTTCAGATTTGTTCATATCGAATGTATTTTTTGTAATTGTTTATTGCTGGATGGAAAAATTCGGGAATTTCGACAAGATCTTTGTCCAAATCCATCCATTTTTGCTCTGTATGTTCTTCTGAAAGTTTTATTTCATTGTTCAAAAGTTTGCACCAATACATCGTGAGGGTAATTTTCTGGCCATCTTCACGGGTAAAATGTTCTACGCAGATGGGCATGATGATTTCGATCTCAGCACCTGTTTCTTCTTTCATTTCGCGCTTCAAACCTTCAAACGGATTTTCACCTAGTTCTAACCTGCCGCCTGGAATGTCCAATTTTCCTGGTTTATGCGGATCGTTTAATCTTCGCTTCATCATAAACAATTTATTGTCGCGCACTATAAACGCCTTCGCCGCATTTCTAAAGTAATCCATTACTTTAGAGAAATTACTTGGTATCCAAATTTTTCTACATCTTCGTCCGGAAAAAGATGCACATCTTTTGTTTTCAACACATAGCCAACTTCTTTGGAAATTTCGCGTCCGGTATATGATTTCAATTCGGGGTTCCACTCTTTCAAAACCAAAACATCTCCCGGATGACATTCCCAATCCGCCAGTCTTAATTCAAATGTTTTAGATCCATTTTCGATAAGTTTATAAAATTCCGGCAAAATCTTCTTCTCTATCTTCATATAAGTTTTGGGTCCAGTTTTAATAAATTCTCAATAGGCAAAAATAAAGGCGAGGGCAGCTCGGTTCGAGAAAACCATTCCCAGCTTTCACACTTTTCAGGTTCCATAACCTGAACCTCACCCGAAGCGTAATCAGCTTTTACAAAGCAAGTGATGTAATGCTTATCTAAATCCTTATAAAAATCGTTTGTGTAATTCACGCGTTCGATATTTTTTATTTCTACACCAGTTTCTTCTAAGACTTCTCTTTTTGCGCAATCCTCTATCTCTTCCATAAATTCTAAATGGCCACCAGGAAAAGACCATGCACCAGCTCCATGAGAATTTTTACGTTTTCCCATTAAAACTTTTCCGTCTTTATAGAGTATCACTGCTACTCCAACATTTGGTCTAAGTTCAGTATTCATGCAATAAATTTAATGGAGCGAGTGATGGGAATCGAACCCACGTCTTAGCCTTGGGAAGGCCACATACTGCCATTGTACTACACTCGCACAAATCACCTCGTCATTATACATAAAAGCCTCCTTTCTTGACAAAAGAGCAAAACAGGAGCACAATTGGGTATCATATAAGGAGGTTGGATGTTCGATGACACAATGAACATGGACGGTGGCCGAGTGGCAATGGTGGTCTGGCTCGCTTCAACTCTCGTTGGAATGGTTCTTGGTTGGAAACTCTCCCTCCTATCAATGGTCGAAATCGCGTCCCTAATGGCAGTAATTATTTTTATCGCTATTCGTCGCCTAGAACGGTCGTGGCACATACTCGCCTTCGGCCTAGGCCTAGTCTTGGGGATGTTCCCGATGGCTCTGCTTACACAAATTGTTCACATTCTGTTGACTTAAAACCCGATTGCTTGGTGCAATCGGGTCATTTTTTTTAATATTTCTTTATAATTTTTACTGAAATATTTTGCGTTTGATTGGTCAGCCATTGTTCAAAGCCATTCGTCTGAATGAGTATATGTTTTGCGTGCCACATTTTTTTGCCATCCGCGGTCGAAGTTTCAATCGGTTCGACTATCTCGTAACCATCCCGTGTGACTATGATGTCATGGACTTCGCCGACTTTAGCCACGGTAATTTCTTTTTCTAGTTCTGGCAGTATTGTGCCGTGTTCAAAAAAGCCCAGGTCTCCGCCAAACTGTGCGGATTGTTTGTCGTCGCTGTACTGCGGCGCGAGTTCGTCAAAGGTTTTGCCTTGACTCAATTGCTCAAGCACACTTTCTGCTTTCTGGTAAGCCGCCTGGTTTAAATTGTAATCCGAATTATATTTTATCTTCAACTCGGCCTCGATAACTGTAGGTTCGACGACGTTGTCGACAAACAAATCCTCTTTGCCATCAAAATATTTTTGAAGATATTGATCGTACGTGCTCTGGTTGCTTTTTTTATAAAAATTCAATTCATCCGAAACAGCATCTGAAGGCAATTTCAAATTTAATCTATCCAACAGAACTTCGGATTTCTCGTGGTCGAGGTAAACTTGCAACGCCTGGGGATACGAAATCGAGGGCTCGGTTTTGCGCGCCAAATTTATAAATTCGTCGGTTTCGGCGATAGAAATAATTTTCCCGCCGACAAACGCAGCCGGATATAATTTCTTAAACGATACCGAAATCGGATCTTGCCAACTCGTTGCATACGCAATTAACGCTGATGCCAACAAGAAAATAACAATTATACAGATACCAATTATACTCGCGTGCTTTTTATTTATTTCCATTTACTTCTTGAAAAAATAGTTGAACCATTTTTCGGTGTTGCTTTTTTGGGTTTCGGTGCTTGCTGCGGCCACTTGCTCTTGCTGATTTTGCGGCAGCGCAACTACATACTCCCCATCTTTTTTGAGGTTGAGTTGTTCACGCGCAACTTTTTCTTTGTACTGATCCGTATTTAGATAGTTCACCAAATCACTCAGGCTCTGATTTTGTCCTTGGACTTGGTCTGCACGCGCTTGCAGTTGTCTAATCTGTTTATCGATGCGATATTTTGCCAGCAACGAATTCAAAGTCAAAAACCCCACTCCCACCAAAGCCAAAGACAGCACCACAGTACCAATTTTTGTTTTAAGAAAATTCAACATGCTATTGGGGAGCTGAAAATAGTGGAATAAGCGTAAACATGACCATACCAACGATCATGACTACCGCAAATACCACAAACAATTTTTGTAATAGTTTTCGATTTCTCATAAATTTCAGGCATCGGGCAGCAGGCATTAGATACGGTTGCCTGTCCCCTGTTGCCTGTAACCTATTTTTTTAATATTGCCAAAAATGCTTCTTGTGGAATATCTACTTGGCCTATACGCTTAAGTCGTTTCTTTCCTTTTTTCTGTTTCTCGAGTAACTTCATTTTGCGCGTCACGTCGCCGCCGTACAAACCTTTGGTCACGTCTTTGCGCACCGCAGATATCGTTTCGCGAGCGATAATCTTTCCGCCTATCGCCGCCTGGATGGCGATTTCGAATTGCTGACGAGGAATCAATGTTTTCAGTTTTTCCGTAAGTGCGCGGCCTTCGTCTGCAGCTACAGATCGGTGAACGATCATAGACAACGCTTCAACAACTTCACCAGCGACCATAATATCGAGTTTTACCAAGTCATCTACGCGAGAGTCGAGATATTCGTAGTTCAGCGAAGCGTAGCCGGAGCTGACACTCTTAAGTTTATCATAAAAATCTATGATGATGTTAGCCAGCGGCATTTCGGCAGTTATAAGCACACGTTCGTTCGAAAGATACTCCATGTTTTTGTACGTCCCCCGTCGTCCTGTGATGAGTTCCAGTATGCCACCGATAAATTTCTGCGGAACCAAAATTTCGATGTCCACCCAAGGCTCTTCGATGGATTCGACAAGCGACAAATCCGGTAATTCCGCCGGCGTGTGTATGATTTTTGGTTCACCGTTTTTAAGATTGACTTTGTACTCAACCGAAGGCGCGGTCAAAACCAAATCAAGATTGTATTCGCGAGTAAGACGCTCTTGGACTATGTCCATGTGGAGCAAACCAAGAAAGCCAGTGCGAAAACCAAATCCGAGCGCTGGCACGTGCTCTGGCACAAATTCAAGCGCAGCATCGCTTAACTTGAGTTTATCTATGGCATCACGAAGGATTGGGTAATCATCACCCGCTACTGGAAAAATTGATGCGTAGACCATGGGCTTGATCTGTTTATAGCCTGGTAACGCTTCTACGTTGTCCATGGTCGAGATTGTATCGCCTACTCTTGCTTTACGAACGTCACGCAATCCCGTGACAATGTATCCGACTTCCCCGGTCTTAAGTTCTGGTGCAGGGAAAAATTTAGGATGGAAATAACCAACTTCTAGCGCATCCGCTGGCGTGTTGGTGCCAATCATGTGGATCTTTTCATTTTTCTTGAGATTTCCGTCGACAATTCGTACAAAAGTAAGCACGCCGCGATGCTGATCGTATGCCGAATCAAAAATCAGTGCGCGTAAAGGTCTGTTTGCGTTTCCCACTGGTGCTGGTACACGATCAACGACAGCTTTTAAAATATCTTCTACGCCTTCGCCGGTTTTGCCGGAAGCGTACAAAATTTCTTCATCCGTAAATCCAAAAGCTTTTTTGATTTCTTCGGCGGTTTTTTCTCTATCGGAATTCGGCAAATCAATTTTGTTTACTACCGGAATAATTTTTAGATTGTGCTGTTGCGCCAGGTGAATGTTGGCCAAAGTCTGGGCTTCTATGCCTTGAGTGGAATCAACTACCAAAATCGCTCCCTCGCAAGCTGCCAAAGATCGCGAAACTTCATATGTAAAATCTACGTGGCCTGGAGTATCAATCAAGTTCAAAATATAACCCTGCCATTCCATTCGCACCGACTGTAGTTTAATGGTAATGCCACGCTCGCGTTCCAAATCCATCGTATCGAGCAATTGATCTTTCATCTCGCGCTTTGACACTGTTGATGTCATTTCCAAAAGGCGATCCGCGAGCGTGGATTTACCGTGATCAATATGCGCAATGATACAAAAATTTCTAATCTTGTTCTGCATATAACAATAATGTCATCCCCGACCTGATCGGGGATCCAGATTCCTAGCGTCAATAATGACACAAGATTCTAGACTCCCGCTTACGCGGGAATGACAAAAAATAGCCAATATATTATACCGTAAACACCCTCCATTGACAAAACCACCTAAACCGGATAAACTTATGTGTTCTTCTGTCTTGCAAAAGGAGGAGCCTATGGCTCATAAATTATTTGTTGTTGTTTCGTTCGTGCTTTTGATCACGTCTCAAGTTTTTGCGCAAGACGGCGTTCTGTCATGCGGCGCTCCTAACAACTCCGACGGATCTGTAGTCTACTGCGCTGACCTGAGTCGAGTCAAAAACCCCTTAGAGGTTCGGATCGCCACTGGTACCTGGTACTCCAGTAGCGTGAACAATGATGACGGAATTAACCGTGTAAAAGGGATGAGTTTCTGGTCACTTTTTCAAAAAGCCATCCCCAATGCCGTCGATTTTTGTATCGTTCGTGTGAAAGTTACAGCGAAACCAGATTCGGATTTGACCCGGTTCGAATTTCTATACATTCCCTGGTCAGAATGGTTGCCACCCAAGAACAATCCCAAATCAAAAGCTGAAAAAGAGCCGTGAACATTTCAACCGGCGAGTAGTGGATCCATATCCATCGCTCGCCTTTTCTTTTTACAAATAATTTATACGTGTTTTGCGCGATCGCGCATTTTACGTATAATCGTTATCCCAATTTATCCATTCTACTTTCTAATTTCTATTTTCTTGCACTAGCTCCACATACTCCAGATGTAGGCAAAGGGTTTGCCGACCTTTGCCACTGCGCTTTTTACAACTCGAACTAGATTATGGGTTTCGGAAAGCCCAAGCGACCAACTTATGGCAAGATAAGACACAGCGCCAAGAATCGCCGATACAAGAGCTTGCCCGAGCAACCCAAAGTAAGTATTGGTGTGCACAAACGCCGCAGCAATATACAAAGCAAGATACGCGACGATTCCTCCCACCAGCGAACTTATTATAATTTTCAAACTCGAAACGATGACATATTCATCGTGGATGTTGCCAAGTTTAAAATGCAATTCCATAAGAAGAATTAGAAGTTCGATAATGCTCGTGAGAGAAAAAGCCAGCGCAAGACCCGGGACGTTGAATTTATTTACCAAAAGCGCTGTAAACAAAATGTTCAAGCCTATTGTAATAAAACTTATGATAACCGGGATTTTGGTATTTTGCATCGCGTAGAAAGCTCGCGTGTACAAAGCAATTAGGCCTTGGGCAAAAAGTGAAATCGCAAACAACCCAAGCGTGGCCGCCACAATTCGCACGTCGGCAAAAGTAAAACTCGTTCCCTGGCCGATGCCGAGCACTAAACGAACTATCTGCGCTCGCAATATGAGCATCAGCACAGACAGTGGGAAAATAAAATACAAAATCTGAATCGTTGTATGCGCTATGACATCTTTAAGGCCGTCAATATTTTTTTCATTAAACAAATCCGACATGACAGGAAATACAGCCAACGCCGCAGAGATTGCAAAAATACTTAGAAAAACTCCTTGCAAATTGTTGGCATAATAAAATGCCGACAAACTCCCAGCACCAAGAAAAGAGCCAAAGATACTTGCGATAAGTAGCGTGATCTGGCCTGTGCCCATGGAAAAAATCCGAGGCCAGTAGAGTTTCCAAAACTGCACAAAACCAGGCTGGTGAAGATCGATTTTGGCTTTGTAGCGAAATCCCAAACTAAACAATTGCGGCAGTTGTATGGAAAAATGCAGAATTGCACCAAGCACCACGCCTGCAGCAAGACCAAGCGGCCCAAAGTGCGGGTATAGATAAACTGCGCCCAAGATAATCGATGCGTTGTAGACAAGGGGCGCGGCAGCAACCACCGCAAAACGTTTGTGAGTATTGAGGATGCTTGAAGTAATCGACGATAGCGTCAAAAATATCGGCGAGAGCAAAAATAGTTGCGTAAACTGTCGCGTAAGATCACGGGCCTGCCCGTGGAATCCCGGCGCAATCGCCGTCACGAGAGGTTCAATAAAAATAAGCGCCAGTACGCTCAGCGCCGAAATCATAATCAGCGTGACGTTAATAATGCTGTTGGCCAGGCGGTTGGCGGCTTTTTCGTCTTTGAGTAAATACTCGGAAAAAATCGGTATAAAAGCTACAGAAAAAGTCCCAAGGATCAGCAAATTGAAGATAAAATCTGGAATCCGAAAAGCCGCAAAGTACGCGTCGATTATGACGCTCGTGCCGAATTGGTGCGAAAAAATTGCGTCGCGCGCAAGCCCCAAAATTTTGGACAAAAGCGAAAACACCGCAATAATGATTGCAGCATTACCAATATCAAATTTTTGTTTTCTGTAAGCTTCGTTGGTCATGGGACAAGGAGTGTCGCCCAGTACTGATCGGCGCCTGTTGTGTAATTAAATTGTATCGAGCCTTCGTTCTGCGAAGAGTTTGCGGACATCCACTTCGGCTTCAGGCCGCCTGCATCCAAACTCGCTGTGAATTCGTAAGGTCGCACACCACTTTGCTTTTGGAATAATAGAGAGTAAGTTGCGTTCCCGGTAAGCGCGCCTATTTTGGCTTTATACGGGATCATATACACCAACGTTACATCTTTGGTTTCCTCTGATTCAAGATTGATCCAACCCGTAAATTCTGTCTTGTCAGTTTCTTTGCGGACAAAAACATGCCCGTGCTGTTCGCCTTGGTCCCATGCAGCAAGGTCCGGGTCGGTTTTGTAACCTTCCGCTGAAGATGGATTGAAATTGCCGGCATCAAATCCTTGCGACGAGACGAGAGTAGAACCAAGCGGCACCAGCACCCGCATAAAGTTTCGATTTGCAAAATCAGAAGAATTTTTTCGTTCAATCGTTAGCGTGTCCATGACTGATCCGTCGGAAAGAATTTTACTTTGCAAGTTTGCTTTTTGGGTAATCTTAAGATCGGTTTTTGTCCCACCCAAATTTGTATTGACTATATCAAGATAATCCTGATCTGCCGGCAAAATATTTCCCGCCACGCGCAAATCCGAAATTTTCTGTTCGAGTTGCGGATCTTTACTGTAGAGCAAAACGTGCTTCTGCTTGAGGTTGTTTTGCATAATTTGCAGCAACGACAACCACTGTTCTTTATCCAAAGACGATAAACGATCCAAAAGCAGCGGCGCAAAATCAGCCAACATCTGTTTGGGTGTATTTAGCTTTTTGTTATAGTCAACCGAAGTTTTGTACTGGACAACATCCTGGAAATTATCGGAAGTCAAAGTCACTTTATATTTTTTCATCTCAATCGGCCCAGTCAAAGTTAGCAAGTCCTGGAAGATAGCGGGCGTCAGGGCAATCACGCCGTCGGCAGTCTGACTTCCGGATTCAAAAAATTGCAGCAACTTACGAGCGGAGGTGGGAAAATCGACAAACCAATTCGCATCGCGGATCCCCCATTTTTTGATATCCGGTTGGAACGGTCCCGGCGCTGCGATATTGTCATAGATGTGTCCATCCAAATCATAAATGCTGTCGATTTTTAATTCTTGAATTTTGCCGTCGTTGATTTTGATCACGCCATAAGTGCCGATAAATCCGCCAGTTGCCCGAACTTCGTCATAGTTTTGAAAAATAAGTAAATAAACTCTCGGGCCACTGCCAAAAAATCCCATGTAAATATCTTCCAAATTCGTAAGGTCAGTCAGCATGCCAGAAAGCAACGAAACTTGTCCTTTGGCCTTATTTAGTGTGTCAGCATAATTTCCTGGCACGTCGCCTACTGCGTCAAATTCTGCAGATGCTTGGTTTAGTAAAGACAAAGCAGAAGAGAGCAATTCACGATTTTGTCCAAGCTTACTGACTATGCTGTCTGTTTCTACACCTTTACTCGAAACTTTGAGTTCATCGAGAATGCTAAACGCCGAAGTAATCCGTCCGCCAGCTGCAGCAAGTAACCCTGCACCTGTTAAAACATGATTTGCGCTTTTGGCTTGCGGCGCGACCAGCTGCAGAGCTTTGAAGTCATCGAGTTTGGACTGCGCTGATTGCAAATTAGTCAGCGCTTCAGAAAATTTACTGTGGGCGTTCATAAAATCTTGACTGGCAAGACTACTTCCTGCGCCAGACAAATCCTCGTATGCGCTCGTAGCCGCGCCCAAAATCTCTTCCTTAGCATTTTGCGCACCAGAAACGTACACCAACGAGTGCACGACAAAAGTTAGTATCAAAACTCCAGCGACAAACGGGAGAATTGCTTTTTTACTGTTGTGGTATTTTATTTTTATTTTTTTAGGTTTTGCGCCTCCTTTTGGCGGTTCGATTTTGGGCATGACCAAAAATTCAGAATCATTGCTTTCTGGTGGTTTCCCAGATCTATTGCTGTTTATATCAATATTTTTCATGCCGCTTTTGCAGAAGAGTGTTTTGAAATATTAAGGAGAATGCCAAGACCAGCCAAATTTAACGCCATCGCAGTTGAACCATACGACAAAAATGGCAACGGAATACCGGTTAATGGAATCACAGCTGTAATGCCGCCGATATTTATGAGTGCTTGCAAAACTATCCAAGAAGTAATTCCAGCGGCAACTAATTTACCGAACGTATCTGGCGCTTGCATTGCAACTTTGTAGCCTTTGTACGCCAAAAACAAAAATCCAAACAACAGCAACGACATACGGATAAATCCCATCTCTTCCGAAGCTACCGCAAAAATTGAATCGCCTATCGGTTCAGGCAAATAATTTTGTTTCTGCACGCTTTGTCCAAATCCGCGACCCCAAATGCCGCCAGTACCTATAGCGAGCAAAGCTTGGTTGATTTGGTAAGAAACACCTTGCGCATCCGCTTGCGGATTAAAGAAAGCCAACAAGCGTGATGCGCGGTATGGCGCCGCCTTTATAGCGATCCACAAAACCAAAGCACCCACAGCTCCTGTGCCAAATAAATATCGCAGCCTGGAACCGCCAAGGAAAAATACAACAGCCGCAATAGCGATAAGCACCAGCATCGTTCCCAAATCCGGTTCGACAATTATAAGACCGGAAACGATTAAAACAATCGTCAGCGCTGGCAAAAATCCGTAGTAAAGATCGTGTATGTGCTGCTGGCGCTTGTCGTACCAACTGGCCAGGTACAAAATTGTAGCGAGTTTTACAAATTCTGCCGGTTGAAACAAAAAATATTGCAAATTGATCCAGCGCGTGGCGCCATTTGCCGAAAATCCAATTCCCGGCATCAAAACCAAAACCAATAACCCGATACCAAGCAGCATCAAAAGTGGTGCGTATTTCTGCCAGATGTGATAATCAATTTTGGCGCAGAGGTACATAAGAATCAGCCCCGGCGTCGCGCCAAATGCGAGTTGTCTTGTGAAGTACCAATAATTGTTGCCGTGATCTTTAAGTGACAGCACCGACGAAGCCGATGACAAAACAATCAAGCCAAAACCGAGCAAAATGAGAATTGTCCAAAGCAATCCTCGATCGACCGTTGGAGTATTATTTGATTTTTGTCTATTCATTTATTTTCTGGATGAACTGCTCAGCTCGATCTTTATAATTTTTAAACATATCAAAACTTGCCGCGGCCGGCGAAAGCAAAATAGTATCGCCAGGTTTTGCCATGCTTCTTGCTTGCGCCACTATTTCCGACATATTTTTTGCTCCCTGCAGTATGTTACCTTTGTACCCCTCTACAGCTTTCAAAATTTTTGGCGTTTCCTCTCCAACCACGACCATTCCTTTCAAATTCCTGGCGTTTCGCACTGCATCGCCTAATTTTTGGTAATTTAATCCTTTGTCTGAACCACCGACAATCAATATCAACCCCGTCCGAAATGCCGCAATCGCCGCGACAGTCGAATCTTCGTTGGTGCTTATAGAATCATCAACATAAGTAATTCCGTCTTTTTCCAAAACTTTTTGCAGCCGATGGGGTAATCCCTTAAACTCTGCTACGGTTTTGCGGATTTTGCTTTCGTCTACCTTAAAAATTTTCCCGACAGCCGCGGCGGCCGCAATATTTTCCAAATTATGTTTGCCATAAAGATGGTATTCGTAGTCGACAACATCGGACGGATTAAAAATTATTTTTTGTCCCTGGCCAAGACTTTTAACTTTTTCTGGAAGCTCGTGACTTAGCACGGCAAAATCGTTTTCGTTTTGAAAAGCAATTATTTGAAGTTTGGCATCGAAATATTCTTGTAACGTGGCGTGTGCGGATTTTTCATAAGTTCCAGATTCATCGAGATGATCTGCGGTGATATTTAAAACGACTCCCACATGTGGGCTTTTGTGAAGATCTTGCAATTGGAAACTGGAAAGTTCGAGTACGACCAAATCGTCCGGATGGATAAAATCCAAAAATTCAAACGGATCCACGCCAATGTTTCCGCCAAGCCAAACTTTGTAATCTCCGGCTTCGAGAATTTTGGCAATAAGAGTTGATGTTGTGCCTTTGCCTTTTGTCCCTGTTACGCCGATTATTTTTGCCGGGCACAAATCAAAAAAAAGTTTGGTTTGGCTAGAAATTTCTACACCTTTTTTTTGTGCCTGTTGGATAGCCCAAGATAAGTATGGCAATCCAGGTGTACGAAAAACTACATCGAATTCATCCAGTTTTCCGACGAGTTCGGAATTCTTCTGCCAATTTTCGATAATGGTAAAGTTGACGTTGTGTTTAGTAAAATAATCCGATAATTTTTGGTTATTTACTCCCATCCCAACAATTGCAACTTTTTTATCGACAAAATTTTCCAACATCTTTTATCCTTAATCCTAATTCCTTAATCCTTCAACTAGTCTTATCCCTTTCTCAACGCCGAACCGTACAATCCCTGAACTTTCCCTGCAGTAAACGCAAGATTACCATTTACAAAGACATGGCTGACACCGCTTGAGATCTGGTACGGATTTTCGTAAGTTGATTTTTCACGAATTTTTTCCGGATCAAATACGACCAAATCTGCTACTGCACCTTTGGTTATGACTCCTCGATCTTTCAATCCCAAAATTCTTGCCGGTTCACTCGTGATCTTTCGTATGGCTTCTTCCAAAGTAATTTTTTTCTTTTCTCGCACCCAAGACAAAAATTTCGGCATGGCGCCATAACATCGCGGATGAACCAGATTGGCACTTGCTTGGCTATAGCCGGCGCCGTCTGTGGCGACCATCGCAAGCGGTGAGACCAAAAATTCATCGATCTGATCGCGTGAAAGATTGTGATCAAACGCCACAGCTTGCGTCGAGCAAGCCGCCAGAACATTTAGAAGTGCTTCCTCGCTGGTCACACCAGAATTGTTTGCTATATCCGAAATCGACTTGCCTATAAATCCAGTGTTACCTTCAGAAGACGTTGCTATGACAATTTGTTTGTAGTCATACTCCTGGCTCTTTAGAAAATCCAAAATTTTTTTGCGATCTTTTTCGGATTGCAAGAGTTTGAGGATTTCTTCTTTGCCGCCTTCGTACGCCCATTTTGGGAGATAAGTGTACAAGACAGACCAAGAAGTGCTGTATGGGTAAACATCAAACGAAATGTCGATGCCTTTGTGGTAAGCAAGTTCCAATTTCTGGATTAAACTTTCCGCCAGATGCCAATTTTTTTTGCTACGAACTTTAAAATGCGAAATTTTTATGGGCACGCCGGATTTTCCTGCAAGATCAATTACTTCATCCACGCTTTCCAAAATATGACTACCTTCGGAACGTAAGTGTACAGATAAATACCCGCCTTGGGTTTTGAGATTTTTCGCAAGTTCGAGTAATTCTTCCGCGCTCGAATTCACTTCGTGAGCATAAACAAGGCCCATAGACATCCCAAATGCGCCTTGCGACAACGCTTGCCAGATCAATTTGTTCATGACCTGGATCTCATCGCCTGTGGCTTTGCGTACCGCATCGCCGAGCAGTCCACGTCGCAAAGTCGAGTGTCCAACTAAGCTGCCAACGTTTACCCCAACTTTTTTCTCTAGTGATCGAATAAATTCGCCGAAAGTCGACCAGTTAAAGTTTACTCCAGCAAGATTGTGCCATTTCTGAATCGTTTTTATGGATTCGGCAGTGGGCAAAGGCGCCAGTGACGATCCGCAGTTGCCGACCATGATGGTTGTAATGCCTTGCGACAACAAACTTAGTTGATCAGGTTGATCAAACAGCGTCCAATACGAATCCGAATGGTTCTGAATGTCGATAAATCCCGGAGCGATAACTTGACCCTTGGCATCGATTATCATTTTGGCTTTGTGCGCCGGAATGTCGGCATCCATGTCTGTAATTTTTCCATTTGAAATGCCAACATCAAACTTGGTTTTGGGAGTTTTCCCTAAACCATCTACAACTTCCGCATTCTTGATCAAAATATCTAACACTAAATTATCAATTATTAATTTTCAATTTCCACTGAATTTTCAAATGTTTCAATTTTCAATGGAGCTCGCAAGCTGGTTGTTATTTTTTGGAAAATTAAAACCAACTCGTGGCACTCTTTGTTTAAAGTGTACGATCTCTTTTTTATTTTCAAAACAAATAAAAGCATTCTCAACCAATGTCTAGTTTCTTGTGCTTCTTTTTTGCAAATAAATATTTTATTTTGGAAATCTTTTCTAGGACTTGCTCCATTTGCTTCCTGATAGTTAGCTCCAATACTTGTAGCTGATCGGATCAATTGGTTAATAATTGGCTTAGAAATAGAATCTTGAGGCAAAGTTTTGGAAAATTTAATCACCGCTTCACCAAATTTAGCTGTTCTTTCTTCCAAATCGTACTTTTTTGAAATTTGATTCATTGAAAATTATTTTAAAACTGAAAATTGTAAATTGAAAATTATACTAGCGTCCTATAAGGTTAATCGCAACGCCCACCACTGCCGCCATGGCAGTTATAATCCAAAACCTTTCTGTAACTTTTGTTTCGGGCCAACCCAAAGCTTCCAAGTGATGATGAATCGGCGCTGAAAGAAAAACTTTTTTATCAAAAATTTTGCGCGAGGTGATTTGGACGATAACCGATGCTGATTCCAAAACGAGAATAAATCCGATTATAGGCAACACAAAAACCGAATTTGTATAAAACGCAATCACTGCAAGGACAGTGCCCAAAGACATAGACCCTGTGTCTCCCATAATAAATCTCGCAGGGTAAATATTGAACCAAAGAAACGCCAAGAGACTTCCGCCGATCACAGCAGTCAGAGCAGTCAATTCATATCGGCCCTGAATAAAACCAATCACTCCGTAAGCAAAAAAACAAATAGCCAGCACTCCTCCGGCCAAACCATCCAACCCGTCAGTTTCGTTGACCGAAAAACTGGTAGCAATTACTACAATTATGAAAAACGGTATAAACCAAAGCCCCAGGTGCACATCCCCCCAACCAGGAATTCGGAAAACCTCAAACCCAAGTTTGTAATAAAACCAGTAGGCGCCAACTACGGCAACAATGCTATAGAATGCCAATCTTTGACGGACCCTCAGACCTCCGCCTTTGCCGCCGCCTCGGCCTATTACACCAAGCCAATCGTCGAGCATGCCCAGAAGGGCCGTGGCAAACAAGACTCCAAGTGGCAACAATGTCTGTTGTCGTGTGACAAAATTCAAGTAGTGGAAATAATCAATGTGAACCACGCGATCCAAAAGCCAAAACACCGAGGCCAAAACAATCGTGGTAAACCATATCAGAATTCCGCCCATAGTCGGCGTGCCGGATTTTTTGGCGTGCAGTTTACTAAATACCGGTGTGTCGCCTTCAGCGCGAATTTTTTTACCAATCCTATTTTTATACAAAAACTCCGTAAGAATCGGGGTCAGAAGCATGGCAAAAATAAATGCCATCGCTGCCAACGAGAAAATTTTGATGATAGTTGGGGTCAGCTCCATGATGCTATAAATTATTTTTGTTTCCCTAATTTTACTTACGAATTTAACGTCTGTGTATAACAATTTCGGTCTTTATTATACCACAAAGCATATTATTTGCCAAAAAAACGTAACAATGATCATGTATGAAGCATAACCGGTTTTTGTTACGTGCTCGTGTTATGTGATCTATTACCACTTATAATTGGCGTAAACCCAGTCGATGAGTTTTTGGGTGTCGTCTTCACGATTTGGCGTGTTTAAAACAATCGTGAGAATTTCTATTCCTTTTTGATCAATCTTCAAAATCAGATTTCCTTGCGCATCGCTCGTAAATCCTGTTTTTACACCCACGACATCGGAATTGTCAAGCAGCATTTTGTTGCTAGTTTTGAGTTTGTGTACAAATTTTCCATCCACAGAAGACACATCCAATCCCGCCGTGGCGACAATCCGTTCAAGCAAAGAGTATTTCAAAAATTCCTTAGTAATTTTTGAAAGATCATTTGCCGTCGAATAATTATCGGCGCTGACCAAACCATCTGGATTGGAAAAATGCGTATTTTTAAGTTGTAAAGTTTGGGCTTTTTCGTTCATCATCAAAACAAAATTATCCTGATTGCCTCCGACAAATCGCGCCAGAGCAACAGCAGCGTCGTTGTTTGATGGTATCAGCATGCCTTGCAAAAGGTGCTCGACAGTAATCTGTTCACCTTCCACCAATCCCATACACGCACAAATTATTTGAGTATCGGATTTTTCTATGGTCACGACCTCGTCTTTATTTTTATGATCGAGCACGACCATTGCTGTCATCAGTTTGGTCAAACTAGCAATCGGTAGTTTATCGTCCGGATTTTTGGAAACCAAAGTCATCCCGGTGTTTACGTCCAGAGCAAGATATGATTTTGCAGCCAATTCCGGTTGCTCTAAATTTCCCAACGCCTTTGGTACTTTTGGAGTGGTGGTGGCTTCGACTTGGTCAACTTTTGTAGATGAAACCTTTCCAGCACATTGGGATCCTAAGCTTAGAATTCCACGTGGACAAGTTGTCGCG
>JADMIO010607025.1_pt1 | contig 50747 bp, 61 predicted proteins | sample 8958161 | NCBI WGS metagenome assembly JADMIO01 (sample SAMN16585339, study PRJNA669376) | soil metagenome | isolation source: Crop rotation soil | place: USA: Cullars Rotation, Alabama | collected 2011 | reverse complement strand
GCGACAACTTGTCCACGTGGAATTCTAAGCTTAGGATCCCAATGTGCTGGAAAGCAGCTCATGTGAGTTAAGATTAGTTAACACACATGAAGATACACCTATGTGTCATAGGCTATCCTATGTATTCCTATGCATAGGTGTGGAGCAATGATGTGAGGCCCCTTTAGGGGCATAAGCCTGTGCGCATAACCTTTATTATGGAAAGGCCCTCTCTTCTCTACAGGGAGAGGCATCTGCCACGAGGGCATAAGGGGGGCCGGGGTGCGCCTTTTGGCGCAGAATGACACCCTAAGAATTACTAATGAAATTCCATGGGGGTCAAAGGGACTCCTATGTACACCTAAGCACACATATGAGATACATAGGGTATACATAGGATACATAGGAAATGCAAGCCCTAGTAGATACCTTAAGTAGCATATGAAGAAAGAGCATATGCATAGGACACCTATGTAGTCTAGCCTTGGGACTGTGTTACACCGTTGTTACACGGCCAGTTGTATGGGAGGTTGTGGCTAACACGGTTAAATTGACCGTACGTTAGCATTTAGGTATTCAGGCTAGGGTGGTAGCCAAGGGGTCCTAAATCGCGCTGTACGAGCTTCCTAGGGCTTCCTACGGGCATTCTACGGGAGACCGAGGGTGTGCTGCGCGCTAGCGTAGCGTTGGGGGAGGACCCTTGGGCGGGAACCCTGGGGACCTCCCCTCTCCACTACTTGCTCGCTGACCCGGAGCCTAGGCACACCCCACATAGCCTTATTCGGGCCAAGGGGCAATCTCCGTTACTCCACCGTTACTCCAAGCTTGTTACACGGTGTTACACGGAGCTAAGTGCTTGATAATGCTACGTGGGTGTAGGGAAAGCGAAGGAACGAGACATTCATGTTGCCGTTTAACCACATCCTAAGTTAACAGTTGTATCCCCTTGATAACTCTCAATTAGTGCTTGTAGACGCAAAGGGCCAAATCAGTCACTTTCCGTTACACACCGTTACACCACCGTTACACGGAGAGAGCCACATGGCCACGGGGAAATTAACAGATGGCGCGGTCACCACCCTACAGCAAGAGGCTAAGCAAACCGCTAAAGCCGTCTTCCTGTGGGACACAGAAGTTAAGGGCTTAGGGGTCCGAGTAGCGCCCACGGGGCAGGTATCTTGGTTGTACAGGTACTTCCTAGGAACCCAGTCCAAGCGGTTAACCTTTGCCGCACGGGATGCCAAGGATGCCAGGCTCCAAGCCCACGGGTTCAAGGTAGAGGTAGCCAAGGGAGTGGACCTTCTTTCACAGAAGGCAACCTTCAAGGAGACCATCACTGTCCGGGAGACTGGGCCTACGCTCCAAGAAGCCTCAGAGAAGTACCTGGCTGCCCGGACCAACCTACGGGGAGCCTCCCTGGTCTCCTACCGCCGTGCCCTTTGCCGGGCTGCTGAGGCCCTGGGGAAGGACACCAAGGTTGCTAAGCTCACCAAGGCCCACGTCCTGGAAATGCTCCACCGGCTACAGGCACGGGGCAAGCACACCCTGGCGTACAATACCCGTGCCTACCTGGAGCCTTTCTTCGACTGGTGTGTTGAATGGGACTACATGGTCACATCCCCCCTGGTGGGGATCAAGAGGCTGCCTCCCCCTAAACGAAGGGAACGGTTCCTTAACTCCCCTGAGGTTGCTTCTTTCTGGAAGGCATGTGACACCCTTCCCCGCCTATGGCCTCAGTACCACAAGCTGGTCCTATTGACTGCCCAGCGTAAGACTGAGGTAGCGCATATCAAGTGGACCGAGATAGACCTGGTCAAGCGCATATGGACCATTCCAGCCAGCCGGACCAAGAACAAGCTGGAGCATGTGGTCCACCTAAGCCAGCTTGCCATTGATATCCTTGCCACCATCCCCCACAACCCAAGGGGACAATGGTTGTTCACCATTGACGGTGACAAGCCATATAACAACTTCGATGAGATGAAAGGCAACATCGATGCCATGATGAAGCCTGTGGTTCCGTGGGTTCTCCACGACTTGAGGCGCACAGCAGCCACCCACATGGAGAACATCGGTATCCACCCCCACGTCATTGAAAGGGTGTTGAACCATGCCAAGGTTGGGATACGTGGGGTGTACCAAAGGCACGACTACATGGAGGAACGTAGGGAAGCAATGGACAGGTGGAGTAAGAAAATACTTGACATTACAAGTCAAGTTTAGTACCATGTGGTATGTAAAGGGGGGAAGAACACCCCTGTAAGATAAGAGCCGCATGAGTCGCTTCAAGGCATCGAACGGCCTACATCTCACTCAGAAGCTGTTCCTCGAATTATCCTACCATGACACCGAGGGAGTGATTTACACTCTCAAGGACCAGGATCATCGAGGCTACCCATCTCTGTACAGGCTGTACATGGAGATGGAGGACCTTACTGAGTACGAATTTGCTAATGCGCACCTAGACGGGTGGAAGCACTGGGAGCAGATCACAAGCGCCCCGTGGTTCCGCCCGTATATCGTTAGGTGGCGCAAAGAGCTTGAATTGAAGATCAAGGCACGTGCACTCCGAGCCATCATGGCTGAGGCCGCTGCTGACACCAAATACTCCTTCGCTGCTAATCGCTACCTTGTAGACAAGGGATGGGTAGAACGTCCTGAGGGCAAGCGTGGCAGACCATCGAGCAAAGAGATAATCGACTTCACCCTTAAGCAAGAAGACATAGACAAGGACTTAGAGAGGATTACGGTTCAATGAGTTTCGGCAAGCCAGTGCTAAAGAGCACTTCGGCTACGTTTGATCGTCCTTCCGATACTACCCAGTACTCGGCAAACGACCTTGTAGCCAATAGCACTACTGCTGGAAGCGTATCTCCACTCTCCTTCACCATCGGTACTGGAGAGGGACGTGGTATCAAGATTGTAGGCGGCAAGCTCCAGAAGTCTGCCACTACCACCACCAGCTCCAGCATGATCCTGCACCTGTACACTTCATCGCCCACAGTGGCGAACGGAGACAACGGTGCCTTCTCCACAGATACCGCAGGCTACCTGGGCAAGATCACCTTCCCCACGATGACTGCGTTTACCGATGACGCCTTGGCCACCATGGATGCTGGTGCAGTGTCCGGCGGCTTCAATGCTATCAATGCGTACCTAGGCTCCACGAGTGTAATCTACGGCCTGCTTCAGGCGGTAGCCACGTACACACCAGCCTCGGCAGAAACCTTCACAGCTACACTGTACATTGAGCAGTCTTAAGTCTTCCGACCAGGTAAGACAGATTGCTGAGTCAGACTTAGAAGCCTTCATCAAACTAGTGCACCCCCAAAGGGTGCTAGGCCAGGTCCACAGGGAACTTATCCGGTGGTGGACACGCCAAGATGGCAAGTCTCACCAGCTAGTACTTCTTCCTCGGGACCACCAGAAGTCAGCACTAGTTGCGTACCGGGTAGCCTGGGAGATAACTCGCAATCCCAGCATCCGCGTGCTCTACATTTCCAGTACGAGCAACCTAGCCCAAAAGCAGCTTGGCTTCATAAAGGACATCCTCACCTGTGACATGTACCGCAGGTACTGGCCAGAGATGGTCAACAGGGACGAGTCCAAGCGGGCCAAGTGGACAACCACTGAGATAAGCGTTGATCACCCCCAGCGAAAGCGGGATATCGTTAGAGACCCTACAATCTTTACTGCGGGTCTCACTACCGGCATCGTTGGGCTACATTGTGATATCTCCGTTCTTGACGATGTGGTGGTTGCGGATAACGCCTACACCGAAGAAGGCCGAGAGCGAGTAAGGTCCCAAGCTTCCTACCTTGCCTCGATTGCAGGCACCGACTCCAAGCAGTGGGTGGTAGGAACTAGGTATCATCCCAAAGACCTCTACAATGACTTCCTTGGGATGGTGGTTGAGATACCAGGACAAGATGGCAACGCAGCCGAGTCCAGCTATCTCTTGTACGAGACGTTTGAACGGGTAGTTGAAGACAGGGGTGATGGTGGTGGTCAATTCCTGTGGCCACGGCAACAGACACCCCAAGGCAAATGGTTCGGGTTCGACAAGAACGAGCTTGCTAAGAAGCGAGCCCAGTACACAGACCCCACCCAGTTCCGCGCCCAGTACTACAACAACCCTAACGATGTCGGCACCAGTTCGATAACTCCCGATCTCTTCCAGTACTACGAACGGAAGAACGTCTATCGGGAAGGTGGCAAGTGGTTCCACAAGCAGACACGCCTTAACGTCTTTGCTGCTGTGGACTTCGCCTTTAGCGTCAAGAAGACATCGGACTTCACGTGCATCGTTGTCGTAGGTGTTGACCAGCACCAGAACTTCTACGTGCTGGATATCGACAGGTTCAAGACCAATCGCATCTCCGAGTACTTTGACCGCATCCTCAGGCTCCACTCCAAGTGGGACTTCCGTAAGATACGAGCTGAAGTCAACGCAGCCCAGGAAGTGATCGTTAAAGACCTTAAGGAAAATTACATACGTCCACATGGCATGGCTCTCTCAGTAGAGGACCACAGGCCAACCTCCCGTGAAGGGAGCAAGGTGGAGCGTATCGAAGCCACTCTCCAGCCCAAGTACGCTAACAGGCAGATGTGGCACTACTCCGGTGGGAACTGTTCGCTCTTAGAAGAAGAGCTATCGATGCAGAACCCCGCCCACGACGATATCAAAGACTGTTTGGCTTCGGCTGTTGATGCCTGTGTAGCTCCCTCGTTCTCCCACACGAAGAGCTACAAACAAGAAGCCGCTAATGTGTTTCATGCGAGATTTGGTGGCGTAGGCTAGTGACTGGTCAAGTACTAAATATCGAAGAGATACTGGTCCCTGACCAGCTAGCCTGTGCAATCTCCCGCCACTACATGAGCTGGGAGAGCATGCGCCAAGGGTGGATCGATGAGAAGCGAGAGGTACAGAAGTACGTCTACGCTACCGACACCACCAAGACTTCAAACTCAAAGCTCCCGTGGTCCAATAAGACCACTATCCCCAAGCTGTGCCAGATACGGGACAACTTGGCTGCCAACTACATGATGTCGCTCTTCCCCAAGCGGAAGTGGCTCGTGTGGGAAGGCTTGTCCAGCAAGGACGAGGAAGTCAACAAGACCAAGGCCATTGAGAACTACATGGCCTGGGTCATTGACCGGAACGAGTTCTACGATGAAGTCCAAAAGCTCGTCCTCGATTATATCGACTACGGGAACTGCATTGCCACCGTCGAATGGGTCGATAGGCGGAACACAATCAGGACGGACGGACAGCCACCCAGGGAGCAAGTGGGGTATGTCGGCCCAATGGTGCGGCGCATTTGTCCTCTTGATATCGTTCTTAACCCCACTGCTCCTGATTTTAGTCTCAGCCCGAAGATTGTTCGCTCACTAATCTCCATTGGCGAAGTCAAGGAGATGCTTGAACGAGAGAGCATGGACGAGGGCGAGAAGGAAGACGCCCTTGCGATCTATGAGTACCTGAAGGACATCCGCCGTTCCTCGGCGCAACACCCAGGCGCTCAGCTCACCAAGGACGATATCTACCACGTTGCTGGCTTCGACAGCTTCAGCAACTACCTCCAGTCCAACTACGTAGAGGTACTGACTTTCTACGGGGACATCTACGAGGAAGGAACGGACACGTTCCTCAGGAACCATGTTATCAAGATTGTTGATCGCCATAAGATCATATCTAAGCGACCAAATGCTTCTCTGTTCGGCCAGGCACCAATCTATCACGCGGGATGGCGTGTTAGACCTGACAACCTGTGGGCCATGGGTCCGCTGGATAATCTCGTTGGTATGCAATACAGGATTGATCATTTGGAGAACATCAAAGCTGATGTTTTCGACCTGTTTGCGTATCCTCCCCTGGAGATCAAAGGGTACGTAGAAGACTTTACCTGGGCTCCCTTCGAGCGCATCTACGTGGGTGATGACGGCAAGGTCACGCCCCTTATGCCTCAGGTGCAAGCCCTCTCGGCTGACACCCAAATCCAAATCCTCGAACAGAAAATGGAGGAAATGGCAGGCAGTCCTAAGGAAGCCATGGGCTTCAGGACTCCGGGTGAAAAAACCAAGTACGAGGTACAGCGTCTTGAGAATGCGGCATCACGCATCTTCCAAAACAAGATCAACCAGTTTGAACGACAAATGGTTGAGAATTTTCTTAATGCTATGCTGGAGCTGGCTAGGCGTCATCTTGATAGCGCGACAATTCGCATCTTCGATGATGAATTGAAGGTTGCCACCTTCAAGACACTCTCAAGTCAAGACCTGACTGGGAATGGAAGGCTCAAGCCTATCGCTGCAAGGCACTTTGCAGAGAAGGCTCAACAGATACAGGACTTGTCCAACTTCTATCAATCTGCTGTTGGGCAGGACCCTGAGATACGAGTGCACTTCAGTTCGGTCAACACGGCCAAGCTCATTGAAAGTCTCCTAGACCTGGAGGACTACGACATCTTCATGCCGTACGTACGTCTTGCTGAGAAGGCAGATGCACAGCGACGGATGAATGTCAGCAGTGAGCAAGTGGCAATGGAGACCATGACACCAAGCGGGATATTCCCCGGAGACCATGACCGAGTACTCCCCAACCAGGGGCCTTCCAATGGAATGGCTCAAGGGCCAGCAAGACCCGGAAGCCCTGGCCCTGGCCCTGCGCAACAGCCTGGGCCTCCCAATCGTCAGGCGGCTTAAGCAGATACTGCAAGAGCGCATTGACGGGCTACAGAGACCAACACCGGACTACAACAATCCGAACTGGTCTCACGTCCAAGCGGACACCAATGGGCAATTACGTGCCCACCTACAGATACTCCAGCTATTGTCCTTCGACCAGAAAGGTAAGTAATTGACTGAGTTATTTTCGCCCAACAACGGGCAGACCCCACCGACCAGTGGCGGAGAGGTTGACTACGTAGAATACGCCAAGACCAAGTTCAAAGATGAGAAGGGTGAACTGGACGTAGTAGCACTTGCTAAGGGCAAGTACGAAGCGGACCAGGCCATCGCCCAACGCAACCAAGAACTGGCGGGACTGCGAAGCGATCTCGATACACGGCTTAATATGGAACAGCTCTTGGCAGACCTAAAGGCCAAGGCCAGTTCACTGACGGGACCGGAGGACGGTACACCAAATCCGTCTGCTCAGCCTGAGACGATTGTTAAGCCCATTACTGATGAGGAACTTCGGGCCAAGTACCAGGAGTTCGCTAATCAGGAAAAGCAGAAGGAGTCTCTTGAGCGCAATGTTGCGTTCGTACGCGAAGAGCTGACCAAAGCCTTCGGGTCTTCCTTCGAGGCCAAGGTACTCGCTAAAGCTAGCGAGCTTGGTGTCAATCGTGAGTTCCTTACATCAATGGCAGCTACTGCACCCAAGGCATTCCTTGAGTTGGTAGGTGCACACGGGACTCCAAGAAGTGTTGATCCCAATGTCGGCATAGCGCCGCGTTCCTCTTTGCAGTCAACTGCACCAAGTGGAACTAAGAACTACGCCTACTACCAGAAGCTAATGAAAGATGACCCACGGGAGTATTGGTCTGTGAGAGTTCAAAAGGAACTCCACGCCCAGGCTCTTAAGCAGGGAGACGCCTTCTACCAAGGGTGAGCGTAAGCACGCCCACTTAACAATAAGAACAAGGTAGAAGAGTATGTCAGGCTTTACGACCTCTAATACCGATCATCTTATCCGCAGCAACCTGTGGAGCGCACAGCTCAAGGACGTGCTGACGGCCGAGATGATGGGTACGAAGTACGTGAAGATGATTACCGAGTTCCCGGATGGTGACACGCTCAACATCCCGAGCATCGGCCAAGCCGAAGTAATGAACTACACGGAGAACACTCCGGTTCGTTACAGCTCGATGGACACTGGTAATTTCACCTTCACGATCACCGACTACAAGGCTGCTGCCACCTACATCACCGAGAAAATGAAGCAGGACTCCTATGTGATGTCCCAGCTCGTTGCCTCGTTTGTACCGGAGCAGCGCCGCGCCCTGATGGCGACCATTGAGGCTTCGATCCTCACGGCTCCCACTCCGGGTGCAACTGGTGGTCAAACGACTGCCGATGCCAACACCATCAACGGTGCAGCGCACCGTATGATTGGTTCTGGCACGAACGAGGTTATCTCGATCAAGGACTTCGCCAAGGCACGCTATGCGTTGCAGAAGGCGAACGTAGGCGATCGTAACCTCGTGGCCATTGTGGACCCGTCCGTTGAATACGAACTGTCCACGCTGACCAACCTCGTGAACGTAAGCAACAACCCGCGTTGGGAAGGCATCATCACTTCTGGTCTGACCAGCGGTATGAGCTTCATCCGTAACATCTACGGGTTCGACGTTTACACGTCACAGTTCCTCTACACGAACACTTCCTCGGAAACCATTGGTGGCGTCACTGCTGCTGCTGGTGTGAACAACCTGTTCTTCTCTGCGGACTCGGCTTTGCTGCCCATCGTTGGCAACATCCGCCAGGCCCCCAAGGTGGACAGCGAGTACAACAAGGACTTGCAGCGTGACGAGTATGTGACGACCTGCCGGTACGGCTTCAAAATGTACCGCCCCGAAAACATGGTCATTGTCGTCACCGACACCGACCAGGTTGCGTAAGGAGGGCATCACATGACTATTGCTAATAGCTCAAGTGTTGGTTGGGTCAATGCAGACGGTCTCCGCGTCAAGTTCCCTACCCAGGAAGTAATCCAGGGTAAGGGCGGCGAGATCGGCGGCGTGCATCTCCAGAAGGTTCTTGAGATTGACGTGGATTACACCACGTTCTCGGGTGCCACTGGTGCCACGGTTGTCAACCTCGTTGACATGCATCTGTTCCTTCCCAACGGTGCAATCATTGAGCAGATCGACTTCGCAGTCGGTGCTGCTTGGGATAGCACGGGCAATGACGTTGCACTGAACTTCGGTCTGGTGCGGCGTTCGGACTTCTCTACGATTATCGATGCTGACGGCCTGGTGGATAGCCTGGCTAAGTCGGTGATCGATACCCCCAACGCTCTCGTCAAAATCTACAACGAAGCCAACAGCACGTACGCTGGTGCCTTCATGGATGATGACGGTGGTGTGGCCACGTACGACTCTGTCATTTGCTGCTTCTGGGAGAACCATGCTCCCACGGTCGGCACTGGCAAGCTTCGTATCTACTTCCGCTAATAGAGAGGTAGAGGCCAATGGGTAGCACTACACAAGTAGACATGGCTGGCATGACCGTTGTGGTCAATGGCCTCCGTGTCGGAGCTACCGCACCTGGCCAAACTGGTACAGAGCTTTCCGGGACTGAGATCACCTATCTGGATGGTCTCACTCCCGGAACAGCCACTGCCAGCAAGGCTGTGGTACTCGGTAGTTCTAAGGAAATTGCGACCCTCGGTGCTGTCACCATGGGTGCGCTTACGGCAACCACCGGCTCCTTCACAGGTGCCGTGGGTGCCCCGCGCCCTGTGGTAGAAGATGGCGCTAACGTCGTTCTTACTGCCGCACAGAGCGGTGCATTGTGCGTCTTTGATAAGACGGACGGTGCATTGTTCACCTTGCCTGCTCCGGTTGTCGGACTCACCTATGAGTTCGTTGTGGACACGGTTGTGTCTTCCGGTTCGGCCAAGGTGATCACGGACGCTGGCACGACCTTCATTAAAGGTACGGTCAACGCATTCGTGACTGGTGCGGACGCTGACCTTGCTGCTGACGCAGCCAACGGTTCTTCCCACGTCTCAGTGACCATGAATGGCACTACGACTGGTGGCATCGCTGGTACACGCTTCTCTCTGACGTGTCGCTCCGCGACCGTATGGGAGATCACCGGAAGCATTATCAAGTCCGGTTCGGTAGCAACGTCCTTCGCTACTTCCTAATAAGACTTAAGAAGACTTGGGGATACGGTGGCTAAAGTATTTCTTGATGATCTAGCTAACCTCCAGAACGAAACTTCTGCGGCTAACACGATCAATCGAAACAACGACCGCATAGAAACGGCGTTGGAAAATACGTTGTCCAGAGATGGCACATCGCCTAATGCGATGCACGCCAACTTGGATATGAATAGTAACCGTATCCTCAATCTTCCTCTTCCTGAAGATGACACTGAACCGGCTAGGTTCGGAGATGTTCAGGACTTAAGCGTTGAGGGATTTAGCTTCGGAGCTATTACCACAGCGACACCTGATTTCACTGATTACTTCCTCTTTGGTGATGTCTCTGACAACACCAGTAACAAACGAGCACTTCTTAGCACCATTTCCACGGCGCTGGGTGTTCTCAGTAACCCGAGTGCAACCTCCACTGACAATGCCATTGCACGTTTTGACGGAACCAGTGGTGGTGTCCTTCAGAATAGCGCGGTTACCATCAACGACAGTGGCGAGATTACTGCTGCTGGTATCACGCTTAGCACTACTGATCTCGCAGTCACTGATGGAGGAACAGGCGCATCGACTGCTGCCGCTGCGCGTACCAACCTAGGTCTTGCTATCGGCACCAACGTAGAAGCGTGGGACGCTGATCTCGATGCACTTGCTGCTCTTTCGAGTACTGGCATCGCAGCCCGCACAGCTTCAGGCACGTGGGCCGTGCGCACGCTTACCGGGGCAGCCGCTGGCGTATCCGTGTCTAACGGAGACGGTGTAAGCGGTAACCCCACTCTCTCACTAAGCAACGATTTGTCTGCCCTGGAAGCTCTCAGTTCTACGGGCCTAGCGGCACGAACGGGTTCTGACACCTGGGCACAGCGCACAATCACTCAGCCTGCCGCAGGCATCACTGTCTCTAACGGAGATGGTGTCTCCGGTAACCCTACCCTTGCCCTGGCAAACGACCTGTCTGCTGTAGAGGGTCTGGCCAGCAACGGCATGGTTGCTCGCACCGCAACAGACACATGGACAGTGCGGACGATTGCAGGCACGGCCAACGAAATTACTCTAACTAACGGTGACGGTGTATCTGGCGCTCCTACGGTCTCAATTCCGAGTGCGGTTACCTTCACTGGCAAGACAATTACTGGAGGCACATACTCCGGTATCTCGCTAACAGGCACCACGGACAACACGCAAGCGTGGAAGCTGTCTGGTGACCTAAGCCCTACAGCGTTATCAGGTAATGCTGACGACTACAATCCCACGAACCTGTCTACTAATACAGTTCTGCGGATTGATGGCGGTGCATCAGACCGCAACATCACTGGTCTCGCTGGTGGTGCAGACGGCCTCGTAAAAATCCTCCTTAATGTCGGAGGAACCAACGCTCTCGTACTCAAGAACGAGACTACATCGTCAGCCGCTAACCGTTTTGCACTCGGAGCTGACGTAACCCTGGCAGCTAGCCAAGGTGCTTTTCTTTGGTACGACAGCACCAGCTCTCGCTGGCGCTGCGTCGCCACGTTCACTACTGCCGGTGGTGGTGGCGGTACTCTCACCAGCGTGTCTGCTGGCACTGGTATGAGCTTCACTACAATTACAACTTCCGGCTCCGTTTCCATTCACAACTCATTGTTCATCACCCAGCATAAGGCCCTTGGAGGCTTATAATCTATGGCTGTTACTGCCACTCCCGTATTTCCACAAACGCCTAAAATCACGCCGCAGAACTTCATTCAGGGCACAGACTCGGCGGGAACCTACAAAACAATCCACACTGCCGGTGCTAACGGGTCCAAGATTACTGGCATCAATGTAACTACTGATGACAGTGTTACCCACGTATTGACGCTTGTCCTAACCAGGTCGGCTACGAACTACGTGATTGGCGCGTACACCCTCCCAGCAGCATCTGGCACGGATGGCTCTACAGCCTCGGCCAACATGCTATCTGGTGGTCCTAGCAATCTTATCCTGGGACTGCCGGTGGATAATGATGGTCAGTCATATTTGTTCTTAGAGAACAATGACACCCTAAAGCTGACCTTTGCTACAGCGCTGAGTTCTTCCAAGCGCATCGATGTTGTTGCCGTAGCCACAGACTTCTAAGCAATGTTTCTCACCGTTGGTAGCCGTTCGGGATCAAAGCGTGTCCCCGGCAAACGAGCACCAAAGATAACGCTATACACATCTGGTTCTGGCACACACCGGGTTACTCCCGGTTGCCGGTGGATGTATGTCTTTCTATCGGGCGGAGGTGGTGGAGGCGGAGGTAGCGGAACCACCAGCGGTGGTGATGGCGGCGCTGGCGGTAATTCATCTTTTGGAGCCCTGACGGCGAACGGCGGAACAGGCTCCGGCAATACACTATCATCTGGCACTGTTGGAACACCAGGCACCGCATCCGGGGGTAACATCCGGTCCATTGCTGGTTCCTACGGTCTCCTTGGGTTCCTTGTCACTGGCGCTGTTATGGGCGGAGGCGCTGGTGGTCAAAACATGCAAGGCGGTGCTGGTAAAGGAGCAGGCAACCTGGCCGCTGGTGTCGCTGGTGCTGCAAATAGCGGTGCCGGTGGTGGTGGAGCAGGCAACGGATCATCCGGCACTAATGCAGGTAACGGCGGTCCTTCAGGCGGGTACACCGAGCATATTTACTTCACACCCTTTGCTGCTTCCTTTGCCTACGCGGTAGGTGCGGGCGGAACGGCAGGTGGTGCTGGTGGTTCTGGTCAGGCTGGCGGCGCTGGCGGTTCTGGCGTGGTTATTGTTATTGAGCATTTCATCTAATGACACTTCATCGTTGCGCGATTGTAGACGTAAACACCAATCTAGTTGTCAATCTCATTGAATACGAGACGATCCCAGTAGGGGAGGCTCCTGGCCTTCCAGGGTGCATCGCAATTGAAACCGCCGAGGCGCAGATTGGCTGGAGCTGGGACGGACAAGCTTTCCAAAGCAACGACCCACCACCTGAGGAAGCACCACCCCAGGACTAACGTGGCCATCCGATAAGCGAGGCCAGTTCGCGCTTGCTGTTAGTAGGCGCTGGTGCTGGCTTAGGTTTCTTCCGAAACAAATCAATGATTGATCGCACAAGTTTTTTCAGCGCCATTCGTGCCTCCCTCTTCAAAGACGGCATGCGGCCTCAAGTCGTCTCCACTATCGACAAGATGCTAGACTATTGGGAGGCAAACTTCCAGGGCAAACCGCTGTCCTGGCTGGCCTACACCCTCGCGACCGCGTACCACGAAACCGCTCGCACCTTTGGTCCCATCGAAGAGTTCGGCAAGGGACGGGGTAAACGCTACAAGCCGTACTACGGCCGTGGCCTGGTGCAGCTCACGTGGGATTACAATTACAAGAAGATGGGTGATCTCCTTGGGCTTGACCTCGTAGGCAAGCCTGAGCTGGCGCTGGACGTGGACAACGCTGTGCCGATCATCTTCATCGGCATGCGCGACGGCCTCTTCACGGGCAAGAGCTACAGCACGTATCTCACTGCTGAGAAGACGGACTACACGAATGCTCGGCGCATTATCAATGGCACGGACAAGGCCAAGCTGATTGCTGACTACGCTACGCAGTTTGAAGCGGCCCTGGTGGAAGCCAGTAAAGCCCCGGTGGTTGAGGCCACCACGTGGCAGCTCGGCTGGTTCGCACTGCGCATTAAGAACTTCCTGAAGTCCTCCCTCGTTTCCCTTGGCACTCTGTTCACCATGGACTTTTGGGGATTGGCCAAGGACTTCGCCCAGCAGCTCAAGGACTTTGGCACGAGCACTAGGGGCCTTCTGTTAATCAGCCTCGGTATCCTCGCTGTGTGGCTTGTGATCGAATATCTGGAGAAGCAGAAGAATGCTAAATCTGCTTCTTAGCCTTCTCACAGGCCCGTTGGTCAACTCCGTGATGGGAGTGATCAACAAGCACTATGACGTACAGATTAACAAGGACAAGCTTCAAGCCGATGTTGAAAAGGCAATACTAGGGACGATTACCGATGTTACGAGCAATCAAGCGGACGTACTCAAAGCTGAGATCAACTCCGAAGAAAGACTTGCTCGTATATGGCGTCCTATTGCCGCCTTGTGTCTGCTTAGCGTTCTTATGTTTTATAGTCTCATTCTCCCTATCGCTGTGGGTTGGTTCGGCGCACCCCCAGTACGGGTGGGCGATATCTTGCTCGGTTGGATATATACTCTCTTTGGTAGTTGCCTTGGTGGGTACATAGTCGGGCGGTCCTTAGAAAAGATTGTTGAGAACGTCTTCAAGGGGAGGCGGTAATGGCTCCTTCAAAAGAGGACGATAAGCTGCAATTCATGCTTGGCGAAATTGTCGCCACTCAGAAGCTTATACTAGAAGAATTGAAAGACCAGAAGCAGCGCGTAAGCGCCATTGAGCGCAAGGTTCAGTACTACACTGGTGGTCTGGCTGCTCTCATTTTCATAGCGAACTACGCACTCCGTTTTCTCGGGGCACAATAAGTGAAGTCCACATTGCTGGAAGCTACTCAAGAGATTTTGAGTAGCCTTGATAGCGACGAGGTGAACTCGATCAACGATACTGTTGAGAGTTACCAAGTCGCTTTACTTTTGAAGGCTGTGTTCTACGACATGTGCGTAGACATAGACCTGTTGGAACACCACACCACCTTTGGCCTGGAAGCCAGTGGCGATGCTGACAAGCCTGTGCTTATGACCAAGCCCAGCAATGTCACCCGCATCGATACCATCTCGTACAACATCCAGACTGAAGACGAGACCAACGCTAACTACCAGCCGATTACCTACGTCCCCTTTGACGAGTTCATTAAGCGCATGCAGGGACTGCGAGAGCAGACCACTGGCGTAGACGAGATGACGGTTGAAGGCGAGAACGGTGACACCTTCACGGTGCTGTACACCACAGACCGTGCGCCTCAGATTTACACCACCTTCGACGATGAGACTGTGCTGTTCGATAGTTACGACAGTGACGTAGACAGCACGCTTCAGCAGTCCAAGACATTGTGCGTAGGTGTTACCTATCCGTCCTTCACCATGGAGGACGACTTCACTCCTGACATTGAGCCCACGCAGTTCCGCTATTGGATTAACCGGGGCAAGGTCAGAGCCTTCGCTGAGCTGAAGCAGGCTCCTAACCAGGAAGCTGCAAGCGAAGCAAGACGGCAGAAGATCATTGTGCAGAAGCGGAAGCACAACATTGCAACCAGACCAGACGTATTCAACGTAACAGCAAGGTACGGACGTAAGTAGATGCCGACTAACAAGTTGACCAAACTTATTCGTGAAGACGCAGTACTTGAGAACCCCACGACCGATGGGAATGAGAAGTGGCGGGAGGAAGTTGAGGAAGAGCTGAAGGACCAGGACTTTGAACATGGAGAGATGGGACTTATTACATCCATCCGCCATGTGAAGTGCAAGGGCAGCACCTTCCGCCTAGAGCGCAAGGACCCTCACGGCTTCTGGTACGTCAAGCCCAACAGGGGCCAGCTCCCAAAAGAGCTGTCCGGCGCATTCACGTCCGTTGACCAGGCTACCCGTGTCGTAGAGCACTACGCAAACTCGAAGTAATTAATGCCTCGCCAATCTGGCATTCAAGTCCAGAACAACTTCGTTAAAGGTCTTATCACTGAGCAGACTGCTCTCAATTTCCCCGAGAACGCTGCTACCGATTGCCTTAACGTAGTGTTTGAACAGACCGGTCGGGTCTACCGTCGCCACGGTATCGACCTTGAGCCACTGGCTGGCTCCACATTTGCTGACGCCATCGATGGTGATATCTACACCGAGTTCATTTGGAACCCGGTGGGGAGTGCCGGGGAGCGCATGTTCTTTGTTCAGCAGGTTGGACCAAGCCTGCTGTTCTTCGACATAAGCGAGACCTCACAGGTAAGCGAAGTTCCCAGGGACGATCTAACAATTGACCTGGAGAGCTTCGTTCCCTCGGGCAGCTCTTTCGTAGCTGCTGAGCATCCCTGCGAGTTTGCCGTAGGCAACGGCTATCTGCTAGTGACGAACCCTGCCATTGACCCGTTCTACGTAACGTACGTTGGGTCGACTGATGATATCACTACTACGGCTATCACCATTCAAGCACGTGACTTCGAGGGTGTGAGTGACGGCCTGGCAGACGACAATCGCCCCACAGCTTCGATGGGCACAGTCACTAGTACTCATCTCTATAATCTGATTAACCAAGGCTGGACCGTAGAAGCATTGAACCAGTGGGACGCGGCACTTACTACACTGCCGTCCAACCGGGACTACATGGCTCTCTACCGGGCGAGTGAAACGGATAGCTTTGACGCCACCCGCGTCACAGCTCAAACCCCCGGTACACGCCTCGCGACCAAGGGCCATTGCATCCTCACGGCCTGGAGTAAGAACCGTACCAGCGCTGCTGCTGCTGATGGTGCTACTGTCACTATCACTACCGAGTCCTTCCACAATCGACCCTCAGCAATTTCATTCTTCGCTGGCCGAGCCTGGTACTCGGGGATCGGTGCGCAGGGTCAGGCGAACAAGCTTTACTATTCGCAGATCATCGAAGCACCAGGCCAGTTCGGTAAGTGCTACCAGAAGAACGATCCCACGGCAGAGAACCTTAGCGACCTCCTACCAGATGACGGGGGAGTGATCACCATTCCCGAGATTGCGCGGGTGGTGAAGCTTTACACCTATCAGTCATCTCTTCTGATCTTTGCTACCAATGGCATCTGGCGCATCTCGGGATCGAACGCCCAAGGCTTCCTTGCTACCGACTACATCGTCCGCAAGCTTTCAAGCGTAGGAACCAACAGCCCGAAGTCCATTACGGATGTCAAGGGCACGCCAGTGTGGTGGGGCGAAGATGGCATCTACCGTGCCAAGTTCGACTCCCAATACGACTCGTTCGACGCCGAGAGCTTGTCTGTTACGTCCATTGATGGCGTGGTCCTGAGCATCCCATCGTTCAATCGCTCCCTGGTGAAGGGTGCGTACGATGCCATCAACTTCCACGTCTACTGGCTCTATAACGATGACCCGGACCTAGAGAACTCCGTGGACACCTATGTGTACACCAAGGTTCTCACTCTCAATTCAATAACCGGGGCATTCTCGCTTTGGTCCATCGATAGTGTTATCGAGCCCACAATCCGGGGCATTGCCTACGTGGTGGATGGTACTCGTCTTGACTTCGGCTCCATCCGGTACACCACCACAGCAGACATAGACAACAGTTCCAAGTTCGTAATGTACGCCTTGGAGATCAACGACAACTACAAGGATTGGTCTCGCTTTGCATCACTCTTCGCATTCCCGGAAGGAGAGGTGGACTACACAAGCTCCTTCATCACCGGATACAAACTCGACGGACAAACCCAAAAGTTCTTCCAAGGAAACTACGTATTTGTCTTCCTTGAACGAAATGACATCGAAGGCGATAGCGGATGCTTTGTCCAAGGGGTGTTTGATTACACAGCGTCGCCGAGTACGGGGAAATGGTCATCGCGCCAACAATGCTACCCGGACACCACGGAAGACGAAAAGAGCGTCCACTACCGGCGCTTAAAGATACGCGGCAAGGGAAGAGCTATGCAGCTCCGCTTCACCAGCGAGAGTGGCAAGCCATTTCAGATTATCGGCTGGTCCTGCTGGGAAACTGTCAACGCGAATGTATAGAATTGTTACGTACGAGAATGCCATTAACGCACCTATCGCTGGACTAGCTGAACTAGGAAGACTTGAAAGCCCATACGCCAAGTACGGTTTCAAGCACGAAGTGATTTACGAATTGATGGAAAAGGGCACAGCCTTCGTGCTCTTCCACAATGACACCCCGGTAGGCTTCCTCGGAGCCATCGTCAACGAGGCAGGTCCCATTCTGAAGGGGATCAAGGTGGCCACAGAGATATTCTGGTACGTGGCACCAAAGCACCGAGGCAGTGGTGAGGCATTGAAGCTCATCACTTCATATGAAGCCTGGGGCAAAGCCAAGGGGTGCAAACTGGCAACCATGTGCAATATGCGCAACCAATACATGGAACGTTTGTCAGGTGTTTATGAACGCCTTGGGTATCACAAGGCAGAAGAGACTTACTTAAAGGAACTATCGTAATGCCAGCAATTAGTAGCATTCTGCTTGGTGTCGTGGCTGCTGGTGCCGCAGTAGCTGCTGTCTCCACCATTCAGTCGAACCACTCCAATCAACAGGCCACTGAGGCCAGACAAGAGGCCACTCAGGCATCTGTGCAAGCGGAGACCATTCGTGAACAGCAGATGGCCCTGGAGAGTACTCGCCAGCAGCGAGAGATGATCCGGCAGACACAGGCTGCGCAGTCCCTAGGACTTGCGCGCTCCGTGAACCAAGGCGGTGGTGTAGACGACACCGCACTCTTCGGCGCTTACGGCCAGGTGCAAGGTGCTTACGGCCGCGCCTCTAACGCCGACTATCAGAACCTTCAGCTTGGGCACCAGTTGTTTGGAGCCAATCGCGACTACGCCAACGCTACCGGCAGAGCAATGAGCTACGAGACCGATAGCCGGAACTGGCAGAACATTGGCAGCCTGGGCAGCAGTCTCATGGGCAATGCGATGAACATTGCGCAGATCGGCAACAACTTCTTCGGCAGTAGCAACACTCGCCAGCGAGGCCCCGGCATTGGTCCTTGGCAGACCTCGGTAACGCCCTCGATTGAAGGCTTCTACTAAGAATGGCTGACTACACGCCCCTTGGCCCTATGATGCCAGGCACCGGAGCAACCTCCGGTGTCCACGGGGCATCCGAGTTAATCGATACTAGTCCTCCACCCTTGGCTGATCCCTCAGCCCAGTTCGATACCTCGATAGACCCTGCCACAGCTAATCCACTCCTAGGTGGACCGGCTGTGGCTCAACGTGCTCGCCAGTACCACATGATCCTGGGGCAGGACAGCCCTGGGGAAGATGTCATCCGCTTCAGGCTGATGTCTCCTGGTGGTGAGGACGGCATGCGCCGTGAGTTCGCCTACCGTCAAATGGCGGGCCTACAGCGAGACAGGGAGAGCTTGCTTCGCCGCTACATGGCAGATCGCACCCCAGGCGAATACAGCCCTGGGGAACTCCGGGAGATTATGGACACGCTCAATCCAAGAGCAGTGGACCCGAATGTCTTCTTCGAGCGTGCTCTTGCCAGGCGCATCACTGAGGCAGTCAACAACGCTCAGCAGAGCCCGTCTCAGCCGCAGACCAATGACAGCCAGGCGCTTCTCCGTGGCTTCACTGAGGCCAACGAGCGAGTAGCAGCTAACCGAGCCTACGCCCAACGCAGGCTTGAAGAGATGCAAGCCTTGCAGCGGCAGACTGGATGGGCTGAGAGTGTTGGCGAGCACGCACTGCAATTCGTTCCGTTCCTGTCTTGGTACAGGATGCAGAACGCTCTCCAAGGCGCACCCCGTGGTGGCTTCCTGCCAGGCAATAACCTACGGGACCAGATAGAGCACTACTACTCACTTCCGCCTGAGCAGGCAGCCCAGGCTCTTGACCGTACCATCGCAGCCCTTCGTGGTGGCACTGAGCCTGGCAGACCATCAGGTAATCCCCTTAACGCCATCGCCTTCCTTCAAGTTGCTGCTAGCCCTGACATGTCGGCCTACAGCATGTTGAACGCTATGGGTGTGGCAGACATCGCCAGCGTCATTCCCTATGGCACCATTGGCAGACTGGCTCGTGGCGAAGGTGCCCTTAGGCGTGCACCCGAGGCAGCACCAGCAGCTCCTGGTGTACGCACAGCAGAGCAAACAGCCACAGCTCAGCAACAGGTGGCCGATGCTGTTGCTCGTCACCCTGGGCAACCAGCTCCCCAGGTAGAAGCCACAGGCAACTACGCCACTGCTGGTCTCATTCGTGCTCGTGAAGAGATGATTGAGGGAGCGAACAGAGCGGGCCAAGTCGATAGCTTTGACAGCATTCGCAACCACGTCAGGTCCCTGTGGGACATTGACGGATTGATGCGTGGCTCTACCCACGTCAACAGCAATGAGATCGCCCAGCGTCTTGCCAACAACGGTGAGATGCTAATGAACCTGGGTGTCAATAACCCGGTCAACATGTCTCGTCTTGTTCCTGGTGGCCAGGCTGAGCGTGTAGCTGCTGATGAAGCAGCCTCGCTGCTACGCCAGCAGTACCCCCATGCAGCCGATGCCATCCTTAACGTCTCCCTGGCTCGCAGGCTGGAGAACCTTGGTCCAACGATAGAAAGCCTACCCAAGGTAATGCAGCCTATCGCCCAGCGCCTACGGGCTGCTGAAGATGCAATTACCCGGACTGAGGGATGGGCACGCTTCCGGGAGTACCGGAGTGTCCAAGACTCGCTCAATCGAGTTATCAAGCAGCTCGGAGAGTTGAGTGGCCAGGTGCCCAAGGCTGGCGCTACGGGTAACTATAGCTGGCGCGAGGCAGCCAAGGCTGTTGAACGCCTTGAGAAGGGTCCGCTAGAGACTGTTGCTCTCCACGATGAGGGCAAGGCTCTTAACGCTCGCCTGGCTGAGCTGGGGCTATCCAAAGCTGAGCGTACTTCGTTCGATGAGTTCCTTAAGCGCCAGACCGCCTATGTCCAGGCAGCAGAGAGGCGAGGCATTAGCACTGTGCCTCCATTGCGTGGTGGCTACCCACTGTCTGAGCGACTGGTGTCTGGCCCTGGTGAGAACAAGGTTGTCACCGGCATGGGCAATGTCCGGTACTTAGAGACGCACTTCGGCCGCAGGGACGGAACACTCTTCGCAGATGAGTTCCAAGCCCTCAGGGCAGCCCGTGAGGACTACAAGCTCCCCTACGGGCAGATACGCATTCAGCAGCACGGCACGGGCTACGGCATCGCTGTCCACACCCCGTTGAACGAGACCAGCACGGCTGTTCGCGATGCGATGATCCTGGACATCCAAGGTGCCCCACGCAGCTTGGCCAACAGCTTCCTGTCGTGGTTCCGCCTACCGGATAACCAGATACCTAAGGAGCTGGCCGATAGCATGAAGCTCGCCACGTACGGCGGGAGCTATCTAACCAACACAGTGGCCAAGTTCATTAAAGAGAACATCGGCCCTGCCGTATGGAACGCAGCAGAGCGCAAGAACTTCGTACAGTTCCTGGAACACCAGCGCGTAGAGAAAGACCCAGCCACTGGTCTGGCTGGCCGCTACAGCGCCAATCAATTCGAGTTTGAGCAGCAGTGGCGTTCGATGTTCGGCGGAATGCCGGACGCTAAGGCATCCGTTGCCTACTGGAGCTACGTCCAGCTCCATGACATGAACTACGCAATCTTGAACCTCGGTCTGTACCGGGACAAGGCGCGTATGGGCATGCAGCTCTTTGACTTCCCCACGATGGGAAGTGCAGTGCCTAGGCAGCCTGCGATTGAAGGCAGGCTCATTAAGGACTTCCCTGAGCGCTCAGGTGAGTTCAACGCAGGCATTCTGGTCCACGACCGCGATCCAGGGAAGATGGGCTTCTTCTATCGTGGTCTTGATCGTGGTGGCTTCCAGGCTGTCAAAGCCGATGAGAAGATTGCTGAGCTGCAAGGCAAGGGCTACCGGATCATTCAAATCTCGCACTTCGCAGCAGATGAGTTGCGTAAGCTGCCTGAGTTCGCCAACGTCAAGAACCTTGAGGCGAACTCCCGTATCAACTTCATTATGTCCCGTGAGCACCAGGTTGCTCCGCTTCCCTACCAGCAGGTTCCCTATCGTCCTGGTATCCGTGAGTACGATGCTCCCTTCTTCCTGAGGCAGGGAGATGTGCGCAACGGCATCTACTATGGTGACAAGACCATCCATCCGTTCTGGAGTGAACGAGATGGGAACATGTGGCGCGAGCGCTACGAGACAGCACGCAAGATGCTGGTACGTGCCGAGGCAGGCTCCCCTAAGGCAGAGCGAGAGCTGACAGACTATCTGGCGAGGAACATGCCCGAAGGCTTGAACAAGCCCAGCGAATGGCGAGAGATGTTCAAGAAGCTGGAGCTTAATCCAGACCAGCCATTCCACGTTACTCCAGCGCACAGCCGAGTCGCAGACAAGCCTGGTGTCCTCTCATATGAAAAGGATATCAAGGATGACCCGTACAATCTCTTCCACGAAGTGAACCTTCGCTACGCACTAGAGCGTGGCGACGGGATGCAGGCTATCGCCAAGGCAGGCACCAAGGAGAACCCGTACTACAAGCTGGCTGAGGCTCCCTTCATCGATGTGCTTGCCACGCTCAATCGTGCGTCCACTCATCTGTTGAACCAGCGGTACATTGGCGATCTCCAGATCAAAGCCGCCGAGAATTTCCTTGCTGAGTTCAAGAACGTCCTCGAAGGCAACCTGGTGGAGCTGGCTCGCGACCCAGTACACACCCTGTTCAATGCCCGGTTCAAAGCCACTACAGACACAGAGCTGCTTCAGGCAGCACACAACTATCAGGTTGTCGCTCAGAACTTCTTCCAGCAGCGAGGCAAGGCTGAGAACGCCTGGTACACCACGCTCCAGAAGCTGGATGACATTATCCGCAGCCCCGAGGCACGGCAGAAACTGCCAGAGCCCTGGCTGCTAGGGACACTCACTAACTTCTCATCCGTATTGCGGAGCTTCACCCACCATTGGCAGCTCGCGAGCCTTAACCAGCTCTTCCAGCAGGCCAGCGGCGCTACGGTAATCATTGGCGCTGAGGGCATCCGTGGTCTCCAGGCCATCCCCATGGGTCTGTATTCCAGAGCCATGCTCGCCTCCAGCCGCACACCTGAGATGCTGAGAGAGGCTGGTGGGCTGCTGGCGAAGCGCCACGGTATTAACTCAGAGCACTTCATTGAAGCCTACGAGGGCATGCTTCGCTCAGGCTATCACCACGTGGGCAAGGAGTACGCGACCATTGGCGATTGGCGTGCTCCCACATCTGTCCCTACGCAAGGCCAGGTGGTCCGTGGTGGTCTCCTAGACGCCGGTATGACCCCCTTCAAATGGGGTGAAGAGTTCATTCGCCACACGTCCTGGTACGCTTCGTACATGGCGTGGAGGAAGCAGAACCCCACGGCAGTCTTCAATGACAGAGCCATTCAGCAAGTTATAGGCTACGCGGACAAGCTTGGTGGCAACATGTCTGCTGCCTCCAGCGCTCGTTACCAGAACCAGGGCATTGTCTCATTGCCCACCACGTTCTGGTCCTACCAGGCACACATGCTTGAGCAGATGCTGGAGCTTGCACCAGGTGCCTTCACACCTAGGCAGAAGCTACAGATACTTGTGACCCAGGGAATGTTTTGGGGACTGCCTGCTGCTACAGGCATGGCCATCGGCCTTCCTGTGTCCAAGTGGGTCCAAGACACCCTTGCATCTCCTTATGACCAGAACTCTCCGAACTTCGCACCAGGCAATCTGCTTCGCTCCATGGTGTTCCCGTGGACTGGTGGACTTCCGCCTAGCAATACGAACTCCCCGATTGCTAACGCAATCATCAACGGCTTCCTTAACGCAGGCATCCAGGCAGCCACAGGCTCTCAGGTTAATATCTCTGAGCGCATGGGGCCTGGCTCCAATCGCATCCTCACAGACCTAGTGAAGGATAAGACCTTCTTCGAGGTTGCCCTGGGAGCCTTCGGGAGCACAGCTTCTAACATCCTTGGCACTGCTTCTCCGTTCCTGGCTGCTGCAATCGATCCCTTCCGCAGGGAGCCTACGGGCATTCGTCTTACGCCCCACGACTTCGCACAGATACTTGAGGCTCAACCTCAGGCTTCCCAAGCCCTACGGGCCTACTACGCCTTCCAGATCGGCAAGTACTTTGACCGTGGTGGTCTGCCTGTGACTGAGATGACCAGGATGGAAAGCCTGGTGTTCGGTCTCACGGGCCTCACGCCCATGCACATCTCGCAGATGTATTCGATCCTGAGCAACGAGAGAACCACTCGCGAAGCACAGAACCGAGAGATGCGCAATGTCCAGTACTGGTTCAACCAGGCGCTGACGCATACCGATGAGGGACGCTTCGATGACGCCAGTGCCGCCTTAAGGCGCATGGGTGCTCACATCGCCTTGGGCGGGTGGAGAGATGACCAATTGCACATCGTGTGGAGTCGTTTGATGCGAGGCAACGAGGACACCATGGAGCGTGTCCTAAGGCGCAACGCCATGAACAACCCCGAGATGCTTAGGCTGTACCAGCAGTATAATAGAGAATATAGAGGACTTCAGTAAGGTGGCCGAGTTCGATCCCTATGCCCCGAATATGCCCCAAGGCAATTACCTTGGGTACTCTCGGGGTAGCCAGCCCAGCAGTGACGTAGCCAGCAACACCCTGTTCGGGGATGTTGGCAATATCATCCAGGGTGTCTCTCGTGGTGTAAGTCAGTACTTCCAGCAGAGTGCTCGTGAGCAATACACGGCTGGTGCTGACTACTGGCGCGATGTGCTTACCGGACGAGCTGATGTGCCGTCCGATACGCAGAACCAAAGCCGTCTCGGCATCACAGGTCCCCAGGGAAGAGAGGCCCCGACTGAGGTAACAGAGTGGGGCCAAAGGCTTCAGGCTCTCCGCACAGCGTACCAGTCAGGACGGCTTAACGAGTCCTATTACTGGATGATGCTGGACATGGAGGCACGGCAGGTACGCCAGCGCTACCCCGGCTTCCGCGCCGAGATTGACAACATGATCTCGGATGTCACGGGCGGGAACCCTGCCAACCACCTGGTTACTTCTCTTCGCCACGAGGCGATGCAAGCAGGCAACCGGGAACAGCAGAACCACGAGCACTGGGTACGTGAGGCGACCAACTGGGGAACCCCTAGCGCGCTTAACTACCAAACCCTCGCCCAGCAAGGCAGGCCGCCCAGCACTCTCCAGCTTCAGCAAGAAGTTGCTCAGGCACAACAGGCGCATAGGGCACGTGAGCGTGACGCAGCTCAACTCACCATCCAGCACCAGCAGGGAGTGAACGTCACTGAACAGGCTACCCGGTCTGCTATCTCTGCTTTGGATGTCCAGGCTCGCAATGTCTGGAATACAGCTACGGGACCCCTTGCTCAACAGCGTGGAGAGTTTGAGCGCAACCTGGCTAATGCGCAAACAGCGGCGCAAAACGGAACACTCCAGCCTGCCCAAATACAGCAGTTGGCTGCACAGTGGAACGCTCTACGGCCGCAATACCTGGCTAATGCTAATGCCTTCATGCACGCACCAAGCAATCCCAATGACCCTACCTCTCCGTCTTGGTACACACTGATTGGTAATCCTGAGAGAGCTAACGGTGTAGTCGCAGGACACATGCAGGCATTCGACGCCATTGCGTCGGCATTGGGCAATCCTGGTGGTCCTGATTTCAATCTTCTCAATTATTTCAAACGGACTGTTGAGACCACCGAGCAAGGCAACATTGCTAACCTGTACCAGCGCTCAGATACTTTGCTTCGTGCCAGCTCCCTAAGGCACGCCATGGGTCCGCAATGGATCAACGTGTTCATGCGAGACAGGGATGGTGCTGGTCTCAGCAGCCTTGTGCCTCTCATCAGCTCCGCTGGTGTAGGCATGGCTACAGGCAATGAGAACCTTGGCTCTATCCTTGGCCGGGTGTCTCCTACCGCTGCTCCCCAGCTCACTCCTGACCAGCGCAATGGTGTGGTCCGTGAAGTCTTGAATGACCAGCTCACGTTCCTGGGCACCCGTGAACTGCCAATGGAACAGCTCCGTAACTCAGCACGAGCACTCTTTGGGCAGGGTAACGAGAACGTACTTCAAAGCTTCAGCAATCGCTCCCAGGTCTTCATGCAGCTTGCAGGGTCTCCTGACGTGGTAGCCAACCTGGTGCGCCTACGCGACAGCGGAGAGGCAGCAGACAGACAGCTCTACACCAACTTCCATGGGTGGGTGACACGGAACTTCGCAGGGCTTATGCGCGAGAGTGCAGAGACCATGCAAGGCATCGTAATGAACTCTACGAATGCTGAGCTACGCTTTGACCCAGCTACGTACACCTTCAGTCTGGTACCTCGGGACAACACAGGCAACAGCCCAGGCCCCAGTGCTGGCCAGCAGCAGGTAGTTAACAACGTCAACAACACCCTTATGGGTCTCTCTGCCCTGGTGAACGCCACGGAGCAGAACCCCCAGGCACGCCAGGCCATTATGACTGAGGCTCTTCGTGGTCTCAGCCTGGACCTGAACAGAGCCAATCGAGGCTCAGTTGCTGGCAACATGTGGGAACGAATGATCAACAGCGTCACTGAGGCCATAGGTGATCCAGGTGGACGCAGGTACGGACCAGGCTCCCAGCGTGGAGCTGAGCCGCACCAGGTGGCTCCCATGCTGGATGTCATTGGTCGCTTTGAGGCAGGCCAGCACGGGTACGAGTCGGTCTATGGCGGCAGGCACCCAGGGCTCAATAACATGAGTATCCAGGATGTACGCAGCCTCATGGACGGCATGGTCCAGGAACAAGCAGCCGCAGGCCGTCCACGTGACCAGCAGTCCAGTGCCGTAGGCCGCTACCAGTTCACCAGGCAAACCTTTGACGAGCTGGTACAGCGCCTAGGGCTCAATCCTGAGGCACCCTTCAACAACGCTACTCAGGACCGCATGGCCACTGAGCTGTTGAGGCAGGCTGGCTTGGAACAGTTCCTTGCTAACCCCACGCCACAGGCAAGGGAGCAATTGATTAATCGCATTGCAGGCCGCTGGGCTGCCATCCCGAACACATCGGGTGTCAGTGCCCACCAGGGGGTTGGCAACAACAGAGCCAATCCCCAGGCCACAGCCGCATTGAACCAAGCCTTGGATGATTTGATCAGACAGTATGGCAGACGCAGTAACTAACCAAGAGTCGGACCTACCGGCCAACTACCAGTCCATGTGGGGGCAGTACTTCGCCAACCCACAGACCTTGGGTCCTGACCTTCCCATCATCCGGGTAAGGCCCGAGGATGAGCAACCTCTTACCCAAGGCAATGCCATAAGCACCGCTGGGCACGCCATTCTCCAGGGCATCCTTAGCCCGTACCACGCCTTCATACGTGCGTGGGAGAACGAGAGTGCTGGTGAGCGTGCTCATCCTGGGGATGCTATCCAGGCCACGCTACCCTTCGCTGTAGGCAGACTACCCGTCACAGCTCCTACTCCTGCTGCTGTATCTAATGTCACAGCACGAGAGTTGGCAGATGTCCCAGGGGTGTACACCCAAGTACCTGGCGTGATCACGGACTTCAGGGGTGCGCCAAACCCTAATGCTGCCAACGCAGTGGATAATGCAATTTACGGCCAGATTAGGCGTGGTGAAGGCCAGCAGATACCACATGACCCGTACCAGCAAGCACTGCTGGAGCAGGACTTAACTCGCATGATCGCGAGAGTCCAACGTGAGACTACGACTCAACGTAGAGAGATGTTGCAAGGAGAAGTGGAGAGGTTGCAGGGCATCCTTCGTACTACGGATGAGACCCTACTGCCTGCTGCTGAGAGAGCAACCGTGGAGGCTCAACTTCAACGAACCCAAGCAGAGCTGAGACGCGGCAGTCTCTCGGTTATCGAGGGTGAAGGCACCGGACAGGTCGCTACCACCCGGCGCATTCTAGGCGAGTTCGGCATCCCTGAGAGCAACATTAGGCTACGCCAAAGTGCTCCCGATCCGCAAACTGGTGACATCAGCCACTACATGACTGTCACCGACCCTGCCGGTGGTCCCAACATCCGCATTCGCATCGCTAATCACCCAGGCCACGTAAGGCGTGGGGAGATTGATGCCAGCAACATGTCGGCGGATGAGTTGCGAGCTGCCATCTCCGAGAGGCTTGCCAGCAGAGAAGGTGCCCCGGATGTCACCAAGGGTTATTCTCCCAGGCACCCTGCCATGGACCAACCGAACATCCAGGAAGTCATTAGCCTAATGCGCCAGCAAGGCGATGGAGCAGGGGCCATTGCAAACTATCTCAATCGCAACTATCGCTTTGAACGGCCAGTGACGGCCAATACGGTCCAGGCGTACATGACACGAGCTGACAGAGAAGCAGCAGCCAGGCAAGGCTACACGACTAACCAGGCAGGGACCATCTATCCAAGCCTTGAAGACCTACAGAAGCAGCAGTGGATAGTCCCCACGCCACGGGTCTACGGCAGACGAGTCAATCCACCGGAGGAATAAATGGCTAAGAAGCGCAAGGTCAAGACGCGCAAGATCAAGTATTGAGTCAATTTTTCTAACAAGCACATGAACGAAGAGGCCGATCGCGTGCATTGGCTTTGCAACTGTTAGAAAACTATTCCCTGAAATACAAAAGGCTCCCCAGGTGCGCGCAAGGGGAGCCTTCTGCTTTGCCGAACACACGTTCTCAGTCGAGGAAACCGAGGTTGGGGGATAGGCGCGGTTCGGTGATGTGACTATCGCGACTCGGAAGTTCCGTGTCAAACACAAAAGGCCCGCCTGTGGATATCTCACGGACGGGCCTTCTGCTTGGCAGTAGTGAAAGGAGGAAAGCTACTGCCTAGGAAACTTCCTCTTCCTCGTAATCCTTTTCTACAAGTGTCTCGTGGAGATACCCCATGGCATTGAACAACACAGCGCACAGGGCTGTCTCCATGTCGTCCTTGGTCTCGTAGCCTCGGTGGTTCATCCAGATATCCATGAAGTGCCGATGCATGGACTTCATGTAGACATCCAAGGGGATGCCCTTCTGCCAGTTGTCAGAGTCGCGTACGCCTTGCGCAGTGACCCTGTTGGCGTTCATGTACTCAGCAAACCGCTTGAGCACCAGGGGAGACAGGAAGCCTTCGTAATCCAGCTTCTCAAGCCCTGCTGCATCCCGCGTAGCTCCAGTCTCGAATGTCCTCATTAGTTATCCCTACGGCTTCCCTTGGCAACCCAGTTACTGATGCAGCTCATCATCGCTGATACGAACTGCTGGTACACACGGCAATAGCCGCCGTTGTTGTTGGCGCAAGAATGGCAGGCAGGCTCGTCACTCACTTCAGTCTCTCCTGTAGGTACTTCACTAGCTTAGGGTTTTGTCTAATCACGGTGGCAAGGGCAGTGGATAGGTCGGTTACAAGTTTCTCTTCGAGCTTATCCTTTACGTAATCGGTGATGTTAAAGGTGTACATAATGGCATGGAAGACTTCATGGAGCAGGACTTCTGCCTCCATGTCCTTGAGCATCCCCGGTGCCAGGACAATGCCCTTGTCGTAAATGAACCAGCCCCGGTCCTCCATGTCCTTGGAGCCCTTCACTATCGGATAGCGAGTGGGGCCTACGTCAATGTACTTAGGTAGTCTCATACGGACGGCCAGTGCACTTGCACTCCCATTGGTGGAGACGACAAATGAAACACCAAATGTTGTCCTTAACAACGTGCTCGTTGACCTTAGGCTTCCTCTCCATGATATCCCTCCATAAACGGTGGTGGCTCTACGTGGCCACCTTCAATAAGGATGCGCAGTACTTCCACAGGCTCAATGTCCATCATCTCGAAAAGCTCTTCGAGGGTCCACTGTTCCAGCATGAAGTCTAATCTACTTCCGGCCATTGCGTTGCTAAACGCTCCCTAGCGGGAGCTGTACTCGCGCTTCAGTCGTTCAATGCTAACGGCCTCTAGGTCATAGCTGCCGTTCGCTACCTGGCGCTTAATGAAGACTCCACGCCACCATAAGTCATTGGCCTCACCAGCGTAGCCTGACCGCTGGTCGGTAAATATTCCCGCCACGAGGCCGAACATCTTACTTCCGTCAGCTCGGGTCCTGAAGCAGTGATCGTAAACGTGAGTGTGCCCTTGGGTGCAGCTTGCATACTTTCGAGCAAGGAGACTATATGCTGGATGCTCTCCCCCAACGGCCCTTCCCATGACGCCTGATATGAAGTAGTGCGCATAGTGGACACCATCGACTTCGATGCTTCCTGGGGTGTTTCCTGAGTAGTGGACCGTTTCATCGTACCAGCGATCCAGCTCCAAATCATCATAGCTTACTGTTCCCTCTAGCTCGGGCTGCATCTCGATCGCCCGACTTATCCGTTCTTCATGGTTGCCCACGCAGAAGATGCGCCTGGGCATTTTTCTTTTCTGCTTACGTACGGTGCTCCAAAGGCGATCATTGAAGTCCAAGCCAGCGTCAATGTCTGCCTTGTATGTTCTGCCTTGGAAGCTCTTCTTGCCCTTATCGTAACCGGAGAGCGAGGGCATATCCCATGTGTCCCCGATGTTCACCACCACATCAGGCTTCAGCTCTCCAATGAGCCTCCCAAGCCATTCGGCTCGATTGTTGTTGTGTTGGTAATGGGCATGCGCATCGGGAATAACTAAGTGTGTACTCAAGCAAACCACTCTCTCGGTATGGTTCCTACCGCAAACGGGTAGCCATACTTCTTCGCCCAGTCCGAATAGCGCATTGCGCTACGCGAACTGATCTTGTTGTCTGAGGCAAAGACCAACCTAATGTCTGCCTCGGGGTTATCGTGCTTGACACATCGCATCTTGGTACGGTCCTCGGGTCTGAAGTATCCCTTCACTTCGAGGAACATGAGAGTGCCATCGGATTTGAGCACAGTGAAGTCAGGTACGTATGACCGGGGCACGCTGTACTTGAGCTTGTCACGCTCATAGCGTACCCGACTCCCGGATAGCTTAGCTATTAGCCTCGCCATCTTCTGCTCTAGGCGGCTTTTGTACACGCCGCTCTTCTTCTTGTTGAACCTGCGTCTCAAAATAAAATTCCAGTTGAACCGTTTCCTTGTTCGGGGACATCGGGCTCTCGTTCTACGTGAGTCAGATATCTCGGACCCGTGGAGTAAATGAAGGTACGGAGTCCCTTGCCTCCATTAGCGGAAGCCCAGCAAGTATGCTTGAAGGGGCAGTACGAACACTCCACTCCCAGTTTGAGATTTCCTGACTTGCCATCGGGAATTGGTACGTAGCATCTAGGAGGCGGATTAGGCTCGGAGAGCATTGCACGTTTACGTATGGTCTCTTTCTCATAGTCCGTCTTCTTGGTGCTGTAGGTGTCGAGAACTATGTTCCCGAGTTCTTTATCGACGGCTAAGAAAGCCCCTTGCCCTTTGACCGTAACGTCAGGAAAGTCTCGCACACTCTCCACATAAAGGCTAAGCTGATCCCGATAGCCGAAAGGATCATCGCTATCCAAAAGATGGTCTCGAAATTTACCAAAGGACCGGGCACCAGCAGATTTAACATCGACAGTGCAGCCGTCAATGACAGCGTCGATATGCCCCACGACACCATGGGAAGTTACCTCCTTTTGTTTATGCTTCACAGAATGGCCGGACTGTTCTGCAAGGAACAGCATCACGGCTTCGATAATGTGCCCGTACAAAAACTTGATACGAGCTTCAGGAGGCAATGGCTCAGCCAATTCAGGCTGGTTCACCGTGTACCAAAGCTTGCGATCCGGCATTGCGAAGTTAGACATTCTCAATGCAGATTGCTTGGGCTTAGGTGAAAGACCTTCTTGAACGGCCTTTGCGACTACCTCTCCTAGTTCATTGAGCGCGGTATCGCTGAAGTTCTTGCCCTTGCTGACGAGTTCTTTGATGTCAGCTACGAGGGTAGTGATCGATTTATCCACTCAGCGAATTTCCGCAGTTCTTCTTTGCTTGCATCGTTCTTCATTACATTGGCGCGGTGAGAGATAACTTGCACGTTACCTTGCACATAGCCTTTGCTTGGATCGATGCGGTCAAAGGAAGGAGAATTGGGACCAGGTCCCGCGCCTTGCTTGAAGAAAAGCGGGATGCCGAGGACCGGACATTCGTTTGGAAATACGAGTTCATCAAATGTCAGATCAAAAGGTATCCCGTTGCGTTTGGCACGGGCCTTGGCCTGGCTAAAATTATGTCTGGCGCGATTATTGAGATACCAGGTGCGTGCCAATTCGCGCACGCGCTCCTTGTTATTCAGCTTCCACTGCTTCTCGTACTCGCGTCTGTTCATGGATCAAAAAGGAATTTTTACTTTCACACTTGGGTCCTGGTTCAAGGGGGGAGGCCCAAGGTTATCAGGGCGGTACTCGACAAGCTTGTCCACACGGACAGCCTCAAGCCTACAGCCCACGCCTTTGCCAAAGGAATTGTTGTAGTTGTAGGTTGTCACCTTAATTGTGCAAACACTGCCGTTACCAATGCTCCCACTGAAAGGAGCACCATTGGCATCAAGAATAGCAGGCTTGCCAGCCGCGACCCTCGTCCCGCCCTGGAAGACGAGATGCTTGGGGTCACGCCTAAAGGTGTAATACCCCATTCCGTCCTTCGACGGTCTACCTTGAATACCGGCTGCTTGGTACGCAGCGATGCCCGCTTCATCTAGCTTAATCTCAATGGAATGCTTCTGGTACTTCTCATCAACCTTGTGGACCTTCGCCCAACGGGTCTCACCCGTGAAATACAATTCAGCCATTAGTGTACAGTTGTTCCTTCGTCATCGGTGCCTTCGGTTGCTTGAGCCAATTGCTCAATCTCATCGGCATCGAATATATCTACGATTGTGAAACCAAGGACGTTCTTGTGGGCCTCGGTCAGCAGCTCCCGTGCATGGTCCTTATCGCGTGCAGCAATCTGTGCTGGACCTGCCTGTGGGATTTGAAATGAGATGTACGCTACAAAGTATTTGCGCTTCTCAGTAGTCTCCGGGGGTGTTTCCTGTGTCACCCTTCTTCCTTCTTCTTATCGTAGGGTCCTCCCTACATACCATAACATACTAAAGTAGACTGCCGTTGTCAAGATTAATCAGCGTCTACTGCTGACGCACTAGTGTGTTTCTAGCCAATTCTTTCCAACCGTATAGTTACCCGCCATTGGGCACTTGAGTCCGAACCGCTCTCCGACATCTCGGATGGATCGAGCTTGGACCTGGCCAATAAGTGCAGCAATAGCGCGGTCCCCTCTAACTTCGGTTTGCCACTCATCGTGTACGAAATTGACTTGCTTGAACCCAATTCCCATTCCACGCAGTTCTCTCCTCCACATGATATTGGCATGCTTCATCATTACCACTTCCGCATTCTGGAGCATGCACGCCAGCATGTGGTGCTCACTGTCACAGGCTACGAGCCTGCCGTCTAGTCCTTGGAAGAAGCCTCGCCTAGCATACTGAGGAATGATGTCTTGTCGTAGTCTTCCCAGGCCAGGATACCCGCGCACAAAGCTATCAAGAGCGCTTCTGGCTTCTTCAATGTTGCACGCAAAGATACTAGCAAACTTGCCCGCTCCTGCTCCGTTAAGGAAAGAGTAAACTGCCGTTTTAGCCAAGTCTCTATCTCGACAGACAGCTCCAAGCTTCCGTTGATTGAGAGTATGGGGGTCTGTTCCTTTGTCTTTGTCGCCATGCGTTAGTGCCTCTATGAGTTCCTTATCGTCGATAAGATGAGCAAAGATGCGTAGATGAGCAGCATCCATGTCAGTGCCGACAAGCCAACATCCTTCACCAGCAGTCCATAGGCTACGCATAGTGCCGCCAAGGCGTATTGCTTCATCCCGTAGTTCCTTGCCCTTGTACTTGATTGATTTTTCAGCGGCGACGTTACCAAGGTTGGGCTTGCGATGAGCCATCCTGTGGGTCCACGTACCCAAGCCTGCAAACGTGCCATGCACCCTCCCGGTCTGAGTATTGTAGAACCTCAGCCACTCTTCTAATGTCCTCACACGACTGCCTAACATGATACGTTCGACTAGGCGCTTGGCAGCACCAGGCGCAGTATCGGGCAATGTTGCTAGGTTCTCTTCGTTTACCTTCCACGACTCTCCGCTCTCAGTCTTAACTGTAGGCTTCCATCCTGCTTCATTGAGACGTTCAACGATTTGAGTTGGGGAGGCTGGATTGAATGGCTCCCATCGTATCCGAGTAAACGGTGCGCCTGCCTCAAAGATGGTCCAGTCATCTCCACTGTACCACCGCATGTTAGCGCGAGATATTGTTCCCTGTTTAGTAAGCCTAGGAGTAACAACTCCATCGTCTCGGGCTTTAGGTGGGAACGCATCTAGGAGTTCCTTGTCTAGGGCAGACACCCTGTGGGATAGATCAGCAAGCAGAGTGCGAGCACGGTCAGCATCGAACCCAAAGCCATCGATATGCATACCAAGGCATACAAACGCCATAGCATGCTCGCAGTCGATAGCTCGTGCAAAAGCCTGGTCAGGACGGTCAATCAACTTCTCCTTGAGCAATGCGTACACCTTGGCATTGAGACGACAATCGTTGACGCAACGCTCAAGCATTTGGGGGGTTAGGGTGGACCAATCGGTAATATCCACTCCCACCTTGGGGTGGTCCAGCAAGCGTCCCCAGTTCTCCAGGGAGTGTCCACCATCTTGCCGGTAGTTCAAGAGCTGGCTGAGGATTAGGGTGTCAACCAGCTTCGTAGGATCAAGTACACCAGGCCCGATAAGCTCACAAATGACCCGATAGTCAAAAGATATAATGTTATGCCCAATAACGGCTTTTGCTTTAGCGATATAGCCAGGAAAAGCAGAAAGCGTTCCTCCATGGAATACGTGCTCTTCACCTGTCTCCAGCTCCTTACACACTATGCAGTGGATTGTGGCCGGATGTTCTATGGCATCCGTTTCACAATCGAGGATAACGCTTACCAACTATATGCCCTGCCACCGAAGATGGACTTGGGGCCACGCACGGGGGCCTCATCAGGCTTCTGCCCTTCCCCGTGGTGCGCCAGGCCATACAGCGTAATGCAGTGGCCATGGCCTGGGTGGTAGAAGTCTTTCATCAGAACCTTGTACCCCATCTCTTCCATGAGGGGAGCATAGTGCTTCACCTGGTAGTGGTTGAGAGCGATGAGATAGGCACCCACCGAGGGTGACTGCTGAAGTCTCCGTAGGTGTTCCCGCGCCACGGGGATACCAGGGTCTGCCCTGTCACTCTCACTGCGTTTCCCAAAGCCGTGAACCACATTGATCCCACAGCAATCTGCAAAGCCAGCCATCTGCAAAGCCATTACGGCAGTCTCCAGTTAATGGGCTTGATGCCCTTACTCACTAGCCATTCGTTCGTGCGGGTGAACGGCCTTGACCCGTAGAAACCTTTCGACGCCGAAAAGGGCGAAGGATGCGGAGCGACAAGTACGTGGCAATTCTCGATAGCCGGACGGTATGCCTGGGCGTGTTTACCCCAAAGCACAAAGACTGCTCCACCTTTTCGATCCACTTCTCTGACCACTTCATAGGTCAGCTTCTCCCATCCAATGCCAACATGACTACCCGGCTTACCAGCTTCAACCGTGAGACACGTGTTAAGTAGTAGCACCCCCTCTTGAGCCCAAGGACTAAGGTCCCCAGTGCGAGGACGGGGATAGCCAAGATCAGTAGTGTACTCACGAAAGATATTACCAAGAGACCTGGGAACAGGTGACACATGAGGGTATACAGAAAATGCAAGTCCCATCGCATGTCCCGGTGTAGGGTAGGGGTCTTGCCCAAGGATGACACACTTAACGCTCTCAAGTGGCGTAAGCTCAAGGGCCTTGAAACGGTCCTTGCTTGGCGGTAGGACGCCCTGTGCATCACTCCATGGTTCATATTGCTTAACCGTGTTCCAATAGTTCCAGAACCTCAGATGCTCCCAGCCCTTACACCCTTGGGTCAAATTCAATCTCCTTGGGCATCTCTTGCTCAGCTAGCTTGAAGGTCTTGGGATCGAACTTCAGCCTCCCACCAGGACCAGTGATGCCGCCAAAGCGATTATCACGAACCATAAGGGACACAGTATTACGAGCATCGGCATCGGCCGACTCCTTGTCTCTGCTGAGGTAGACATGTAGGTCACATGTCTTGGCGATCATCCTGGACCCACGCGGCTTGCCATCATCATTAACGTGACACACCAGGAAGAGAGTAAATCCAAGCTCGCGAGTGAGCATAGCAAAGCGAGTAGCCAGGTAATCGAGTGTCTTTCGCTCATCGTCCTCGGTGCTCCCGGACACCAGCATGGTCATGTGATCAAGAAAGATGTACCGGCAGTGGCACACTGAGGCTAGGCGTCTAATGGTGTCGAGGATTGTATTTGGATCGTCACTTCCGAAGTGGGTGTAGAAGTGAACTCGATTGTCACGCCTGGCCAGTTGTCTAAAAGCGCTCTTGGTATCCTCAACTGACACACCTGCGTCAGGTAGGTGTACCGGAACTCCAAGTTGATAACTTGCGAGTCCCTGAATGCTTCGCTTCTCGTTCTCTTCAAGGTGAATGATCCCTACGTTCTCTTCTGTGGTGGCCAGAAGATGAGCCTCGATTGCTCGGAGAACTTCCGTCTTACCAACCTTCTCCTGTGCAGTGAGAAGCACAAGCTCCCCAAGCCGTATGCCATACGCCATAGCCTGTAGGGTAGGGAACGGATACGAAGCACTGGCTGCTTGATCCTCCTTTTCGAGGATCGCATCAATCGTAGCGAAGTCATTGATAATGCCCTTGGGCAAGTACGGCTTGGAATTGTTCCACGCTTGCCTGAAGGCTTCCTCATCACCATTCACAAGGTAGTCATTGGCGTCCTTGTGCTTGGTGAGCTTGACGTGGATTACTTTGTTGGGATCGAACAGCGCACTAACCGCGCGAGTTGCTTCTTGCCCTGGTCCGTCAGCATCGAAGCAGAGATATATTCTCTCAAAGCTGTTGAGGTAATCCCTAGCATTCTCGCAGTCACGTCTAGCGCTACTTGCACCTCGAATGCTGAGACAGGCGTGGCCAGGACCAAGCATTTGATACACCGACATGGCATCGTACTGTCCCTCGGTGAGGGTGACAGTCTTGCTGCCACCTGCCTGGAACTTATCTTGCCCGAAGAGCGGAGCATCCTTGGCTTCTCCTATCCACTTGAAGTCCTTGTGGTCCCATGGGCGCACAAGGGTAGCCTTGTCTCCATGGGGGAATGACGTAGACACGGGTGTCCCCTCGGGGTCCACCTTGGTAACTACGTTGTAATGTTCTAGGGTGTCTCTTAGGAGTCCCCTGTGGGGGACGTACTGGTAAACCATAGGCCCTTGTTCTAGGCTCTTGCTTAGGGGTATATCCCTGGCCCCTTGTACCATACAGTACATATCTTGACTCTCGTTGTCAAGAACTTTCGTACCACATGCAAAGCACCAGGTGCCGCCATCCTCATAGAGGACTAGGTTGTCTCCCGTTCCGTCTCGGCCTTGTTCTCTGCACCTTGGGCAAGGTCTTTTTCCAATAACTTTTCCCACTTATCGAACAGCTCTTTGTTAGTTTCTCGCCATGTCTTAGGTTGCCTGTCCTTATCCTTTAACTCTTCGGCTGCCGCATGGGCTGCCTTAGAGCAATGGGTACACACAGGCTTACCATCCATGGGATGGAGAAAGACAAAGCGAGCCTTGGGGTTCTGAAAGCCTTCGGTGAGGCTGTCTTGGTAAAGCGACGGGCCTACGCCCTGGTGTGAAGAGGAATACTCTTCTTCGCTTTGCCTGCTTGAGAAGTCACAGATGTAACATCTTTCCGATGTTCTTATTATTCGTTTACGCACGTGGATTGTTAACCAACTCCCTTAGGGCATTAGCATAGCTCTGTACCGTGGTGCCCTCTATCCCCGGTGCAGTGTTAAGTTCAAGGACGTAGGCTTGCTCCCGTCTCCGGTTCCACACTACATCAGCAGCAGCGAAGTCTAGGCCGCTAGCCGCAAGCGCAAGGATCGCCTGAGCTTTGACATCTTCAGGTACGTTAATTCCTTGGCGTTGAAACACGAAGCCATTCGCAGAATTGCGTACCGCCCGGTTAGCCGTATCGGGGTCCACTGCACGACGAAGCACCTTTTGCTGGATATCGATGACCGCCCCGCCAACCATATGGACCCGGAACTCACTATCCTTGGGTATGTACCTAGTGTAGAGCGGGGCTTGTGGGATATCCTCCGGCATCGAATGTATCTCAATGCCCCTGCCTTCGTGCCCATTGAGTATCCTCCGTACGACTACCTTGCGTGCTCGTCCTCGTGCGTCCACCCCGCACCACTCCCGTGCTTCAGTGATGTCGGTTGTCCACTGAGGAACGCGAGGAAGCTCCGGGGTGTCTCCAGCTAAACGCGGAGAGACAAACCGGAAGAAGGAGAGCTTGTTGACAACCAACTCAACACGCTCAGGCATGTTGAGTGCACGTGCTGGTGCCCACACTCTCCCCTTCCCCCAGTTGATCACAGTGTCTCCCTGCCTCGGACGATACCGGGAGCCATCGTGCTTGATCATCCACACGTCCATTGCATCGGCCAATAGTCGTGCACTTTGGGACGCTTGGGAGTATGCGAATATCTTAACGGCCACGTAGTGTAGTCCCTATTGTTGTAGTTCCTGTTGTTGCTATAAAGGGCGCATCATTGCCTACGATGTTTACTGCCCAGTTCGGCACGGGGACGCCTCTGCCCACCCTCGGAGCCGGAGCATCTTGCCCACCAAGCCTGTGTGGCTGTGTGCGTGGGGCATCGTGCCACTGGGTACGCCCAAGGAAACCATAGTGCTTGGCTCGCTCGTTCACTCGTTGCTGCCAGCGCTCCCAGCCATGGACGTAGCAGAACTCACACAGCAATCCTGACTGCTGCTTAATGAGCGAGGCCCATCCCTTGTAATGCTGAAGGTCTTCCACGAAGCCACGGTCAAGAACCAGGAGCATGAAGCCTTCTGGTCCTACCTTCTGATACGTCTCCATCATCTGCTCAGGAGAAGAGAACTGCTTCGATCGATGCACAATGTTGTACATCTGAGTGGACCACCGATCGATGATCCCGGCATCAATGACACCCCGCATCCCTCGGTACTCAAGAGAACCGAACTTGCGAATGGCGTTAAGGTTCTGCCCTGCGTAGCGCAAGCCTTCATCACGGAACATCTCGAAGGGAAGGTCTCGCTTCAGGTCAGTGAGCACGTTGGCAAGGATCGCCTCAGCGTCCTTCAACCGTAGGCAAAAGAGATTGCCTTGGCGACTTTTGCCGCAGTACTCCAGCAGCAAGTTCTCCAAGAGCCAATAGGTGGCGACGGCAGTCCACACCTGGAGTGGCGTGTGGTTGAGGATGTTGACGTGAACGTGGAGAGAGGTGCGCGGGGAGTCGTGGAGCAGGCCTTCGTTCTTGCGAAGCTCATTCACCAGTGCGCTGATTGCCGTAGCTTTGGTCCTGTCAGCAGCAATGGGCGCATGGGTGTAGTACTCAGCAGCGTGCCCACGGAGACTGTTGTCCCCTTGGGTGCGCCAAGGATCGGTCTCGATGACGGGAAGCGGAATGGTGCTCTCCACTTCCAGCTCAAGTCCGATGTCACCGGCTTTCTTCCAGCCCAGCAGCTCCTTGACTGTCACGTTGTCAAGCACAGCGCATCTCCTAGTTCTTCCTGGATGACACCCCTGAGAGCCTTGGTCTCCTTGCTCTCGATGAGAGCGAAGGAACCATCAGCCTTGCGGTGCCCAATGGTCCTGCCTTTGTAGAGAAGCTTCGTGCCTCCCGTGGAGCGCATGCGGATAGCCACATTGCGAGACACAGCAATGCTCTCCACTGCGTACGTATCCAGCTTCTCTAATGCCTCAGGCACACTCGGGTATCTCCCGAGGATGCAGTCCTCCATGTCTCGGCCGTAGAACCAGCCCTCCATGTGAGGTAGCTCAGGGATACCCCGGAGCTGCCTGCGTTCAAGGCCCTGCTTCTGTTGGCGAGCTGGTACACGTGTCAGGTAGTAGGCGTTCCTGTCACTGTTCATGTAGCCCAAGGGGAAGGCCCGGTAGTCGAAGTCCTCGGTGCGGTAGTCTACTCGTGTTGGATTGCGCATTCGACCATCGAGCTTGTACGCCTTAAGCGTATGCCCATCCCCCAGGCGATCCCTGTCCACCTGGACGTACACAGGTTTCCCCTGGTACAGGCAGATAGTCTCGTCCAGCCGCATCTCAACCGAATGCGCATCCCAGTATGCATCACCCATCGATCAATCCCGTGTAGTCGTCCTGCTCTAGTTCCAACTGCTCTTCAATGACCCCCATGGGAGTGCCCTTGACGGCCTTGAAGTCCACGGGGAACGGGGGAGGCGGAGATAGTTTCTCGTAGGAGAACATCATTGCCATCTGCTTGTTCGTTCGCGCGATCTGCGTAGGGATGTCCACCGGAGTGCGGACGTAAACCGCCCGGTTCGGGTGTAAGGATACGTCCTCTTTCGGCACCTCAGTGCGATTGATGGCGTAGCCACGAGTTCCCTGGGTACAGAACTTGAACACAGCCTGAGTGCTCTCAAACATCCAAGGCCACAGCTCAGGGTAGTTGAGCCACGCATTGGAGAGCGAGCGGTATTCAAGGCCGTACGGCTTGGGGCGATGAGCGCCCGGCATGCCGTACATACGGACACGCTCAGTGTCCTTGTCCCAAAAGTGGCGGTAGCTTTGGAAGTACCCATCCAACATATTCACCAGGTAGGTGCAGTCCCACCGATGGTGCTTGCATGTGATGTCCTGGTCCTTGGTCCATCCAAGGTGAAGGTGCCCACTGCCCGTGCGCATGGTGCCCACACCTGAGGGACGGGGATTGCGAGCACCACGAATGTTGTAGTCAGGGCTGCACCCCAGCTCTACGGCGCTCTTCGGCAGACCATCAAAGTACGCCTGGTCATACTTCACCGTGGGGGTGAACTTGAAGGCGTACTCCTTAGGGATCATGTCGCGTATCTGCTTGAGCACGCTATCGATCCGAGACACAAACTCTTCCTTGGTGGAGCACGGATCAATGCCGAACTCCACTGCCGTACCATCGGCCTGGACCATGCCATCCTTGATACGATGGGGATTAAGTTTGTCCCCAGGTACGATGTCATGGGCAGAGACCGGCTTCCTGCCCTTGAACAGGAAGAACTCAGGATCGCAACCGATGGTAAGCTTAATGTTTTGTGTCACTGATTGTGCCTCCAGTTACCAATGCACCAGGGAACATCCGTCCCTCGTTGGCTCGGATGTATTCGTGAACGATGGGATCACGCTCGCACTTGTCACACACGACCTGCTTAGGTGATATCCAATGGACCCGGCTCTCGGGCCACATGATGTTCTTGCACGCTGCACAGCCAGCGGAGAGACCGTCAAGCCACTCAGTGGCAGGCTTGACCTGGCGCAACCATCCTCGATACAGCCTTGGGTCACGCAAGGGGAACAGCCGGGCGGCAGTTGCAACTGCCTTTTCTACTTGTTGTTCCAGTTTCTTCGGTACCTCAGGAACCGAGGTCGAAGACCATCTCGGAGCTGTGCACACACAGTACTCTTCAGCCTTCGAGCACCGGATGCAGTACACAGGTGGCTTCAGTTCTCTCTTCTTCGATGGGGCAGGAAGCAACAGGTGCGTAGGCTTCAAGGCTGTGTCGATAACCTCGTGAGCCTTCTTGAAGATACCTGTGCCTGAGGTATCGGGCACACCGTACTCAGGCCAGTTACTGGTCCACACCTTGGGAGTGATGTTGAGCTTCACCTTGTCGCCCTTCATGTTGCCCAGCTTGAAGGTGTGCAGATGAAGAGGCTCGAATGCCTTGGGCTCCTGGAAGCTGCCACGTCCCTCACGGTCCCTCAGGAAGTGGAGGAAGTGGGACTCACTCGCCCAGTACAGCGTGGTCTTAGCCGTGTTCCACATGAAGTTAAGAGGACGCTCAACATTGCGAATGAAGTTGAGCGTGCCTAGCTCCAGGTCCAGGTACACAATTGCGTAGGAACCATCGGCATCGTTCAATGCAGCCGTAAGGCCCTTCTTGTTAATCGTTTGGATGAGCACACGACTGTCAGAGCTGGTCTCTTCCTCGCTCTTCGGTGGCTCCATGTTCTTGATCATGCCATTGTGACATGCAATCAGCGGACCCTCTTGAATTGGGTGAGCATTGCGCTCGTTGACCTTGCCATTGGTAGCCAGGCGCGTGTGCCCACTGATGAGGTAGGTCTTTGGGATGTTCAGTATCTGCTTAGTCTCTGCCTGCTCCCAAAGCTCAGGCATCGGCATCACACCCCGGCGCACCTTGAATGCTGCCTTGTTGTTCTTCTTGGTGTGGACTGTGACCAGGCCAGAGCTGTGTTTGCCTCGCAGTGTGGACAGCACAGCCAGGGTCTCTACGTTGCGTAGCTCCTGGAAGCTGAAGTCACCACGGGTGTACGCACCAAACAAGCCGCACATTACAACTCACCTTTCACGTACAGAGCCATGCGCTCGATCTGCTCAAGCGTCATCTCGTTCTTCATGTAGTTCGCACGCCAGCTAATGACCCTGACATTGCCAGGGACATAGCCCTTGCTTGAGTCCACCCTATCCAGGGAGTAGCTGTTGTCTCGTGCCTTCCCTCGGTGCCTTTGCATTGGCACTTGCAGGATGGGGCACACTTCAGGGACTTCGATGTGGTGGGGGGAGATTGTGAAGGCGATGCCCTTGGTCTTGGCACGCTTGAAAGCGTTGCCCCATATCCAAGTGCGCACGTCTTTGCCACGTGCCTTCTCATACGTGGAAGCGTATCGAGTCTTGCTACAGGGAATGCACCTACGTTGCCCTTTCCAGAACTCAGCTATTGGCTTCTCAATCTTGCAATCGCTGCAAATTTTTTGCACAAAAATTCCATGGGGGTTTAAGTCTTGGTCACTGTTTCGTGGAGCTGGTCACTCCAATACTCGTCAATGAGCGCAAAGAAGAAGTCCTGCGCATCATCGTCGTCATCCTCAGGATGCGGCTGGTAGCACAGGGAATGCGTCTCTTCGTAGTAGACAATCTCGGTGTCGTTCCACCCATTGGCCATGCGCTGCTCAGGAGTGAGCGTCACCGGGCCTTCAGCAAAGCTCTCGAAGCGAGTTGCTTCCTTGGCTTCACCGAGCACCAGTCCATTGGTCCCAGGGATCATCATTTGATGGTGCCTCGAGGACATGTTGAGCACGGTGTCCATGAACCAGAGCTGCACTTCATGCGTGCCCGTGATCGCATGGTTGTTCACGTGCTGCCACATGCGTCCACCGGACAGCACGTTAAGGAGCTGGCCTCCCCGGCAGATGCCCACCTTCATGCGCTGGTGGTGTGCTCGCTTGACGTGGCCAATCTCAGCCAGGTCACGAGCCATGTTGAAGCGGGTCTCGGGATGAAGCTTTTCACCGTAGAGCATGGGGCACACATCAGCTCCACCAGTCAGGAGCATGATGTGGTATGGCTCAGTGGCACGGTAGACGCACGTATGGCCACGCCTGTTGAGCATGGTAGCCACTTCGTTATCCATTGTCGGCATGAAGAACCGATATCTACGTTTGCTCACTCCCACACTCCACTCTCGATTACCTTTCGACCTTCGACATCCCGGTTCCACAGGTACACCCAGGCATGTGTTCGTTCCATCGGCCCCGTGTCAGGGTAAACAATGCGTTGCTCTCGCAGGTACATGCCTTCGTGGTTGTCTACGTCATACCCTTCGAGCATATCCAGCCGATTGAAATTTGTGACTTCGTAAAGTTCACCATGGACTTGCTGGTAAGGATCATCAATGACGCCTGGAAACCCTCCCAGGTGAAGCATGCGACCGTACATGCTTGCATTGCCTTTGAAGTCAGCATCCCCAAGCACCCTGTGGTTATGGTGCCCACGCTTCAGGGTGCCGTATACGAAAAGCAACGCCACGCTACGCTCTCCTAATGGGTGCCTTGAGATGCTTGGCCAGCCAGAAGAGCAAGGCGTACCTCGTGTCCTTCTTAGGGGGGAGGTAGAACTGCACTTCCTTCTTCCACTCAACAACGTGCTTGTGGGAACCAGATTTGTCCGTCAGGGTCACGGTGTGACCATCAGCACTCAGCTTAGCTGAGGCGACTACGAACTTAAGGGGATTGCCCTTGTCGTCACGCTCAAGGCTGATCTGGTCTCCAGCCTTCAGCTCAATCGCCAACCGGGAGTCAGCGCTTTTCATACGCTTACGATCACTCACATTAACTCCTTTAACATCCTTCGGTACTCGGCGCGCAGATGGGTTCGATCCCAGTTGCGAGCAAACTTGATATCAGTCGTGGCTAATCGCTTGGTTTTGCAGTAGGCACATGCGCAGCCACGGCGAAATTCTTTCTTGGCGTGCTGGTTAGCGCCGCGCTCAAGTAGAACAGTGAACAGCTTCTCAGCCGTCCGCCTCTCCACCTCCGCTCTTATTCTGGAGATCGTAGACCAGGCTGTAGTCACCATCATCAAGCGCCTTTGCGATAGCGTTGGTGTGCTTCTTGATCTGTTCGTCCAGCTTCTTGCGCCTATCGATGGAGTCCTTGGACCAGGCCGCAGTAGTTTGCTCACCGGCATCGTTAAACTGGAGCAAGTCCGGCTTCAGCTTCTTGCGGTCTGTCTCCAGGCGGCGCAGCTTGTCGAATACTTCGACCACGGCCGCAGAACGCTTGTTAACCTCACGCTCCACCAAGGCTTCAACTACCTTGTCAACCACCTTGGGTGCGATGGCCTTGAGGGCATCACCGAACTTCTCTGCAAGAGACATACTATTCTCCACTTGAATTAGTGAGGGTTCCACTCCGCTGCTAGAGCGTCCTTGGCCTTGGACCCCGCTGAGCCCTTGGCAGTCACCCACAACCACTAGGATTTTGACTGTGCGTAGCGAGGGGTGGAATTGAACCACCCTTGAGTTACAATGGCCGGTGCTGGGGATAGCCGACTCTCCCCTACGCCCGCAGAGCTTCCCTACTTCCCCAATGAGGGGCCGAAGGCTCGTGAGTACTTTGTCCTCATTGCCCCAAGGGAACACCCCAAGGGGTCAGTATCATCCTCGTTGGTGGGCTGCGTTTCAGCTATCGGTGGTCTCGAACCACAATCTCCCAAGCTTCAATCCCCACAGGTCTCGAACCTGCCATACCCAAGCCATTCACGGCCAGGTACTGTTCCCACCCTTACGGGTTACTCCAGGGGACGATGGCACCAGGGCGCATTACCCGCTATCAATGCTATCGGTCTACCAACTACACGGTTCCATACTGGCACCCCCAGGACCACTCAGATGGACAATCAAGGGGCACGGTGGAACTCACCTCTCACTCTAAAGCCCGTTCCCGTCTCCCAAGTCGTCCAATACCACAGGACGACGTTTAAGACAGAGTACTTAGGCCGATACCTTAAGGGACTTCTTTCCTTCACGAGAAGGGATGAAGCACTTAGCCTTTTCGCTCGTTTACTCCCAAGTATTGCCACGCTCGTGAGACTACCCACTGTGTAGACGGCACAACGGTAATCAGAGACCACGCTAGCCCAAATTGCTCCACATGTAGAGAAGAGGTATGGACCCTCAACAGCACGGAGAGCACTGAAGAGACACGCAATCCCACGTCCACGAATACGCAGCACTCCACTACGCACAGTCAAACCTTTGACGTTGTCAAACTCGAAACACCCCTAAAATTTGCGCAGAAAATTCCAGGGGTGCAAAATCGGCTTTAGCACCACACCACGTGGGCTCACCCACCAGGTGCATCGTTGATCTGTTCGTCCACTTCCTCAGGCGAAGGGATCGGAGTCGGGGTGGTAGTGGCGTGCTGGCTGCCCTCGCTTTGCGCTGCTGGCCAGAACGTCTCGTACTGCTCCACCTCTTTGTGCTTCGTGTCGCTCATTGATGTACACACCCCATGCCAATTGCTTGTGCTTGTGCCAAGCGTAGCGCTGAAGCTCATCAACATGAGCATAGGTCAACGGCTTACCATCAGATGTGGTGAAGCGATGAGGCTTAGCGCCAAACAAGGGCAGCACGCGAATGACCCACATGGATCATCTCCGTTCCTGTAAATGCCATGACCACAAGAGATTAAGAGGCGCGTTTGCATCGCCTATCTCTAGCGACGGATAAACGTCCTATGCATCAAGGACGTTGCCAACATGAGGGATTAGATCGGGACCACATGTGTGCTAGTGGGTGTGACTTCCGATATGCTAACACGGCCTGCCATCCACTAGCAGTAATCGCCTCTCCTTCAGGTGTTACCCTGAGTATCAATGAGGCTCATCCCTTCACCCAAGCATGGGCTCCAACCAGTGACCTACTCTTGATCGACAACCACTTGCCTTCCGGCTCGCAGTCCCCGGTGGTCATGGTAACACTTACAATATCTCCCACCTATCACAGCGAGAGCAGGTAACTAGCACCGTAGCCTACGCGAAGCCTTCGCTACCTCACAACCGATCTTCAGGAGTCATCGCCTCAAGGACAAGGGGCATGCCACCAGTCCCGTCTGCTATCCCATTACGGTAGTGCTAGAAGTCAGGCAGCCAGGCGCATCGGCACTGGCAGCATCTTGACGTACCCTCGGTTCTGCGATGCGATGTGCCCCGTGGGCACGTAGCGCATGGCGACCTGGTAGTCCTCGGTCAGCTTGGTCAGCAGCTCAACGCGCTTGTTCCAAGCAGAGCGAGGGGACTTGTAGTAGTTGCCCTTGTTCTTCTTGCCAGTGGGCAGGACGACGAACACGTGATACGGGCGGGGGCCACGATACTTGGCCATGTCACAATCTCCGTTTTGTGAGGATGGACAGTTGGTTACGCCACTCACTTAACGCTACATGGACACAACGAATTGGTGTATGCTGGTGGTGCAAAGTAATCGGGCAGCACGTGGGTGTACTAGACCCAAGGCTGCCCTGGCCACGAACCTGTGAAGGAGGTTACAATGGTTGCCTATCTACCTATCATACTTGGGCGTGTAGTTCTACTGGCGTGCGGATGCGTGTGTCTTTACGGCACCGTATCCCTAGTCCTCGAAGATGCTGGGGCGCATGGCTCCGATGCTCAGCTCCCGGTGATCATCGTGCTTGTCACCGTTGCCAGCATGATCATGTACCACCGGGCGCATCGGTGGGGTAAGCTGCCGTTCGCAGTAGTGGCTGCCCTTGGTAGCATGTGTGTCATATACTCCGGGATGGGTAGAATAGCAGATGCTACTGAGCAGCGGACCAGTGCCAACCTGGCTACCACTCTCAAGTACCAAGAGTACGAGAACCAGTTGAAGGAAGCCAAGGCCGAGGCAAAGCAGGAGTGCCATCGCCAAGGTACGGAGTGTAACAAGCGGCGTGCGCATGTTGTCTCTCTTACTGAGAAGATGACTGGCCTTGCACCTGTTGCCCTCAATCCCAAGGTGGATGCAGCAGCAGGGTTCATTGCCTTGCTGACACGGGCAGATGAGACATGGCTAAGGGAAGTAATCAGCAAGTTTGAGAAGCTTCTTGCACCACTGTTGCTAGACCTAGGTGCAGGTGCATTCCTTGCCAGTGCATGTAAGCCGATACCACGACAATTGACTACACTTGCCCCGGCAAAAGTAAGTACATCCTACACCCAGGAAGAAGCATGGCAAGACTTCATGCGCCTGCGTACATCAGGGTCTGATACCTTCCTTGCGGAAAGGTGGAACGTGGAGGCACCAACTGTAAGCAAGTGGATGCGCAAGTGGCGAGAGCAGGAGCGCATCGAAAGGCAACGGGATGGCAAGCAGATGGTAACAGTACTCATCCCTCAAGCAAGGGATAGTAGAGCAGTTTAACCACATGCTCAGGTGTCTCGCCCCACCCAGGCAAAGAGAAGGCCCCGTCGAAAGATGGGGCCTTATAGTTACCGGGGATAAGAGAGAGAGGGAGAACTACTCAGCCGCCTCAGCCTTGCGCCTGCCTCGCATAGCTGGAGGCGTGACGGCACGAGGCAGCAGGTTGCCTAGATCGTAGTTGCCTCCGTGCTGACGCTCCAGCTCACGCAAGGCAATGGCCAAGACTTCACCGAAGTTGATGTCATTGATCACGCCAAAGGTGCGCATGATCTTGTGTGCATCCTCGGGCAGTGTCAGTCCACCGAGTGACTTGTGTCCTTCGGGCTTCTTATCAGCAGGCATAGGTGTCTCCATGTGCAGTGTGGAGACACACATATAGACCATCGATAGTTAACAGGTCAACACTAGTGGAGCAGACGAAAGAAGCGAAGCACCTTAGCGATGCACTCAGTGTGCGAGTCGGCACGTGCTACCGTGCCAAGCTTGGCAGTGCGAAAGACATAGGAATAGCGCATGGCATCCCCCTTGTGGGTGTGGTGAGAGAAAGGGAAGGGGAAAGACGTGCTCTAAACAGAGCACTTAGCCATGTGCTGGGGAGGACATGTGTCCCGCGTGGCTTACGTCTACCGCCACTCAACCAGGCTCACCTTACGGTGCATGGTATCCCATGGCTCGCAACACCAGGGCATACAAGCGTGACAGGTGCACCCTCATCGGATGCGTGCTCGCTCACTCTGAAACCCCGTATACCAGGTTGTAATCCCTGGCTGGTCGGTTCGATGTCTATGCTTACATCGCCAGTTCGTTTCAGCGTGTGTAACTTGACATAGTATAGGTCAGTAGTCTAATCACAGGTGTGTGATATTTTAGTACCACTTGTTAGTAGTCATAGGTGCAACAATGAAACACACGGTAATAAGTATGAACAAAAGGAAAGGGGCACACCTTGCGGTATGCCCCTTGCTTATCCCATGACTCGTACTTACCTGGCGTTAAAGCGTCGATACCTTGGTGGTTCTGTCACTCGCCTTGTCGATGCTTCCACCAGTGCACTAGCAATCAGAGTCCTGTTCACTTCCATCCTAGTGCGAGGCTTAGCCTTGCGCTTGCGCTTGCCCCGTCGCCTTCCCTTTTGTATCCGTTGTATTTCCTCCCATGTACTGGTCTGATACCTCTTGTTCCCCGGTAACGCTGGGGCCTTAGCTAGAGCGTGGCCCATTGTCATATCCCTTAGTAGACTGCGGCAATAGGGCACAACGTACACGGGCATTCTTACGACTTTCTTACACTCCTAATTTAGATCAGTAGTCCTCGCTTACTCCGAACAACGAGCACGCTCTACCCACTGGCTTGGTGTACCCCCAATGCCTGAGCATGGCAGCCAGTTCCTCAGTGCGCCGAGTCTCCCGTGCCTCGCGCACTGCCAGCTTGATATCACCATACGCCCAGTGCAACAGCTCAAACCAAGGCGACTGGCATTGCCTGCCTTGTCCTGCCTTGGTGTCGAGTATGCTTGTGATCTTGGCCGATGCTTGGATGATTGCGTCGGCCAGCATGGGTGTGGTTCTCACGGTCCACCCCTTGGCTTGCGCTTGCCCAGCTTGAAGTGTGCATTGGGCTCATCCTTTTGGAAGATGACAAGCCACGCTGCTGCGTTCTCAGGCAGACAAGAGCGCTCGATGTACCAGTAGCCGGTGATTGGGTGATACCGATAGAGATTGATCACGGCAACCTGCCTCTCCACTGGGCGAGCACATAGTGTGCATCGATCCAGGTAGCCAGCTTGGTTGCCTCGTTACGCACACTTGCCTTGTGTTGCTTGCGCTTGGCCAGCTCGGTCAAGGCAAGGATCACAAGGTTAATCTCAACATGCGATAGCTTAACGAGTTGGAACATGGTCCTTCACTCCGTGTTAGATGTTAAGACAAGCAAAAGGACACACGTCTAGTACACGTGTGTCCCCTTGTTACTTACAGACTGCGATGCCCTTGTTGTAGTTCTCATCTAGCCTGCCTTCGGCGGGCAAGTCACCCGGACGCAGGATATACAGGCTGCACCCACGCGGGTCAGTCTGTACATAGTACGGGTGCCCGGGGTAGTTGGCCATGATCTTGGCCAGTCTCTTGAGCGCTCCCTTCTCACGATCTGGCAGCCTGTCGTATGTGGTGCGAGTGTCGCCTTGGTGGTGATGATATTCCATGTATGGATCGCCATCATCATCGTAGTTGAACACGTACCGACCAGGTGCGGCCTTGTCCTTGATCTTGTGACCACGGGTAATAGACCACGAACCGTAGTCATTGCCGCCGCCACACTCCAGCTCGTGCCAGCGGTGCAGCGTCATGCTGATGCGACGCAAGGCAACAGCATCCTGATAGGAGATGCCAGCCTTAACGAGCGCATCAATGCAATCATACTTGCGCGCCATGTTGTACCCCCATTGTATCCCTGTTGTTACGTGGTTGCAGTTGGTTACTGACGCTTGTGCCTCAACATATCACTCAGCACAGCCAAGGCTGGCTTGGCATCCGCATGCCCGAAGGCATCCTTCATTTCCAGCAGCGTGCGCACAGCCTCACGTTGTCCCGCCTGGCTGAGCCAGCCCTTGTCATGGTACACAGCCAAGGCATGAGCATGATCCGCGAGCTGGTGCCAACGCATAGCATTGGACAACCTAGGATCATCGTTGCTCGATGCAGTCTGGTCGATGTAGTCAACCACATGCTGCATCGTGTCCGATGCACGCATGAGCAACCGAGAAAGCTTGTCCATGTGTCACCTATGTTGCAGCTAATAGTCTCTAAAAGAGAACGCCACTCACCAAGGTACTGAGGGCAGGAGAGAGAGACGCGAGGCTTACTTGATCGCAGCAACCTTGAACTGTTGCTTAGGATACTTCAAGCGATAGCGCTCTGCCACTGCTTCGGCATCCAGCTCCGAGTTGAAGCGGAGCATGCTCGGATACACAGCACCCCAGCGCCCATCACTACCACGTCCAAAGATCAGATACATGTGTCATCCCCTTCCTTCACAAGGTCTTAGACCATTGCACTATCAAGGTATTCGCATGAGTATGCAATAGAATACCTAAGCAAACCTAATGTTCCTTATGTGTCATGTATTTAGGTTACACCATAGGTGTGCATTGGGTGTCAGCTCATGTGAGTTAAGATTAGTTAACACACATGAAGATACACCTATGTGTCATAGGCTATCCTATGTATTCCTATGCATAGGTGTGGAGCAATGATGTGAGGCCCCTTTAGGGGCATAAGCCTGTGCGCATAACCTTTATTATGGAAAGGCCCTCTCTTCTCTACAGGGAGAGGCATCTGCCACGAGGGCATAAGGGGGGCCGGGGTGCGCCTTTTGGCGCCTTTCCAGCACAGTGGGATCCGAAGCTTGGAATTCACGTGACTTGAAGTCGCGGC